>Ga0247823_10001073_pt1 | contig 23018 bp, 18 predicted proteins | sample 13C_PalmiticAcid_2_FD_192426 | JGI IMG/M metagenome (GOLD analysis project Ga0247823, IMG submission 192426) | Soil microbial communities from agricultural site in Penn Yan, New York, United States - 13C_PalmiticAcid_Day30 | ecosystem: Environmental > Terrestrial > Soil > Agricultural land... | reverse complement strand
GCTTTGGGGTAGGGGCTGAGTGGTGGTTGAGCTGGCAGTGAGAAGGGGCGGCAGTGAGAATGGTTGGCAGTTGGCTCTGCCAGCAGTCTATTTCAGCTCACATCGCTGTATCCTCGCCGTTATCGTCATCATCGCCGTTTCGTGATGGTCACTTCGCCCTTGCTAATAACCACACCGGAAATTCCGGTCATCACACCCAACCCTTAACAACCCAACTCACCCCCTATACTCCACCGCCCACGCCGCGGACCGTCAAACCCACCCCTCGACCCGCGGCCACCACCCCTAGCTTACCCCTGACCCACTATGCCGCCCCGGCTCGACCCCATCCGTGATCGTGGCATGCGACCCCATGGCATCCGAGTCCTCTTCCTCTTCCTCGCTGCCCGTCACGTCACTCCGACCCTCCCAGCTGTGCGCCCGTGCCGGAGCCTGGCGGGCACGCTGCACTTCATCGTACGGCGGCGGCGGGTCGAGCGCCCCTGACGCCGTGACGGCCGTGACCGAGACGTTCTCTTCTTTCATGGCGATCTCGTCCTGCCTTGCCTTCCGTCGGCGGTGGGCCAGGAATGCGAGCAGGCCGGTGAGGACGATCAAGAAGACGACAATGGAGACCACGATGGCGGCGATGATGCCGGGGGAGAGGTTGTCGTCATCGTGGTCGTCGTCTGGGTCGATTCGGAAGGGGTTGAGGCTGTTGTTGTCGTCGTCTGAGCGGAAGGGTGGGAAGGGAGGTGGAGCGCTCAGGCCAGGCGTCTCTCGGGGTTGGAGTTGACGTGTGAAGTACAGAGCAGGCATGGTGAATGGGTTCTGTGTGGCACAAGAAGCAATCAAACTGGAAGGGAATCAAGTGTAACGGGGTCAAACAGAGGGCTTGGACTCAGATATAAGCGTGAACTGCTTAGTGCCGACAGTTCGGGTCCTCCCGATGCCCGAAACACGTCCAATTGACTTGCTTGATTCTGTCGCTGATCGCCAAAGTCAACGCCAAAAGAGGGTGTGACACGGCGCCACCACTGGTCGGCGCCGGAAAGGCGCATGCAGAGCTGAGAGCCCGGAGACCCTCCACTTGGCTTGTCCGCAGCAAATAAGAGGCGTATGTGTCACTTTCTGCAGCAGTCATTGGCAGAACTGTTCTGTTGTGTGTATCCCACTGAAACATCGTCCCGAGGGAGGTGTAAGACTGGGGTGTCACTTCCGTGCTGCCACGGTGCTGGCGCGGAAGAGTACGGTGGTCAACAACAAGAACATATGCACAACGGGCTGTTCCCAGAGGCGGCCATAACACTTTTTACACTGGGCGTCACTGGAAACGGTATTAAAACCGACTTGCAAGGCGGATGTATTACAGTACTAGAAGAAGTCTTGGTCGCCACGGGGATTTAGGCTTCTCCTTCAAACTCTTCTTCGTTTGGCGAAAGTATATCGTCCAAGCGCGGATACTCGCCGGCCTCGACGGCATCGATCCACTGTTGAGTCCGCTTGAGATACCAGCCAGAAGCGCAGTGAAGCACAGCACCAAGGAAATCGAGCTTCAAGGTCCCGTGCTTGGCCTCCGTCTCCCACTGAGGCCACAGTTCCTTCATCTTGGTGGTATACACCTCGCGCAGCTGTGTCTGATCATACTCCATCAGGTTGATCCAGTACAAGTCCGTCTTCCCCTCATTGTCCAGCTTGTAGTTGCGCAGCTTGTTGTCCAGCGTGTTGCCCAGCTCCTCGTCGTCTGAGGAAGCCTCTTCGTCGGCGGAGGAGTCGCCGTCTGCGTCTCCGTACCGATCCCTGTCTGGCTCTTCCTCTCGATCGCGACCGGACAAGAACTGGGGCATCTCAGTGACGACCCAGAGAGGCTCACACGAGACACATTCCCAGTCAATCACACCAGTGACTTTGCCATCGTCGTCGACCAGTATGTTTTGCAGCGAGAGGTCGTCATGCCAGAGGGCGGTCTGTTCCGCCGGGTTCTGCAGGGAAGGAAAGATCTTGGGGAGCAGGGCCGTCAGCCGAGCGGCAAGCTTCAGGGTTTCCTTGGCGTCGTCGAGAACATCGTCATCTTCTTCCTTCTTGAGAATCTCGGTCTGTTCTTGGTGGACGATGCTGAGGTAGGCGTTCAGCCAATCGTAGCTCGAGCGGAAAGGCCCACGGGCAATCTCGTAGCTGAAATGGTCTCCTTCGAAGAAGTGAAGTGCCACAATCCGGCCTGGCTTCGGGTTTGCGCGGGCCGGCTCCGAGATGTTATCGGGGGAAGAGAGGGTCCCAATCGAGTGGAAGTTGGCTTCTTCGAGGCTGTGGCGGAAAAGCTGGCTCTGGAACTCTGCGATCTGCTCGACAACCCAGGTTTTGTCGGCCATGGACATCTTGCGCCATCTCTTGTAGGCCGACATGCCGGGCATCAACTCCATGAGGATCCACTCGAAGCCGATGGCATTGTTTTGGGTGTCGTCAAAGGCGATGACTTTGGGAACCGGAACGTTGGTCGTGCGTCGGATCCAGCGCAGGGTTGTCACTTCGCCTCGAGTTTTGTGTCCCGGGTCGACGGGGAGAGAAACTCGCATTACCGACCTGCCCTGCGCGGTTTCGACAATGTAAACCTTATTGAAGGCGCCCTGGGCGTGAAAGGTGATGTTGCAAGAATCCTTGGGGTCGAGAGCCAGGACCGACCGGCAAACTTGGGCGATGGCATCCAACTGAGGCTGCCGTGCCCAGCGCGGCTCCATTCCAAGGGGGCGGTCGTCCCATTCGAGCCCATCACGGGTTGGCAACTGCATCTTGAGCAAAGCGGGAAGTCGCTGGTGCGAAGATCGGTTCGTGGCTGGCAGTCGCGGAGACCTTAAAGGCGAAGAAGTTTTCGGCTGCTCAACGACCGGGTTGACGCGACGCGGTCGAGCAATTTTGTGGAGGACCAAATGAGCGGTACTCATTGACCGCAGGCGCGTGGAGAGTGGTGGCTCTGGTGAGCAAGAAGCTCGCACAAACAGCCAAAAGGGGTGGACTGTTCACACTGTTTGCAGCCGCCGGAATGGAACCAACCAGTTCCAGATTGGAAAACAACACGATTTGATTGGCCACAAAATGGAGCTGTTGGTGGCAGAATCTCACTTGAGTACCCGAGGAGGGAAACTGCGCCTGTTGCCTGTTGTGACCACAGCAAACAAACCCAAGCTTGACGCCAAACAACGCGGTCCCCAGCAACTCAGAGACGCAAGCACCTACTGCGCTTGGCAGCACCACAATCGAACTGAATTGCTCAAACCGTGATTACTTGGAGAGCCACGTCACTGGTGTGATCAGGGAAATCGAGTGGAGCGCCAGATAAGGGCGTGGACACTTGACTTTGGTGACAGACTTCGCGTCAGGTTGTTTGGTACCTATTGTCATCCTTGTTGACTCCCGCCCCAAGCTTGTCAAATCCAGCACAAACTCGAGGTTTGCTGTTGAACTGAGGGTCGCTTGTTAAAGTGTTGCAAAACCTGCCACGGGCATTGCCAGCAACCCAACTTCGAATTCGGCGGAAAGCAACGAGTCTTCAGCATAACGAGGAAGTCGGCTATTATCACCGTCCTTGAAGCAACGGTGTTTCTTCGCGGGCAATTTTATACTTAGAGATCGTTATTCGACAGCTTTCGTTTACAAACAGGGCGTAGAGGCAGCAGGGCGTGTGGCTGTTGCGGGCCGCTGAGCTGTCTGCCAGCAGTATCATAGATTCCGTCCAAACTTTGAGTCTTGCCAACATGGCCAATGATTGTAGCACTCGACAATCGCCATTTTGCGAGCCATCATTAGCTGCTGGTGGCCAGGCACCTTCGCCATCTACTCTTTAAATTTTCCTACAGCGCTCGTTGCCTTCCAGTTTCCACACTACTGGGCAACTTCCATTTCTCAGCACACCAACAACAAGAACACCCCACACTGCTCACCAAATTCATCAAGATGTGCAACGGAAAAATCAAGCGTGAACTCATCGAGTTCATTGATAAGATTCCTGACATCAAACTCGAGGGTTTTCCCGACTCGAAGAAGAAGATCTGGAAAGACGACAACTACCGGCTGGTGATGCAAGGCGTGAGTTGACACCAAACCACCTTGACCGATTGTTCCTTTCGCGCTGACAGTATCTTCTGCATTAGATCACCAACAACGACGAGTGGAACCTCCAGATTCGAGTCAACAAGGACGCCAACACGAGGTCAATCAAGAAGCTCGTGTCGAGGATGGTTTCGGGCCCCGTTCTGGTGCCCAAGACCGCGCCGATCAGCCCAGACGAGATCCAGGAACTGTTCAAGGCGACCCTCGATCTTCACCTTTCTTAGTCGCCTGGTGGAAACTTCGGATCATGAGAGGGTCTGGTTCTTAATATCGCCGTTCTCGATATCCACGACCAGGCTGCTTAGCGTCACTTCTTGCCTTAGCGAATTGCATTGACGGCCCTACAAGCATTGGGGCCGTCCTCCCGGCTGGGTTTTCTCGCCATCCTTTGTCGTCTCCGTTGTGTTGTTGTTTTAATGAACCTGTGATGTATTTGAGCAAGCACTACATACTTTTTGTTTCAAGGGAGCGTGGATCGACGTAAGGTAACCAACTTAAGGGAGATGGCCGAAGAAATCGCCAACACTCCAGCTCCAACATTTTGAACAAGAATGAACAAGTTTCACCCAAGGCCCAACACCTTGCTAGAGTCAGACCGTGACTTTGCTAACGACCTCGTTGACAACCTCGTCGACGTTGTCCTCGACATATTCCACATCCTCTGCTATCTTCTGTAGAAACTGCCACTTTTGCAACGTGCCCGAAAGAGAAATGAAATGCGTTGGTTGGAAGTAAAGCGAGTTGGTCAATGTCCAAAACTGATACCATACGTACACCTTAGACTGCCTCAGATTGCTAACTACCTAATCGACCTGATTACAGCTCCGCCTCATCCATATTCCTCACAAATAACATGAACCACCGCACCGTGTTGACATGGTTCAGCACGCTCACCCTCTCATCCACCGTATGGATCGACCCCAACCCGGCGTCGCCCTCCGGGTCAAACCCGGGCGCGAACCGAAAGATGTGCCTCGTCAAGTCCCAGTAGTACCGCGTATCCGTGTTCCCCGTCATGATCCCCGGCGCGACCAGCACGTCGTCGCCGTACAGAGCGCGCGTCGTGCCCGCCAGCACCGCGAACGGGCTGTGCGCGTCGCCGCCGTCGGCGGGCGTGACGGGCGCGACCTCGAGCTCGTACGTCGACGAGTCGAGGATGACGGACGACGGTTCTTCCTTGCCGTCGAAGGCGTGCAGGGTGAGGTTGTGCCTGCGCGCGACGTCGCCGGCGAGCGCGGTCAGGCGGTTCTTGACGATTTGGGTCGTCTCGCCAATGTTGATGCGGTGGTTGACGACGGCGGTGACACGCTCGGGGAGGGCGTTGACCTTGATGCCGCCCGAGATGACGTCGACGGCCTGGGAGGTCTGCATGAGGTACTTGATCTCGGGCCCTTGCTTGGCTGCTTCGATGGCGAGGCGGTCGGGCTTGGCGTGGCAGGTGTTGTGGGACGGGCGGTGCCGGAGGAGCTTCTTGAGCTTGCTGGGAAATTCGGGGGCGTAGGCGGCGCCGCACTGGAGCTGGGCGTAGTAGGGGTTGGAGTCGACGAGGCGGGTAGGGTACTGCTCGGACTCGATCTTGGTGATGAGTTCGCTGAGGATGCCGATGCCGGTGTGGTCCGAGGGGATGGAGGAATGGCCGCCCGGCTTCCGGACGGTGATGTGCACGTCAATGTAGCCCTTCTCTGCAACTCCAATCTTAAACCAGGTTTTGGACCAGGCTTGCTCGAATCCGCTGCCCTCGTCGACAATGGCCGCGATGCCATCCTTGCCATACCGCTTCTCGATAAATGCGGCGAGGTGCGACGCGCCACGGGTGCCGGAGCACTCCTCGTCAAAGCCAAACGACAGGAGGATCGTCCGCTTCGGCTCAAATTTGGCTTCGAGGAGCAGCTCGAGGGTTTCCATGGCGGCAATGAGCTGATTCTTGCAGTCGCTGGCGCCACGGCCCCAGATGTACTTGCCATCGAACTCCCCACTCCACGGCGGGTGTGTCCACGCACCGATCGTCTCGGGAGGGACCGGCACGGTGTCTTGGTGAGCCATGAGCAGGGTGGGCTTCAGCGACTTGTTGCTCCCTTGCCATGTGAACAACAGACCATGGGTGTTGACCTTCTCAACCAGCAGCTTCTCGTGGATGAGGGGAAACGTCTTCTCGAGGAACTGATGGAAGCCGTAGAAAACGTCCCATCTCGGATCTTCGCCAATTTCTCCCAGGTCATCAAAGGACTCAGTCTTGACCTGGACCGCGCCGGACAGGCGGCGGATGGAAGCATTCCGGAAGGCGGTGCTGCCGATATGATCGTAGACTTTATCGAGATCCGCGTCTTTGCTGGGGAGGAGAGGCTCAGGCTGTACGCACTTCGATTTGAAGTCTTGCCCCCGCCCGGCTGGTGCCGGCAACAATTGCTTGAAGGCAGTGAGGTCTGGGAGGGGGACCAAGAAGAGGACAATCACGCAAAGAAATGCGATGGTGAGCTTCTTCGCCCGTGACGTCTTGGGGGTTCCATGTTGGGAACCCGCCTCGAGAGGCAGCACAGGTGCCGCTGCTGACTTCATGGTGCTGGTGATAAGGAGATGGAGGAGGTTGTTTGGATCAAGATTGGCGTTGACGCAAGGGCGCCGGCAAATGCCAAAAGCCGGATCAAATCCGCTTGGTGGAGCCGGCGTCCGCCGAGCGCGCAACCGAATCGCCCGCCCACCTGCTGTTTTGGGATGATGGCGCAAGACTTCGACTGTTCAAGTTGGCCATTCATTACGTAAGTTGCGCTGAGAGAATGGAGCATTGTGCAAGCGCTGATGACTTGATTGCGTGCTGGATGGCATTCGTTGTTGTCTGGAACAAGAGACCCGAGCCGTGGGACACATTCTCACAACCTGCCGTGTCATTGACTTCAGTTCTCTATATCCGACTACCAACATTGCATTTACTGACAAAGATGGCGGAGTTGTTGGCAAATGGGCCCATGGGGACGGATCAAGTTACTTACTGTTGGGTGACTCTCAGAAAGCATCTCTAGTAGTATTTATTCACAATGGAGTTGGAGGCTGACATTGACATTGCTGCTGTGGCTGGAGTCTTCCGGCGATGCAACAAAGTTTACTAGTTGGTTGCTCAGTTCTTTCTGTTTTGGCCCGAATAAAAAGAGCCAGCCGTGGAAAGTGAAGAGTCGAGTGTCTGTCTAACAGGTGTCTTTGGTTGGAGTTGGCCAGCCAAGCAGTTGGCAACTCTGTGCATTCAATTCTTGTGTTTCGCAGCACAGCACCCGGCCACCAACATCTCAACAAACCGCGTTCGCTTTGTTATCCTTGATCTTTCGAATCAGGCGTATCATCACTAAATCCTGAGTGGGCGTTTCTATCTCCGGTAGGCATCCAACAAGTCCTTCTTCTGGGACTCGTAGCTGCGGTGGTCCAGCCCTGCCTCATGCTCACCCAATGTATCTCTCGGCCGGGGTGCGCTCGCCTGCTTTCAGTGCCTCTCCATCCCTCAAAAGAGCCGCATCCCAGCGCTCCTCGGCTGACGCCTTGTCGGAAATACACCTGTGGACGATGCAATTTCTAAAGTAGCCAGTAATCCAGCCGAAAATTATTCTGACCTCCTCTTCAGTTTTGCGCCCGTCTCGGTTTTCCTTGCAGAGCTTGTCCCAGATCATCTGAGTCTCGGCCGGCGAGAGACGGAGGCGGTCGATGAAAGCATCCCAGCATGTCGGGCATTTCAGTGGGCATACCATCTCGTCGTGTATGTTGGAGGACTCTGACGTCCATGGGCATCCAGAGAGTCCAGCCTCCGCGCGCCGTTTGCCCTCAGGACAATACCTGATGACTGGGGGTGCACGGTGGGTGGACGTTTCGCGGTCCCACAGAGACACTTTTCTTGTGCTGAAGCTCGGGCATCCTGTTTCGGCAATTATGGGTGCATACGCACATGCGTAGAGAATGCGAAGCGTGTAGCACATGTCGAAGAGGGCGATATGACGCTGGAGATGGGAGGTTTAGTTGTTGCGAAGAGCATGAATTAGGGGGAATCTCTGGCACAGAAACAGCAACCAATTTACTAGAGCGTTGGTGCTTTAGGTACCTTACTTATGAACGACAGTGCATTCATCAACGAATAATTCCACAACCTGGTGACCACGTTGAGCTTGTTGGTCAGGGAACAAAGCGCGGTTCGGACCACGGGCTTGTCGCCAACATGCACCATCACCATGTGAGCCCGGGAGCCAAAAGTCGCCTGGATGAGTATCTGCGTCAGAGCCAGCAGTTGAATGCGCCGTTGAAGATGCCAGTCGCCGGGTCAGAGTGAGTTCTTCCTTTGTTGAGAAAGCTGGGGACCACCAATGCCCGGCCTCGAAGGACTCGCATCAGCACTGCATTCACGACAACCCGGCCAATCCGCGTGCAATGCATTGTTGTGCTTAGTGCCAGGATTGGTTCTTGGTTCTTGAGCTCTGAATGGATGAAGTGACGGGCACCGCTCGACGACATTTTGACCAAGCAGACAGACTGACAGAGCAGCGCGCGCGTCCTCGTCGCTTTGTAAGGTGGGGACAGTGCCTGGGTGCGAGATTAGGAAGCTGTGGTGGATCAACATGCCAAGGAACCTGGAACGTTGATCCGCGGCGCTCGGGTACACTGCCCCTCCTGAAAAATAAGCTTTCAGCGCGCAGCTTTGCGTCGAGCTTGAGACAATCCCAGGATTGACGATTGTCGACGAGCAGAGTTGAAACTGCGAAGTGGGTCGGCCTGCAATTGCACAGCCCATCCAAAAATTGCCGCCGGCATCGTGGCTCATGCCATGGAGGCGGTTGACAGGATCAGCCGGAACGCTGATGGTGACATTGAACGGCGTGGGTGTGGCGTTGGCTGCAGTTCCCAGGTTGTTGGCGGGCAATGGAATCACGGAACCGCGGCTGAGTTCTCGGCAAGCGACTCCACTGGTGCCCACGACTCCACATTCTCGCAGGATTGAACCAAATTGAACCAACTCACCAACCAACTCCATCCAACGGAGCCTTCCTTCCTGGGGCGTTCGCTTTAGTGCTGACGGTCGCGGCTGCGCGGTTATTAGACTGTCAGCTGCGTGGGTTGGTAGGGCTGAGGTGAGAATGCTGAATCGAGGTTGCAGTTGTTTCAATTGTCTGACCGACAACTAGACTGCAGCTGGAAGTGATTCCAGTGATTGAAGCCCCGGGAGGGGAGAATTGAAAGGCCCACGGACCGCTGGCCAATCGTTGCACAGCCCGACCGCACAAGGCGTCCGGGGAATGGTGGGGCGTTCCCCGCGTCAACGTTGCAGTGCCCAATTCGAGCAGTGCTCGCTAATTGCGGCCGCGGGAGCTAGCCTGAAAAGGCCCAACTAATGAATGCGTGGTCGCCTGATTCCCTGGATCTGGAATGCATGCCAGGAACGTGGGTGGGATTTGGCTTGGTGGCGGCAGCCAGAGAGATGAGGGAAATATACATACAAAACGGGCATCGTCGCCCTTGCTGTTGGTGGTGTGCTCCGGTTCCTTCCCGTCCGCAACTCTCGTGTGCGACACTGTGACATCACCGACATCCAAAGGCGCATTGAGTACGAAGCCTTTCCTTCCAGCCCGGACACCCTTCTCCCCTCTCACACTCGGTTTCCAATTGACTGCCGCCGTCTCATATACGGCAGCAACCCGCACCCCAGGACTCAACCAGGACTCAACCACTCACCCATCCCCGCTCCCTCTTTTCTTCCCCTCTCCACCACCCACCAGGCCATGGGTGGCTGTCTCCAGGCCCTCCGTTTCTGGAGGAAGAAGAGCAAAACCCCCGCCACTCCTTTCAGATACTCGGACGAGAAGCCCCGGAGCAGTGAAACCGAGAGCATCGGAGTCGACCTAGAAAAACCGCCACTCGAGGGGCAGCGCGCCCATTACGTCCCGCCCGCATTCAGAGGCGTCCCAGTCCGTTCCTATGTCAATCCGGTATATTCGGCCTACTCCACTCCGGTAGATACCAGATGGGCTGACTCCACATTCTCAAAGACACCAATACCATATTCTGATGACCCCAAGCTGAAGGACGAAGGCGTCGACGACCCTGAGGAGGCGGCCCGGCGGAGGAAAGCCGAGCAGGAAGAGCAGGAGCGCTTGGACTTTTTCCAGATGATGTGATCTCTCGGACTGGACCGTCGTTTGATCTAAACCATGGCGCGGCGATGGGGACATGATGGGTCCCCATCTCACGGCGCACAACGAGCTCGCTGTGGCGGCAGAGAAGAGCTCGAGACGCCCTCTGTTTTGGTGGATGAGGACTCAGCTCGGGAGAACCAGGCCGGCCCCCATCGTCAGTCTGGCTGTTTCAGTGCCTCATCCTCCAGAGCCCGCCGCGCGACCTCGCCCTTTTCGCTCACTGCCTCGATGCACGACTGAGAAGTCATATCCCTCTTCTCTGTTCGACGCGAGATGTCGATGCAGTTCATTCCGACGCAAAGCGCCGAAACCACCCTCTACCCAGCCAGAAGTGGTGGCCGAAACCGCTCAGGGCCGACTGTGGAGCGATCAGGTCAGGACCGCATCAGAGGCCCGGGGACGGTATCGAAGACCGCACTCTGATTTGGATGAGGTGAAGATGTGGATCCGGTCCAGAGGCAGGCCAAGACGGCGTTCGAGGCCGGAGATGGTCAATGAGGAGGAGTCACCTCGAGCCGTGAGATGACACCGGCTGGAAACCACGCTGTACCCGGATTGGGCGTCGGCGCATAACGCGCCCCCAGAATAACAGGTGCCATGCATAGAGGCGGCGCCACTGGTGGTACTCGGACATCCACTAGCCCGGCTTGTGCAGAAATACTTGGAACACGAAGGCACATGCAGTCGTTGGCTGACGGGTGTCTCCGTCGTTGGTTAGCTTTCGGAGCGTATAACTCTGCCTCGCAAAGCCCATATTGAATTCCGGTGAACCCAGGCTGTGCCACGTCAGTTGATTTGATGTCCCACGAACAAAAGTGGCTTACTCCACTTTCACGAACTCTTTGAGGGCCGAAAGCTGTGTGTTACCTTGGCCAGCCAACGCCAAACCCCGCTGGCATGAGTGTAGATGAGAATGGTGCAAACACCGAGTCACTTTGCAAGGCAGAGCGACATGTTGGCGAAATCCTTCCTCGGCCCATCAGCTTCAAGCTGGCACGGAGTTTGCGTTTCACGCTGAGGGACAAAGACGCCCCTTTTATCCCCTTCTACCCAACATGACGAGCTCACGCGGTTCGTCCTTGGTCGTCTCCGAGTATAAGTGCCTGCTGCTTTGACATCGTTGCGGTTCCATTTGCACCGCTTGCCCAGTAACCCTTCTCGAGACTCTACACAGGCAAGATCACCAGAAGACAAATTAGCAGCAATGTCTGGCCTCACCACCACCAACTACCCTTCGGACTCGAAGGAGCTGTGCCCAGACTGGCTATGGTCCGCGGTCCCGGTGCGGGTTCCGCACGCCACCTCGCCGGACCCCAACAACCCGGGATGGCAGTGAGTTTGGACTTCTTCTTGTCCCATCACTATCTCATCTCCATCTTCCGACTTCCTCATGTACTAACTCTGCAATTCTCACCTCCCAAAGCGTGGCCAAGGACAAGGGCTGGTTCACCGACTACAAACCCGTGCAATCGACCGTGTACAAGCGCGACGGGCAAGGCGGCAAGGAGACGGCCATGGCGGTCCACAGCATCGGCACCGTCGAGCTGGCCGTGCGCCTGGACCCGCAAGACGCGTCCAAGACGGGCGTCGTCTGCCTCGTCGACGTCCTCCACGTCCCGCAGGCGGACACCAACATCATCAGCCACAAGGCTTTTGCCGAGGCCAAGGACGTGGTTTATGCCCACCGTCAGGACGGCACACCCTTTCCTAACGGCAAGGTCTCTGGCCAGAGCGGCGAGACGCTCGTCTATTTTCGCGACGTTGAGTACCCTGAGGGTGTCAAAGCCAACTTTGTGAAGGATGGCAAGGGGCATGTCATGCCGTTTGGCCTGGTGGAGCTCGCGGGTTTCCCTGCGGGTTACACGTTGGGTGAGTCGACCCTTGAGGCCTTGTTGGACTCGGGCCGCCCGTTGGCTGGATGGGTTACGTGGAAGGAGGAGGACAAGGGTGTTGTGGCCAGCAACTGAGCTGGGTGGGTGTTGGAAGGGGTTGGGATGTTGTGGAGCAGTTCAACACTGCTTTGCCATGGGCGAAATGGGGACAGTGCTGGTATTTTCATTATCCGGGGTGCACTGTACTCACTGGAGATAGGACGTTGAACTAAACGGCTGGTCCGTTGAGTGGAATAGGATAGCCGTCTTAGAATGTTTGCTGGTAGAAGATGGTCTAAAGTTGAAATATCCAATAAAGTCGACTTCATGGAACATTGAGTGTTCATGCGTGAATCTTGGGAACTTGAATCAAGATAACTACCATACCAGGTAGCTCGTACTGAGTCGTCACCCTTGTGAAAACCCCGCGCAATGTACCTGATGGGGTCTCAAATACCTTACCACACAGACCGAGGCAACGTTTCTGGGTAAAGGGGATTGAGCCATGTACATTCAACGGATCAAGATCAAAATGACGGAGGTAAACGCCGGATCATCCGGCGTCATGACAGGATCGCACCAGACAAGTGCCGACGTAAGAGTGCAGCAGTAGGTAGGTAGGCAACTTGTCCTTTTCGTCCGGTGCTGCTCAGCAACAATGAATCGAGTTAGTATACTTTTGAACCAACATCTCTGTCACTTACAAGAGCTGCAGTCACGCACAGCCGTAAAAGCTCAACTTCTTTCCACGATGCCAACCCAACGAGTTCAACTTCAAAGAGCGAGGAATTTGCGGGGGCATGCCTCCCTCCAAAAAACAAGCCAACAACTTTATTCCACTTCCACTCGGTTCAATGCCCAAGTCACGGATGGCGATGCAAGTCTCAGTCAAAGGAGTCCATTCTCGTATAAATACCGTAGCTCCAAACGACGTTGCAGTCCTACTCATTGCAGCAAGCATCTCATTTTACTCGAACAAGATAAAACTGCCTACAGACTCTCGACAGCACACAAAAACAATCATGTCTCGTGTCGGAAGAAATCACGAGGAGCCTGTCGTGCCAAAAGAAGTGTCCCCTGACTGGTGCTATTCCGAAGTAAAGGATGTAGCTGGTGCGGGTAACTGGCAGTGAGTTGCACCCGGTCTTCCCTTGATATCCTGTCCCTTCCTCTGCTCTTCCAAAAGCGTTCAGCGAAACTCTCACAACCTTAGCCTTTATCAGTTGACCACTTACAAACTTCTCTTCAAGCGTCTGCAATGACAGAAACTGGTTCACCGAGTACACGCCCTTTGAATGTCTGGCAACGAAGCACGGCGCCATCGGGCCAGTAACTCCACCCGTGCAAGTGGTGGGCGTCGGCACTGTCAGGCTCTCAGTGCGCCGGAACCCGAACAACCCAGACGTGGCAAAGGAAATCGTGCTCACCGGCGTGCTCCACATTCCCGATCTAATGAATTACAACATCATCCGCCATGAGCGGCTCAAGTACGCGTACAACACACAGCTTGTCATAACCTGGGGTGGAGTGGCCGGCGCCCCAGGCTTTCCCTTCGGCCGGGTGGTGAATCCCCCAAATGGCGGCGCTGTGTTTGTCTGCTTCTCCTGGTCAACCAAGAAGTTTACTGATCAAGAGCTGCGTCACCTCGACCCCAAGCCTTGTTGCGTTGCGATGGCCGGAGCGCCACGGGGGTGCACGTTCAGCAAGTCGACATTCGCGGGGAAAATTACCAACGCTCAGTCTTGGATTCGAGGGGTCTCTCTTCTCGCGGATGACGAGGAACGGTTGAACCAGTTGCTCGACGACCTGTACGAAGGTGCTTGGCGCCCCTATACTCAGGTTGCTCAGTAACCGAATGGGGAAAGGTTTCCACACGGGAGAGGCCTGTCTGTGGTATTTCTTCCCAGATGACGCGAGGCATCGATGAATTATCTTCATGTACGCTTGGGGAAGAGAAGGGAAGGGAAGGTGGATGGTGACATGAAGTGGGTGTGGTCTTGACGGCTGGCTCGTCAAGCTCCGACGCTTTCATATTTCTTATGTCCAATGCTTGGAGAAGGCATTTGTTGTTGAGATAGGTAATTGAGTGAAGTCAACTTCTTACAGATTGCCAGGCAGTTGCCTCTGTACATAATTTTCCTGTACTGACAACCGAAACAGCCTCGACCCGGCGAGTCCGGGGTCATCTAGGCTTCGTCGTTGACAAGTCTTCATCCTCTCTCCCGTGAAATCGGTTTTGCACCTTGAGTTATAGCTTAAGGAACGAATAATGATTACGGACTAGCCAACTCTAGGTTTATTTTAATCTCTATCTTAGCTCCAGCGGCGTACGACCTGGACGACCTCTAGCACCGCCGTTCCTAAGCCCCGGCCCAAACACTAGTAACCTCTAAGGATTCTGCCCCGTGCAGGCCCGGGAGGCGCGAGACACATCTTGGCAGTTCCCATCATGTTAAACATGGAGCGTCCAAATCAAATCCTCCTGATTGCCAGCGGTGATCCGTGAGAAGCTCAAGGTGGGGAACTCACGGGCACTCTTGTTTCGGGGGGCCGCATGGCGTGACAACCACCTCAGCCCGTTTTTGGCGAACTGAAGTGGCGGGGCCTGACGAGAAGCTCAAAAGGCGCGGTTTTGGGCCGCCAAACAACACACACCAGCACACCCGGATATCGCTGCGACCCAATCAGTCACCTCCCATATTTTCGTGGGATGCCCGCCGCATTGCCGAGCTGCTCCCCAGAACCGAGTTATCGTACACAGCTTTGAACAATCTTGGCCGCTCTGTGGCAAAACGTCAATCGTCACGCGCGTTTGACTTCCAGGTTTGGAGACAATCACCATGGCGGCCATCACTGCGCCGACACTTCCCTTTTTCTGCGATCCTGGCAAGTTGCCAGGTCCGCGCCCGTCCTTGGACGAGATTCTTGCAGCCGACCAGACCTTCCCGGGCATTGCCGACGACAGTTTCCAACGGGTTGTTCTCGTGAGGGAAAAATACATCGTCAAGTATGGCGTGTCGCCCTGGGTGTCCGAAAACGAAGGTCACGCCCTCTTGATGCTCGCCAAGTACCCCTCCATTCCGGCCCCGCGGCTCTACGCCATGTACCGCGAGGGCGACAGGCTCTTCTTGATCATGGAGTTCAAACCAGGCAAGCAGCTCAGCGCCGTCTGGGATGACCTCTCGGAACACGACAAGCTCGACATCACTGGCCAGCTGCGAGACATCTTCACCCAGATGCGCCGGATCCCTTCCCCTGGGGTGTTTAGCAACGTCACGGGCGGGCCCCTGCGGCATCGCTTCTTCTTGTCGGCCGAGCCCACACCCCAGCTCAACGGCCCGTTCCAAGACGAGCGAGACTTTTCCATGGCCATGGCGAATCGGTCACGCAGCAATTGGGAGTCGAACGGATACAAGCCCTGGACCTCCGAGTTCCTCGAGCGCCATCTCCCCACGGCCCTGGCCGGCCACCCCAGCGTGTTTACCCATGACGATCTCCAGCGCAAGAATGTTCTTGTCTCTCACGACGTCGAGTCAGCAGAAAGTGGAAACCCGTACGAGAGCGAGGGGAAATGGCGTGTTACGGCTGTTATAGACTGGGAGGACGCTGAGTGGTACCCGAGTTACTGGGAGTATGCCGCGGCCTTTGTCGATTTCGTCTGGAACGACGACTGGCCCGAGAAGTTTGAGAGAATTGTTGACCCCTGCCCCCTTGAGGCAGGGTTGCTGAGGTTTGTGCGGCAAGATCTGGACTACTGATGTATGACTACTCAGCAATTATGTGGAAGAGAGCTTCTCTGTTTCTCCCTTTTCTGTAATCTGTGATTTGAACATCCCCCCGCTCACCCACGTTCATTCTCTTGAAACATCGGCATAACTCTCGCCAAGTCCAAACGGCATAGCAGCCTCATCGGGCGAAGAAGCCATCTCTTCCACGTCAAAATTGCTTGGAGTCTCTCTGGTGATAAGTAATCCTTGCCCTCCAGTATTCAGCGTCCAGTCGCAGCAGCTACCTCACCCACCGCGCTGGGGGTCGCTCATCGTACCAACGGCAGGCATCAGTGTCCCCATCTCGTCAGCCCTGGTGGGCCCTCCAATCAAAAGGAATGCAAAAAATTGGAGATTGCCGGAAAATGGCCGTGACTGGAACGGCGTGATGGAAAGATGGAACCCCCTGGGTCTGGCCTTGTCCAATGACTAGACACCACACACCGGTTCGGGTTTCAATTCTAGCACTAAATCCATTGCTTTACCTCCCAACACGACGGGATGAACGCGGAAAATAACTCAGCAAAAATGCCACCACGAAGACGGTTCTTCCACAAAAGTGATTCCTCCGAGTCGGGCTCCGAGTCTCCGACAGGCGCTTCTGCATCCTCGGCTCCGCCAACAAAGGCGCCTGAAGCTGAAGCTGAGCGACAGAAGCGGTTGCGTTTGACGCGCAGGGCCAACGCGCGGCTGATCACCAGCAATGTGATTCCCGACATGAGCAGCCCGGACGAGATGCCTTACTGCGTCTGGTATCCCGGTCTCGCCACCGAGGACACTTATCGCGAGCTCACTCACCGGTACCCGGCCCTCCGTTACCAGGTCGGGCGTGCATGTGCTGTGGCTGGCTACACGGCGCTGTACTTTGAGCTTGACCTTCTGCCTGACGTCTCCATTGCTGAAGAAGCTCGGGAGTCCGGAAACGACGGCTCGACCGCAATCTTTGAGCACATCATGAGCCAGCCGACGCGGTATGCAGTCATGGACGACTACAGGCGCACCGTCAACCTCGCCAAACCCCGTGCAGGCGCCTGTCTAAACGGCGACACGGCCATCAGCCCACCTCCCGACAAACGCAACGGCAATGGAGACCAACATTGGATCTGGCCCAAGTATTTCGACATCACGGAAGAGTGGTCCGACCGCTCACGCACAGTAGATTGCCCCTGGGATCCGTCACGGACACAAAACACGCACCTGCCACGCAAATTCACAACCTCCTCCACTCTCCCCTGCCGCCGGACCTACCAACAACCCTCAAGGACGACCTCATCCTGATGGCCGCCTACGAGGGCAACGTCGACCGCTACCACCGCCTGCGGCGCCCTGTCATGCTCAAAACAGAACAGGAGGCGATTATTAGGGGTGTTTACCACAGCACCAGCTTCGCCATGTACTGGGACACACACGATTTCGAGCTTGCCCAGCCGGCCGACTGGCAGTACCCCATCGGCCAGGCCATCATGGCACGCCGCATCATGGTCAACGATCTCTCGGACATCACCGAGGACCACAACGACGACGGAGGCAACATCTGGTCCCGTTTTCCCCGCCTGATCTGGCACCCACTCTTCCCGCGGCCGGAAACCCTCATGGAACTGATCCGCCGCCGGCCCAACAACCCAGAGATCCGGCGGTCAGTCGCCCTGGCGAGCATTGCGGCGGACTACTCGTGGATCTACGACGAGATCAAGCCGTGTCCCACGATGCGCCTTTGGCAACAGGCGCTGAAGAGCCCGAATCCGCACTACCGAGAGGACATCAAGCGGCGGGCTGCGCGTGGCGAGTACCCTGGGGTTGACCCGGAGGACTTTCCCGAGTTCTACTGTGACTGGTACCCGCAGGAAGCAAAGGACTTGAGGCCGACGTCGACGACCTTGTCCGACTTTGCGCACAGTTGGGGCTTGGTCGAACCTCTTGGGGGAGGGTATCCACACGACCGCTGGTGAGTACCTACCTGCATTTCTGATCTTGGGCACGGTACCTGTGCTGCAGTTCCTTTCGTGAAGTTTTTTATTGCAGCCCCCATCCATGCGTACTCGACGCAGCTGACGGTGTCGATTAGGGAAATCGAGGCAAACGCTGCGGGGTGGGAGCTCTACATGTGTTCGCCGGACGAACTGCGTGAGGAAGCGGAGAAGAATCCAGATGGGCGCCTGGAGCTGTACGCACTCTGGAGATATAACCATCCGGCGTGGAGAAAAAGTCTTCCATGGTATAAGGAGGATGAGGGCAAGGACGGCACGCAAAAGTCCGAGGGCAGCCAGGAGACTGACAACGAGGGGGAAGGGACTGGACCATTGGCCGAGAGCCTGGACAACACAGGTGCCCCAGACAAATGAAAAGTTGCAGGTGGCTGATGGGTATATGAGAAGGGAATTTCCAAAGTCGTACATACCCCTGAATCTCCCCCCGAGGTCAACACTCTCATCTGCTTTGTTCTCCATCTAGCGATCATGCGAGCACAATGTCTGCATCCTGCAGATCAAGGTGATCGAATTGCTAGGATTCGAGTTGTCTGAAGTGTCACTAATGGACAACTCCTCCCTCTGTGCTCTGGGCTCTGGCTCCGGTAGCACTCACTTAGCCATGATCCACTCGGAATCAACATTTGTCTCCATGGGCCTCCTGCACTGTTTCAAACAATTCAACACACAGCAGTGGCCCCAATCAGGACACAAAGTCCTGCTGCACGTCATGGAGCAGCATCTGCAAGTCGATGCTTGTGGCAACCATGCCCCAGTTCCAGACGCTTGTGCGCAAAGTGATTGCGCATTGTTTCATCGGGCATGTGGAATTTGCCAGGGGGAGACCGCAACAGGGGAGAATGAGGGGATCGCAAAGATTAAAGATCATCAGTAACAGACTGGAGCATTCCTGTCTGGCTGTCTCGTGGCTTCGGAGGAGAAGGTAAGGTGTGGCAGAAGATGGCCTTCTCCTTCATCTGTTGAAGTTCGACAGAGGCCAGATCCCGAATAGCGCGACAGAAATGGAAACTCTCGGAGGCTCGGGGAAGGAGGAGGCAGGGTTCAGATTCACTTCGACCTCTCGGCAACGATGACAGCTTCTGGTCTTCGTTATTGTTAAAGAGATGCTGAGCAGACAGAAACTTGTGTGGGCAAACAGAGTCAGCTGAGGAGAGGTTGGGGCTGACAGTCCCACTTTGAGACCCGAAGGAGAGTGGTTCAGGGGCGAGGCGGTGTGTAGCAAGGCGGATGCAAGCGTCAGCCTCGGCTGGGCGGAAATCGGCTGGGGACCTCGAGGATCGAGGATCGAAATCGAAGCTTCAGCCGAGGACAGAAGTCAACCGTCGACGTGGCACGGAGGCGAAATGGAGCAGTCGGTTTTCGAACAATGCATTCCGGCTCCAGAGCCAGGCAATTCAGGCTGCGACGGCCTGGGCTTACATTATCAATGTGCATCCGGCGGTGTTTGCCAGCTGGTCGTGCGTCCCATTCGGGCACTGGTGTAGAGCCTAAGTCTTGGCTCGAGGCCCGGCCCGCAACGCGGTTGGGCGGATCCGTTGCCGGGGAGGCTAAGACCCAGTTCACCGGCGCCGGCGGCCGAGCAGTTGAGACGCGGTGGAGAGTTGGGTTCCAGGGCTAACCAGTCAGGGGTAGTTCGATGCAGGCCGAGGGGGGCCATCGACGAGGATTCTACGTATACGATCCGGCATCTTCACAACAAAGCCAGCATCACCGGACCATGCCCGGGGCTTCCCCCTTCAATGCTGGCGCTGCAAGTCTGTGGGGTCAGACGGGGCGGAAGCGGGTCCAATCAGCGCCAAGGGGGCCCCCTGCTGCAGAGTGCTGGCGACAAATGCTGCCACGTCAAGAGACTCGATGGAGCCCCGTCGACGACAACCAAGCGGCCCAAGCCTGTTTCGAGCCAAACCGCTGCAGATTGGCGAGGCGGTTTGCAGCAGAGCGAGATGAGATGGACCGACACACAGCATGAACAACGGGCGAACAATGCCGGAGCTCGCCCTCCCTGGCTTCCAGCCTGCCGCCGGGGCTGCTAAGAGGCTGCAGGTGCGTGGTTGGACGTTGGGCTCCGTTGATGCTGCCACATCTGGCACGCTCTGATGGGCCAGCCAGGCCGGTGGGACCCTTGGAACGAACCACTCTGCGCCTTCTGCGGATGCTTCGAGCCCAATTGACACCCACAATTTGACAATTTGGCAGATTGTGGACATCGGAGACTGGGCACTGCACCCGTCCGGTGATCTGTTGTTGCTTGGTGATTGCTCGCGTGGTGACTCAATGCCAGCCACCCCAGACCTCCCCTTCCTTCAGCCTCCCCGTCGTCACTCGGGATGCCTGCATCAATGCCAGTGCCGCCTTAGGCGAAAAGGGGCCACACGCGGTCAAGGCGTCGTTTCCGGTATATAGCCAACCGAGCGTCGTCCAATTCCACCGCCGCACCACATCTCCAACCACGGACTCGCTCCAAGATTGGACAGCAGGCCATCTTGAGACCCACGACACGCTTCACCCAACACTCATCAGGGCATTACAAACCCTATCCCTTTCTCTTCTTCTCTCCGCTGCCCGTCACATTTTGGAGGACACATCCAAGCTGGCTACCGCCAAGGTCCAAACTCCCCCTTACTCCCCTCCCCACAACACTGGTCCCAGGCCACCGCCGGCCCCTTCCGCCTCCAAGCCGAAGATGGGTTCCCACATCGACGCCGACCCGACCCAGGCGGTCGACGGCCTGGTCCGGGCCATCCGCGACCTGACGTCGGATCCCAACTACAAGCTCGTTGCTGACGTCTTCAGCGAGTTCTTGTACGTCAAGGAGCAAAACAACAAGCTCTCCAGCTCGCACCATGTCGTGCTCGAGGAGTACCGCAAGTTCCGGAATGAGCTTGAGGAGCAAAAGGGCGTGATAGAGGGCGAGAAGAAGAACCTCGAGCTGCTGGTGCAGGAGAAGGTGCAGGAGATTGTCCAGCTCAGCGCCACCAGGACAAGGTTACAAGGCGACCTCGAGGACACGCAAAAGAACCTCGACGAGGAGAAGAGGCTCGCCGCCGAAGCAGCTGCCACTGCCGCCCAGGAGTTTGCAAACCTCCAAGACCACACCGCCAAGGAATACGCAGACCTCCAGGAGACCACCAGCAAGGCGTATGCCGACCTCCAAGACACGACAACTAAGGCTTATGAAGAGCTTCAGGACACCACCGCCAAGGCGTACGCGGAGCTTCAGGAAACAACCTCCAAGCAGTACTCCGACCTCGAGGCGGCCAAGGCTGCCGTGGAGGAGGAAAAGAGGAACGGCGAGGAGGCTGCCGCCGCCGCCGCTGCTCAAGCCGCCGACGAGATCGCAGCACTCACCGAGGCCAAGACGGGCCTTGAGGAGGTCAAGGCCAACAACGAGGCCGAGATCGAGACGCTCAAAGGTAATGTTGCCGAGCTCGAGACCGCCAAGCAGGGCCTTGAACAGGTGAAGGCCGACAACGAAGCCGAGATCGCTTCGCTCAAGGAGAGGATTGCAACCCTGGAGGACGAGAAGAAGAAGCTTGAGGAGGAGCTCGAGGCGGCGAGGCAAGAGATTGCGTCCCTCAACGACACCATCGTCCAAAAGAACAACGAGATCGAGAGCCTGCGGGAGTCGCTGCGGGCCGCCGAGGAGCAGATCACCTCGCTGCAGCAGACGGTGGAGGACAAGAACGCCGAGATTGAGGACCTGCACGGCAAGCTCACCGCCGAGGGCGAGCGGGCGGACAAGGCGGAGGCCCACGGCCGGGACCTCCAGGGGCAGCTCGACGAGACAAATCAAAACCTCACCACCACCACCGGGAAGCTCACCGACCTCGAGCAGTACCGCATCGTCCTGCACAGCGAGAACGACGACACCTAGTAAGTTTTGGAGATTTCCACAAGTCCTGAAAGAAACCAATACTGACATGATCACAGCGTCACGGTTCTCGACAAGATCTGGACCACCATCGTGACGCTCGTCGAGGGGACCTTCCGCCCCGACATCGACGAGCAGATCCTCTCGGACCCGTCTTGCTGGACCAACCTGCGCAACTCGCCCTACCTCAAGCACGCCACGCAGCTCCAGATCCCCCTCCCGCAGTCCAACACCCCGGCGGCCAAGGGCATGCGCATCAGCGCCGTGCTCGCCGTGCTGTCCCGCGCCATGCACAAGCACCTCTTCCGCCCAGTGTACCTCCTCGACGACGACGACGAGAACCTGGTCAAGTTCCTGCGCGCGCTCGAGGACGAGGACCCGACGCGCGAGGCGCACGTGCGCGCCACGCTCGTGGCCATGATGCCCGAGCGGCAGGTCGAGCAGGCCGCGCGCCGCGTCAAGATGGTCGTGCGCGAGGTCTCGTGGCTCGTGCAGCACCTGCTAGGCGCGCTGCAGTTCGAAGCGTTCTGCGGCGGGCTCGAGGCCGCGTGCCGCTTGGCTTGCGAGCAGTGGATGCGCATCCAGCTCGCGCACATGAAGATCGAGCCGTACTTTGGCCCGCCGTACGACGACTTTGACTGGCAGGTGCTGGAGCTGCCCGAGTTTGCCGAGGCCGCGGAGCGGGACGCCGGGGTGCCGCATACGAGGGACGACTCGGACGACGCGGCCGTAGATGACCGGTTGGAGACGGTCGAGGCGACGGAGGCGCCGTCGTCGGAGAGCGCCGCGGGCGCGGCCGATGCGGCGGACAACGGCGGCGGCAGCAGCGGTGGGTTGCGGGACGATGCCACCTCGCACAACCCCGACGACGACATGATGGACGGCGAGGTTGACCCGGACGAGATCCTGCTCGTCGTCTGGCCCAGCATGTGCGCCGTCGAGAGCGGCGAGCTCATGTCCATCACTCAGGGGCTGGTCATCTCCAAGGAGCAGGCCCGCCCGGCTCTCGAGGAGCAGCGCTCGCGGTCGAGGCTCATCCCGAGGCCCGGCTCGAGGCGTGCCCGCACCATGTCGATGCCTGGCCAAAGCAGGGGCGGGAGTCCCCAGCGCAAGCCCTCGCACTTCCTCGCTCAGTCACAGACGGCGTCCGAGGCAGGCATGGATGGCGCCGTCGATGATGTCTGAAAGTGAAGGGTGAAGGGTATTCAACTGGCTTTTTCTTTTCTTCCTTCCTCCTTTCCTTACTGTTCCTAACGTGCGCCGTGGCCTGGGGTGGG
>Ga0247823_10001072_pt1 | contig 23031 bp, 18 predicted proteins | sample 13C_PalmiticAcid_2_FD_192426 | JGI IMG/M metagenome (GOLD analysis project Ga0247823, IMG submission 192426) | Soil microbial communities from agricultural site in Penn Yan, New York, United States - 13C_PalmiticAcid_Day30 | ecosystem: Environmental > Terrestrial > Soil > Agricultural land... | reverse complement strand
CACCCCAACCCCTCCCCGCAAGGGGGAGGGGCTTCACCGTGCCGCCCGCCTTCGTGGAACTCGCCCGCTCGGTGGTGCTTCACCGCTCCGGCGAGCGCTTCGCCCTGCTCTATCGGCTGCTGTGGCGGCTGGAGCGCGAGCCGCGGCTGATCGACAATCCCGCCGATATCGACGTCGCCAGGGCGCGCGACATGCAGAAGGCCGTCGCCCGGGCGATCCACAAGATGCACGCCTTCGTGCGCTTTCGGCTCGTCGAGACCGAGCCCGAGACCTACGCGGCCTGGTTCGAACCGGCCCATCGCGTCATCGAGGCCGCCGCGCCGTTCTTCGCGCGGCGCTTCGCCAACATGACCTGGACGATCCTGACGCCCGACGCCTGCGTGGCCTGGGACGGCCAGACGCTGAAGGTGTCGGACGGCGCCGATCCCGCCGACGCGCCCTCGGAGGACGCCCAGGAGGAGCTCTGGCGCACCTACTACGCCTCGATCTTCAATCCAGCCCGGCTGAACGAGAAGATGATGCGCCAGGAGATGCCCAAGCGGTACTGGCGCAACCTTCCCGAGGCGCGGCTCATTCCGCAGCTGGTCGAAACCGCCCAGGCGCGCGCCGCCGCCATGGTCGCCGCGGCCCCCTCCCCTCCGCCCGACCGCGTGCTGAAGGCCGCCCTGCGCCAGGCCCGCGACGGCGCGTTCAACGGCGACCTCCCCACCAGCCTCGACGAAGTGACCGCGGCCGTGCAGGTCTGCCGGCGCTGCGACCTGTGGCGCGACGCCACCCAGGCCGTGCCCGGGCAAGGCGCGGCCCACGCCCCGCTGATGTTCGTCGGCGAGCAGCCCGGCGACCAGGAAGACCTGGCCGGCCTGCCCTTCGTCGGCCCCGCCGGCCAGGTGTTCGACCAGGCGCTGAAGGCAGCCGGCGTGCCGTGCGATCGCGCCTTCGTCACCAACGCCGTCAAGCACTTCAAGCACGAGCCGCGCGGCAAGCGGCGCATCCACAAGACCCCCGATCGTGGCGAGGTGCAGGCCTGCCGCTGGTGGCTGGACGCCGAGCGGCGGCTGGTGCGCCCCCGGGTGATCGTGGCCCTGGGCGCGACGGCGGCGCTGGCGGTGACCGGAAAGGCGACGCCCATCGCCGCCAATCGGGGCAAGGCGCTGCAACTCCCCGATCAAGGCAATGGCCAGGCGCGACTGGTCGTCACCTACCACCCCTCGTTCCTGCTGCGCCTGCCCGACGCCGACGCGCGCGAGCGGGCCCGGGCCGAATTCGTCGACGATCTGCGCCTTGCGGGCGAGCTTGCGAAACTGATCGACTGAAGCGAGCAAAGCCGCCCACCTGACGAGCGCTGCGCGCAAAAAATCTGCTCAATCTTTTGGCGACGCCCGTTCGCGCGCAATCCCTTGCCCCGCCTCGTAATACTTGGCGCCGGAACGAGGCGCATAAGCCCTTCCCGCCGCCCGGGGCGCTCCATCGCCTCTTGCCACGACGGCGCTGCCGGGGTTGGTTCCCGGCCGGGGAAGAGGGGCGATGACAGCAGACGACGAAGAGCGGCGCGCCTGGTTCCGGAGGGAGATCCTGCCCCTGGAGCCTAGGCTTCTGGCCTATGCGCGCAAGTTCTGCCGCGACGGCGAGACCGATCCGGAGGATCTGGTCCACGACGCCTTCACCCGCGTGATCGCCTGCAAGACCTGGCGCGAGATCACCAATCCGGCCGCCTTCGCCTCGCGCACCCTGCGCAACGTGGCCTTCGACGGCCTGCGCCGCCGCAAGGTGCTGACCATCACCGCCGTCGCCGACTTCGAGCTGATCGGCGGCATGGACGAGACGCCCGGTCCCGAGGCCACGCTGGTGTCGCGCGACGAGCTGCGCCAGCTTCGCGAGGCGATATCGGAACTGCCGACACAATGTCGGCGTGTATTCACCCTTCGGAAAGTTTATAGCCTATCGCCGGGCGAGATAGCGGTCCGCATGGGTCTGTCCGTCTCAACGGTGGAGAAGCACCTGATCAAGGGGCTTCGCTATTGTTCCGAAAAGCTGGGCCGCGCGGGCGCGACCCAAGCAGTGCGTATCGACGAAGGGCGTTCATGGGCCGGGAAGCGGGATCGCGACGCGAAGCGGTGAGAGCGGCCGCCGCCGAATGGGCGGTGCGGCTGTCCGATCCCGCCTGCGCGGCTGATACGCGCGCGGCCTTCGAGGCCTGGCGCGCCGAAAGCTTCGAGAACGAGGCCGCGTTCGAGCGCGCCCACGCCGCCTGGGAGCGGACCGAACGCCTGCGCGCCTTCAAGCCGGGCGTTGCGAAACCCGACGCCGACCTGTTCGCGCCGCAAGACGCCCCGCGCCGCGCCTTCGACCGCCGCTCGCCCTGGACGCTGATGGCCGCGCTCGCCGCCATTTCGGGCGTGGTCGGAACCGGCGTGATGACCGCCACGGCCTCGACGGCCTACGCCACCGACATCGGCGAGCGCCGCGTCGTGGTGCTGGCCGACAACAGCCGCATCGAGCTCAACACCGACAGCAAGGTCGTCGTGCGCTATCGCGGCGGCGTGCGCGAGGTGAAGCTGGTCAAGGGCGAGGCCCTGTTCGAGGCCGCCGCCGACGCCCGCCCCTTCGTGGTCAAGGCCCGCGACGCCCGCATCGAAACCAGGGGCGGCGAACTGTCCGTCCGCCTGGGGGCCGAGAACGCCGCCGTCACCGTGCGTCACGGCGCGGTCGAGGTCGAACCCGACGGCAAGGGCCCGGCCAGGGAGACCAAGGTCGCGGCCGGCACGGCCATGGTCTACGGCCCCGCCGGCAGCCACGCCCAGCCGCTGTCGGACGCCGAGATCGAGCGGGCCCTGGCCTGGCGCCAGGGCGCGATCGCGCTGAACGGCCAGTCACTCAGCCAGGCCGTGGCCGAATTCAACCGCTACAACCGCCGCAAGGTCCGCATCGCCGATCCGTCGATCGCCGACCTGCGCCTGGCCGGCTACTTCCAGAGCACCGAACCCATGGCCTTCGTCACCGCCGTCACCCACACCTTCCCGGTGCGGGCCAGCGAAGGCGAGGACGGCGTGATCCGCCTGGCCCGGAAGGGATAGCCGAAGATCCTCCCCCTCTGGGGGAGGTGGCCCGAAGGGCCGGAGGGGGGACGTTTTCAGCTTGCAATGAGCTGGAAGTCCCGCCCCACCGATCGCTGACGCGATCCCCCCACAGGGGGAGGTTTCCGAGAAAGTGGCGCCGGCGCCACACTCGTCACACCGCCGCCACAAAATTTCGGTCGCCGACTGGAGGTTTCCCCACGGTCCCCCGTCGAAGGCGATAAGAACGCCGCGTCGAGGGGGCGCGGCGGACAAAGGGGTAATTCGAACTTGTCCATGCGTACGAACCAACGCCGCCGGACCGTCCGCGGCCTGCTGCTGGCCTCGGCCGCCGTCCTGACCATCGCCGGTCAGGCCGCCGCCCAGGGCTCGCGCCACACCTTCAACATCCCGCCGCAGGACGCGGTGTCGGCGCTGCAGACCTACGCCAAGCAGACCGGCAAGCAGGTGCTGTTCCCGTACGAGGCCGCCACCGGCCGCACCACGCCCGCCGTGACCGGCGACCTGTCGGACACCGAGGCCCTCAAGCGCCTGGCCGACGCCGCCGGCCTGGTCGTCGCCTCGGACGACGGCAAGACCATCACCCTGCGCGCAGCGCCGGCCGCCCGCCCCCAGTCGGAAGCCGCCGCGACTAACGCGGCTCCCGAAGAAGTCGCCGAAGTCGAAGCCATCATCGTGGTCGGCAGCCAGATCGAAGGCGCCCGCACGACCGAAGCCCTCCCCGTCTCGGTGGTCACCGAGAAGGACATCATCGCCACCGGCGCCGTCTCGGGCGACGAGTTGTTCCGCTCGATCCCGCAGGCCGGCGACGTGCAGTTCCAGGAAGCCCGCACCACCGGCAACCTGAACGACGCCCGTGGCGACGTCTCGTCGCTGAACCTGCGCAGCCTCGGCACCGGCAACACCCTGGCCCTGCTGAACGGCCGCCGCGCCGTGCTGCACCCGGGCACCCAGACCGAGAACCTGGTGCCGGTGCAGACCGTCAACACCAACGCCCTGCCCGTGGCCGGCGTCAAACGCGTCGAAGTGCTGCGCGATGGCGCCGGCGCCCTCTACGGCTCGGACGCCGTGGCCGGCGTGGTCAACACCGTGCTCGACACCAAGTTCCAGGGCCTGCGCGTCGAAGCCCAGGTCGGCGGCTCGGAAGGTACGGGCTATCGCGAAGGCACCGTGAACCTGAAGGCCGGCACGCGCCTTGAGGACGGCACGCGCCTGACCTTCTTCGGTTCGTACACCGCCCACAGCCGCATGATGGCCGACGAGCGCGACTACGCCGCCAGCGAAGACCACCGCGACCGCGTCGCGAACACCCCCTGGGCCGGCAACACCAGCTTCGACAACCGCTCGACCTCCAGCCCCTGGGGTTCGTTCACGCTGATCCCGTCGTCGACCGCGCCCCGCCAGAACGGCGTGGCCCTGACCACGTCCGGCGTGTTCCACATCGAGCCGACGGCCAACACCGCCGCCGGCTGCAGCAGCGCCGTCCTGGCTGGCAACCTCTGCATCAGGTCGGGCACGATCACCGGCGCCGCCGACCGTGACCTGCGCTACGACGAGAACCCCCAGCGCACCCTCAAGGGCGGCCTGGAGCGGACCAACCTGTTCAGCACCGTCGAGCGCGACCTCGACAACGGCATGACCTTCTTCGGTGAAGCCGGCTACTACCACGCCCTGTTCACTGGCCAGCGCGAGCAGTCGGCGCCGATCTCGTCGGCCCCGATCAGCATCGCGGCCAACGCCTACTGGAACCCCTTCGGCCCGACCACCCTGGCCAACGGCAGCGTCAATCCCAACCGCCTGTCGGGCCTGACCGGCGTGGGCGCCTCGGGCGTGGCGATGAACATCACCACCTACCGCCCGGTGGACGCGGGTCCGCGCACCTACACCGTCACCGACGACAGCTACCGCCTGCTGGGCGGCCTGAAGGGCGCGTTCGGCGACGGCTGGAAGTGGGAATCGGCCGGCCTCTACTCCTTCGCCCGCACGAAGGACAAGACGCACAACGCCATCAGCAGCACGCTCTTCCAGCAGGCGCTGAACCGTACGGACTCCACCGCCTACAACCCGTTCAACGGCGGCTCGCAGACCAACTGGTCGGGCGAGGACGGCACGCCCAACAGCCAGGCGACGATCAATTCGTTCCTGATCGACGTCTACCGCATCAGCGAGACCTCGCTGGCGATGTGGGACTTCAAGGTCTCCAAGAAGGACCTCTTCACCCTGCCGGGCGGCGACGTCGGCTTCGCCTCGGGCGTGGAAGTGCGCCGCGAGACCTACAAGGACGACCGTGACGACCGCCTGGACGGCACGACGACCTACACCAACAGCGTCACCGGCGTGACCTACAACAGCGACGTCCTGGGGGCCTCCGGCTCGCCGGACATCAAGGGCGACCGCGTCATCAGCTCGGCCTTCGCCGAACTGGCCGTGCCGATCATCTCGCCCGAGATGAACATCCCGTTCGTCGAGGAAGTCACCCTGCAGCTGGCCGCCCGCGACGAGTACTATTCGGACTTCGGCAACGTGCTGAAGCCGAAGGGCGCCCTGCTCTGGAAGGTCGGCCAAGGCCTTTCGTTCCGCACCTCGGTCTCGCAGAGCTTCCGCGCGCCGAACCTGCCGCAGTTCTACAGCGAGGGCTCGACCGTCTCGAACGGCCGTCCCGACTACGCCTTCTGCCGGATCAACACCCCGACGGCCACGACCTGCGCCAGCACCTCGACGCTGGAAGTTCGCCAGGGCAACAAGGACCTGAAGCCGGAAGACGCCGACAACGCCTCGATCGGCTTCGTCTACCAGCCGAAGTTCATCCCGATCGAGTACGGCCGCCTGACCCTGACGACCGACTTCTGGTCGATCCGGGAAAAGAACGTCATCGGCATCCTGGGCGGCTACAACCAGATCGCCTACGACCTGCTGCTGCGCCAGCAGGGCAGCTTCAACCCCAACGTCGTGCGTGACGCCCCGGTCGGCACGAACACCGTCGGCGCCATCTCGTACATCAGCGACACCTACATGAACCTGCAGCCGCGCGTGGTTCAGGGCGTGGACTTCTCGCTGGCCTACGACCTGGACGACACCCCCTGGGGCGACTTCGGCTTCAACCTGAACGTGGCCAAGCTGACCAAGTACGACCAGTCGGCCAGCCCGATCGAGCAGATCCTGCAAGAGGCGATCGCCAGCGGCGCCCTGGCGGGCCTGACCGTCTCGTCGGCCGGCAGCCAGATCAAGATGGACGGCTTCCCTGAATTCCGCGGCACGGCCAGCTTCACCTGGCGCAAGGACGGCTGGGGCGCGGGCGCCTTCGTGAACTATGTCGGCGAGACCTACGACACCGGTCCCGCCCAGGTGAACGGCCAGTACTTCCCGATCTCGGACTGGACCACGGTCAGCCTGTACGGCCAGTACGCGTTCAAGAGCGGCCAGTTCGACGGCTCAACCCTGCGGGTCGGCGTGCGCAACATCGCCGACAAGGAGCCGCCGGTCACCTCGAGCAACTTCGGCTACTCGGGCGCCCTGCACAACTCGACCGGTCGCTACTGGTACATGAACGTCTCCAAGCGGTTCTGATCCGCGAGCGGAAGATGACTTCGGAGGCCCGTCCATCTCACGATGGGCGGGCCTTTCCGTATCCAGAGCCCGAAACCGGGATTTGCCGTGACCCGAAAGTCTTTTTAGGAAATATTCTCCCCACGGCGGCGGAACGTTCGTCGCCGGACGAATCGGGGCTCTTCGAAGATCATGTCGCGGGCGAGCACGCCTCTTCCTGCCGCGTGGGGCTACGCCCTGGCGGCCGCCGCGGCCGGCGGCGCCTTCGGCGTGCGCCTGGCGCTCAACAGCTGGTTCCCGCCCGGCTTTCCATACCTGACCTTCTTTCCCGCCATCGTCCTGACCGCCTATTTCGCGGGGCGCGGCCCGGGCATCCTGTGCGCCGCCCTGTCGGGCCTGTGCGCCTGGTACTTCTTCATCCCGCCGTACGACAGCTTCCACGTCGACTTCGCCACGACGGTGGCGATCACGTTCTACGTCTTCGTGGCGGCGGTCGACATCTTCTTCATCGACGGCATGCGCAAGGCCATGCGCCACCTGTCGCGAGAGCGCGAGGCCCAGGCGCAGCTCGCCCGCAGCCGCGACCTGCTCTATCGCGAAATGCACCACCGGGTGAGCAACAACCTGCAGATGGTCGGCGCCCTGTTGCGCCTGCAGTCGGCCGGCATGAAGGACGAGGACGCCCGCCACGCGCTAGTCGAGGCCGGCGGCCGCATCGAGACCATCGCCAAGATCCAGCGACAGCTGCACGACCAGACCGGCGAGCCGACCCCGTTCCGGGCCTTCGCCGAGGCCCTGCTGGACGACGCCGGCCAGGCCTTCGGCGCCCGCCACGCCATCCGCGTCGAGGGCGGCGAGGATCCGCTGCACCCCGAGCAGGCCACGCCCGTGACCCTGGTGATGCTGGAGTGCTTCAACAACGCCCTGGAGCACGCCTTCGCGGCCGGGAGCGACGGCCGCATCGTCGTGGCGCTGGAGCAGGAAGGCGACAGCCACGTGCTCACCATCCGCGACAACGGCGCCGGCCCACCGGCGGGCTTCGAGCCCGCCGCCTCGCCCAGCCTTGGCCTGCGCATCGTCCACGCCATGGCCCGCCAGCTGGGCGGCGCCTTCACCATGGCCCGCGTCGACGGCTGGACCGTCTGCCGGCTGAGCTACGCGCCGGCGGCGGGTTAACCTCCCCTTTCAGTCGACAGGCAGAACACCGCGCTCAAAAAACCTCATCCTGAGCTTGTCGAAGGACGAGGTTTTCGTCTCAAACACGGGGGCGTTCTCATCGGAGCCCCGCCCATGCCCCGTCCTGGCCCCCGCAACCTGATCACCGATGTCGAGGGCCTGCTGGTCGGCCATGCCCAGGACGAGGCCGTACGCTCGGGCGTCACCGCCCTGCTCTGCCCCGACGCCTGGACCGCCGGGGTCGACGTGCGCGGCGGCGGGCCGGGCACGCGCGAGACCGACGTGCTGAGGCCCGAGAACAACTTCAGCAAGGCCCACGCCATCTGCCTGTCGGGCGGCTCGGTGTTCGGCCTGGGCGCGGCCGACGGCGTCGTGGCGGCGCTCTCGGCGTCCGGGCGCGGCATCCGCCTGGCCCCGACCTCGCCGGCCATCCCGATCGTGCCGGCGGCCGTGCTGCACGACCTGGGCAACGGCGGCGACAAGGACTGGGGCCTGGACCCGCCCTATCGCTGGCTAGGCATCGAGGCGGCCGCCGCGGCCGACAAGGACTTCGCCCTGGGCTCGGCCGGCGCGGGCCTCGGCGCCATGGCGGGCCTGTCCAAGGGCGGGATCGGCAGCGCCTCGCTCGACCTCGGCGAGGGCCTGGTCGTGGGCGCCCTGGCGGCGGTCAATCCGGTGGGCTCGGTGCGCATGGCCGACGGCGAGACCTTCTGGGCCTGGCCCTGGGAGATCGACGGCGAGTTCGGCGGCGGGCGGCCCGCGCCCGACGCACCGACCGAGGCCGAGCCGATCCCGGAGGGCTCGAAGCTGGCGGCGCTGGGCCGCCTGCAGGCCGGCGCCAACACCACCCTGGCCGTGGTCGCCGTCACCGCCGACCTGACCACGGCCGAGTGCACGCGGCTGGCGATGATGGCCCAGGACGGACTGGCGCGGGCCATCCGGCCGGTCCACACGCCCTTCGACGGCGACATCGTGTTCGCCCTGGCCTCGGGCGCGCAGAGCCTGGGCGAAGGGCCGGGACGAGCCATCGCGCTGGCCAGGCTGGGTTCGGCGGCGGCCGACACCCTGGCGCGCGCCATCGCTCGCGGGGCCTACGAGGCCCAGCTTTCCGAAGTTCAGTCCTCGGTGACCGGGGCGACTTCCGGCGGCGCGTCGGCGCCGTAGAGCTGGACGGCGGCGGCTTCCAGGCGGCCCATCAGCCGCTTGAGGGTCGCCACCTCGCCCGGCGCCAGGCCCGCCAGCAGCGCGGCCTCGTAGGCCAGGGCCAGGGGGCGGATCTCGGCGAACAGGCGGCGACCGGCGGCGGTCAGTTCCAGCGTGTGCGAGCGGCGGTCGGTGCGGTTGGTGATCCGGGCCACCAGGCGGCGCTCGACCAGGTCCTGGGCTGCACGGCTGACGCGCACCTTGTCCATGGCCGTGCGGGCCACGGCCTGGTGCTGGGTCAGCGGGCCCTCGATCAGGATCGACATGAGGCGCCATTGCGGGATCGACAGCCCGAAGCGGTCTTCATAGGCGCGGGCGATCAGCCGACTGACGGCGCTGGAGGCCGTCGCCAGGCGATACGGCACATAGTCCGAAAGCGACAGCTGTTCACTGGCGACGTCCGGCGTACCCGGCGTCAGAGATGAGACCGTCGCGGCCATGCCTGTTCCTTTCCTCCTGCTCCGGCCTGCGGCCCGCGAAGACGGAGCCGTCTCTACGCCGAATCACGCCCTGGCAACCCACCGCAGGCGCACCTCGATCTGGCGCCGCGATGAAAACGCTCTCAATCGACCGCCTTCGACCATGGCGGAAAGCGGGCGTTTCGCCCGCCGCATGAGCATACGCACCTAACCGCGCTCAACCAAGCGGCGCCTTTAGTGACCGTGACCGCCCCCGTGGCCGTCGTCGCGCCCGTGGCCGACCTTCGGCGCGGCCTCGGTATGGGTGAGCTGCCTCTGGCAGCGCTCCAGAAGACGCAGGTTGTCGGGGCTGTTCCAGACGTCGGCGAACTCGACCACGGCCAGCCGCAGACGGCGCATGTGTTCGCTCCACTCCAGCGGCGGCTCGGGCTTGTGCTCGTCCTCCTGGCTCTTGCCGTGGGCGGCGGCTCCGCAGGTGCAGACGTGGGCGCTCGGCGCCGGAGCCTGGGCGGGCGCGCAGTTGGCGTTGACGATGACGGTCTGCTTGCTGCTGATCTTCACCTGCGGCGTAGCCAGGGCCAGGCCGCCGACGGTGACCGGCACGCAGCAGATCACGCATTGGCACGGCGCCGGGGCCTTGCAGGTGGAGGACGGCGCGGACGCCGGCGCGGCCTCATGGCCATGCTTGCCCTCCTCCCTGGCCTGGTGGCCGCAGGTGCAGGGCTTGTGGGCCTTGGGCTCGTGCTTGACCTCGGGCTTGGGAAACTGGCCCAGGCAGGCCTTCTCAAGGCTCTTCAGCGCCTTGCCGCAGGCGGCGAACTCGATCAGCGCCCCGACCCGGGCCTCGACCTCGGCGACCAGCTCCTCGGCGCGGCGCAGCAGCTCGCCCGTCGGCGCGCTGGTGGCGGCCACGCAGCGGACCAGGATGGCCTTGTGAATGGTCTTGGGCACGTCGCGCCAGCGCTCGTCCCTGCCCTTGCGACCGGTGAAGCGCCCCGCGCAGAAGGCCAGGGCCGCGACGGCCAGGGTGATCAGGGCGATGCCGGCCAACAGGGTCGGATCGAAGATCGGCACCGGCGTCTCGACCGGAAACTCGGATTGATACACCCCACCCCTCCCGCATGCGCCGTTCGACGAGCATCGTTATGGTTAACGCATGCTCGCGACGCTTGCACGGCCAAGGTTGAGGTCAGCGGCGGGAAATCACCCCGCGGGCGCGGGCGCCCTGGTCATAGCGGGTCTCGCCGCCATAGACGGCGACTTCGCACAGGATGTCGCCGCCTTCCTGGGCGGCCCACAGGTAGTTCCGCTCGACCTCGACGTTGCGGCCGGCGGGCGAGATGCCGTCGAAGGTGTCTCCCCAGGGAATCACCTTCGACAGTTCGCGCCAGGACAGGGTCATGGCCCGCGACAGCTCGTCGTCGGCCATGGCCTGCAGGTCGGGATCGCTCACGCGCGTCCTACTCGGCCGAGGCTTCGGCGTCGCGGAAGTACGGCACGACCTCGCCTTGCAGCTTGATGGTCATGGCGTTGCCCTTGCGGTCGACGGTCTTGCCGGCGGTCACGCGCACCCAGCCTTCGCTGACGCAGTATTCGTCGACATTGGTCTTCTCGACGCCCTTGAAGCGGATGCCGACGCCGCGCTCGAGCGCTTCGGCGTCGTAGTACGGGCTGTCGGGGTTGGCGGACAGGCGGTCGGGAGGCGTATCGCTCATCGGGTCGGCTTTCGAGATCTTGGGGCGGGACGGCCCGCCGAAGCGGGCGTGATAGCGAGGAAAGACGGGAAATCCAAGCGCTTGGGCCGAAAGCCTCAGCGGATGGAGGGCGCGCGGCCGCTGGAACCGCCCTTGGCGGGCGCGGGCGGGGCGTGAGGCGGCGTGTTGGCGGCCTGGCGGACCGGCGGCCTTTCGAGGGCCTGGTAGACCCACTTGCGGGTCTCGGCGTCGAGGCCGGGGCCCACTCCGCCCAGGCGCTGGATCATGCCGACGAAGAAGAGGTCGTTGGCCGGATCGATCCAGAACCAGGTGCCGGCGCTGCCGCCCCAGCTGATCGTGCCGGGCCCGACCGGCGCGCCCGAGGCCGCCGGATCCACGGCCACGGCCACGTCGATGCCGTAGCCCATGCCGAGCGCGAAGGGGAACGCCTTCTGCTGGCCGGGCTTGAGCACGCCCGACGTGCCGTCGGTGGTGACCTGGAAGCTGGGCGGCAGATGATTGAGCCGCATCATCGCCACCGTCTCGGGCTCGAGGATGCGCACGCCGTCGAGGTCGCCGCCGTTGAGGATCATCTGGGCGAAGCGGGCGAAGTCGCCCGCCGTCGACAGCAGGCCGCCGCCGCCGGACGGCGCCGGGGGCGGCCTCATCACGTCGCGCCAGCCGCCCTCTACCGCCGGCACGAGCTTTCCGGTGACGGGATCGGCGTCGTAGATCGCCGCCAGGCGCGCGGCCTTGTCGGCCGGAACCCAGAAGGCGGTGTCCTTCATCTTCAGCGGCTTGAAGATGCGCTGCTGCATGAACACCGGCAGGGCCTGGCCCGACAGGCGTTCGACAATCAGGCCCTGGATGTCGGCCGCGACGCTGTAGCGCCACAGCTTGCCGGGCTCGGCGTACATCGGCAGGCCGGCGATCTTCTGCACCATCGAGAACAGCGAGTCCGACTGAAGCACGCCGGCGCGGTAGTAGGCCTGGTCGGCCTGACTGCCCGGGTCGTCGGCGATGCCGTAGGCGAAGCCAGCCGTGTGGGTCATCAGCTCGCGCATGGTCGGCGGGCGGCTGATCGGCGACAGGATCGGGCGGCCCGAGGCGTCGACGCCGCTTGCGACACGCAGCCCCTCGAACTCGGGGATGAACTTGGTGATCGGGTCGTCGAGCTTCCAGCGACCCTCGTCATAGAGGATCAGCATGGCCACGCCCGTGACCGGCTTGGTCTCCGAGCGGATGCGGAAGATGGCGTCGGCCGGCATGGCCTCGGGCTGGTCGAGGGCGCGCTTGCCGTAGGACGTCTGGCTGACGACCTTGCCGTGGCGGGCCAGCAGGGTGACGCCGCCGGCGATCTGGCCCTGGTCGACCAGGCGCTGCATGGTCTCGTCGACGCGCTTGAGCTTCTCGGACGAGAAGCCCACCGCTTCGGGCTTGGCGCGCGGCAAGGCGCCCGCCACGCCCGGATGGGCGGCGGTCAGGCCCAGGAACCCCGCCAGGGCCCCGACGGACTTGCGCCACAAGCTCATAGGTCGACTTATCTCTCAGAGGGTGGGCGAGAGCATGGCGCCGAAGACGCCGGCTCTCGCCATATCACATCACTTGGGACGGAAGCGCTTCTGGGTCGGGAAGCCCTTGGGCGCCAGCTTGCCGGCGCCGGCCCGGCGGCCGACGAAGGTCTGCCAGTCGGTCCATTCGCGACGGCGCAGGGCCGTGTCGATCCAGTAGCCGCCGGTCTCGGCGTTGAACGACAGGCCGTCGCGCAGACCGCCTTCGCGATAGGCCTGCAGCTTGACGCCCTTGCCGCGCGGCATTTCCGGCAGCTCTTCCAGCGGGAAGATCAGGATCTTGCCGTTGTCGCCCACCACGGCCAGCTGGTCGCCGACGGCTTCCAGGCAGAAGGCCGCGCCGGCGGCGTCGACGGTCAGCACCTGCTTGCCCGCCTTGCGGTTGGCCAGGGCCTCCTCCTCCGGCAGCAGGAAGCCGTAGCCCTGCTTGGAGGCCAGGATGCGCTTGCGGCCCGCCTTGAACGGGAAGACGTCGATGATCTTCACCTTGTCGTCGAGCTCGATCATCATCCGCACCGGCTCGCCGTGACCGCGCGCCGACGGCAGGTTGGCGCAGCCCAGCGTGAAGAACCGGCCGTCCGAGGTGAACAGCAGCAGCTTGTCGGTGGTCTCGGCCGGGACCAGGAAGCCCAGCTTGTCGCCTTCCTTGAACTTCAGCTCGGACGGGTCGTCGATCTTGCCCTTGGCGGCGCGGATCCAGCCGCGCTCGGACAGGATGATCGTGATCGGCTCGCGCACGATCATCGCCTCGATGGCGGCGTCGGCGTCGACCACCGGGGCCACGTCGAACACCGAGCGGCCAGTCACGCCGGTGGGGCGCGGCTTGTCCAGCGGATGCTTGATCTTGATCAGAGACGCGCGCACCTGGCGCAGGCCCGTGCCGACCAGGTCCCACTGCTTCTTGTCGCTGGCCAGCATGGCCAGGATGCCGTCGCGCTCTTCCACCAGTTCGGCGTGTTCGCGGCGGATCTCCATCTCCTCCAACTTGGCCAGCTGGCGCAGGCGGGTATTGAGGATGGCGTCGGCCTGGATGTCCGAGAGCCCGAAGGCCTCGATCAGCTTTTCCTTCGGCTTGTCCTCGTAGCGGACGATGCGGATCACCTCGTCGAGATTGAGGTAGGCGATCAGCAGGCCGTCGAGGATGTGCAGGCGGGCTTCGATCTTGGCCAGGCGGTGGCGGGCCCGACGGGTCAGCACCTCACGGCGGTGGGCCAGGAAGGCCATCAGGGCCGACTTGATGCCCATGACGCCCGGCGTGCCGCGCGCGTCCAGCACGTTGATGTTGACCGAGAAGCGGCTTTCCAGCGCCGAGAGCTTGAACAGGCTCTCCATCAGCACTTCGGGCTCGACGTTCTTGGACTTCGGCTCGAGGACGAGACGGATGTCCTCGGCGCTCTCGTCGCGGACGTCGCCCAGCAGGGCCGCCTTCTTGCTCTCGATCAGGTCGGCCAGCTGCTCGACCAGATCCGACTTCTTCACCTGATACGGGATCTCGGTGACGACGATCTGGTAGGCGCCGCGGCCGGTCTCCTCGCGTTCCCACTTGGCGCGGGTGCGGACGCCGCCGCGGCCGGTTTCGTAGGTTTCGAGCAGGGACGCGGCCGGCTCGACGATGACGCCGCCGGTCGGGAAGTCCGGTCCCGGCACGCGCTCGAGGATCTCGGCGGTCGTGGCCTCGGGGTTCGAAAGCAGCAGCAGGCAGGCGTCGATCAGCTCGGCCGGATTGTGCGGCGGGATCGAGGTGGCCATGCCGACGGCGATGCCGGCCGAGCCGTTGGCCAGCAGGTTGGGGAAGCCCGACGGCAGGACCACCGGCTCCTCGTCCTGGCCGTCGTAGGTCGGCCGGAAATCGACCGCGTCCTCGTCGATGCCGTCGAGCAGAAGCGTCGCCGCCTCTGTCATCTTGCATTCGGTGTAACGCATGGCCGCGGCGTTATCGCCGTCGATGTTGCCGAAGTTGCCCTGCCCCTCGACCAGCGGGATGCGCTGGGAGAAGTCCTGGGCCAGGCGCACCAGGGCGTCGTAGATCGACTGGTCGCCGTGCGGGTGGAAGTTACCCATCACCTCGCCGACCACCTTGGCGCACTTGCGCGCGGCGGACTCGGGGTTCAGTCGCATGTTGCTCATGGCGTAGAGCACGCGACGGTGCACCGGCTTCATGCCGTCGCGGACGTCGGGCAACGCCCGCGAGCCGATGGTCGACAGCGCATAGGCCAGATAGCGCTTGGACAGCGCTTCGGTCAGCGGCTCTTCGAGGATGCGGTCGCCGTCGCCGGGACCGCCGGGGGGAGGAAGGACGGGCTTGTTCATCAGTCAGATTCGTTTCGGCCCGTCAGCCTAGCAGATATGCGGCGCTCGATTCGAGGCGCGACGGGGTTTTTGCGGCTTATCCTGCCGCGGGCGCCCCGAGAACCGCCCCGGCCCGCTCGACGAGGGCGATAACGGCCTCGTCCCGCCACACCTCGATGGTCTCGGCGCTGGCGTGGTCACGCAGCAGCGACAAGGCATGGCGCCGGTAGGCGTCCTCGGCCAGGTCCTGGATATCGACCGCCGTGGCGACCTGGTTTCCGGCCAAACAGACGAAGGTGTAGGTTTTCATCACGGTCCTCGCCGTGACTTTACCACGCCAAGCGCGGCCGTTGGTCGCCTGCCCGACCGATCACGGCATTGGGAACGCTGGCGCTTCTCAGGGCTCGGCGCTACGGGCCGGCAGGGCCAGGGTCACGCGCAGGCCGCCGATCGGGGCGCGGCCCAAGGTCAGGGCGCCGTCGTGCAGCTCGGCCAGCTCCAGGGCGATCGACAGGCCGAAGCCATGTCCAGCCCCGCGCTCGTCCAGACGGCTGCCCGGCACCAGGGCGGCGGCGGCGGCCTCGTCGGTCAGGCCCGGGCCGTCATCGTCGATGTCGAGCACCACCCGCGCGCCTTGGCGACGGCCGGTGACCCGCACCGTGCGCTCGGCGAATTTCCAGGCGTTGTCGAGCAGGTTGCCCGTCATCTCGTCGAAGTCCTGCGGGTCGCAGGCGACATAGAGGTCGTCGGCCACGTCCAGCTCGGCCCGCACGCCGGCCGCGGCGTGGATCCGCGACAGCGCCGCCACCAGGTCATCGAGACGCGACCGCACCGGCAGGGCCGGCCGTCCCGGCGCGCCCGGCGAGGCCGCGCGAGCGCGGCCCAGGTGATGGCCGATGGCCCCGTCGATCTGGGCGATCAGGCTGGCCAGGCTGCCGTCGGGATCGCGCCCAGGCTCGGCCAGGCGCACGGCCAGGGTGGCCAGCGGCGTCTTCAGGCCATGGGCCAGGTTGGAGACGTGGCTGCGCGCCTTGGCCAGGGCCTGATCGTTGTGGTCCAGCAGGGCGTTGAGTTCGGCGACGACGGGCTCCAGTTCGCGCGGCTGCTTGTCGTCGATCCGGCGCTGCTCGCCCGCGCGCACGGCCGCCAGCGAGGCGCCCAGCTTGCGCAGCGGCCGCAGGCCCAGTTCCAACTGGCCGATCATGGCCGCCAGCAGGCCCACGCCCAGCACGCCCAGCGACAGCAGCAGCGGCCTCAGGCCTTCGTCGCGCATGCGGTCGCGAATGTAGCGCGGCGCGCCAGCGGTGACCGTCACCGGCCCGCGGCTGGTGCTGATGGTCAGGGTGCGGAAGTAGAAGCTCTCGTTCCAGCCGCTGCGCGAGCGCCAGCGGCGGGATTCCTTCAACGGCGCGGTCGGCGGCTTGTCGGGCCGCATCTCGCGCTGGGGCATGCGGTCCCGGTCGCGGTCACGCTCCGGACGCGGCCAGGGCGGCGGCCCCTCCCCCTGCCTCGGCTCGACCGCGGCCACGGTCTGTGAGCGCAGCACGCCCGCCGGCCCCTTGACCACCCAGGCCCAGCCCGCGCCGCGGCGGATGAACGGGCCCACCGACTGGATGCGGTCCTGGTCGAGCGAGCCGTCGGACTTCACCGCCCGCGCCAGCACCGAGATTTGTGACTCCAGGCTGGCGTCGACGTTGCGGCGCACGAACTGGTCCAGCGTCGGCCGGATGGTCAGGGCCGCCAGCACCACCGCAACGACGGTGAACAGCACGCCGCTGATCAGCAGCCTGGCGCGGATGGAGTTCAACACGCCCTTCACGCCGCGCCCGCCGTCAGGCGATAGCCGCGACCGCGCACGGTCTCGATCATCTCATGGCCGATCTTGCGCCGCAGCCGGCCGACGATGACCTCCAGCGAGTTGGAATCGCCGCCCGCGTCGCCCTCGTAGGCCTGCTCCAGGATGTCCATCCGCTCGACCACCACCTCCTTGCGCAGGATCAGGCACGACAGAACCCGCCACTCGAAGCTGGTCAGCTTCAACGGCATGCCGTCGAACTCGAACCCGCCCATCTGGGCGTCGAAGGTCAGGCGGCCGCAGACGATGCGCGGGCCGTGATGTCCGGCCGAACGGCGCACCAGCGCCCGCAGGCGCATGACCAGCTCCTCCACCCGGAACGGCTTGGTCAGATAGTCGTCGGCGCCGGCCTTGAAGCCCTCGACCTTCTCGGTCCAGCCGTAGCGGGCGGTGAGGATCAGCACGGGCAGCGGCCGGTTCTGGGCCCGCCAGCCGCGCAGCACCGACAGGCCGTCCTGCTTGGGCAGGCCCAGGTCCAGCACGGCGGCGGCGTAGGTTTCGGTGGAGCCCAGGTGCGCGCCGGTCTCGCCGTCGGCGGCGATGTCCACCGCGAACTGCTCTTCGCGCAGGGCCTGGGCGATGCTTTCGGCCAGCGGCGCGTCGTCTTCGACCAACAGGATGCGCATCCGCAATTCTTTAGCCGACGAACCCAAACCGAACCTGAACCAGTTCGTTCAGGCTACGTCGAGGTTGGGTGCGTTACAGAGGCTGCAATCGAGGGATTCGGTTCGAACCGTGGGGACTAGGAAATGACGAGGAAGATGGCCCTTCTGGCGGGCCTGCTGGGCTGCATCACGCCGACGATGCTGCATGCCCAGGAAACGGCCAAGCCGGCCCAGACCCCGCGCCAGTCGGCCCAGCAGACCCCGTCCGACGCCGACCTCGACACCGAGGTCGAGGGCATCGTCGTCACCGGCCAGCGCCAGTACGGCGCGGTGCTGGGCGACATCCAGCCGGAGACCACCTTCAGCGCCGCCGACGTGCGCTCGCTGGGCGTCAGTTCGGTGACCGAGCTGTTGTCGGAACTGTCGGCCCAGACCGCCAGCGCCAGCGGCGGCGCGCCCGTCGTGCTGCTGAACGGCCGGCGCATCTCGGGCATGGGCGAGATCCGCGACATCCCAACCGAAGCCATCCAGCGGGTCGAGGTCCTGCCCGAGGAAGTAGCCCTCAGGTATGGCTACTCGGCCGACCAGAAGGTGGTCAACGTCGTGCTGCGCCAGCGCTTCCGCGCCCGCACCGGCGAGATCAGCCTGGCCGCTCCCACCGATGGCGGCCAGACCACCCAGCAGATCGACTCCAGCACCCTGCGCCTCAACCGCCAGGGCCGCCTGAACACCGCCTTCAAGTACGCCCACAGCGACAAGCTGCTGGAAAGCGACCGCGACATCATCTCGCGATCGGCCAGCAACAACTACGTCGGCGACGTCACGCCCTTCCGCACGCTGCGTCCGCGCACCGACAGCCTGTCGTACAACACCGTCTACAACCGCGTGCTCGAGAACGGGATTTCGGCGACGGTCAACGGCAGCCTGTCCTACGACCAGAGCCAGTCGCTGTCGGGCCTGGCGCGGGCCGAACTGGACGTGCCGGGCGCCAGCCCGTTCTCGCTGTCGGGCGATGACGAGACGGTCTACCGCTACCTGACCGACCTGGGCGCCATGGAGCAGTGGAGCCGCTCCTGGAACGCCCACGGCGGCTTCACCCTCGACGGCGCGATGAAGTCCTGGCGCTGGAACCTGACCGGCAACTACGACCACGACGAAAGCCGCACCAGCACCGACCGCACGCCCAACATCGACGAGCTGCAGGACCGGCTGGACGCCCTGGACGCGACCTTCGATCCTCGCGCCGGCCTGCCCACCGGCAGCTTCATCAAGGACCGCGCCAGTTCGACCAACGACACGGTCAACACCCAGCTGGTCATGAACGGCGCCCTCAAGCGCCTGCCGGCCGGCGACATCTCGACCAGCGTCAAGCTGGGGGCCGAAGGCGCCTGGGTCGACTCGTGGTCGCGTCGCAACGGCGTGGAAAACAGCGTCGACCTGTCGCGCGGCACGGCCAACGCCCAGGTCAGCTTCGACGTGCCGATCACCAGCCGGAAGAACAACTTCATGGCCAAGGCCGGCGACCTGTCGGCCAACCTGAACCTGTCGGTCAACCAGCTGTCGGATTTTGGGACCCTGACCTCGATCGGCTACGGCCTGAACTGGTCGCCGATCAAGCCGGTCAGCTTCATCGTCTCGATGAACAACCAGGAGAACGCCCCCAGCATGTCGCAGCTGGGCGGCGCGCAGGTCACCACGCCCGACGTGCAGGTGTTCGACTACGTGCGCGGCGAAAGCGTGCAGATCATCCGCCTGAGCGGCGGCAATCCCGACCTGAAGGCCGAGGAGAAGAAGGTCCTGCGCGTCGGGATCACGCTCAAGCCGCCGGTCGTCGAAGGCTTGTCGATCAACGCCAACTACACCCACTCGCGCACCGACAATCCGATCTCGTCGTTCCCCAGCGCCACGGCCGCGACCGAGGCCGCCTTCCCCGACCGCTTCTTCCGCGAGGACCCGACGGTGGACGATCCGGTCGGCCGCCTGATCCGCATCGACGCCCGCCCGGTGAACTTCGCCAAGCGCGAAAGCGACCAGATCCGCTGGGGCTTCAACTTCAATCGCCAGATCGGCAAGACCCCCCCGCGCCCGACCCCGACGCCAGAGGAAATGCAGCGCTGGCGCGAGCGCCAGGGCCAGGGCGAAGGGCGCGGCGAAGGCCGTCGCGGCCAGGACGGCCAGGCCGCGAGCGGGCAACAGGCTCAAGCCCAGGCGACCCAGGGCCAGGCCCAGACGACCGAAGGCGCCCAGCCTCCGGGCATGGACCTGCTGCAAGGCGCGATGCGCCAGGGCGGCGACCGAAGCGGAGAACAGCGCGCCGGCGGCGACAACGCCCAACCGCCTTCCGACGGCCCGCGTCCGGGCGGCGACCAGGGCGGCCCCGGCGGCGGCTTCGGTGGTCCCGGCGGTCCGGGCGGCGGCTTCGGCGGTCGTGGTCCCGGCGGCTTCGGCGGTCCGCCCCCAGGCTTCGGCGCGGCGCGGCTGCAACTGGCGCTCTTCCACACGGTGCGCCTGCGCGACCGGATCTACATCACGGACGGCGGAACCCCGCTCGACCTGCTGGACGGCGACGCCCTTGGCAACAGCGGCGGCTCGCCCCGCAACGAGGTCGAGGCCCAGGCCGGCCTGACCAAGAACGGCATGGGCATGCGCCTGACCGCCAACTGGCGCAGCGCCACCGAGGTCGACGGCGGCACGAGCGCCAACGGCACGCTGAAGTTCTCCGACCTGACGACGGTGAACCTGCGCCTGTTCGCCAACCTGGGCGCCCGTCGCGAGCTGGTGGCCAAGTATCCGGTGCTGCGCGGCACGCGGGTGACCTTCGGCGTCACCAACCTGTTCGACGAGAAGCAGGAGGTGCGCAACGCCGCTGGCGGCACGCCGATCACCTACCAGGAAGACTATCTGGATCCGCTGGGCCGCAGCGTGCGCCTGAGCGTGCGCAAGGTGTTCTTCTAGGACTGCCCGGGGCGGTTCCTAGAGCCGCCCCGCCTCGCCCAGCCGGTCCAGCAACCACATGCGCGCCGGCGGCAGCGGCCTGTTCAGCGGACCGAACACGAACTGCTCGAGGAAGTGGCCGGTGATGTCGAGGCCGGCCTTCACGTCGCCTTCGGAAAGCCCCCCCTGCGACGACAGCAGGAACGGCGGCAGCGGCAGAAGCTTGTCCTGATAGGGCGCGCCGGCCTTGCGGCTGACCGCCCGACCCGTGCGCGGGCTGACATAGACCAGATCGTCGACCTCGCCGGTGGCGGCGCACTTGGACAGGTCGAGGCCGAAGCCCAGGTCCTGCAGCAGCCCCGCCTCGTAGCGCACATAGACCGCCGGCCAGATGTCGGGGATCTCCAGAACCCGGATCAGGGTCTCCAGGGCCAGGAAGGCGCCGGGATGCGGCTCGCGTTCGGGCAAGGCCCCGGCGGCGACCGCCGCGGCCGACTGCAGGCCGGCCAGGGCCAGGCGATCGTCGAACAGCGACGACGGCCCCTCGCCCATCGGCTCCAGCTGGGCCGAGCCCATCTGGTCGGCAACCCGGGCGCGATAGCGGGCGATGACCCGCGCGCCGGCCTGCAGGAACGGCTTCATCCGCCGTGAGGCCGCGCCGGCCACGTGGGCGACGAACTTGCCCCGATCCTGGGTCAGCAGCTCGACGATGGCGCCGGTCTCGCCGTGCGCCCGCGCCGACAGCACGAAAGCGTCGTCCTCCCACTCCATCATCGGGACAGCTCCACTACGGCGGCGTCCCCCAGGCCACGACCTTCTCCAGCACCGGACGCCATTCGGCCTCGACCGGCAGGCCGATGACGTCGCGCAGGATCGTTTCGAGCTCGTCCACCGACAGGTCGCGCTGCTCGACCAGGGCGCCGGTGGCGTCGCGGTGGGTCAGGCGATTGTTCTTCAGGGCGTAGCGCGCCGCGGGCGTGGTGCGCCCCACAGTCATGCTCCAGGTGAAGTGCGAGCTGGGGTGGGTGTAGGTGAAGAAGTTGGCCTGCTCGTAGTCGACGCTCGCCCAGGCGCCTTGGGCCACCTGATAGAGCGGCGCCCAGCGGCCCGACAGGTCGGCCTGCACCTGGCGCTCGACCACGCCGTCACACTCCGCATCGACGACGCGGAAGGCGCCGTTGGGGCTGGCCTGGTCGCCGTCCGCGAACAGGCGCAGCGGCGCGGTCAGCACGCAGCCGCCGAAGCCGGCGTCGGCCAGCCAGGTCTCGCCGTCGATCGTAACGCCCAGCACCTGGTGCGAGCGCGGACGCGGCGGAGCGCCTTCCAGCGCCATCCACAGCACCCGCGCCATCAGGCCCTCGACCTGGAAGCCGAGAGCCGCCAGCACCCGCTTGAGCAGGCTGTTCTGCTCGTAGCAGTAGCCCCCGCGACCGGCGGCGATCAGCTTGGCGTCGACGTCGGCCGGAACGATGCTGATCCCCCGCCCCAGCAGCACGTCGAGGTTCTCGAACGGGATGGCGTCGGGGTGCTTTTGGCAGATCGACCGCAGGGTCTCGATCGTCGGCTCGCGCGGGCCGGCATGGCCGATCCGCGCGAAGTAGGCGTCGAGGTCCACCGCAGCGACCGCCGCCGCGTCAAACATCGAAATCGAGGCCCATGTCGCTGAACAGGCCACGTTCCTCGGCCCAGTTCTCCTTGACCTTCACGTGCAGGAACAGGTGCACCTTGCGGTCCAGGATGTCCTGCAGCTCCTCGCGCGAGGCCTGGCCGATCCACTTCAGCACCTGGCCCCCCTTGCCCAGGACGATGGCGCGCTGGCCCTCGCGCTCGACATAGATGGTCTGCTCGATGCGGGCGCTGCCGTCGGCGCGCTCTTCGAACGAGGTGGTCTCCACCGAGGCCGCGTAGGGCAGTTCCTCGTGAACGCGCAGATAGATCTTCTCGCGGGTGATCTCGGCGGCCAGCAGGCGGGCCGGCAGGTCGGCCGTCTGGTCCTCCGGATAGAGCCAGGGGCTCTCCGGCATCATCGATGCCAGCTTGGCGGTCAGGTCGTCGACGCCCGCGCCGGTCTCGGCGCTGATCATGAAGACGTCGGTGTAGACGCCGGTGTCGAAGAAGTCCTTGGCCACGGCCAGCAGGGTGTCGCGCTTGATGCCGTCGATCTTGTTCAGCGCCAGGATCACCTTGCGGCCGCTCTCCTTGAGGGCCTCGATGATGGTCTGGACGTCCTGCACCGCGCGGTGCTCGGCGGGCGTGGCGTTGCGGGCGCGGTCGGCCAGTTCGGCCTGCACGTCGACGAGGTGGACGGTGACCTCGGCCTCTTCCGAGCCGGCCCAGGCCGAGCGCACCATGGCGCGGTCGAGGCGGCGGCGCGGGCTGAAGATCCCGGGGGTGTCGACGAGGACGATCTGGGTGTCGCCGGCCAGGGCGACGCCGCGCACGGGGAAGCGCGTCGTCTGCACCTTCTGGGTGACGATCGAGACCTTGGCCCCGACCATGCGGTTGACCAGGGTGGACTTGCCGGCGTTCGGCGCGCCGATGATGGCGGCGAACCCGGCGCGGGTGTTGGAGGTGTTTTCAGTCATTGGGCGTGCGTGTAGCACAGAGCACTGCAAAAGCCCTCCCCCTTGATGGGGGAGGGCTTTTGCAGTGCTCTGTGCTACAC
>Ga0247823_10001071_pt1 | contig 23035 bp, 16 predicted proteins | sample 13C_PalmiticAcid_2_FD_192426 | JGI IMG/M metagenome (GOLD analysis project Ga0247823, IMG submission 192426) | Soil microbial communities from agricultural site in Penn Yan, New York, United States - 13C_PalmiticAcid_Day30 | ecosystem: Environmental > Terrestrial > Soil > Agricultural land... | reverse complement strand
CCTGGCGGGAGCTACGGCTCGAAGTCGGGCACGTCGATGGCCTCCCCGCACGTCGCGGGCGTCGCGGCGCTGCTGCTCAGCGTCGACCCGAACCTGACCACCGCGCAGCTGCGGACCAAGCTGGGCGCGCAGGCCGACGATCTGCCGTGCCCCAGCTTCGGCGGCCAGAACTGCACCGGCACCGCGGCGAAGAACAACTTCTTCGGCGAGGGCCGCGTCGACGCGAAGGAAGCCGTCGGCAGCGGCACGCCGCAGCCGGGTTCCCCGTCGGTCACCAGCCCGGGCAACCAGTCCGGCACGGTCGGCGCGGCGGTCTCCCTACAGGTCAAGGCGACCGACCCGGACGGCAAGGCGCTGACCTTCTCCGCCACCGGTCTTCCCACCGGCCTGTCGATCAGCTCGTCGGGCCTCATCACCGGCACCCCCAGCGCCGCGGGCGGCTTCAACGTCACGGTGACGGCGAAGAACACCGACAACCGGACCGGCACCGCGTCCTTCACCTGGACCGTCACCGACGGCACCGGCGGCGGCACCGTCACGGTGACCAAGCCGACCGACCAGTGGGGCTTCAAGGGCTGGGCGGTGCAGGCACTGCAGATCCGCGCCACCAGCACCGCGGGCGGCCCGCTGACATTCACCGCGACGGGCCTGCCGCCCGGCCTGTCGATCAGCTCGACCGGCCAGATCACCGGCACGCCGACCGCGGCGAGCACGTTCTCCGTGACCGTCACGGCCAAGGACTCCGGCGGCGGCACGGGGAGCACGACGTTCGGGTGGCAGGTCTACGGGTTCTAGTGGTGTGACTCATGGCGTCGGCTGGGTATCGGCGTGTCCGCGGCGTCGGTGCCAAGGCGCGGGGACGGCACTCGTACCGGGTGTACTTGGCCGTTCCCGCAACGCAGGCAGCGGCGTCGTGGGCATGTCGAGACCCGGTCAACGTCATGGGTCACACCACTATGCCACTCGAATAGCGCTGACCAGCGCGATGGCTGGGGGCTGGTCAGCGGCACCGGCGGGGTCGTCCGACCCTCACTTTCGGACGGCCCCGCCTTCCCGACTCTCCTACGGTGGGCGCATGGCGTACCTGCTCGAACCGGTCGGACTCGGCGAGTCCGACAACAAGGTGTACCTGGCGATGCTGGACACGCCACGCCGCACGCTGTCCGAGCTCGCCGACCGGACCGAACTCCCGGCCGCGGCGGTGCGGCGCTGCCTCGGCAGGCTGATCGACGTCGGGCTGGCCACCAAGATGCTCACCCGGCCGCCCCGCTATCTCGCCGCCCACCCGGAGGTCGCGCTGGAGGCGCTGGTGGTGCGACGGGAGCGCGAGCTGCAGGAGCTGCGCGTGGCCGCGAGCGAACTCGCGCTGCGCCTGGAGGACATGCCTTCGGCGGGCCCCGGTGACCTCGTGGAGCTGATCGAGGGCGAGGAGGCCGTCCAGCACCAGCTCGCGCAGCTGCAACTCGACGCGCGCGAGGAAGTCCTCATCGTCGACGCCCCGCCCTATCTTCAGGGCACACCGGTCCAGAACCAGGAAGAACTGCAGGCCCTGCGGCGCGGAGTCACCTACCGGTGTGTGTACCACCGGCCCGCGCTTGAGCTGCCCGGCCACTTCGAGCAGCTGACCGAGTGCATCCGCGCGGGCGAACAGGCGCGGACGCTGATCTCGGTGACGATGAAGATGCAGATCGTCGACCGCAAGGTGGCCGTCATCCCGGTCGCGTTCACCCCGACGGAGACCAAGAGCCGGTTGATCGTGCGCGCCTCCCCCATGCTCGACGCGCTGCTGCAGTGCTTCGAGTCACTCTGGGAGAAGGCGATCCCCGTGCCGTCGCCGGGGACGGACCTGCCGACCGGCGAACCGCTGAGCGGTCCGTCCACACGGGACCAGCTGCTGCTGTCGCTGCTGTCGACGGGGATGAAGGACCGGGCGATCGCGCGCACGCTGGGGATCACCGAGCGGACACTGAGCCGCCACCTGCGCGATCTGCTGATCGCGCTGGAGGCCGACACCCGGTTCCAGGCGGGGATCCAGGCCGCCCGACTCGGCTGGCTCAAGACACCCGACCGAACCGACTGCGACCCGACACAGCACTAGACACCGGCCGGATCGTCCCGATAGGACCGTGCCTGCAGGTCGTACAGCTCCGCGTAGCGTCCGCCCAGCGCCACCAGGGACTCGTGGGTTCCCGTCTCCGCGACCTCGCCATGGTGCAGCACCACGATCAGGTCCGCGTGCCGGACCGAGGCGAGCCGGTGGGTGATCAGCACAACCGTGCGCCCAGACTGCAAGGTCCGCAGTGACTCGTAGACCGCGGCCTCGGCACGCGCGTCCAGCGCCGCCGTCGGCTCGTCGCAGATCAATACCGGCGCGTCGCGGTAGAGGGCCCTGGCGACGCTCATCCGCTGCCACTGGCCGCCGGACAGGTCGTGGCCGTCGCGGAAACGGGTGGTGAGCAGCGAGTCCCAGCCGTGCGTCAACGTCTCCACGACGCTGTTCGCACCCGAGTCGCGGGCGACCCGCTCCAGGAGGTGATCGTCCGGGTCGTGCAGGTCCGGCCTGCCCAATGTCACCGTGCGGCGGGCGGTGAGCGGCCAGCGGGTCGGCTCCTGCATGACGACGGCGACCCCGGCGGCGACCGAGTCCTGATCGACCTCGGCCAGGTCGACGCCGTCCCAGGTGACCGCGCCGTCGGTCGGCAGGTAGAGGCCCGCCAGCACCTTCGCGAGGGTCGATTTGCCCGACCCGTTCTCCCCGACCAGCGCGACGACTTGGCCGCGGTGGATGGCGAGGTCGACGTGGCGCAGCGCGGGCTTGTCGGCGCCGGGGTAGGTGAACGACACCGACCGCACCTCGATCACCGCCGGGTCCTTGGGCGCGTGCAGGCCCGTCACCGGACGGGTGCCGTTGGCGGCGTTGGCCAGGAAGGCACGCAGGTCGCTGATGTAGAGGGACTTCTCGAAGACGCGGTTCGCGGCGAGCACGACCTGGGTGAGCGAGGACCGGACCGTGCGGATCGCCAGGATGGCCGCACCGGCCACGGCCAGCGGGGTCGCGCCCGTGTAGAGCAGCCAGCCGAGTGTGCCGTAGGCCGCGGCGATGCCGATGCCCGACAGGCTCCTGCCGACGAGCGAGGTCAGCGTCTGGCGGGTGCCGAGGCGCACCTGCTCGTTGACGATGATCTCCGAGTGCTTGTCGTGCTCGGCCAGCAGGAACGGGCGCGCGGTGAACACCCTGATCTCGGCCGCGGCGTCCTTGTAGGCCAGCAGGTCGGTGGTCAGCGCGCGGCGTCTGCGGGTCTCGATCATGCGGGCGAGCGACTCGTACTCCAGCCGCGCCGACCGCAGTGCCGACCACGCCTCCGGGATCACCGACAGCAGCAGCACCGGCAGCAGCAAGGGATGCAGCAGCGCCGCGGTCGCGGCGGTCGCGATCAACGAGATAAGGCCACCCACCAGCACGATCGCGTGGTCGGTCGCCGTCTCCACCGCGCCGAGGCCGCCGTAGCGGGCCCGCTCCAGTTCGTCGTGGAAGTTGGGTTCGTCGAAGGCGACCAGGTCCACCTTGGACATCGCCTCGGCCAGGTCCCGCTCGACGCGGTTGCGCACGCAGGGCTGCAGCCGCGCTGTCGCACCGGACACGAGCGTGTCGGCCAGCCCGCGCAGCGCGTACGCCCCGGCGAGCAACAGAAGCGCGGGCGCGGCGGCCACCACGCGCTCCGGCGTCGGGCCGGTGGCGAACAGCGTCGTCAGCACACCGGTCACCGCGAGGAGCCCGAGCGCGGTCACCACGCCGGACACCACTTGCGCGGCGAAACCCACCAGGAGCGCACCCCGGTTGGACCGCCACGCGATGCCGCCGACCAGCCCGAGTGCCGACGGCAGCGCCTTGGCCATCCGCCACAGGCTCGCCGACACCACCTCGTCGTTGTGCCCGAACCACGACAGCGTCGACAGCTCCGCCAGTTCCGGTGCCGCCTTCGCCTTCGCCCGTCTGGATCTGCGCACGGTCTCCCCCTTCTCGGCCGTCGTCCAGGATCTCGAACAGGTCTGACAGTTTCCGCACGATCGGATGGCACCCGTACCTAGGACGGGTGACAACGCGGCGCGCCAGCCGGATGCGGCGGCGCGTCTTCGGCACCGTCGTCCCCGGCGTCAACCTTCCCCTCAAGAAACAGGTACATCATCGTGTTCACAAGGTTCCTTACCGTCGCCGCCGCGACCGGCGCTGCGCTGTTCGCCGGACTGGGCACCGCCTCGGCCGCCCCCGCGCACATGCCTGCCGATGGCGACGGACACCCCAACTACACCATCAACATCCTGAGCAACGCCTGCGTCGCCCCGTGGCAGTGGAACGGTCCGATCGAGGGCGGCACCGTCGGCCACGGCTCGGGCTACGCCGCGTGCAACGGCAACACAGCCAACACCGCGGCCGAGGGCTACACCCTGGACCTCGCGGGCAACGCCTGCGTGCTGCCGTGGCAGTGGAACGGCCCGCTCGAGGCCCTGACCGCCGGTCACTGGGTGGAGTACGCGGCCTGCAACGACAACACGTCGAACGGCTGATCACTCCCGTGATCCCCGCCCCCGGCGCCTGGTTGGCGCCGGGGGCGGTTCGGTCTCCAGGTCATTCGTACGCTCGCCCGATGGCCGCGGCGACCCGATCGACGTCGGCCTCTGTCGTGCGCCAGTTGCTGAAAGCGGCGCGGAGAGCGGGCCGCCCGTCGTACACCGTCGGCGTCAGGAAGACCTCGTCACCCAGCACCGCGTGCGGGTCCCCGGGGACCTCGAAGCAGACGACGTTCAGCCGCACCGGGGCGAGCAGCCGCACCCCGGGGATCCTGGCCACCAGTTCGCCAAGCCGCGAAGCGCACGCGATCGACCGCGCCACGATGTCGCGGTGTCCCTCTTCGCCGTAGGCGACCAGCGTGAACCACGCGGGCAACGCGCGCAGGCGCCGCGAGTTCTCCGGCACCAGGTGCATCGGATAGGGCTCGGCGCCCGGGTCGCCCAAGTAGGGCGCCCAGTTCTGGAAGACCTCGACCTGCAGGTCCCGGCGCCGGGTGAACTGCACCGCCGAGTCGTAGGGCACGTTGAGCCACTTGTGCAGGTCCACGCACACCGAGTCGGCCTCCGCCAGCCCGGCGACCAGGTGCGCGTGGTCCGGCGACAGCGCCGCGAAACCGCCGAACGCGGCGTCGACGTGCAGCCAGAACGGAAAGCGCTCGCGCAGGGCCGCGATGGCGACGAGGTCGTCGAAGTCCGTGGTGTTGACCGTGCCCGCGTTGGCCACGACGATCGCCGGGCCGTCGAGCGATTCCAGTGCCATGGCGAGCGCGCCGACGTCCACCGCCTCCCGGCCGGGCAGCGTCGGGACGAGCCGCAGGCAGTCCCGGCCCATCCCGGTGATCGACAGTGCTTTGTAGACACTCGAGTGCGGCGTCCCCGACAGCACCGGCACCTCGCCCAGCGCCGCCAGGCCGGAGCGTGACACCGACACCCCGCGCTGGGCGCCGATCCACTCCCTGCCCACCGACAGCCCCACCAGGTTCGACATGGTCGCCCCGGTGACGAACGCGCCGTCGTGGTCTGGGCCAAGGCCGAGCAGCCGCCCGATCCAGCGCACGGTCTCCCGTTCCAGCAACACCGCGCTGGAGTCGCCGGACACGACGTTCTGGTCGTGGGTGCTGGTGAGCCAGTCACCCGCCAGTGCCGCGGGGGTCGCCCCGCCGGTCACGAACCCGAGGTAGCGCGGTCCGGCACTGGCGGAGAAGCCCGGCTCCCACCGCCGCTGGAACTCCCCGAGCGCCGCGGCCATGCCGACCCCGGCCCGTGGCAGCGGCATCGCCTCGACCTGGTGATCCCGCACGACCGGACGGTCGGCCAGCCCGTCGAGCACCCGCGCCGCCGCGGCGGCGGTGTCCGCGAGCAGGTCGGGCAGTGCGGCGAGGTCCGCGCCGAGGTGTGCGTCCATGCCGACCACGGTATGTCCGGACGCGGGCTCCCGCGCGGACCAATCCGCGAAAAGTGGAACGCAGGAATGGAGTGGCGCTACCCGCACGCCAGTCGCCAACCTCGAAGGAGAGCGCGTCCCAGGTTGCGCTGAGGTTGCGCGCCTCTCGGTACAACCGAACCGACGTGTTCGGGAGGTGGTGGCCCCCGCGCCACCAAGACGGGAGGCGTTCGCGTTGCCTGGAACCGCTGCGGCCTTGAGAGAAGACCGAATTGTCCCCATCGACCCGCGAACGCGTTCGCTCTCGCTGATCTCCGGCCCGGTGGTGTCGCTGCCGCTGGCCGCACTGAGAACCCAGCGGTCACCGCGCAGCCTCGGCGTCGACGCCGAGCACGCGCGCGGCCTGGCCGAGTCGATCGACGCGCTGCCGCCGATCGTCGTGCACCGCACGACCATGCGGGTGATCGACGGCGCCCACCGGGTGCGCGCCGCCGAGCTGCTCGGCCGCACGGAGATCGCCGCCCGGTTCTTCGACGGCGACGACGCGGACGCCTTCGTCCTCGCGGTCCGCTCCAACGTCACCCACGGCCTTCCGCTGTCGCTGGCCGACCGCAAGGCGGCGGCGACCGACATCCTGGCCTCGCACCCGCAGTGGTCCGACCGGATGATCGCCAGGGTCACCGGGCTCTCGCCGAAGACCGTCGCGCGCTGCCGCGACAGCGCGCCCGCGGAGCGGATCGGCCAGGACGGCCGGGTGCGCCCGTCGAACAGCCTGGAGAAGCGCCGGATCGCCAGGGACCTCATGCGCGACGACCCGACGCTGTCACTGCGGCAGGTCGCCCGATCGGCGGGCATCTCCCCGGAGACCGTCCGCGCGGTGCGGACCAGGATGCTGCGCGGCGAGGACCCGGTCCGGCTGGCCCGCCACGAGCCGACCCCGCCGATCGTGGCCGAGCCGCAGCCGGACTGGCCGTCGGTGCTGCACCGGCTGCGCACGGACCCGTCGATCCGCTTCACCGAGAGCGGGCGCGCGCTGCTGCGGCTGATGGACGCGCACGCGGTCAACAACGGCCGCTGGGACGCCATCGCCGAGAACGTCCCGCCGCACTGCCGGAACCTGATCGCGCAGGTGGCGGGCGAGTTCGCCCAGGCATGGCACCGGTTCGCCGAACACCTCGAGCGCGCACCGCGGAACCAGTGATCCATGAGGAGAGGAACACAGTGGTAGGTATCCCCACGATCGCGCCTTACCCGATGCCCGCGCCCGGCGAGCTGCCGGGGAACACCGCGGGCTGGGTCACCGATCCCGGCCGGGCCGTGCTGCTGATCCACGACATGCAGCGGTTCTTCCTGCGTCCGCTGCCCGACAGCGTGCGCGAGCCGCTGGTGGCGAACACGGCCGCGCTGCGGGAGCGCTGCCGGGCGCTCGGCGTGCCGGTGGGCTACACCGCGCAGCCCGGCGGGATGACCGACGAGCAGCGTGGCCTGCTCAAGGACTTCTGGGGTCCGGGCATGCGGGTGGACCCGGTCGACCGGGAGATGGTCGAGCCGCTGGCGCCGGACCCGGAGGACTGGGTGTTCACCAAGTGGCGCTACAGCGCGTTCTTCCGGTCGGACCTGCTGGCCAGGATGCGGGCACTCGGCCGCGACCAGCTGATCATCTGCGGTGTCTACGCCCATGTCGGGGTCCTGATGAGCGCCGTGGAGGCGTTCACCAACGACATCGAGACGTTCGTGGTGGCCGACGCGGTCGCCGACTTCTCCGCCGACTACCACCGGCTGGCCATCGAGTACGCGGCCCAGCGGTGCGCGGTCGTGGTCACCGCGGCCGAGATCTTGGGCAGCCCCGCCTTCGCCAGTGAGGTCGTCACATGAACCGCGATCCCCTGAGCCGCGTCCTGTCCGCCGACCCGCCGCCGTTCGCGCTGCTGCACCGGGCCCCCGGCCTGGTCGACGTGCTGATCGGCGAGGTGACCACGCAGGCGACGCTGGCCGACGTCCCGGTCGGCGCCACGCCGAGCGGACCCGAGGTGCTGGTCCTGGTGCCGTACCGGCAGATCGCCGAGCGCGGCTTCGACACCGTGGACGACGGCGCCCCGCTGATCGCCCTGCGGGTGACCGAGCACGCGACGGTCGCGCTGGCCGACGTGCTGGCCAGGGTGCCCAACACACCGATCCGGCTGACCGGCGGCCACTTCGACGTGCCGGACGATGCCTACGCCGCCACGGTCCGCGCGATCATCGACGACGAGATCGGCCACGGCGCGGGCTCGAACTTCGTGCTCAAGCGGTCCTATCTCGCCGACATCGCCGACTACGACGCGGGCGTCGCGCTGACGTTCTTCCGCAGGCTGTGCGAGCGGGAAGTCGGCGCGCACTGGACGTTCGTGGTGCACACCGGCGACCGCGCGTTCGTCGGCGCGAGCCCGGAACGGCACGTGAGCCTGAGCGGCGGCGTCGCGGTGATGAACCCGATCAGCGGCACCTACCGCTACCCGCCGACCGGGCCGACGCTGGCCGGGATGGTCGACTTCCTCGACGACGCCAAGGAACGCGACGAGTTGCGCATGGTGGTCGACGAGGAACTGAAGATGATGGCCCGGATCTGCCGGACCAGCGGGCGCGTGGTCGGCCCGTACCTCAAGGAGATGGCCAGGCTCGCGCACACGGAGTACTTCATCGAGGGGCACTCCGACCGGGACCCGCGGGAGATCCTGCGGGAGACGATGTTCGCCCCGACGGTCACCGGCAGCCCGCTGGAGAGCGCGTGCCGGGTGATCGCCAGGTACGAGCCGGAGGGCCGCGGCTACTACAGCGGGGTGGCCGCGCTGATCGGCCGCGACGAGACCGGGCAGCAGACGATGGACTCGGCGATCCTGATCCGCACCGCCGACATCGACGACGCGGGCGGGCTGCGGATCGCGGTCGGCGCGACGGTCGTGCGGCACTCGGATCCGGCGTCGGAGGTGGCCGAGACCCGGGCGAAGGCGGCCGGGCTGCTCTCGGCGCTGGAGGCCGACCGCACCTCGCTCAGCGACCACCCTCGGGTGCGGGCCATGCTGGCCGACCGCAACGTGGGCCTGTCCGGTTTCTGGCTGGCGAGCGAGGCCGACAGCCCGCCGGTCGCGGGCCTGGCGGGCAGGCAGGTACTGGTGGTCGACGCGGAGGACACGTTCACCGCGATGATCGGCCACCAGCTCGGCTCGCTGGGGCTGGACGTGACGGTCCGCCGGTTCGACGACGCCTACACCGTCGACGAGCACGAGCTGGTCGTGATGGGCCCCGGCCCTGGCGATCCACGCGACACCGGGCACGCCCGCATCGCCCACCTCTACGAGACGATCAGCGGTCTGCTGGTGGACCGGCGGCCGTTTCTCGCGGTGTGCCTGAGCCATCAGGTGCTCTGCGGCCTGCTCGACCTGGGGCTGCGCCGATGTGAGTCGTCCAACCAGGGGCGGCAGCGGGAGATCGACCTGTTCGGCGACACCGAGCTGGTCGGGTTCTACAACTCCTTCGCCGCGCACAGCGACGAGGACAAGGTCGACCGGCCGGGCATCGGGCTGGTCGAGATCAGCAGGGACATCGAGACCGGCGAGGTGCACGCCCTGCGCGGGCCGCACTTCGCCTCCATGCAGTTCCACGCCGAGTCGGTCCTCACCGAGGACGGGCCCCGGATTCTCGCCGCGCGGATCAGAGAGGTGTTGGGCATATGAAGGCGTCGGTCACCTGGTGGGACCTGACGGAGTCGACCCAGACGATCGACTCGCTGCGCGAGTACCTGCGCGACGAGGGCGTGACACCCTGGGAGTCGATCAAGGGCCTGCGGCTGAAGTTCTGGGTCTCGGACCGCGCGGGCAACCGGTGGGGCGCGGTGATGCTGTGGGAGTCCGACGACTTCCTCACCCAGCCGCTGCCGCCGCACCGGGCGATGGAGCTGATCGGGTACGCGCCGACGGAGCGCGTCCGGTTCGACGTGGAGGCCACCGTGGAAGGCGAGTTCGCCGTGGCCGGACTGGCCGGGCTCGGCCTGGCCTACCAGGAGGAGAAATGACGGACGACCCGATCGCGCTGGTCAAGGCGTGGTTCGAGGACGCGGTGGACACCGGGGTGCGGGAGCCGGGGGTGCTGGCGCTGGCCACGGCCGACGCCGCTGGCCGCGTCTCCAACCGCATCGTGCAGACGATCCGCGTCATGGAGGAGGGGCTGGTCTTCACCAGTCACTCGGGCAGCCAGAAGGGCCGTGACATCGCGGCGACCGGCTGGGCGTCCGGGGTGCTCTACTGGCGGGAGTCGGGCAGGCAGGTCATCCTCACCGGCCCGGTCGCGCCGCTCGCGCCGCAGATGTGCGACGCGCTGTGGAAGGCGCGGCCACCGGCGACGCACCCGATGTCCGTCGCCTCAGTGCAAAGCGCGCCGCTGGGCGACGAGGAGGCCTTGCGCAAGGAGGCCCGTCGGCTCGCGGAGAGCGGCGAGACCTTCGAGCGGCCCGCGGAGTGGCTGGGCTACCTGCTCACGCCGACGGTGGTCGAGTTCTGGCAGGCCGATCCCGAGCGGCTGCACCGACGGATCCGGTACGACATGGTCGACGGCTCGTGGGGTTCGCAGCGGCTCCAGCCGTAAACCAACCTGCCGTCCTCTCCGCGGGGAGAGGACGGCAGGCAGGCTCAGGCGCCGGAGAAGTCCATGGTGCCGCGGGCGACCACCACGACGGACCCGGACACGTCGACCCGCTCGACCCCGGCGGCACCGCCCACGGCCGTGGCGTACATCGCCGATCGGCGGCCCATCTCCACGCCCTGCAGGATCTCGATCTCAGTGCCCCAGTCGGCAAGGCCGTGCCTGGCCAGGTGGATGGCCAGCGGGCCCGCGGCCGACCCGGTGGCCGCGTCCTCGGCGACCCCGTAGGCCGGTGAGAACATCCGCGCCCGCCAGTGGGTTCCCGCGCCCGCGAAACAGTTCGCGGCCATGTCGAGGTGCTCGGCGAGGGCCAGCTGGTCCGGCCGCAGCGCGGAGAGTGCCTCGATCGTGGGGAGTCCGATGTAGACGTGCCGGGGTCCGTTGCGATAGACCTCTACCGGCACCGTGGAGGAGTTCAGGCCCAACGCCTTCAGCAGGTGGTCGGCCTGCGCGTAAGGCTCCCAGGTAGGTATCGGCTGCCGCATCCTGGCCGCCACTACTCGGCCACCGGACCGCTGGTAGGTGAACGGGACGGTGCCCATGGCGGTCTCCATCAGCAGACCGTCACCCTCGCGGGCCTGACCGAGCACCACCGCGGTCCCCAGCGTCGGGTGGCCAGCGAACGGCAGTTCGTTGACGGGCGTGAAGATCCGCACCCGCACGTCGCCGCCGTTCTCCGGCGGCAGGACGAAGGTCGTCTCAGAAAGGTTCAGTTCCCTGGCGACGCGCTGCATCCGATCCGGCTCCATGCCGCGCGCGTCGAGGAATACGGCGACGGGGTTTCCCTGGAGCGCGACGTCGGTGAACACGTCCGCGACCACGTATTCATACATGTCGGCAAGCTAACGAAATCCGGCCGCGTCCAACCGCGGAGGCGCGCCACTGGACACGTTGACGGTCCCCAGGCCCCATGCGAAGTTCAGACTATGACCGACTCGTTCGCCGACGGCAACGCCGAGCTGCGTCGCCGCAACCGATCCGTCGTCGAGGACTACATGGGCCGCCGGGGCGAGAACCGGCTGACCCGCTACCTGCTCTTCACCGAAGACGGCACCAGCGGCCTCTACACCGGCGACACGCCGGAGCCGATCGTGTCCCGCGGCCACGACGTGCTCAAGGCGCACGGGGAATGGTCGCTGAAGATGTTCCCGGACTGGCACTGGTTCAACATCGAGGTCTTCGAGACCCAGGACCCGAACCGCTTCTGGGTGGAGTGCGACGGCGAAGGCAAGATCCTCTACCCCGACTACCCGCCCGGCGAGTACCGCAACCACTTCCTGCACTCGTTCCTGCTGTCCGACGGCAAGATCGTCCAGCAGCGCGAGTTCATGAACCCGTACAACCAGATGCGGGCGCTGAACATCGACATTCCCGTCATCCGCCGTGGGAGCATCCCGACCGGTGGAACCGTCAAGGAGGCATCGTGAGCTTGGACGCGGCCCGTTCCGTGGTCGAACTGATCACTGGCGGGTGGCGTGCTCAGGCCGTCTATACCGCCGTCAAGCTCCGCATCCCCGACCACATCGCCGCGGGCCGGACCACCGACGCGGACCTCGCCGCGGCCAGCGGGTCCAAAGAGGACGGCGTGCACCGGCTGATGCGGCTGCTCGTGGCCATCGACGTGTTCGACGGCGACGGCAGCGGCGGCTACCGCAACACCCCGGTGAGCGAGGCGCTGCTCGACGTCCCCGGCTCGCAGCGGGACATGTGCCTGCTCTACGGCGAGGAGTTCTACGCCGCCTGGGGCCACGCGCACCAGGCGATCAGCACGGTCAGCTCCGGGTTCGAGGCCGCCTACGGCACCCCGCTCTACGCCTACCTCGGCGAGCACCAGGACGCCTCCGACCGCTTCCAGCGCGCGATGAAGGCGGGCAACCTCTTCTTCGGCCATGTGGCGGGCGTGTACGACTTCGCGGGCAAGCACGTGGTGGACATCGGCGGCGGCAACGGGCAGCTGCTCTCCGCGATCCTGTCGGCGACGCCGGACGCGCGGGGCACGGTCCTCGACCGCGAGCACGTCGTGGCCGCGGCGCGGGCCAACCTCGCCGCCACGGTCGGGCTGGACCGGGTCGAGATCGTCGGCGGCAGCATGTTCGACGCCGTGCCGCGGGGCGGCGACGTCTACCTGCTGTGCCGGGTGCTGGCCGGACACTCCGACGACGACATCGTCGGGCTGTTCGAGTCGATCCGCGCGGCCATGGCCGACGAGTCGTCGCGGCTGCTGCTACTCGACCGGCTGGTGACCGACGAGGACCCGACCATGCTGCCGTCGCTGTGGGACCTGCACCTGCTGATGACCACCGGCGGCAGGCACCGCTCGCGCGACCACCTGACCACACTGCTGAACCGGGCGGGCCTTCAGGTCGAGCGGTCGGCGGAGCTGCCGGTGGAGACCACCGCGCTCATCGTCGCCCCGCGTACCTAGTGTTCTAGCCCAGGGAGAGACCATGTGCGGCATCACCGGCTGGGTGTCCTACGACCGCGACCTCACCCGCCACCAAGACACGGTGCGGGCGATGACGGAGACCATGGCCCCGCGCGGGCCCGACGACGCGGGGACGTGGGTGCGGGGCCCGGCGGCGCTGGGCCACCGCAGGCTGGCGATCATCGACCTGGCGGGCGGGCGCCAGCCCATGCGGGCGCACACGGTCGCGGGCGAGGTGGTGCTCACCTACAGCGGCGAGGCCTACAACTTCGCCGAGCTGCGCGAGCGGCTGACGGCCGCGGGACACAGCTTCCGCACCGACAGCGACACCGAGGTCGTCCTGCGCGGCTACCTCGAATGGGGTGACGCGGTCGTCGACCACCTCAACGGGATGTACGCCTTCGCCATCTGGGACGAGCGCAAGCGCAAGCTGGTCATGGTCCGCGACCGGATGGGCATCAAGCCGCTCTACTACTACCCCACCGCCGACGGCGTGCTGTTCGGCTCGGAGCCCAAGGCGATCCTGGCCAACCCGCTGGCCAGGCGCGAGGTCGACGCGTCGGGGCTGCGGGACCTGATCGGCTTCACCATGGCGCCCGGCTGGTCGCTGTGGAAGGGGATGTACGAGGTCGAGCCCGGCACGATCGTCACCGTCGACGCCGACGGCATCCACACCCGCACGTACTGGCGGCTGGAACCCGCCGAGCACACCGACGACCTGGACACCACGGTCGGCCGGGTGCGGGAGCTGATGACCGACATCGTGCACCGCCAGCTCGTCGCGGACGTGCCGCGGTGCGTGCTGCTCTCCGGCGGCCTGGACTCCAGCGCGATCACCGGGCTGTCCGCGGCTCGCCTCACCGAGCAGGGTGAGCGGCTGCGGACGTTCTCGGTGGACTTCGTGGGGCGCGAGGAGAGCTTCAAGGCCGACGAGGTCCGCGACACTCCGGACACGCCCTATATCCGCGATGTGGTGAACCTCGTCGGCTCACAGCACCAGACGATCACCGTCGACCCAGCCCTGCTGACCGACCCCGAGCTGCGCCGCAAGGTGATCGCCGCCCGCGACCTGCCGATCGGCTTCGGCGAGATGGACTCCTCGCTCTACCTGCTGTTCCAGGCGATCCGCGGCGAGTCGACGGTGGCGCTGTCCGGCGAGTCCGCCGACGAGGTCTTCGGCGGGTACCGCTGGTTCCACGACGAGGCCGCGGTCAACTCGGGCACGTTCCCGTGGCTGGCCTTCCAGAGCGCGATGAGCGGGGACCGGTCGGCGATCCTGCGGCCCGATCTGCGCCGGTCACTGGACATCGACGGCTACGTCGCCGACCAGTACGCGGCTGCCGTGAACGCGGTGGACCACCTCGACGGCGCGTCCGATGTGGAACGGAAGATGCGGGTCGTCAGCAACCTGCACCTGACCCGGTTCGTGCGGATGCTGCTCGACCGCAAGGACCGGGTGTCGATGGCGGTGGGTCTTGAGGTCCGGGTGCCGTTCTGCGACCACCGGCTGGTCGAGTACGCCTACAGCGCGCCGTGGTCGATGAAGACGTTCGACGGCAGGGAGAAGAGCCTCCTGCGGCACGCGACCGCGCATGTGCTGCCGCCGTCGGCCCGCGACCGGGTCAAGGCGTCGTACCCGTCCACTCAGGACCCGCGCTACCTCGCCGCGCTGCAGCAGCAGGCGAAGGAGGTGCTGGCCGACAGCGGCCACGCGGTCTTCGAGCTGGTCGACCCGGCGTGGCTGACCGACGCCGTCGCGCTGGACCCGGCGAGAGTGCCGAGCAACGTGCGGCGCGGCGTGGACCGGGTGCTCGACCTGTACCACTGGCTGGAGATGTACCGACCCAGCCTCGCCGCTTGAGCCAGTCGGTGAATGGGCGGCCGCCTTCCCCGGCGGCCGCCCATGCTCAACCCCGCCTGCCGGTCGCGGCGACCGTGAGCCAGGTGTAGTCCACAAAGGATGGATCGGCGAACGTGGCGTCGGCGGCGTCGATGTCGTCGCGGCTGAGCAGTCCGGCCGCAACCACCCGGTCGTCGACCAGCGCGTAGGTCTCCTTGAGCCACCTGGCCATCGGCCCGCCGCCGCACACCGCGATGGCCTGCCCCAGCGCGGTGCAGTCGGTCAGCCCGGCCGCGCGCAGCGGCAGCGGCATGGTGCGTGCCCAACTGGTGTGGGTACCCAGTTGGCCTGCGAGCACCGCGTTTCCCGCCGTCATCGCCTTGGCCACCTCGGGCCGCGACGACAGTTCCGGCGCGGTGCTGCCCACTTCCAACAGCAGCCATCCGCCGGGCCGCAGCCAGGACGCCATCCGCCGCAGCGCCCCGTCCCGGTCGGGTAAGTGGTCCAGGACGAACCGGGCGTGGATCAGGTCGAACTCGCCGGGCGCGGGATCGACGGTCACGTCGTGGCGGAGAACGGTGACGCCGAGTTCGGTGAGCGGGTCGAGCAACCGGGTACTCAGGTCGGTCGCGACGACGTTCTCGCCGCCCGCCCGGTCGGCCATCGCGCGGGCGATCGAGCCGCCGCCCGCGCCGACCTCCAGGCACCGCCAGCCCGCGCCGACCCCGATCCGGTCGAGGTTCGCGATGCTGTACGGGTCGAACACTTCTTCCATGAGCCGCATGCGCTCGTGCTCGCGAAGCGCCGCGGTGTCGACGAACTCTGGCCACTGCACGGTGATTGTCATACCGCGAGCGTGACATTCTCATGTGCGGGCCGACAGGCGTCCATGGTGGACCACGCTGGACATTTCGCCTGGTCAGCCCGGCAATAAGTGCAGATCGGACAAAAGGATTCCGGGCTGGCGGTCCGGCAACCGCCCGCCCGGAATCCCCTTGCCGCCGAGCGACTACGGGTTGCAGGACAACTTGGCCTCGGCCCAGTCACCGTGGTCACTCGACACACCGTCACCGGCATCGGTGACGACCAACTCCAAGGTGCGTCCGCCGGTCACCGGCACGGTCACGTCGACCGTGGCCGATGTCGGCTTCAGCGTGGCCGACGCGTACTTCTCCACGCCGTCCACCACCACCTTGAACACCACACTGGACGGGCTGGTGTCGCCCATCTCGTCGTCGACGCCGACCTTCGCGGTGAACGTCGAGCAGGTGCCGCCGAGGTTGACCCGAACGTTCGATGCGGCGTGCGCGCCGAGGCCCTTCGCGTAGACGGTGCCGTTGAGCGTCAGCGGCTTGCCGTCACCCGCGGCGCTCTCGTTGTTGCTGCGGTCGCGTTCCACCGGACCCCAGCCGTTGCTCGACGAGAGCCACTCCAGGTCGCTGACGAACGCGTCGCCCTTCGGCGCGGGCGGCAGCGGCCGGTCGTGCACCGCGGCGGCGAAGATGCCGAACGGCGCCGACGGCGGCAGCTTGACCGCCTGGAGCTTCTTGCCGGGGGCCAGTTCCACGGTGTTGTAGAAGACCCGGTAGTCGACGTCGGTGTTGCCGAGGCCGGTCGGGGTGTAGCGGCCCTTGACCGACACCGCGAGCTTCGCCCCGCCGGTCGAGCTGTCCTGGAAGGACCAGTTCGGGAACGTCAGCGGCTTGGTCTGCTCGGTGCCGTCGGTGTACACCAGCGTCACGTTGCCGGTCGCGGTGGTGCTCGACCCCGCGCCGAGGAACGCGACGTGGGTACCGGTGCCCGACACCAGGATCGGGTGGTTCGAGCCCTTCACCATGTTCGCCACACCAGCCGCGGGCCAGGTGAACTTGGCGCCCTGGACCGTCACCTCGGTGCCTGCCGTGAAGCCCTGCGCCGCGAGCGGCTCGGCGGCGAAACTGTCGCCCGCGCCGTCGAAGTTGCCCTTGGCATAGGTGGCCGCGTCGGTGATCCCGACGGTGTTGTACGCCGCGGCGACCGAGGCGTACGGCACCTGCGCGGTGGCGTGGGTGGAGTTGGTGTACGCCGCCTGGCGCCAGGTGTACGCCGCGTCGAGCCGGACGGTGGTCTTGCCGGTCGCCCCGGCGGGCGGGGTCACGGTGAGATCGGCGCTGACCGTCGTGCCCGCCTCGACCCGCGCGAACGTGGGTGCCGCCGACGCGGTCCAGCCCTCGGGGAGGGCGGGGGTGAGCTTCACGTCGCGGGCGACGTCGTTGGTGCCGTTGGTGAAGGACGCGGTCACCTTGGTCGGCTGGCCCGCGCCCGCCCAGAGGCTGGGGGCGGACAGGCCGGGCGTGCCGAGGCCGCCGCGGTTGCCACCGACAGCGCTCGCCCGGAACAGGGTGTAGACCTGCTCGTCGGTCGCCTTGACCTGCGGCGTCTTGATGTGCACGACGCCGTCGGCGTAGTACCAGCCGGTGAAGGCGTTCGCGTAGTCGGCCTGGGCGACGGGCGGAACAAGACCGCCGGTGCGGCCCTTGACCCGCGTCGGCGCGGTTCCGGTGTGGACAGTGAACTCGTACGGCCGGGCGGTCGCCTTGCCGTCGTAGTCGCCGACGCTCGGGCCGATCTTGACCTCGACGTCGCCGATGCCGCGGGCGGGCGCGATCACCTGGAAGGACTGGCGCGCGGCGGAGCCGTCACGGTGTTCGCGGGTGACGCCGTCGTCCTCGTAGAAGTCGAAGCCGGTGACGCCCTCGGGGTAGATGTCGAGGGTGAGCCGGTCGCCGGGCTTGGACTCACCGTGGTGGTTGACGCCTTCGCGCGACATGGGCACGATCGCGCCGCCCTTGACGAACAGCGGGAGCCGGTCGAGCGGGGCGTGGTAGCCGTTGATCGTCTTCGGGCCCTCGTGGACCTGGCCGGTCCAGTAGTCGACCCAGGTGCCCTTCGGCAGGTAGATGCCGTCCTTGACCTCGGTGTCGGTCCACACGGGAGCGACCAGGAACTCGCTGCCCGCGAGGAACTCGTACTTGGTGGTGTCGTCCCAGGTCTTGGGGTCCTCGGGGTACTCCAGGATCAGCGACCGGTTGATCGGCGCGCCGGTGTCGTGCGCCTTCGCCGCGTAGCTGTAGAGATACGGCAGCAGGCGCTCCCGCAGCTGCAGGTACTTGCGGTTGATCGAGGTGTACGGCTCGCCGTAGGTCCACGGCTGCTTGAACTTCGGCGTCGCCCAGCCGCTCATGGACATCAGGGCCGGGTTGAACGCCTTCCACTGCAGGTCACGCACGTAGCTGGTGGGGCTGCCCCCGAAGATGCCGTCGATGTCGCCCGCGGCGTAGGCGATGCCGGAGTTGCCGGAGCCGTGGATCGCCGGGATCTGCCACTTGATGTTGTCCAGGGTGCCGCTGTGGTCACCGGTCCACTGGACCGCGCAGCGCTGCGCGCCCGCCCAGCCCTCGACCATCCAGCTGTAGCCACGCGCGTCGCTGTGCTCCTCGATGCCGCCGTGCGCGGTGTCGCACGCGGAGAGCGCGTGCCGGTAGCCCGCGCCGACCCAGGCCACGTCGAGCTTGCGCACGCGCACGCCCGCCTGGCCGACCTCCTCGGGCTGCTTGTCCAGCGCCGACTCGGTCCACAGGCCCATCTGGATGCCGCGGTCGCGCAGCTGCTTGCCCGTCTCGGTCAGGGCGTTGATGTCGCGGATGCCGAAGTAGGTCTCGACGCCGGGCTTCTGCTCGTAGGCGTCGCGGTCGGTGGAGTATCCACAGCCGTAGTCGTCGTTGACGAGCATCCAGCCGCCGGGCATGTCGTTGTCGACGAACTTCTGGGCGATCTTCCCGGCGTCGGTGGTGATCTCCTTGTCCGGGTGGTACTTCCAGTCGTTCTTGGGGTCGGGGTCGACGCCGGTGCGGTAGTGGCCGCGGTTGTAGCAGTCGGAGTCGCCGTACTCCATGCCGTAGATCGGCGGCAGGAACGGGCGGCCGGTCAGCTCGGTGTAGCGGTCCAGCGAGGTCAGCATGTCCCCGACGAAGTAGTACGCGTCGAACCGCTGCTCCTGGTGCGTCGTCGCGACCGGCGCGTTGAACGCGTAGGTGCCCGACGCGAAGGTGTTGCGCAGCACGCCGTACCCGGCGGTGCTCATGTAGTACGGCGAGGAGTTCGGGTTGCCACCGTCCTCCCAGTTGAAGTCACGGGCGACCTTGATGGTCTTGTCCCGGTGGGAGAAGCGGCCGTTCTGCATGCCGCCGCCGACGAACTGCTCCGTCGCGCCCCGGCTCAGCGACTGCGTCGCGCTGGTGTCGGTCCACTTCAGCGGCGCTGTCTCCGACCAGATCACCTGGCCGTCCGGCTTGTGCAGCGCGAACCGCAGCGGGTCCTTGTAGGCCCGGACCTCGGCCTTGTCCGTCCGCAGGGAGTAATAGGCGCCCTGGTCGGTCCACGTGGTCGCCGGGACGGTGTAGTCCCGCTTCACCACAATGTTCGACTTCGGCGCGTTCGGGTCGGTCGGCGGCGTGTTCGCCGGGTCGATGAGCTGTCCGTCCGGGGCCATCCAGATTCGGAAGACGTCGTCGCGCTGGAACTCGACCTTCACCTTCGCGGCGCCTGCCTCGAAGGTGAAGGCTCCTGGCTCGGCGGTGAAACCAGTGACCGGCCCCAGGGCCCCAGCGGGTGCCGCCGACGCGACGGGACTCACCCCGACCAGGCCCGCGGTCACCGCGGCGACAACGGCGGCCCCCCAGAGCCGACTAGAGGTCTGACGTTTTATGCGCATTAGACCCTCATTCCGAACATGTTCAAGCAGTGACGTTTAGTACTACCCCATCAACCGGGCGCTGTCACTACCCCACTCGCCAGCTCGGTAATTGGTCCAGACCTAACGACCTGCGGAAATCTGTCCGCGTGGTGAATACATGATCATGGCGACCCCGGCCAGTCACAGGTTGGCGCCGCGTCAGGTACACCAAGCTCGCGCCGACCGCGATCGCCCGCGCGGTGCACGCCGAACGCCCTGTCCAACCGCGCGTCCGGGGTGGACGCGGCGATGAGCGCGTCCCGGGGTGCTGTGCGCAGCCCCTTGCCCGCCTCGTCGGCAGGCGACCCAGCCGCCGGTGAGGCCGCACGCTCTGGCGTAGGGGCCTCGATCTCGCCGTAGGCCAGCGGGCTCATGCCTGGCCGATCACCAGGCACCGCGGGAGGATCGCGGTCACCATCTCCGACTCAGTAGACCTCGAGCTCGTAGACGCGCGCGGCCGGGTTGGTGGTTTGGGTCGGTGTCGTCACGTCGATCCGAACATAGCGCGCGGTGCCCGCCACCAGGTGCGCTGTCGTCGCCGCGGTGTTGTTCGTGACTGTCGCGACCGTGGTCCACGTGGTCGCGTCGGTCGAGGTCTTGATGGTGAACGCTTTGGTGTTGTAGTTGGCCGACTCGCCGCCCATCGCCGCGTGCTTGACCACGACCTTGTAGAGCGACTTGCTCGCCCCGAGATCGACCTGCAGCCACTTCGCCGTCGACAGCGTGCAGAACTTGTCGGAGGACCCACCGGACATGCTGCCGTTGAACGCCTTGTCCGGACTTTCGGAGGTGGAGCACGGGGTCGATCCGGTCGCGGGCCGCTTCAGCGCGAGGTTGGTCCGCGGGTTCACCGCGGCCCAGTTCGTCGGTGCCGAGGACAGCGTCACGTCGAGGGTGCCGCCCGCGCGGATGAAGCTCGACGCCACCTTCCAGTCGGTGTGCGCTGTGCCGCCGCGAGTGACGGACTGGATGTACTTGCCTGCGCCGATGCCGTTGATCCGCAGGACCACGCCGTCGGCGTTGGTGACGGTGGCGCTGGGGAACAGCGGGCTGGAAAGGATCATGTCACCTAATCCGGGCTTGTGCGGGAACAGGCCGAGCGCGGCCCACACATACCAGGCCGACATGGTGCCGAGGTCGTCGTTTCCGGGCAGGCCCGATGGACCTGTGGTGTACGCCGTGGTGGCGATCTGGCGCACGGTTTCCTGGGTCTTCCAAGGCTTGCCGAGTTCGTTGTACAGCCACGGGGCGTGGATGTCGGGCTCGTTGGTCGGGTCGTACTTCAGGGCGCCGCCGCCGCGCACCAGCCAGTTGCCGTTGGCGTCGTGGAAGAAGTCGTCCAGGCGGCCCGCGGTGGTCGACTTTCCACCCATGACGTCCGCGAGTCCGGTGATGTCATGGGGGACCATCCAGGTATAGGCGGCCGCGCTGCCCTGGGCGAAGCCGGTCTGGGTCGACGGGGTGAACGAGCCGACCCAACCGCCGTCGAGGTTGCGGGCCTGCATGTACCCGGTGACGGGGTTGTAGACGTTGCGCCACCAGGTGGCGCGGTCGGCCATGACGGTCGCCTCGGTGGTCTTGCCCAAGGCCGTGGCCCACTGGGCGAGCGAGAAGTCCGCGATCGACGCTTCCATGGTCTCGGCGGCGCCGCCCCAGCAGTGGCAGACGTCGTTGGCCGAGTAGTGCGAGTCCATGTACTGCGCCAGGTTGGGCCGCTGGCCGACGCACTGGCCCGAGCAGCCCGCGCTGGACAGGCCGTCCGGGTGCGCGACGGTGGCCTGCTTGTACAGGGAGTCGAACGCGCCGGTGTAGTCGAAGCCGCGCACGCCCATCGCGTAGAAGGTCGCCAGGGTCACCGCGGACGGGTCCCCGGTCATGACGTGGGTGGCGCCGCTGACGTGGACCCAGCGGTCCCACACGCCGCCGTTCTGCTTGGCGAAGTTGTACAGCGACTGGGCGAAGTCGCCGGCCACCTTCGGTTCCAGCAGCGCGAGCAGTTGGATCTGGGCGCGGTACTGGTCCCAGCCGGAGAAGTTGCTGTACTGCGCCGTCTGGCCGGTCGCCAGTCCGTGGGCGATCTGGTCCATGCCGACATACCGGCCATCGGTGTCGCTGATGATGTTCGGCTGCTGCAGGCTGTGGTACAGCGCGGTGTAGAAGGTCGTGCGCTGGCTGGTCGTGCCGCCGGTGATCTGGACGCGGCCGAGCCGAGTGTCCCACTGCGAACGCGTCGAGTCGGCCACTGTGTCCACAGTAGACCCGGAGGTCTGTTCGGCCGTCAGGTTGCGTTCGGCGCCTGCCAGAGAGACGTAGGAGATGCCGAGCTTCATCGTCACCTGCGTGCCGGGCGCGAAGGTGACGTAGCCGCCGGAGCCCTTGCCGAGCCGGTCGACCCCGGTCAGGTAGCCCTCGCCGCCGGTCTGGTAGGTGCCGCCCGCCTGGAGGGTGGCGTCCTTCCAGGTGCCGTTGCCGGTGAACGGCTGATCGAACTGCGCCGAGAAGTGGAGCCGGTAGTAGGTCTTGCGGTTGTTGGTGCCGCCGTTGGCGCGGCGACCGCAGAACGCGCCGGTCAGCACCGAGCCGGTGACCTTCCGGTTGACCGTGTCGATCCTGGTCTCGGCGTCCTCGCTGCCGTTGAGGGAGTTCGAGGTGCGGAACAGCAGGCTCGCGGGCTTGTCCGCCGGGAAGTCGATCTCGCCGATCGCCGTGCGGGTCGTCGCGGCGACATCCGTGGTGACCCCGTTGGCCAGTCCGAGGCGGTAGCGGCCAGGGGTGGCGGACTCGTCGGCGTGGCTGAAGTCGCTGGCGTAGATCGCGTCGGTGGTGTCCGCGGTCGGAGAGGAGGTCACCGCGCCGGTGTGCGGGAAGATCGGCACGTCGCCCGCGGCACCCGGGTGACAGCCCGCGCCATTGACGTGGGTCAGGGCGAAGCCGCGCAGCCGGGTGGTGTTGTAGTCGTAGCCATTGGCCGCGCCCGTGTTCGTCTGGTCCCCGCGAGTGCTAGTCGGACTCCATGAGAGCATCCCGAACGGGGCCACCGCGCCCGGGAAGGTGTTGCCGCCGCCGCTGGACCCGATCAGCGGGTCGACGGAGTCGACGGCGGCGGACTCGGCCGCGCCCGCGGATGGCGCGGTGCCCGCGAAGTTCAGTGTCATCAGGAGGAGCGCGGCCACGGCCGCGGTCGTCGACCGCCGCACAACCCGCCAACGCGACGGCCGAGGATCCTGCGGACGCGGTCGACGCACCAGATGAGTACTGCTCACTTTTAGTCCTTGGAGGTGTGGGCGAGCAAGGCGGGACTGCGGGGATCGTCCGTGTGCGGCGGGTCGGGGTGCAGCTCTCCAGTGGGCACCGGGTCGCGACTGC
>Ga0247823_10001070_pt1 | contig 23037 bp, 26 predicted proteins | sample 13C_PalmiticAcid_2_FD_192426 | JGI IMG/M metagenome (GOLD analysis project Ga0247823, IMG submission 192426) | Soil microbial communities from agricultural site in Penn Yan, New York, United States - 13C_PalmiticAcid_Day30 | ecosystem: Environmental > Terrestrial > Soil > Agricultural land... | reverse complement strand
GGTGACGAGGTCGCGAATCGAGCGCACTTGCTTTTGGATGAGGTCGAGACACTCGGCAAAGATCTTTTTCTCACGCTCCAGCCCCTCGAGCTTGGGCTCCACTTGGCGGCGCAATCGATCGGAGGAGATCTGAATGGGCGTGAGTGGGTTTTTGATTTCATGGGCCACGCGTTTGGCGACTTCTTGCCAAGCGGCAAGGCGCTCGATGCGGGCAGCGTCGGAGACGTCTTCGAGAATGATCATCCAGCCGATCGCGGCCTCTTTGCCGTCGAGCAGCTGAATGCCCGTGGCGCGCACTGAGGAAATTTCGGCGCCGCGCCCTACCCCGCGCTGCCACTCAAAAAGCTTGTCGATGGCAAAGGAGCGTGCACCACCCGCTTGGGCGAGAAAGGCGTGCGCCTCGTCGTCGCTGCCGAGCTGCGAAAAGACATCGCGCCAGGGCATGCCTTGCACGCTCGCCGGATCGTTCTTATCCCAGCGGTTGGACTCGGTGGCATAACCCAGAGCTTCGCTGTTGGCGCGTGAGATGCGCTGATCGAGGTCGAGCACCACCACCCCGCGGTGAATGCTCGAGAGAAGAATCTCAAGGTACTGCTCGCGCTCTTTGAGGTCGCGCACAAGACGAGATAATTTTTGGTTGGCTTCAGCGAGTTTCTTTTCGCGGCGGCCCACCTCTTCACCCATAAGGTTGAAAGCGGCCTTCAAGACTTCCAAATCCGCAGCGGCCGAATTGCCCTCGTCTTTGGCCGGATTCGAAGCGATGCGGTAGCTCCACTTGCCCTCGCGATAGGCCGCCGTGGCGGCGAGCAGATCCGATACGGGGTCGGTGATGGATTTGGCGATGTAGAGACCAAACCAGGTCACCACAAAGATCACGAGAACAAAGAGCGTGAGCAGCATCAGCGTGTAGCGTGTCTTAAGTGTGTCCTTAAAGCTCTGTGTTTGCTGGTAGGAGGCGAAGGCCACCTGGAGCTCGGAGATGCGCGTTTTGATGCCAAGAGGTACCGTATGACTGAGCTCAAGGATACGGCGCTCGCCGCCCAGCTCAAAAGCGGTAAAACGCTGGAGCAAGTCGCCGCGCGCCACTTTGCGAATGAGCACAAAACTCTCGCCACTGCGCGCGCGCGTGAGCGATTCGGCAGAGGCGGTGGGAATGTTCCATTCGTCGACGCCGGGAATGCGCGCCACAGCCGGCGGCCGCGCGAGTGAAGAGGGGTAGATGGCGACGGCTTCGACAGGGTATTTTTTTAAGAAGTCTTCGACATTCGCAAGGCTCGCCTTGCCGCTGCGCAGGTCTTCGAGGATGCGATCTGAGAAAAAGTTCAGATTCGATTCGATGCCCTCGTAATGCACCTTGGAGATGGATTGAGCGTCGCGAAGCGCTGTGGCCACCTTGTCGGAGAACCAGCGATCAAAGCCCTGGCGAATGACGTAGGTGCTACCGCTAAAGAGAAAGAAGGAGGGCAGGATGGCAAAGATCAGCATCGAGGTGACGAGCTTCCAGCGCAGCGAAGCGCCGAGCCCGCCGCTCCGGCGCAGCAGATAAGCTTTGATGAGGTTTCTCGACACGAGAAACACGAGCACCATGATGAAGATCACGTTGAGGTGTAGGAGACCAAAGTAAAGCAGGCTCTGCCAAAAGGTGTAGCCCTGATCGCGCTGCGTGAGAAAGGCCTGAATGAGCGTGACGATCAGAAATGCGGCCGCGATGATCCAGGCCACTCTTCTCTCGCGTTTTCGTTTGCGAATGTCGGCGTCCGACGGTGCGGGGGCTCCTGGTTCCATGTTCTTCAGTAGATCTTACCAGAAGAATCCATTTCAACCTCGACCACGGCACCCGTTTTGATGGCCTCTTGCGCTGCGCGTACGTGCATCGAATGCCCCGATTTGAAGGTGTCGATGCGACCGATGAGGGGTTTGCCGAGCAGGGCAAAGTCGCCCACGATGTCGAGCAGTTTGTGGGCGGCGAGTTCGTTTTCGCAGAGAAAGCCACCGGGGTTCATCACGGTGTCGCCGTCGAGGAGTATCGCGTTGTCCATGGATCCACCCAGCGCGAGACCGCGCTTGCGAAGAGCTTCGAGCTCATGCACAAAGCCAAAGGTGCGAGCCGGGGCGATGCGTTTTTTGAAATCCTCGAGGGAGCGATCGAGATCGTTCCAAGCAAGGGTGTATTCGGATTGCTGTTGCCAGTGGAAGCCAAAGTCCACGCGGCAGGAAATGTCGAGTTTGCCGGCGTCGTTTTCGAGCGGGCTCATGACCACGTACTTGTCGTCGTCGCGCACTTCAAAGGAACGGACGAGCTTCCACGCCTTGCGGCGAGTCGGACGGTAGGCAGAGAAAACTTTGAGGATGTCGAGCCAGCGCTTGGCCGAGCCGTCGAGAATTGGCATCTCCAAGATGTCCGCCGAAGTGCCATCGTCGGTGCTCGACTCGATTTGAGCCGAGAGGGGCTCGAGACCCATCACATAGAGGGCGGCGAGATAATGCTCTACGGTGCGCAGCTCGCAGCGCAAGTGCGCCGGACCACGAAGGACGAGCGCTGTGGCGCGCGCGGTACCACTGAGACGCGAGACGAGAGCCGGGGCGCTGACAAATTGATCGCCCATGCGGGCTTCAAAAGTTGGGCTTTCGGAAAGCGCGGCTTCGGCGCGACGGATTTGCACGACCGATTTGACGCCGCTGTGCAGCCCCACCCCGGAAGCCACAGCCACCAGCCCGTGCTGGGCAACGGTCTGCTCAGCGGCAGCGAGGCTTGAATGGAGTCCGAGGCTCTTGGTCATTTGGTGATTCCTAGGCTCAGTTTAGCACAAAACCCTAGTCATTCTCACCTGTTGCATTTGTGCAACAGCCTCTGACGCCCAGCGAATCAACTATCAATAAGTTAGCTACTTTGGGGATTTCGTAAATCCTGAAGAATGGCGATGGACACGCCACAATGCGCCGTGTTACTGCGCTCACCATTCCACTCACTTAGCGCCAAGGAGTTCATGTCAACCTAAGGCGATTGCCAATTCTTTGGCAATCGCTCAAAATTGTGAAATCTCAACGCACCGACTAACCTAAATCTAACTACACGGGAGGGCGCGGGACCACCCGCATCGATACCGCGGCACGGGTGAGTCCGAACGCCACACGGCTACGGCCCCTTAGGCTTAGCGAGTGGTCTGCTCACAGGTGAATGTCGACGCATAGTGAAACTTGTCGTGCGCGATTTCGTAGAAGATTTCTTCGATCGAAGAACCATCGTCCTTTATGAAGACTTTTTTGTAGCCTTCGGCAAGATATGAAGTTGAATTGGGGCAGTATTCGCCTTGAACCTTGAAGCGAGAATAACCCGTCTTATTACTGTTAATGCAAACTTCCATACGGCATTTGTACCAAGCATTGTCGGTAGCTTGCACGAGCTTGATGGTGCGAAGGTAGATTCCTTCCGGAGCTAGAGATCCGGAAACCGCTACGGTACGGCCTTCGATGTGTTCGTATTCAGCGCCCTTAGTATCCTCTGACACCACAAGCGGGATTTGAGATTTCCCACGCTCAGACCAAATGTGATAGCCCTTAGAGTTTTTCCCCAAAACACCGGTGATGCTGATTTGCATCGCCGCAAACGATACCCCCGGTTGCAGCAACAAAAGAAGCCATAAAGACGAAAGACAGAACGTTAATTTAACTTTCACGTTGACCTCCATTTTTGGAACAAGGAACCGTGTAACATGGCTTTCCTTGGCATGGCAAGTGGCCTAGCGCCAGCGTCTGCTTCTGCGCAGAGATTACCCAGAGCTAAGCCAAATCTAGTTGTACGGGAGAGCGTCCCGACACATCGATGCCGAGATGGTTGTAAGCCCGGTCCGTGGCCACGCGTCCGCGCGGGGTGCGCAGGATGAAGTTCTCCTTTAAGAGATAGGGCTCGACCATCTCTTCGAGGGTACGACGGTCTTCGGAGAGCGAGGCCGCGATGGACTCGATACCCGCGGGGCCGCCCTTAAAGTTTTGGATGAGCGCCTTGAGGTAGCGACGGTCCATGGGCTGCAGACCCAGGTGATCGACATCTAAAAACTGCAGCGCCTTGTCGATGAGCTCGATCCCTTGCGCGTCTTCGACTTTGGCAAAATCGCGAGCGCGCTCGGAAAGGTCCTTCGATCCCGCGGCGCTGCGGAAGACGTCGACGAAATCGCGCACGCGCGAGAGCAGGTGGTTGCCAATGCGCGGAGTGCCGCGCGAGCGGCGAGCGACTTCGTTGAGCTCCGATTTTTGGATGCTGACGTCGAGGATCTTCGAGGAGCGAGAGAGAATGACTTCCATCTCTTCGTTGGAATAAAAATCAAGCTGCAGCTGAATGCCGAAACGGTCGCGCAGCGGCGCTGTGAGCTTTCCGGCCTGTGTGGTGGCGCCCACAAGCGTAAAGTTTTGCACGGGTACGGTCACCGATTGCGCCGAAACGCCCTCGCCGAGGATCACCTGGATGACTTTGTCTTCCATCGCGGGGTAGAGAGCTTCTTCAACCACCGCACTCAGTCGATGGATCTCGTCGATGAAAAGCACGTCGCCCTCTTGGAGGTTGGAGAGTATCGCCATCAAATCGACGCTCTTGTCGAGCGTCGGCCCCGAGACGAGGTGCACGCGGCTACCCATTTCATTGGCGATGATGTGCGCGAGTGTGGTTTTGCCGAGACCCGGAGGGCCCGAGAGCAGCACGTGATCGAGCACCGAGCCGCGCGCTTTGGTGGCGGCAATGAAGACCTCTAGCTTGGTCGTGGCTGCGCGCTGACCCACGTATTCCCCGAGGCGCTTGGGGCGTAGGGCGTTTTCGTGCGAGGCTACGGAGCGAGCCATGTCATGGAGGGGGAGTTTTTCTTCGCTGCTCATAATGTCTTTCTAGGGTGTCTTTCCGGACGACCATTTTTCTTTGCCCCAGTACTGCAGAATCTTTGCAATGAGGGCTTGGTCGGAGAGATCGCTGGTGCTTGGGTCCTGCGCGCGCAGGTCTTCGATGATACGCAGCGTGTCCGCGGGACGCAGGCCGAGTTTTTCGAGGCCAAGAAGAATCGTCGGAGCCACCACCACGTGCGCGGCGCCCACCCCACTCACCTTGCCCGGCGCGGCCGAAACGTCGGTTACGGCCGATTGCAGGAGCGGTACGAATTTGGCTTTTTTGGCCTGCATTTCGTAGACGAGCTTTTCGATGGTCTTGGGGCCGAGGCCCGTAAACTTATAGCCTTTGATCGAAGCGCCCTGTAGCCACTGCAAAAGCAGTGCGGGACCCACGGTGGCCACGGCGGTGGCGGCCACGTTGACGTTGATGCCCTTGATGGCGTTCAGCGTTTCGAAAATCTCGCGCTGGGCCTGGGTTTCGAAGAGGTAATACATCTCGGCGTCTTCGCGAATGATGTGCGCAACAAAGACATCGAGCGGCGAGGCCGAACCCAAGAGATTCTTTTTGAGGGCGTCGGAATAGATTTCGACTTTCCAGCCGTTGCCCTGGATGTCTTCGACATAGACTTCACTCGAGAGCGTCACATCGTGCGCGAGCGAGCGATTCCACTCGACGGGCGCTTTGCAGCGCATGAAAAATTTAGGTCCCAGCGTCGACATCAATCTTTCCTTTTCCAAAAGTGCCTAGGCGAAAGCGCGCCTTGGCGGCCCAGGCGATGGCCACGGCGTCGAAGGCGTCGTGGGCGATCTTGCCCGACCCCTCAGCGGCCGCTTCTAAAAAAGCACGGCTGCCGGGGAAACGCAATCGCAGTGCCCGTTCGATCGACGCCTTGCTACTAAAACCAAGACCTGCGGCAGAGCGTTTGATTTCTGTGGGGCTGAGTTCGATGAATCGTTTGGGCGCTTCGGCGAGCACCTGGTGCGCGGCAAGACGAATCACCCCGCGCGCTTCGGAGAGTTTCATGGCCGAGGCGATGTTCTTAAAGGCAACGGCCTTCTCAAAGCCGATGACATGCGGATTGTGAGATTTGTAAAATTCCGTAACGAGGCGATGCAGCTCGCAAATGCGGTCGCCGAAATCAGGACCGGCGATTTTCACGAGGTCCCAAGACCCCATGGTGATGATTTCCATCGCGTGCGAGTCCATACGCAGTACCGCATAGCCCGCCCGACGCGATCCTGGATCGAGTCCCGCAACGATCACTTATTCCTGGCCTCCACTAGAAAATCTTACCAGAACGAGGCCCACGAGGAACTGGGCGGCGCCCAAGACAAGCAATTCCGTTTCGCGCCGCGAGTCGTTGGTTGTGAGTCCCACCACCAGGGCGTAGCCGACTTGGGTGAGCGCAATGAGCTGGAGGAGTTTGCCGCCGTGCCAGAGGAGGGATTTCATGCGGCGGCAGACTAGTCCAAGTCGGGGTCTTTCGCACCACGGTGTCTAGGGTTTAGACGGAGGCCCGGCGGGTTGACGAAAATGCCTCAAAAACCCCCCACAAACCCCTGAGTTTACAACCAAAAACACGGCACTGGTCTTGCATCAATATCCCCATGGACCGCTTCAACCTTTTGCGCTTTTCGAGAGTCTTGGCACTCTTCGCCGTGACGCATCTGGCGGCCATTGTCTCGATGGCGCGCGTGATCCATGCCGAGCCCAGCGAGAACGCCCTGCTCGTACCGCGCCCCGAAGGTGTCTTTGTGGTGGGTGAAAACGAGTACGGACTTCTGCGTGTGCGAGGTTTCTCGAGCCTTTCCGAAGCTCAGCTCTATTTGAAAAAAATCGGACTGAGGATTCCTCAAATCTCTTACGCCGGAATGCGCCCATTGGGCCACATGGGTAAGGTCAACGCCTTCAACCGCATCACTTGGAGCGATCGCAGCGCCCCAGTGGGCGCGCCCTCGCCCGTGATCCAAACGCACGATTCCATTACCGCTCGGCGATTTGCCGAATGGGTTCAAGACGGCAGCCTACGTCACTCGCACTTGGGCTACGCGATACATCTCGAAAAGATCTGATTGCTATTCGGTAGGCGCAATCGCCTGGGGCATCATACGGCCTTTGAAGATAGCACCTTCTTCCAGCTGCACCGAAGCCGACACAATACGTCCACTGACATAAGCTCCGCGGTAGACCCTTACGATCTCGGCCCGAATGGAGACGTCTTCGAGGCGACCATAAACAAAGACTTCGCGCGCCACGATCTCGCCCTGAAAGGATGCCCGGCTGAGAAAGGTCACCGCGGCGTCGGCCCCCTCGCCTTTGAAGTAACCCGACCAGGTGCCATTGAAGTGAAAATTGCCCGTGAACTCAATCGCACCTGCCCCGGAAACGTCCGAGGAAAGGTGCGAGATGCTTTTCATTTGGGATTCGATGAGGTCGACAACTTTTCTACTCATGATTAACCACCCCGACCGGAATTTTTAGGCAGCGAACCCTTGGGTGCGCCGAGCGTGATGCGCTCGCTGATCACCAGAGAGCCGCGCAGATCGTACAAAAAGAAGGTCATGTTGAGCGTGCTGAGATCTTTGGGAATCTCGGCCATGGGCACCTGAAAGCGTGCCGACACACGCCGCGAAGCCGAGACGTTTTGCAGCGATTGCCCCGCCTCGAAGTCCACCAAATCGCCGTTGCGAAGACGCATCACCTGCGGAAAGGTATAGAGATAACCCGGTCCGCTGAGTACCACGAACCAATAAAAGTCCGTGCGCCCTTCGCGCGGGCTGGTGCGCACGATATCGAAGTCGAGTCCCAATTCCCGCTTTTCGGGATCGAGTTCGGCGCGCACCGAATCCACCTTCACCGAGCCGTCGGTGAAGCCGCCCTGCAGGCCCGGAAAAAAGCTGTAGGCGCCCGTGAGCGCCTCTGTCTTGGTCGTGGTATCGCCTTCGATGCGTCGGGTGACGGCGAGCTCGTCTTTGAGGGCTCGCATCTCGAGGGTCTTGAGGCGAATCTCGCTCTCGAGGCTGAAATTGCGGTAACGGGTGTAAACCCAGCCCACGGCGATCAGCACAAAAAGTGCGGCAAAGGTAGACTGGAGCGAGATGAGCGACTTGATCCGGCGCCCGTCCACAGAGAGCGAACGGGTGGGATGGTCGCGATCGTAGAGAATGAGCGCCCAGCGACTAGAGTATTTTACGGCATCCCTTATAAAACGTTTCATACAAGCTTCACCCAATCTTCACACTCGCGGGCCCCGAAATCTAGTATTCTTATTTGAGCGAAGACGCTTGGCGTTAGTCTGTATGCTGTTCAGCCATCGTCGCACCGTGGAACGTTTGGGGATTTGAAGTCATGGCAACCGAAGAAAAAGGCACAACTGAAGAGGGCGCAGCACCAGCACCCAAGAAAAAACTCCCCATCGGACTCATTCTCATTTTGCTCCAAACTCTGGGCACACTCGGTGCCGCAGGATTCACGATCTGGGCCCTCAAACACCCGCCCAAGCCCCCCGTCTCCAAAGGCGAACTCCAGGAGCGCAACATCTCCTCTGTGATGGATCTCGAAGCCGACATCAAAAATGTCGATCTCCAGGAATTCCAAGTCAACGCCAAAACGGGCGGCACGCTGCGAGCTAAAATCGTGCTCGAAGTGTCGAACACCCAGGTCGAAAGTCTCGTGAATGGCAAATTGCCGCGGGTCAAAGACCTCGTGGGCAGCATCCTGAGCGACGTCAACCGCAAAGAGTTTCTCGACATTCAGGGCAAGCTCGCGGTGAAAAACCACCTGCGCAATTCGATCAACGAAATGATCTTGCCGATGCTGCCGAATGGAAACCCTGGCATCGTGCGCGAAGTTTATCTTGTTGATCTGCTCGTAAACTAAATTAAGCTGAGCGGGTGAGATATCCGCACCGCAAAGCCAAAATCGTTTGTACCATCGGGCCCGCCGTCCTCTCCGAGGATGCCATCGCAAAGCTCATTCAGAGCGGCATGGACGTGGCACGCGTGAACTTTTCACACGGCACCAAAACCCAGCATGCGCAGACCATCAAATGGATCCGCAGCGCCAGCGAAAAGCTCAACATTCCGGTGGGAGTGCTCGCCGACATCCAAGGCCCCAAAATCCGCACCGGCGTGATTCTCGCCGAAAACGGCGAACCAGGCATTCTCAATCTTCAACCCGGCGTGAAGCTCCACTTCACGGGCGCCGACGTTCGCAGCCCGCTACGCGGCAATGGCCAACTGAATTCGCCGATCTCGATCTCCTACCCCAACCTACTTCGCGACCTCAACGTCGGCGACGATTTGCTCTTTGACGATGGTCTGGTGAAGTTTCAAATCATCGAGAAAAACGTCCGCGACGGGTGGATCAAAGCCGAAGCCGTTTTCGGTCAGGCCCTCAGCTCCAATAAGGGTGTGAACATGCCCACGGCCAAACTTTCGGCCCTCGGAGTTACCGAAAAGGACTGGGAAGACATTCAGTTCTGCATCGAAAACGATGTGGACTTCATCGCCCTCAGCTTTGTGCGCACGGCTAAGGAAGTGAAAAACATTCGCAACTTTCTCGACCAAAAAGGCTGCTCGATTCATCTCATCGCCAAAATCGAAAAGGCCGAAGCCATTGAGAACCTCGAAGAGATCATGGCTCACGTCAGCGGACTCATGGTTGCGCGTGGTGACCTAGGTGTGGAGATCGGCAACGAGAACGTTCCCGTAGCGCAAAAGAAAATCATTCAAATGGCTCGCCGAATGGGCAAGCCCGTGATCACCGCCACGCAAATGCTGATGAGCATGGTCTCGCAGCCCTCTCCTTCGCGCGCTGAAGCGAGCGACGTGGCCAACGCCGTTTGGGATGGCTCGGACGCGCTGATGCTCTCCAACGAAACGGCCTCAGGTTCCTATCCCTTTGAAGCCGTGAAAGCCATGGACGCCATCATCAAGGGCGCCGAAGCGTGGCGCGCACAAAAGCCCGCCACCGACAACCCCACTAGCGGCACTGTGTCGCCCGCAGACGCGATCGAATCGGCTGCCGTAACCCTCTCGCAGAACCTCAAAGCGCAGTGTCTCGCGTGCCTCACCCGCTCGGGGCAGAGCGCACGTCACCTGTCAAAATACCGACCCAACGCGCCGATCTTCGCCTTCGCCGAAAACGCCACCGTGCGCCGTCAGCTCACCCTTGCATGGGGCATTTCAGTGGTACCTTGGCGCGAAATCACGCAGCAAGATTACACGCTCTTTGACGACATGAAGGACGAGATGGTGCGCCTCTCGATTTTAAGCCCCGGTGGGCACTGCGTGATAACCGCCGGCATTCCGACAAGCCGTCAGGTGGGAACCACCAACACGGTGGTTGTGCGGCGCGGATAGTTCTGCGACAATGATCTGGTGAGAATACATCCGGAAGATTGGTCACCCAAAACTTACCTCTGGGTGGCGCTATTTTTGCTCGCGCTCAACTTGCTCGGTCCGCGCGGATTGATTCATTTCATGGTGATCCACCAAGAAGCCGAGCGACTCTCCAACGAACTCGTACAAACGCTCGAAGAAAAAAAGAACGCCACTGCGGCGATCGACGACTTCCAACGCTCCACACACTACCGTGAAGCCGTGATCCGCGAGCGCCTGGGATACGTGCGCCGCGACGAACTGCTGCTCAAATTCGTAAAGGCCGAAGACTAAAATGTTCCGTCGCTACGCCCCGCTCCTGCTCTCGGGATTCGTGGGGGTGATCAGTGCCTGCTCGCCTCGCCCGGACGCGCCCGTCCCCGAGGGCTCAAGACCACCGAGCCAGAGCACGCTCCTCGCCTCGCCCAAGCTGCTCGAGTCACCCTTTGTACAGGAGTGGATCCGCATGATGGACGCTCCGCTACTCGCGCTCGACAGCACGCAGATCAAATTCCTTTGCGACCGGGAAGCGGTTCTCTTTGAACTCGCCAAACCTCTCAGCTGCGAGAACGCCATCGACCTGCCCAAACTGGGCGATGCCTTCGAAGCCCGCTGCCCCACGCCCAACTCGCTCGAACTCAAACTCAGGCCCAAAGCCATTTGCAACGCCGCCACGCTGATGCAGCTCCGCCAAAAGGCGCAATCGGGCCCCTTGCGTCACCTGGGCTCGCGCCTCGAACCCAACGTCGCAAACTACCCGCTCCTGGCCCAGGTTCCTCCCATCGAATTCTCTCCGAGCTCCGCGCCGCAATTAGAGATGCCAAACACCGAGGCCTGGCTGCGCACGATGGGCTCTTCGGGCGCGGTGCGCATTGTACTAAAACCTGCCGCCAAACACGCCGGCCGCTCGTCGCTCGAACCTCTGGCGCGCAGCCTTGCGGCCCTCGAAGCGCCCCGAAAGTTTTCTCCCCAAGTCAAATACACCGGCCCCTCTGGCGCCAGTACTCCGCAGAAGATCGCTCAGCCCCAGATCTTATGGTCTCCGGCAGAGGCGAACATGGACGCCACTTCGGAGCGGGTTTGCGCCATAGTGAGCGGCTGGATTGACTACCAGCTGATGCAGATCCCCGCTGACGGCACCAAAGCCCAGACTTTTGAACTGCAATGCGCCCTGGAACTGGAATCCCCCCTGCTTTGGCCGAATTCCAAAAACGAAATCGAGGTCGGGCGTCTGAGCTTTCCGCTCACGCTTTCGAAATCGGGCACTTATCCTTTTTCGACTCTTTCCGAGGCCCTGAGCCCGAGCGCTTTGCTTGGACTAAGACTTGATTTATAGTGCCCGCATGAAACGGGCCCTCGATGTTCTTTTATCGGGGATCACAACACTGATTGTGATCTCACTGCTGACCTTTTTCTTGATGAAGCTCGTGCCTGGCGGGCCCTTCGACACCGGCAAGGCTGTGCCTCCCGAAGTGCTCGAATCGCTCAACCGAAAATTCCGCCTCGATTTGCCGTGGCACGAACAATACTACGCTTATATGCGCGACCTCGTGGTGCACGGGGACATGGGTCCTTCGATCAAATACATCGGCATGAGCGTGAACGAGATCGTCGCAGAATCGCTGCCCGTTTCGCTCGAGCTCGGCACCTACGCGCTGCTCATCTCTCTCACGGGAGGAATTTTCCTGGGCTTCCTCGCCGCCCTCAAGAAGGGCACCTACCTTGACCTCTCCGCCATGATGATCGCCGTGTCAGGCGTCTCGCTGCCGAGCTTTCTTGTGGCTGCGATCGCGATTTTGATCTTCTCGCAACACTTGGGATGGCTGCCCTCAGCCTTTTGGGACGAACCGGTGAATAAAATTTTGCCATCGATCGTGCTGGGACTTCGTCCGATGGCCATCATTGCGCGCCTGACTCGCTCGTCGGTGCTCGAAGTTCTCAACATGGATTACGTGCGTACCGCGCGCGCCAAAGGCCTCTCAGATCTCAAAGTGAATGCCCTGCACGTCTTTAAAAACTCCCTCATCCCCGTAGTGACCGTCATCGGCCCCCTGGCCGCGACGATCCTCACCGGATCTTTTGTCATTGAGTTCGTCTTTTCGGTGCCGGGTCTGGGCTATCATTTTATCAAGGCCGTCACCGACCGCGACTTCCCACTGGTGATGGGCGTGACCATGATCTACGCCTTGTTCCTTGTCGTCTCTAACACGCTCGTCGATTGGCTCTACCCCTTCATCGATCCGCGCATGAAAGGCTCCAAGTAATGATGAGCCTCGAAAAAAAGCAAAACCTGATTTTGAACCTCTGCATGGGCTTCATGGGAGTGCTCGCTCTGCTCGCGCTCTTCGCGCCTTGGATTGCCAAGTTTCCTTACGACCTGCAGAACGTGAATAACATCTTTTCCTCGCCCTCGGCGGAGCACTGGTTCGGCACCGACTCGCTCGGGCGCGATCTCTTTTCGCGTCTTGCCTACGGTTCGCGCATTTCGGTTTCGATCGCCCTGGTCACGGGCGCTTGCTCGATCCTGATCGGGGTGATCCTCGGCACCATCGCCGGTTATTACGGCGGCTGGTTCGAAAAGTTGTTGATGCGCACCATCGACACGCTCTACGCGCTGCCCTCGTTCATCATCCTCATCTTGGTGATGCTTGTGGTGGGTCGCGACATGAAGGGCATCATCATCGCCCTCACCATCACCGGCTGGCTCGGCACTGCACGTCTGATGCGCGCGCAGGTGATGAGCTTCAAACACCGCGACTTTGTGGAATCGGCCAAATCCCTCGGTTCCTCGGATCTGCGGATCATCTGCAAGCACATCTTGCCCAACTGCCTCGCGCCAATTCTCGTAGAGCTTTCCTACCAAATTCCAACAAACATTCTGGCCGAAGCGTTTCTCAGTTTCTTAGGTATCGGCATTCGCCCACCCACCCCCAGCTGGGGCGTGCTCGCGGACGAAGGCTGGCGCGCGCTGGAGATCTACCCTCACCTCACGATTTTTCCGGGCCTCTTGATCTTCCTCACGATGCTCGTCTTCAACGTGGCCGGGGACACGCTGCGCGACAAGTGGGATCCGTTCAAACGTCGCTAGTCGAGATCCACCCGCACCCCTAGGGCGGACAAGAGCACGAGCGCCTCGGGATAACTAAATCTCGCCCCCTTCACTTTGGTGTGGAGCGGGTGAATGGAATAACCCTTAGCGGTTCGGAAATCCGCATCCGTCAGATCGGCCCCGTTAAAGGACGCTCCGCTGAGTGAGGTTTCACCGAAGGACGCCTTCGCAAGAATGGCTTGCGAAAACTCAACGTCCCGCGCGGAAGAGTCCACACACCGAAAGTCTCGCAGGTGTAGCCCCTGGAACGAAGACATCTATTTTGCAATCTTTAAAGACGGGGCCGACGAGCGAGCGACAAAGCGACCAATTCAGTCCCACCAACTTGCAACCTTCAAAATGCGTATCCCGAAAGGTAAAGCCCGTGAGATTGAGATTGCTCAGATTGCACTGCTCAAAGCGGCACTCGATAAACCTTAGACCCTTGGCCGTGGAAAGCTGCGAGGCTTCGATACCGCTAAAGGCACACGAATAAAACTCTGCGCCATTGAGGTCACCGACTTCAGCGAAATTTTCTTTAGAAAAAGATCGTTTTTCGTATTCGATCATCTGGATTTCACCCCGCGGCCTGAGCTTGGGACTTTCGCGCCAATCGCTGGATTTGCGCGTTGATCATGGCGGCCATCAACGTTCGCGGCAGCAGGGCACTGAGCACGCTGGCCATGCGGCTCAAGGCTCCGGTGAACACCACCGCGCGGCCTCGCGCCGCCTGCTCGAGCGCGATCTGCGCGGTTCGTTCCGCTCGCTCCGTCAAAAACGACGGCGGGGCATCCGCCCCTACGCTTTCCCAAAATTCGGTAACGACCGGTCCGGGGCAAACCGCAGTCACGGAGATCCCGCGGGGACTCAACTCTTCGCGCAGGGCCAGGGAGAAGGACAAAACAAAGGCCTTGGTCGCCGCGTAAATGGCGTGGCCCGGCACGGGAAAGTAAGCAAAACCACTGGCGACATTGACGATGCGCGAGCCTCGCTCCATGAACGGAACGAGACGCCGGGTGGCCACCACCAGGGCGTTGATGTTGAGTTGCGTCAGCGCGACGATGCTCTCAACCGATTGCTCTTCGAAGCGCCCCGAGTAGCCAATGCCCGCATTGTTGATGAGCCACCCCACCGGGGCCCCGCGGGCGCGAACCCGATTCTCCAGCTCTGCCCACGACCCGGGATCCTGCAAATCGAGCGCAAGGACTTCGACCGCGGCTCCGCGCGCCCGGAGAGATTCGGCCAACGACGACAGCCGCTCGCGGCGACGCGCCACGAGCCAGATCTCAAGATCCCGCACGTTCGGCAAATGGCGAGCGATCTCGGCCCCAATGCCGCTCGAAGCTCCCGTAACGATGGCAATTTTCCTATGGGACATCCGTGTCGTCCCCCCTTTTGAGCGAAGTATGCCCCTTGCCCGAATCCCCGTCTAGTTCTAGGGTGCTACCCATGACGTTTTCGAGAACTTTGAAACAAACCCTTAGCACTCTCAGTCTGGGCGTCCTCGTTGCGCTCGGCGCTTGCTCCAAATCGAGCAAAGACGCCGCGACGATCCGCATGCGCATCCCCACCGATCCTCCGACGATCGACTGGTCGCTCGCCACGGATAGCGTCTCCAAAGAAGTCATCACTCCGCTGCAGGAAGGCCTCCTGAACCAAACCACCGGCACCGACATCGAGCCCGGCCTGGCCGAATCGTGGACCATCGACCCCACGGGCAAGATCTACGAATTCACTCTGCGCCAGGGCGCCAAGTGGAGCGACGGCGCCCCCGTCACCGCCCAACAGTTTGTCGACTCTTGGGAGCGCCTGCTGAATCCCGCCACCGCGAGCGAATACGCTTATTTCCTTTTCGACGTCAAAGGCGCCGAAGATTACCAGAGCGGCAAGACCAAAGATTTTGCCACTGTGGGCGTCAAGGCCGTTAACGAACGCCTCCTGCGCGTAGAACTCAAGCACGCCGCTTCGTACTGGATTCACGTGCCTTCGTTTTGGGTGACCTTCCCCATCCGCAAAGACCTGATCGCCAAGTTCGGTGACCAGTGGACCCTGCCCGGCAACCTTGTCACCACCGGCCCCTACATGCTCAAAGAGTGGAAGCGCGAGTCGCGCATCTTGCTCGAAAAAAACCCTAACTTCTACGGTTTCGAGCAAATCAAGAATGCTCCGGCCAAAGTGGAGTTCCGCACCGTCAAAGAGGGCGCCATCGCCGTCACGCTCTTTAAAAATAAAGAGATCGACATCCTGCGCGACCCTCCCCCCATCCAAGTGCCCGTGCTCTCCAAAATGCCCGAGTTCGTTTCGTCCACCTATTTCCGCGGTTACTACATCGCGTTCAACACCAAGGACCCGCGCGTCGCTGACGTGAACGTGCGCCGCGCGATCGCCATGTCGATCGACCGCAACGAGATCGGCAAGATCCTCGCGGGCGTGGTGACGCCCTCCAAGACTTGGATCCCCTCGCCCATGCTCGGCAACGATGAGAGCCTCGGCATCGATTACAATCCCGAAAAGGCCAAAGAGCTTTGGAACGGACTCAAGAACAAACCGCAAAACGTGGAAATTTGGTTCGACAGCGGCGAGCGCAACAAGATCATCGCCGAAAACTTCCAGAGCCAGGTCAAAAAGGTCCTTGGCCTCGATCTCGTGATCCAGGTTCAGGAATGGAAGGTTTACCTCAAGACCCTGTCCTCAGCGACGCCAAGCTTGTGGCGTCTCGGCTGGGCGGCGGATTACCCCGATCCGGACAACTTCATGAACATTTTTACCTGCTCGTCGGGTAACAACTTCACCAAGTTCTGCAGCAAAGACTACGACAAGTGGATCAACGAAGCCGCCGGCGAGCAAAACCCGAAAAAACGCGTCGAACTCTACACCAAGGCCCAGAAGATGCTCATCGAAGACGAAGTTGCCTTCATTCCACTCTTCACCGAACTCGCCCTGCACATGATCGCTCCGCGCGTGAAGGGTTTCCACGTCAATCCCGTGGGAGACTTCTCGTTCAAGCGCATCACGCTCGAACCTTGATCGCTTGCGCAGCGAGTTATGACCGGTCGGCCCCCGCGATTCCTCGGGGGCCAGATTTCGGTTTTAATAGAGGGTATGTATAGCCTTTCGCGTTCGCTCCTCGCTCTAGGCCTCGGACTCTTCGCCCTTGGTGCAGAAGCCAAGCAATTCAAAACTCAATTCTTCTCTCTGGACCTGCCTCCGAACTGGGATTGCGTCAAAGAGGAGCTCGACTGGGTTTGCCAACCCGACAACCTGCACGAGCGCTCGGAAGTTTTTATGGTGATCGTCACCAAGGCGGTCGACGCCGTAGACGACTCGCTCACCAAGTACCAAGACGTGCTGAGCCAAGTCCGCACGCTGCGCAACCTGCGCGGCGACCCCTACAAGAGTGAAGTGCGCTACACACGCATCAACAAAATTCTCGAGCGCGAATGGGTCGACTCCCTGCAGTTTGGATCGGAGATCCCGGGCTTTTACACGCGCTATCTCGCCTCGATCGCCGAAAAGGTGGCCGGCCTTTTGACCTACGCCATCGCCGAATCTTCGTACGCCAAGTGGTCGCCCGTGATGGAACGCATGATCGGCACCATCGAACTCAAATTTGACCCGCAGGCTTTTGAACAGCTCTCCAAGCAGAGCGGTTCGCTGCTCTCTTCGCGAGGCGGTGGTTTTGGTGGTCGCGCTGCAGCTCCCGAAGTCGAAGCCGCGGCTCCCGCTCCGGACGCCAGCAATGACTCTTCGATCATGATCGTTGCGCTGGTGCTTTTCGCAGCGGCTGGCTACTGGTTCTACAAAAAGAAACAGCAGAAAAAAGGCTAGCGCGCGTGCTCTTCGAAGACGCCACAGGCACCTGTCCCCACTGCTTCGAAACCATCAGCGTGCCGGTGGATCCGGGCGGCGGCGAGGACCAGGAAGTCTACATCGACTGCGAGGTTTGCTGTCGCCCTATCCTCGTGCGCGCTCGTTGGAACGAAGATCTCGAAGAGTACGAGCTACAACTGGATCGCGGCTAGCTCGCCGCCTTGTGATTTAAAAACATTCCCGTTAAGCTCACGAGCTATGAAGAAAATCCTCGTCGCTCTCGGAATTGCTACTCTCACTGCTGCTTCGGCCCATGCCACTGAGATCAGCGGACACATCGGCATTTCTCCATTCACGTCTACCTACCAAAATGCGGGTGGCGTTTCGCTCGAAGCGGGCGTGGATTACATGCGCGACGAGTTTCGCATCGAACTCTTGAATCTCGGCTTGATGGTTGCGAGCTACAAAGAAGACAACCACGAAGACCTCATGGCCTCTTCGGCAATTCAAGTCGCTCTCGTGCCCGGGCTCTTCGGCGGTCTGCGCGCGGGTGTGCAATTTCTGAAGCTCCCCGAGGGTAGCACGCAGGAAAAGGTCAAAAGCTACGGCGCACTGACGCTCACCGCGATCGCACCGATGGGCCTCATCATGACAGCCGACGTGGGTCTCTCAGCCGTGAGCCGCTACACGAAGTTCTCTTTTGGTTATCACTTCTAAGCATCCAAGCGCCACCGAGCGTCACGCGTGTACAGACCTCTTAGCTTGACCGAACGAAGTCTGGCTTCGTAAGAGCAAGCTCAGGAGGACCATTAATGACCAACACTCGTTTTTTAGCTCTAACACTCTCATTCCTATCCTTTGCGGGCCTTGCGCACGCCAAGGAAAAGGTCGAAGTCGATTCGAAAGCCATCAATGAGGCGCTCGACGTCATTTCCGCACTCAACACTAGCAAGGAAGAAGATTCGCTGCTCATTCCAGCATCTTTTGGCAAAACCGAAGTCAAAGGTGAAAAGCCCATCGACATGCTCAAATTTTACGTCGACAAAATGGGCCAAGAAGATCCAAAAATCATCGACCGCATGACAGAGAAAGACATTCCCGCCGCCGACGAGCTACCCTGGACTTACGGGTTTGCGCGCAACGTGGACGTGGTGCACCTCGCGGTGGATCTCTCCAGCAATCTGAGTGGCGAAATCGTCAAAGACCTTCAGAAAAAAGCGCTCAAGGAGCTCTTCAAAATCACCGAGGCCGGCGGCCTGGTGGGTGTGGACGGTGCGGCCTGGTCGGTATGCGGAGTCACCTTCCCGGCGCTGCTCGTGCTCGATCCGGCGAAGAAGGTGATCTACACCCTCACGCCCGACGACACGAGTTGCTAAGGATTTAGAACACCGAAGCGCCGACGACTTGTTCGAATTTGTAAGTGGCGAGATTGAACTTGTACAGCGAGTCGATCTCGTCGCGCTTCGCCGACAGGTAAGCGGCAAACTTTTGCACGGTGCTCTGGTTGCTCGCGGCGCTCTTGCCCGAAGAAATCTCCTGATCAATCACCAAATCCTGCACCAAGCGGCGCGCGGCGCGCATGGTGTCGGTGCGCAGCTCATAAGTGGCCTGCGCCTGCTGCAAATCGTTGTAGGCTTTGTAGACTTCCACGTTCATGCCGGCGTCGAGGTGCCGCAGCATCGCTTCGGCTTCCATCCATTCGGCGCGAGCTTTGGCAACTTCTGAGGCCCGTTCGTGAAATCCTAAATTCCAACGCAGGCCAATGCCTGCGGCACCTTCGAGCTTGTTTCCGACGTCGTTGGCGTAAGGGCTCGACTGGTCTTCGCGATTGGGTGCGTGTCGAAACTCTCCCTGTCCACCGGCCACGATGACAGGCATGTACTGAGCTTTTTGTGATTCGTACATCGCCTTGCGGGCTTTGACACCTTCGACGAGCGCAAGGCGCTCGGGCCGACGCGCCTGAGAAATCTTGAGATACTCTTCAAAAGTTTTGAGCTGAATCGGACGCGCCACGAGGTTCGCGCGATCCCACTGGGGTTCCACGTCGAGGCGACCAATTTTCCAGGCCATGGCTCGCTTGGCGTTGAGACGCCCGAACTCGGCCTCCTGCTTGCGAATCTTGATTTCGTTCACCACCGCTGCGAGCTGGTCGCGCTGAGGTGGCGACTTGAGCTTGGCCATGGCCTTGTCGAGGCGCTCGGAGGCTTCGCTCGTGAGCTGGATAAACTCAAAAGCCATTTGGTAGCCGAAATAAAGTTCGGCTACTTCGTACTGCAATTTGAAACGGTCGCGCTCCAGGAGTGCGGCTTCGGCGCGCACACCGGCATCGGCTGCTTCCTGTCCTGAGCCAATGGCTCCGAAGCTATAAATTGGCTGGTAGATCTCAAGCTGCACGCTCGAGAGGATGCCCCACTCGTCCCAATTGGTGCGACCGGTGACCGCGTTGCCTTCGGCGCCGGGGACTGGTGCCGCGAGTGCGGTCACGTTGCCGGCGAACCAAGATTTGGAATTGGCAAAGTCGAGTCGCGCCTTGGCGAAGTCGAGCTTGGCCTGCTGCGCGCCCAGCTGGGCCCCACTTTTTTGGGCGGCTTCAAAAAATTCCACAAAGCCCATGCGCTCGGCCGCGGGGGCCGAAAAAACGAGGGCAGGCGCCAAGAGGCCCGTGAGCGCAACGATCTTAAGCGCCACCGCTTGCGGCCTCCTGCTTGGCCTTGGCGACGCGTTTTTTCATGAGATCGATGATCGCCGCGAAGTCGCGCTTCTCGAGCGCGCGGTCGAATTGACGTTTGAGGTTTGCGGAGATCGCTTCTTTTTCGATCACAGCGTCGACCACTTTTTTGGATTTGGTGTCAAATTCAAGCCGCATCTCAAAGGGATTGGCGATGCGCTCGCCGAGCTTTTCACGCTCGATGGCACCGTTGATCACCACTTTTTTGTTGCTCGCGGGATCGAGCTTGTAAGTGAATTCGTCGGACTTGGCAGAGATCTTCACCGCTTGCGGGTAAACGACCTCTTCAAGGATTTCGGTGAGGGTGCGGATGAACTCATCGCGCTGGCCCTTGGGCAGCGTGTTCCAGCGAGCGCCGAGAGCACGACGCGAGAGCGCCACCACATCTACATAAGTGGTCACTTCGCCGAGACGCTTGCGAGCGTCAGCGTCGAGCTTGCCTTTGTGAACTTTAGAAAGATCGGCGAGCGAGATGACCGAAGTCAGAAAGTCTTCGGCGACCGAGACGATCGGCAAATCCTTGCGCGGGCTCGCGGGGACTTCTTGAAGGCGTTTCTCGGCGTTTTCGATGCGCGACTCTACGGTAGCTACCGGCGCCGTGTAATCCGAAGTGGCTGGCGACGCGGCGCACCCTACTTGGCTGATCGTGAGCGCCACTCCCATCATTCCTATCGAAAATCTATTCGCCATGACTCCCTCCAAATTAGCGTCCAACCACGGCCAAGTCCATGACCAGTGGCATTTAGTAGCTCAGCGGCAAGCCCCACACGGTCGAGAGCGCGTATAGCGCAATGCCGCACCAAAAGGGGATCTTGGCGTTATCGTCCCACTGCGAAGGCCAGGCCTCAGCGATCACCGCCACGATGCCCCCCACGAGCGAAAACCAAAAGACGATCCACGCCGAAGGCCATGCTTGATCGGCTCCCATAGCGTAAGTAGCCCAGGGGCCTGTCCAGGCCACCGTGCCAGCCGCAAAGGCGGCGCAAAAACCTGCAAAGGATCCCTCGAGAGTTTTGCCGCCAAAATCGATAGGCATTTTGCGGCCATCGATAAGAAAGGCCGAGAGCACTTCGGACCAGCTACGGCGCCCGTAGCGCACACCCACGAGGCCCGCCACGGGATCCATCCATGCGAGAATCAAGATCGCCTGGATCGCGAGCACGCGGGGCAAAAACAAAATCGAGAACATGAGACCCAGCAGATAATAGAGCTGTGCGCTGGGTTCTTTGATTTCGTTCTCGCGCATGAGCGGGCCCATGACTCGCAGGACAAGAGCGTTGAGGCGCGGCCACACCAAGCGACCGAGCTCAAAGGGCAGCGAGGCGACAAAGAGCACAAAGACTGCCGCGAAGGCCTCGAGGCGGCTGAAAACGCTTACAAAACCGTAGGCGATCACAGAGCCAGCGAAAGCATGAAACAACTTGCGACTAAGATGGTCGTCGAAACGCGATCGCAGCACCCCAAAAACTCCTCGTCATACGCCGGTGGCGCGGGACCACAGCCCCCGAAACACGCCGGCCCGAAATCTAAGATTCGTCACGGATCAAAAAGTGATCAATGTTCCCTTTGCCCTGGCGAACGACCACAGGCTCAGAATTCGTAAAATCGAGCACGGTGGAAGGTTCGGAGGCTACGGGGCCCACGCTCAAAATCAAGTCGACGGACTTGCCGTAGACGCGCTGAATGTCTTCGGGACTGGTGAGCGGCTCCCCTTCTGGCGTCGTGGCCGAGGTGCCGATGATCGGGTGGCGAAGGCCATTGACGAGTGCCAGGGGCACCGGATGGTTCGGCACGCGAATGCCCACCGAAGAGCGTCCGCTCACAAGGAGCTTGGGCACCATCTTGGTGGCGGGCAATACGAAAGTGAAAGGACCGGGAAGCAAGCGGCGCATTTCGCGGTAGGCTTGGTTCGATACGACGGCGAATTGCGAGAGTTCTTTAAGGTCGGCACAAATGAACGACAGCGGCTTTTTGGGATCGCGTTTCTTGATGGTGAAAATGCGATCGATAGCGCGCTTTAAGAACAAATCACAGCCGAGGGCGTACCCGGTGTCGGTTGGGAACGCAATGATGGCTCCACGTTGCAAGAGGGCCACGGCTTGGTCGATGGCTCTTTGCGAAGGCGTCGGAGTGTTTACCTCGAGGATCATTCTTTATTTCTATCACAAAGCTCGCAGGCCTTAAATCTTTGAAACCCTAAGAAAAATGACTTCCTTTTTTAGTGGCGCTCCGCATCCAAGCTGAATTATAGGAAAGCCCATGGGGCAGATCCAAGAATGCGGTGAAAAGGTAGCCTACCGAAGCTTCGTGGGCCACAATGCCATCGCCCTTGAACTAGCTGAATATATGGCCAAACGCTTCACCTACTTCAGCGTGGAGGCTTGGACCCGCAACATCGAAAACGGTGAAGTGTCCCTAAATGGAGCGCCCGCCTCCCCGAAGCACGTCCTAAAATTGGGCGATGAGGTTCAATACATGACCAAAACCCGAGCCGAGCCCCTGGTGCCCAAAAAGATCGACATCGTCTACCAAGACCAAGACATCATCGTGGTGAACAAGCCCGCCCACATTCCCGTGCACCCCACCGGGAGATTCCTGCGCAACACCATGATCCACGTGCTCAAAAAGCAGCTCGGTCTGGATTTCCTAGTGCTCGCCCACCGCCTCGACCGCGAAACCACGGGCCTCTGCGTGCTCTCCAAAACGCCGCTGGGCAAAGACAAGATGTACTGGCAGTTCTACAACAACGAGGTCGACAAGACCTACTGGGCCCTGGCCTGGGGCGAGCCCGCTAAGAAGTCGGGCATCATCGACGCGCCCATCGGTTCGGCCCACGGCCCCGACTCGCGCTCCAAGAGCCCCATCCGCATCAAACAAGAGGTGCGCGGGGCCAAGTCCAAAACGGCCAAAACGAAGTACCACACCCTCAGCACCCAGTGGATCGAGCGACCCGAGTGGAATCCGCCCCACTGGCCGGCCCTGGAACGGCTCAAGAACGGGGAGTGGAACGCTCCCTGGCCGGTCTCGCTCATTGAATGCAAGCCCGTCACGGGCCGCACCAACCAAATCCGCGTGCACCTGGGCGAACTCGGGACCGGAATTCTGGGCGACAAGCTCTACGACCCCGACGAGCAGGTTTTTATGCAAATCAAAGGTC
>Ga0247823_10001068_pt1 | contig 23053 bp, 16 predicted proteins | sample 13C_PalmiticAcid_2_FD_192426 | JGI IMG/M metagenome (GOLD analysis project Ga0247823, IMG submission 192426) | Soil microbial communities from agricultural site in Penn Yan, New York, United States - 13C_PalmiticAcid_Day30 | ecosystem: Environmental > Terrestrial > Soil > Agricultural land... | reverse complement strand
GATCCAGCAGCGTGGTCAGGTCCGGCTCGCCGCCCCGCGGCCAGCGGCCGGCATCGCGCAGCGCGCGGCGCAGGGCCAGCAGCACGTAGAACGCCACGCCGACGCCCGCCAGCGCCTTGCTGGGAAAGCCGTCCTCGCGCAGGTTCGGATTGACGATGGCGTCGGCCACCGGCAGCGCTTCACCGGGCAGATGGTGATCGGTCACCAGCACCTGCCATCCGTTTTCGCGCGCGCGCGCGATGCCCGCGTGGCAGGCGATGCCATGGTCGACGGTGACCAGCAGTTCCGGCGCCAGCGCGACCAGTTCGTCCACCAGTGAAGGCGACAGGCCGTAACCATGCGCCATCCGGTTGGGCACAGTCGCCGTGACCCGCTCCGCGCCAAGCGCACGCAGGCCACGCACCATCAGCGCGCAGGCGGTCGCGCCGTCGCAATCGAAATCGCCGACCACCACGATATGCCGGTGTTCGTCGATGGCCGCCCGCAGCAGGCGGCAGGCGGCGTCCAGGCCGCCCAACGCATCGGGCGGCAGCAGCTGCGCCAACCGCGGCTGCGCGCCACCGGCCTCGACAATCCCGCGACCGGCGTACACACGCCGCAACAGGGGCAGCACCTGGGATGGCCAGTCGCCGGTCGCGACGGCTTCGCGCCGGCGGATTCGCGTGGCGGTCATGCGGTCAGGCCGGCGTCCGCGCCACCCAGGCGCGTCAACGGGCGACGCCAGAAGCGCCAACGCTGATCGCGACGCAGGGTGAACCGGTCGCCATCCTCGAAATCCAGTTCCAGTACGCGCAGTTCGCGCCGCGCCAGCGCGGCCAGCAGCGGCTGCAGGGCATCGCGGACGAGTACGTCCAGTTGCCGCAGGTGGCGCAGGTCGATGAGTGCGTCGACCGCTCCGCCCTCGCCTTCGGCGGTCACGCCGGCCGCGTGCGCCAACGCGCGCAGCAGGGTGTCCTGGCCTTTCACCTGGCGGAACCGGGTGGTCACCGACTGCGGCAGCCGGCCGCCGCCCCAGAACCAAAGCGAATTGACCGGCGCCTTGCCGGCCGCGATGCGGCGCGCGTTCCAGGGATGGTTGTGCAGCACGATCTGCGCCTCGGTCAGCAACGCGCGCCAGCGGCGACCGTCATCGCCCTCGGGCAGGTGCGCGAACAGATCGTCGCCCAGTACGTCGTTGATCGGCGCAAATACCGGCAGGCGCGCTTCCGCGGGCAGGCGCAGATACCAGCGCGAAGGCTGCGGCGCGTCGAGCAGGAAACCGGCGTCGCCGAACAACGGCTTCAGCGCCGGCAGCAACTGGTCGGTGTCCTCCGCATCCAGTGCCAGCGCCTCGCCATAGGCGAGCATCCGCGCGCCGTTCATGTCCGGCGAGACCCGCGCCGGATCCGCGCGCAGCCAGGTGGCGCCTTCGGCGTCGCCGGCGTCCAGTTGCCGGGTCAGCGCGGCCACCGGCCAGTGATCGGGCACCAGCCGGAAATGCCGGCGAAGCTGTTCGCGTTCGCCGGCCTGCCCGCTCTGGCGATCGGCCCGTCCCAGGGCGCGGGCGACATCGACCGGCAGCGGCTGGCCCGCCAGCCGGTGGCGCGCGGGCAGCAGCAGGGTGGCCGTCGCCATCGCCGGGTCAGTCGGAGTAGCTGACGCCGACGATTTCGTACTCGCGCTGTCCGGCGGGCGCATCGATGGTGACCGCGTCACCTTCGTGCTTGCCGATCAGCGCGCGGGCCAATGGCGAGGAAATCGCGATCAGGCCCTGCTTGATGTCCGCTTCCAGGTCACCGACGACCTGATAGCGCTTTTCCTCGTCGGTCTCCACGTCGGCCAGGGTCACCGTGGCGCCGAACACGATGCGCGTACCGGCGTTGAGCTTGGTGATGTCGATGATTTCCGAGTGCGAAAGTTCGCTCTCCAGCTGCTTGATGCGGCCTTCGATGAACCCCTGCTGCTCACGGGCGGCGTGGTACTCGGCGTTCTCCTTCAGATCGCCGTGCGCGCGCGCTTCGGCGATGGCGGTGATGACCTCGGGTCGCTTCACCGTCTTCAGCAGATCCAGTTCCTGGCGCAGCCGCTGCGCGCCCTTCATGGTTAGTGGTGCTCTCACCCTTGCAGCTCCTTGTGCAGTTCCTGCAGGGCCCAGACCGGGCCCGTACCGCGGAATTCCAGCGAATGGACCAGCGCCTTCGCGCCGGCAATCGTGGTCGAGTAGGTGACGCGGTGCTGGAGGGCCTCGCGCCGGATGGAGAAGGAATCGGCGATGGCCTGCCGTCCTTCGGTGGTGTTGACGATATACACGATCTCGCCGTTCTTGATCAGGTCGACGATGTGCGGACGCCCTTCGACCACCTTGTTGATCTGCTCGCAGGCGAAGCCATGCTCGCGCAGCCATGCCGCGGTGCCCTGGGTGGCGACCAGGCTGAAGCCGCGTTCGACCAGCGCCTGGGCCACCGGCAACACGCGCTTCTTGTCCGGATCACGCACCGACACGAACGCCTTGCCCGGCTGCGGCGCCTTGATGCCGCCGGCTTCCTGCGCGCGCGCCATCGCCGCGCCGAAACTGCGGCCCACGCCCATCACTTCGCCGGTGGAGCGCATTTCCGGACCCAGGATCGGGTCCACGCCCTGGAACTTGGCGAACGGGAAGATCGCCTCCTTCACCGAGTAGTAGTCGGGCACGACCTCGACGGTGGCGCCCTGCTCTTCCAGGCTGCGGCCCGCCATGCAGCGGGCGGCGATCTTGGCCAGCGCCACGCCGGTGGCCTTGGACACGAAGGGCACCGTGCGCGAGGCGCGCGGGTTCACTTCCAGCAGGTAGACGGTGTCGTCGCCGTCGTCGTTGGACTGGATGGCGAACTGGGTGTTCATCAGGCCGACCACGTTCAACGCCTTGGCCAGCTCGACCACCTGCCGGCGCAGTTCGTCCTGGGTCGCGGCCGACAGCGAATACGGCGGCAACGAGCAGGACGAATCGCCCGAATGCACGCCGGCTTCCTCGATGTGCTCCATCACGCCACCGATCAGCACCTTGCCGGTGCTGTCCGCGATGATGTCGACGTCCACCTCGACCGCGTTGTCGAGGAAGCGATCCAGCAGCACCGGCGAATCGTTGGATACCTTGACCGCGTCGCGCACGTAGCGCGCCAGGTCGGATTCGCCGTAGACGATTTCCATCGCCCGGCCGCCCAGCACGTAGGACGGACGCACCACCAGCGGATAGCCGATCTCGCGGGCCAGGGCCAGCGCCTGCTCGTCGGTGCGGGCGGTGCGGTTCGGCGGCTGCTTCAGGCCCAGTTTCTCGACCAGTTGCTGGAAGCGCTCGCGGTCCTCGGCCAGATCGATGGAATCGGGCGAGGTGCCGATCACCGGCACGCCGTTGGCTTCCAGCGCGCGTGCCAGCTTCAGCGGAGTCTGGCCGCCGTACTGGACGATCACGCCCTTGGGCTGCTCCAGCTCGACGATGGCCAGCACGTCTTCCAGCGTCAGCGGCTCGAAGTACAGGCGGTCGGAAGTGTCGTAGTCGGTCGAGACGGTTTCCGGGTTGCAGTTGACCATGATGGTCTCGTACCCGTCTTCGCGCAGCGCCAGCGCCGCGTGCACGCAGCAATAGTCGAACTCGATGCCCTGGCCGATGCGGTTGGGACCGCCGCCGAGGATCATGATCTTGTCGCGCGAGGTCGGCTCGGCTTCGCACTCGTCCTCGTAGGTCGAGTACAGATAGGCGGTGCCGGTGGCGAACTCGGCCGCGCAGGAGTCGACGCGCTTGTACACCGGCTTCACGCCCAGCGCCTTGCGCAGCACGCGCACGGCGGCCTCGTCGGTGCCGGCCAACTGGGCCAGGCGCGCATCGGAGAAACCCATGCGCTTCAGGCGGCGCATGCGGCGCGCGTCCAGCGAACCCAGGCCATCGGCGGCGATCTGTTTCTCGTCGGCGATGATTTCCTCGATCTGGTCGAGGAACCAGGGATCGATGAACGACAGCGCGTGCACCTGCTCCACGTTCATGCCGGCGCGGAAGGCGTCGGCCACATGGAACAGGCGTTCCGGGCCCGGCGACTTCAGTTCGCGCCGCAGTTGCGTCAGATCATCCTCGCTGGACAGATCCAGACCGGTGGGGTCGAGGCCGACCTTGCCGGTCTCCAGGCCACGCAGGGCCTTCTGCAGCGATTCCTGGAAGGTCCGGCCCATCGCCATCACCTCGCCCACCGACTTCATCTGGGTGGTCAGGCGGGCGTCGGCCTGCGGGAACTTCTCGAACGCGAAGCGCGGGATCTTGGTGACGACGTAGTCAATCGTCGGCTCGAACGAGGCCGGGGTCTTGCCGCCGGTGATTTCGTTCTTCAGCTCGTCCAGCGTGTAGCCGACCGCGAGCTTGGCCGCGACCTTGGCGATCGGGAAGCCGGTGGCCTTGGAGGCCAGCGCGGAGGAGCGCGACACGCGCGGGTTCATTTCGATGACCACCACGCGACCGGTCTGCGCATTGACGCCGAACTGCACGTTGGAGCCACCGGTGTCCACGCCGATCTTGCGCAGCACGGCGATGGAGGCGTCGCGCAGGCGCTGGTATTCCTTGTCGGTCAGGGTCTGCGCCGGGGCGACGGTGATCGAGTCGCCGGTGTGCACGCCCATCGGATCCAGGTTCTCGATGGAGCAGACGATGATGCAGTTGTCCGCGGTGTCGCGAACCACTTCCATCTCGAATTCCTTCCAGCCCAGCACCGATTCCTCTACCAGCACTTCGGTGGTCGGCGACAGCTCCAGGCCGCGGGTGACGATGTCGACCAGTTCCTCGCGGTTGTAGGCGATGCCGCCACCGCTGCCGCCCAGGGTGAAACTGGGGCGGATGATGGTCGGGTAGCCGACGCGGGTCTGGATTTCGATCGCCTCTTCCAGCGTGTGGGCAACCGCGGCGCGCGGGCACTCCAGGCCGATCTCGCCCATCGCCACGCGGAACAGTTCACGGTCCTCGGCCATGCGGATGGCCTCGCGCGAAGCGCCAATCAGCTCGACGCCGTACTTTTCCAGCACGCCGTGGTCGGCCAGGTCCAGCGCGCAGTTCAGCGCGGTCTGGCCACCCATGGTCGGCAGCAGCGCGTCGGGCTTTTCCTTGGCGATGATCTTCTCGACCGTCTGCCAGTTGATCGGCTCGATATAGACCGCGTCGGCCATTTCCGGGTCGGTCATGATGGTGGCCGGGTTGCTGTTGACCAGCACCACCCGGTAACCCTCCTCGCGCAGCGCCTTGCAGGCCTGGGCGCCGGAATAGTCGAATTCGCACGCCTGGCCGATGACGATCGGGCCGGCGCCGATGATGAGGATGGTTTTTATGTCGGTGCGCTTGGGCATGGGCTTACTCGAAGAATTTCGGGGGGATGCCGCAGGCATCGGAGATTTCGGAGGCCAGCGCCGTCAACTGGAGATCGCTGGCCGAAGGCTGGTCCTCGTCCTGCCCGGTGAACTCGCCGTAGCCCGACAGTTCGCGCAGGCGCCGGTACGGCGAGCCGTAGGCGAAGGTCATGAAGGAAACGAGTCGATCCGGGGCCATTCCGCTGGGGTCGAACCCGTGCCCGTCGCCGGACAGCGCGTTGTCGATTGAAAAGCCGCCCAGTTCCTTCATCGCATCGCCGGCGCCCTCGTCCAGCAACTTCAGCGCAGCCTGGAACTCATCGGGAACCTCGTCGGCGTAGGCATCGACCGCACGCCGCTTGCGCGCCACGAAGGCCGGCCGCGCGACCTGCTGGTTGAAGCAGGCAATCTGCTTTCCGTCCAGTTCCGCCTCCAGGGCCTGCGGGTCCTTTTCCATCAACTGCGCGAAGATGCGGTGGATCGGGAACATGTCGACCAGGTACTCGGTCATCCGCTCGCGGGCCCCGACATCGATCGTGGCCGGCGCGGCCGTGACGGCGCCGGCGCTGGCCAGCAGTCCCGCCGCCAACAGCAGGCGCGGCCGCATGCGGCTCACGCCGTGCGTTCCATGCTGGCAACGAAACGGTCGAACAGGGGCGACACGTCGTGCGGACCGGGCGACGCTTCCGGATGTCCCTGGAAGGAGAACGCCGGCGCATCGGTGAGTTCGATGCCCTGGTTGGTGCCGTCGAACAGGGAGCGATGAATGACCCGCACGTTGGCCGGCAGGCTGCTTTCGTCGACCGCGAAGCCGTGGTTCTGCGAGGTGATCATCACCCGGCCTGAATCCAGATCCTGGACCGGATGGTTGGCACCGTGGTGGCCGTGGCCCATCTTGAGGGTCCTGGCGCCGGCGGCCAGCGCCAGCAACTGGTGACCCAGGCAGATGCCGAAGGTCGGGATCTTCTTCGCCACGAATTCGCGGATGGCGTCGATCGCGTAGTCGCAGGGTTCCGGATCGCCCGGTCCGTTGGACAGGAAGATGCCATCCGGATTCAGCGCCAACGCCTCGGCGGCCGGGGTCTGCGCCGGCACCACCGTCACTTCGCAGCCGCGTTCGGCCAGCATGCGCAGGATGTTGTGCTTGACGCCGAAGTCGTAGGCCACGACCTTGAACTTCGGTTCGGCGTGGACGAACTCGCCGCGATCCAGATCCAGCTGGCCGTCCTTCCAGGCGTAGCGGTCGGTCGTGGAAACCACCTTGGCCAGATCCATGCCCTTCAGGCCGGGGAACTTGCGGGCCGCTTCCAGCGCCTTCTCCACGTCCACGTCCGCGCCGGCCATCAGCGCGCCGTTCTGGGCGCCGCGGTCACGCAGGATGCGGGTGAGCTTGCGGGTATCGATGCCGGCGATGGCGACGATGCCGCGGGCGATCAGCCATTCCGGCAGCGCCACCTGGCTGCGCCAGCTGCTGGGCCGGCGCGGCACGTCGCGCACGATCAGGCCGGCACCCCAGACCTGGCGCGCTTCGTCGTCCTGGTCGGTGCAGCCGGTGTTGCCGATATGGGGATAGGTCAGGGTGACCAGCTGGCGGGCGTAGGACGGGTCGGTCAGGATTTCCTGATAGCCGGTCATCGCGGTGTTGAACACCACTTCGCCGACCGAAAGGCCGTCTGCGCCTACGGATTCGCCCTCGAATACGGTGCCGTCTTCGAGTACGAGGATTGCGGGTTGAGTCACGGGGTTCGCCTTGGGGTGAAGGAACCCTGCCCCTCCAACTTGCGGCTGCAAGAAACCGCGGACTCGGTGATTTTCCGGTCCGGGGCGGTGGGTAACAGGCGAGCGGGAATTATACGGGCGAGCCCCCTCCCGCGCTACAGTTTTTTGACCGATCCATTCGCAGTCCATTGGTATCGCGGTCGCTGTTCAGGCGGCGGACGCGCGGATGGACGCCTCATCGGCGAGCGCGCGCCGGCCGCCGCGAAGGCGGCTTTCTTCGCCTCAGCGCGGCGACGGCGTGGCCTGCCCCGCGCGCCCCAGACGCGAACGCTCGAACCACCACAACGCGACGCTGAAGCACAGCCACGCCAGCCACCAGGGCCAGGCATCGCCGCGCCGTGGCGGTGCGGCCACAGCGGCGGCAGGCGCGGTGGCGGGCGCCCCCACCCGTTGCCGGGTGGCTTCCCGCAGCGCCATGGCCCGCAGGCCGGGGGCCTCACCGGCGGCGCGCACCGGGAAAGCCCATTCCAGCTCGCCCTGGCGGAGCCGGTGCCAGCCACGGTGCCGCGGCCAGTAACCGGCGCACGCCCGGCCGCCACCGGCGGGATCCGGCAACAGGGTCGCGGTCGTGCCGTCCGGCGCGACGACCCGGGCGTCATCGCCGATACCGCACAGGCGTATGCCGCGCCCCGCCCGCGCCTCCGATTCGAGGGTCGGGGTCGACCCGCTTCTTGCGCGTGCCAGCGTGGCGAACGCTTCGCTCCACAACGCCGCGTGGCGATCATCGCGGCCGGCCAGGGTCAGCCGGAAAGTGTCGGTCAATGGCCACACGCCGATCCGGCCCCGGCCCACGGCATGCCAATCCGCCACCGCGACACCGTCGGCGTCGCGCAACAACGGCAGTGCGTCCGCCGAACCGTCGCGCAGGCTTCGCCGGCTCAACAGCGGGACGCCGGTGGCTTCCGCGTCGATGGGCGCATCCCGGTTGCCCGCGCCGCGCCTCGCACGCAGGCTGTGCTCGTCCTCGCGCATGGATGCCAACCGGACGTCCTTGCTTTCGCCGCCGCCGGATACGACCACGCCCAGTTCCCGCAACTGGCGGCGGGTGGTTTCCGGCAACGGTCCCTCGACACGCAGCAGTACACCGAGTCCACCCCGCAACGCGGACGCCAGCGCGGCGCGCGACGCGCCATCCAGCGTGGCCCAGGCGCGATCGTCCAGCACCAGCAGATCGAAGCGCGCGAGCGTGGCCGCGTCCAACGGCAGCGGCGCATCGCCCAGTTGCAGGCTGGCGCCGACCTGGATCTGGACGTGCGGCTCCATCCCCGCATCGGTCATCCAGCGGCGCAGGTACTTCCATTCCGGATTGGGCGCACCGGCGAGCACCCGGACCCGTGGCGCGGGTTCGGCGACGATCCGGATCGGCACGTCGACGTCCTCCACGCGCCTGCGCTGCCGGTCGGATACACGCAGCCGGAACTCCACCCGTCCGGACGCGCGCGCGGCGCCATCGAGGGTGAAATCACCGGTCCGGTCCGGGACGACCGCATCGAGCCGGCGGCCGGCAGGATCCAGCAGTTCCACGATCGCGCCATCGACCTCATGCACACGCCCCGTGAGCGTGAACGGCGCGCCCGTCATCACCTGCTCCGGTACATCCAGGCGTATCAGGCCGCGCGGTAGCGGCGCCGCCGTGAACGTCAGGCCGTATCCGCGCGTGGCGTCGCGATCGCGCGCCTCCAGGCCGGCGCCGATCACATGCAGTTGCCGCATGCCGGGATGCCGGCGCAGGGCGGTCGCCAGATCCGGGACGCGTTCGGCATCCGTCGCGGCGGGCGCCTCGGGCAGCGCGATCAGGACGTCGCCGGCGGCCGGGTCCGGGATGCGTGGCGCCCGCGCGCCCGCGGTCAACACCGTCATCGTGCCGGCTCGACCCGGCGACGTGGGCGGCACCAGGACGAAGTACAGCAGCAACGCATACACCGGTTGAGCCAGCAGCAGCGCGACGAGGCGCCATGCACGCGCCGGTTCCACCGCGCGCCGCTGCCACCACAGCAGGCGCACGATGCCCAGCACGGCCGCGAACGCGAGCACTCCCGCCAGCAGCACGGAGAGGTTCATGGCGCGCCCTCCCGCCGCAGGGCGTCGAGATAGCGTTCACCCGCCGCGTCGGTGGTGCGGCGCCGGACCTGCGCGGGCGGCCGCGCCAGCACCGTCCACAGCAGGCCGCGCAGGCGCTGCCGGCAATCGTGGCAATCCGGATCGCCGCGCACCGCGTCGATGGCCGCGAACAGGGACAGTGGATCGGCCACGCGCGCTTCGTTGTCGTGCAACCAGCGCTGCAGGGCATCCAGGTCCACCGCATCGGCCTCCGTCCCGCCCGACATCTCTTCCAGCGCTTTCCAGGCGGCCGCGGGCACCGCCTCGGTGGGCGTCGCCGGCGCGAGCGCCAGCTCCCGCCGCGCCAATCCCTCGCGCTTGCCGCTCAGCCTGCGGGTCTCGTCGATGCCCGGCAGTTCCGGTCCCACCCTCGCCAGATAGATGCGGGTGGCCTGCTGCACCTGCTTGATGAATCCCAGCGCCTTGTAGGCGAACGGCAGCGCCTGATCCGGACGACCCTGGCGCAGATGCAGCTCGGATTGCCACATCTGGTCCAACGCCTGCTTGAGCGTCGCCCGCGTATCCGGATCCAGCAGCGTCGCCGCTTCGGCGTGATCGTGGGTATGTCCGTACTCGGCCAGCACATCCTGTTCCCTGCCGACGCCCTGCGCCGCGGTGTCGCCGGCCACCGGCGCCTCCGCATGATCGTGCCCGTCCCCGTCGTGATGGGCGGCTTCGCCGCCCGCGTCCTTGCCCTGGGCATCTTCCGCATCGTTGGTCGGCGGCGGCTTCGGTTCGCCCTCGGCTTCCTCGCCCAGGAACTGACCGTAGCGCAGGCGCAGGATGCGCTGATCCACGCCGATCGCATCCGATCGCGCGAGGAAACGATCCGCGGCGAGCCGGCGCTTTTCCTTCTGCAGCGCCTCGGCATCGAGAATGATCTGGCGTTGACTGCGGAAATACGCCGGCAGCACTTTCTTGACCATGCCTTCCAGGCCGCTGGCCTCGCTGCCCGGATCCGAAGACCAGCGCAGGATCAGGCTGGGACTGCGCGCGGATTGCGGTCGGGGGGCGCGGTTGTCGGCGACTTCCAATTGAACGATGAGATCGTCGCCGACGGCGAAGCCCTGCGCCGCCAGATCCAGGGCGATGTCGAACCGACGCGCGGTCGCGCCGCCCTTGCCCGCCACCGGCAGGATCTGTTCGCGGAACTGGATGTTCTCGCCACTTCCCTGCGCCAGCGTCACCCGCAAGCGCGCCTGCGACGCGACCCCGTGATCGTCCCGGGCCTCGAACGAGAGCGGCCAACGCCGTTGGCCCGGCGCAAGCAGACTGAGCCCGCGATCCGGTGCCAGCACCGTGATCTGCGGGGGGCGATCCGGAATCGCATCGATGCGATGCAGGCGCGGCGCCGGTTGCGTCGGCGCACCGCGCGGCAGCACGCGATACAGCACCGATTGATCCAGCGTGGTCGAAGCGGTCCAGGTATCGCCGGTCCGCGCCAGCGCGAGGCGCTGGCCTTGATGGAATACCAGTTCGGCCGCCTCGGGTTGCGGCGCGAAGCGCAGGGTCCATCGCAGACGCGATCCCTGCGGCGCGCGCGCGTCCAGGCTGGCCTCGTCGCGCGCGGGCTGGCGTGTGTACGCCGGTGGAACGACACGCAGGTGCTGCGCCACCAGCCGGGGCACGCCGGCGACGGCGGGCAGTTGCTCGTCGCTGGGCGCCAGCGTCACCGCGGCGGGGGGATCCGGCGGCCGGACCAGCAGCACGGCCACCACCAGCGCGCCCACGGCCCAGCTCGCGGCCAGCCCGCGCCGCGACCAGCCCGGCCGCAGCCCGGACCCGCCGCGCGCGTCCAGGCGCTGTTGCATGCGCGCGCGTTGCAGGCGCTGCAGGGGATTCAGGCGTGCCGGTTCGACGAACAGCAGATCGCTGCTGTCCTCCATTTCATGGCGCGCATCCAGCCGCGCCACCAGCCAGGTTCGCCCGAACGAACGCGCACGCCAGCCTGCCAGCAGCGCCACGATGAGGATCGCGGACAACGCGCCGACCGCCGCCGCCGGCCATCCCCCCCAAAGCCATCCGGCGATGGCGATGGCGGCCACCCACGGCAACCCCATCAACGCGATATCGGCGATCACCCGCCGGCGGATCGCCGCCAGCCATGGACTCAGCGCGTGCGTGACGCTCATGGCGCCGCGCTCCGTCGGCGGCGGGTCGCCCACCAGCGCTCCAGTACCAGCACCAACGCGATCACCAGCGCCAGCCCGGGTTGCAGATCACGGGGCGCTCGCGGATAGGCGGCCGCGCCGGCTTGCGGTGCGTAGTCGCGCGCCATCACCCGGGCGGGTGCGGGCTCGGGTGGCGCGAACAGGCTTCGCAGCCGCGCGGGGAATGCGGGTTCCAGCAACTGCGGCATCGCCGCCGGTTGCAACGGGCGGGTCAGCCGCAGCACGCGTCCCCGTCCCCATGCGCCGCCTTCGACCAGTACCGCGCCGGCGTCGGACCAGTACGGCGTCATCGCGACCGCCGGATCGACGCGTACGCGCGCGTCCAGCAGGGCGACGCCACCGTTGGCGATCCATTCGCGGATTGGCGCAGGCAGGTCGCCCGATGCCAGCCAGACCAGGGCGCGGGCATCCACCGGAAGCGGCTGTTCCGGCGGGCCCACCGACAGCCGCGTCTTCACCGCGGGCTCGGACCAACCGCTTTCCACCGCGGCGCGCAGGTAGCGCGCGGCATCCCGCCGATCCGCTGCGTGGCGTATGACCAGCGCTTCCGGTGCGATCACCGCGACGCGCTCCGGGATGGGCGCAGGACGTTCCACAATGCGCCAGTCCAGCGTGCGTGACAGTCGCGGGCGCTCGGCATCCGCGCCGTCGAACCACGCCGGTACCACCACCGTCAGCGTCGCGCCGGATGGCAAGTCCGCATCCAGCTCCCGCAACAGGCTGGCCATCGGCACGCGTCCGCGCGGCGCGGGCGTATCCAGGGTCGGGAAACCCGGCGCCAGCCAGCGCAGTTCGGCGCGACCGTCGGCATCGCGGCGCAGCGTTTCTGCATCCACCCCGGGCAGCACCACCGTCCATGGCCGTTCGCTGGCGCCGCCCTGCAGCACCGGTCGTGCCAGCCACAACGCGATCAGCGCCAGCAACAACAACCGCAACACCAGCAGCCAGCGCTCGTCGAACCGGATCCGATGGCGCGGCCGGGGTTTCTGCCGCAACCAGCGCAACGCCGCGAAATCGGTCGGCCGCTGTTCGCTGCGCCGGGCCAGGTGCACCAGCAACGGCAGCAGCAGCGCGCCCAGCGCCGCCAATGCGACCGGCAGCAGCAGGGCCAGGCTCACGCGTACTCCGCGGCGTCACGGGCACCGAACAGCCGGCGCAGCGGCAGATCCAGCGGCTGATCCAGGAAGTAGTCGGCGTGGCGGATGCCGCTGGCATCCAGACGCGCCTTGAGTTCGCGCCGGGCTTCGGCGAAACGCGCCAGATATTCGGCCCGCATGGCCGCGCCATCGCCGAGCAGTTCCTCGCCGGTTTCCGGATCCCGGAAGCGGTGCCCGCCGGTGAAGGTGAAGTCGCGTTCCTCCACCGTCAGCAGCGGTATCACCAGCACTTCGCGACGCGCGGCCGCCAGCCGTTCGGCCAGGGCGACGCTGGCGTCGTCGAAACAATCGCCCAGCAGGATCACCAGATCGCCGGCGCCGATGCGTTCCCACAACGGCGCGAGTGCCTGCGGGCCGGGAAAACCGCCTCCCGCGGACAGGCCATGCAGTTCCAGCAGCAGGCGATCGCGCTGGCGCACGCCCGTCGCGGGCGCCACCACCCGCAGGCCCGCCTCGTGCAGCGCGACCAGACCGAAGCGATCGCCCTGGCGCAGCGCCAGTTCCGCCAGGCAGGCCGCCAGCGCCCTGGCCGCATCCAGGCGTGATCCTTCCGGACGGTCAACATCGGCCTGCGTCATCGAGGCGCTGGCGTCGATCAGGATCCACACCGCCAGGGGACTCTCGCGTTCGGCTTCGCGCACGAAGAAGCGATCCGAACGCGCATACAGCTTCCAGTCGATCTGGCGCGGTTCGTCGCCCGGCTCGTAGGCGCGGTACTGGGCGAACTCGAGTCCGGCCCCGCGGCTGCGGCTGCGATGCAGGCCGATGCCCTGCCCGCCGACGGCGCGACGCGAGGTCAGCCGCAGATCCTTCAGGCGGCTGCGCACCTCGGGCGGGATGGGGTCGTACGACATCGGGCGTGGACGGTCAGGACCGCGCCAGCGGCACGTCGCGCAGCAGCGCGGCAATCACGTCGTCGGCGCTCTTCTGCTCGGCCTCGGCCGCGAACGACAGCAACAGGCGATGACGCATCACCGGCGCCGCCAGCGCGGCGACGTCATCGCGGGTGGCGGCCAGGCGACCGTGCAGCAAGGCGCGCGCCTTCGCCGCCAGCACCAGCGATTGGCCCGCGCGCGGGCCTGCGCCCCATTTCACGTACTTGCGCACCTCTTCCGGCGCACCCTCGCCCGGTCGGCTCGCGCGTACCAGGCGGGTGATTCCGCGCAGCAGGTCCTCGCCCAGGTGGACCTGGCGCACGTACTGTTGCAGCGTCAGCACATCGCCCCCCCGCATCACCTGCGGCACTTCGCCGGTCTGGCTTCCGGTGGTCTGCGACAGGATGTCGTGCTCCTCCTGCTCGCTGGGGTAATCCACGCGGATGTGCAGGAGGAACCGATCGAGCTGCGCCTCCGGCAAGGGATAGGTGCCCGCCTGTTCCAGTGGATTCTGGGTGGCGAGCACGAAGAACGGCGATGGCAGCGCATGGGTGACGCCGGCATAGCTGACCGTGCGTTCCTGCATGGCCTCCAGCAGGGCGGCCTGGGTCTTCGGCGGCGTGCGGTTGAGTTCGTCCGCCAGCAGCAGATTCGTGAACACCGGGCCGGGCTGGAAACGGAACCGGCGATGGCCGGTGCCGTGTTCCTCTTCGAGCAGTTCGGTGCCGAGGATGTCGCTGGGCATCAGGTCGGGAGTGAACTGCACGCGCCGGAACTGCAGTTCCAGCGCCTGTCCCAGCGTCCGCACCAGCAGCGTCTTGCCGAGGCCCGGCACGCCTTCGAGCAGGCAATGACCACCGGCGAGCAATCCGATCAGCAACTGCTCCACCACGGCTTCCTGGCCGACGATGGCGCGGCCGATGGCATTGCGCAGGGAGACCAGCCGATCCAGTTGCGTCCGGATGTCGGTTTCGGAAAGTTCGTTCATCTGAAATCCCGTGAAGAAAAAAGGCGACGGGGCCGCGATCGCGCGGCGGCGGGCGTCCGGTTCATGAATTCAGCGCGTACATGACGATGTTGACCGCGAACTTCGTGTTGTCCTCGGCCAGGAACCGCTTGTTGCGCCAGTCGTAGTCCCATTCGCAACCGTAGTCCTTGTTGCTGTAGAGCACGCCCAGGCGGCCGTTGATTTCGATCCCCTGCAGGTACTCGTGGACCAGGTCGTCACCCCAGCCATTGAGTTCGAAGCCGGTGGCCGGCGGCCCGTCGAAGCGGAAGAAGCTGCGGTACAGCGGATGATTGTCGGGCAGTTTCTTCATCGCCTTCGCACCGAAGAGGGATGCCATCTGCGCTTCGAACGACTTGGCGAACAGGCCATCGATGTCGTGGTTGCAGTCGTCCACGAACACGAAGCCACCATTGCGCACGTAGCGCTCGAAGTTGCGCCGCTCGGCCGGATTGAATTCGACCAGCTTGTGCCCGGCCAGGTAACAGAACGGCGCCGCCAGCACGCGCGGATCCGACAGCGCCAGCACATGCTCCTTCGGGTCGACCCGCAGGCCGGTGTAGTCGATCAGCGACGTGATCAGGTTGGACGGCATGCGCTGGTCCACGTCCCAGTCGCCCGAGTCATAGCGCAGGCGGGTGAACCAGAAGTCGTAGGCCGCCGCCGCCCGCGCCTCGCGCGGCGTCCCCAGCAGCGCGCCGGCCATTCCGCCCAGCATCAGGCGCAGGAATTCGGCCCGGGTCACCCGTCGGCCCTGCCCGTTCCGGCCCGCGACGGGAACGAACCACGCGTGAGCGGGAGGCGCGACGACATGAACGGGGAATCCATCAACGGCACAAGCATCTCGGGGGCGAACGGTTGCGCGGACAGGGCGTGGCCGCATGGGCGCGGTCCGCCCGCCCAGTCCCTTCCCGTCACCGGGAAGGGACGCGAACGGATCAGACCGCGTCGGACAGCGAGGTGAAGGTGAAGTCGCGCAGTTTCATCGGCGGAATCATCATCACGAACGAGGACTCGTCACCGGCCACGCGCACCGGCTTGCCCAGTTCCTCGATGTTGTTGAGCATGATCACCGGCGACTCGTTGAAGCGGAAATTCTTCACCGGGTACTTGATCTCGCCGTTCTCGATGTAGAAGGTGCCGTCGCGGGTCAGGCCGGTCAGCAGCACGGTCTGCGGATCGACCAGGCGGATGTACCAGGTGCGGGTGACCAGGATGCCCTTCTGGGTGCTTTTCACCAGTTCGGCGGTGGACTTGTCGCCGCCGGCCATCAGCAGGTTGCCGGGCGAGCCGACCACGCGCTTGCCCTGCTTCTGCCCCCAGAAGCGCGAATAGTCCAGGCTGGCGATCTTGCCGTTCTCGACGATCGCCATTTTCTCGCGCGGCAGGTTCTCGCCATCCCATGGCAACACCGGAGCCTCGGGATGCCAGGGATCGGCGGTCAGGTTGACCCGCGGGTCATAGACCTGTTCGCCCAGCTTGTTGCCGCCGCCCTTCTTGGACAGGAAGCTGCGGCCTTCGTCGGCCTGGCGGGCGTCGAAGAAATTCATCATGAAGGAAATCAGGCCCGCGGCCGCGGCCGGTTCCAGAATCACCGTGTACTTGCCCGGTTCCAGCGCCTTGGCCTCGGCCGATTCGCTGGCCTTGCGCATCGCGGTGCGGATGTCGCTGTCGGCCTTGAACGCGCTGGCGTCCTTCAGGTTGCGGCCCACCCAACCCGAGCCGCGCCCATCCTCGGTGCGCACGGTGCAGGTGTAGTCGAAGCTGGTGGCGCGCTGGTAGCCGAAGTTGCCCTTGCTGTTGGCGAAGGCGACGAAGCTCTGGCCGTCCTCCAGGAAGCCGGCGGCGATCAGTTTCTCCGCCTTGCACGGCGCGATCGACGCGGCGGCCACATCGGCGCGGAACTCCGGCGTGATCGCGGCGGTGGACTCGCTGAAGGTCGGGCTGGCCTGGTAGGTCTGCTTGTCGATGGCCGGCATGAACTCCGGATTCTCCGGCGCCAGTCGCGCCAGATCCTCGGCGCGACGGACCACGCGCTCCAGCGCGGCATCGTCGAACTCGTTGATGGTGGCGACACCCACCCGCTTGCCGAACGCCACCTGCACCGCAAGATCCGCGTTGCTGACGATGCCACTGGTGGACACATCGTTGAGCGCGAACCGGATGTTGCCGCTGATGCTGCCGCTCAGGCTGGCCGTGCACTCGTCGGCCTTGGACAGCGCGATGACCTTGTCCAGGATGGCCTTGGCCTGCGCTTCGGTAAGGATGCTCATGTTCTGGGATTCTCTCGTAAGGCGGAGCGCGCTCCGCTGCCGTTCGCTATCGGGAACCTCGGGGTTCGGTGGAACCGGGCAGGCCCGGCTCGACACCTCAACCCAGGCTGCGGGCGGTGTTGATGACGTTGATGCCGTTGAAGCGCGCGGTCGAAGAACCGTGCGACACCGCCGACACCTGGCCGGGTTGCCCCTTGCCGTCGAAGAACGAACCACCCAGGCGGTAGTCGCTCTCGTCGCACACCGCCGCGCAGGCGTTCCAGAATTCCGGCGTGCGGATCTGGTAGGCCACGTCCTCGATCTGCTGCGTTATCTTGCCGTTCTTGATTTCGTAGAACAGCTGGCCGCCGAACTGGGCGTTGTAGCGCTGCTGGTCGATGGAGAACGAACCGTCGCCGATGATGTAGATGCCGTTCTCGACGTCCTTGATCATGTCCGCCACGCTCAGCTTCTGCTTGCCCGGCTGCAGCGAGACGTTGGCCATGCGCTGGAACTGCACGCTGGACCAGGAATCCGCGTAGCAGCAGCCGTCGGATTCGGTCTTGCCGAGGATGTGGGCCTGATCGCGGATGGTCTGGTAATCGACCAGCTTGCCGTCCGTGATCAGGTTCCAGCGTTTGGTCTTGACGCCCTCGTCGTCGTAGCCGACCGCGCCCAGGCTGCCGTCCTGCACCTTGTCGGCGAAGATGGTCACCTTGTCGCTGCCGTACTGGAAATGCGATTCGCGCTTGTCCAGGGTGGCGAAACTGGTGCCGGCATAGTTGGCTTCGTAGCCGAGCACGCGATCCAGTTCCAGCGGATGGCCGACCGATTCATGGATGGTCAGCCAGGTATGCGAGGGGTCCAGCACCAGATCGTACTTGCCCGGCTTCACCGACGGCGCCTTGAGCTTGGCGCGCGCCTGCTTGGCCGCCGCGATGGCGTCCTCCTTCATGTCGTAGGACAGGCCGTAGTTGATCACGCCGTTGGGCGAAGCCACTTTGCCCGAGGCGTCGCCATCCAGGTACTCGAAGCCCATGCCCATCGGCGCCGACAGGCCGTCGCGGGTGCGGAACTTGCCGCTCGCCTTGTCGATGGCGGTGACGGTCATCGGCACCCAGATGCGATGGATGTCCTGATCGATGTAGGAGCCGTCGGTGCTGGCGAAATACTTCTGTTCGTTGACCAGGAACAGCATCGAGTTGACGAAGTCCGCGCCGGCGTTGATCGCCGCCGCGTTGACACCGAGCAGCAGGTCGGCCTTGTCCTTGATCGGCACCGCCATCGCGTTCTTGCGGATCGGCGTCTTCCACGCCACCTCGCCCACGCCCGGCGTGGCCGCCAGTTGCACCGGCCGGCTCTGCACCTTGCTGTTGGCCTTGGCGATCGCGGCGGCCTGCTGCGCGGCCCGGGCCACGCCCTGCGCGGTCAGCTCGTGGGTGGCGGCGAAACCCCAGGCGCCGTTGGCGATCACGCGGATGCCGACACCGGTGGATTCGGTGTTGACCACGTTCTGCACCTTGTCTTCGCGGGTGATCACGAACTGGCGCAGATAGCGTCCGATGCGCACGTCGCAGTAGCTGGCGCCGGCATCCTTGGCCGCCGTCATGGCGGTGTCGGCCAGGCGCTTCTTCAGGCCGACATCGAGGGAAGTCTGCAATTCCTCGGCGGCGATGGCCTTGCCGAAGTACGCCGGCAGCATCAGGCCGCCGAGGCTGAGGCCGCTGTAGGCCAGGAAGTCACGTCTGCGCAAGGCTTGCTCTCCAGCGATGAGCCCCGCAGCGCGGAGCTGGAACGGAACGGACGGAATGAAGCGGGATGACGCGGATGAAGACGATGTTCGCGATTGCGGTGCGTGCCGGATTCTTGCCGGTGGCTGAACGCTCCGTCAAATGACTTTAGACATATAGGGCGCACATTCGGGCGCATGTCCACGCGACGCCGGCCCCCTGCGTTCCCACGTTCCCCTCTCCAGGTTGCGTCGCCTATCGCGCCGCAACATCCACCGGGATCCGCGGACGCGGACGTCCATCGTCCGGTGCGAGGCAATCGTCTGACGCGGCGATGCGAAAGCAAGAGTCTGTCGAGGCTTCGTTTGTCCGCGTCCTGCCGCCTGCCGGTGGCGGGCCACCACGGACACGCCGGAAAGCCGTCCTAGTCGAGCAGGTCGCGGACGCGATACTGCCCGGGCGCGCGGCCGGCCAGCCGATGTGCCACGTGCAGCGCGCCGCGCGCGAAGATGTCGCGGTTGGTGGCCCGGTGGACCAGTTCGATGCGTTCGCCCAGGCCGGTGAACTGCACCAGATGCTCGCCGACGATGTCGCCGGCGCGCAGGCTGGCGTAATGCACCGGCGCGCCGGCCGAACCGGCGGCCTCGCCCAGGGTCAGCGCCGTGCCCGAGGGGGCGTCCTTCTTGTGGACGTGATGGGATTCGACCACGTCGCAATCCCAGCCACCCAGCGCCGCCGCGGCGCGTTCGACCAGCTCGGTCAGCACCGCGACGCCCAGGCTGAAGTTGGAGGCCCAGGCCAGCGGTATCCGCGTGGCCGCCTGCGCAAGCGCGTCCTGCTGCGCCGCGCCCAGGCCGGTGGTGCCCGAGACCAATGCCGCGCCACGTTGCACGCACAGCGCCAACACCGGATCGAAGCCTTCGGGCAGGCTGAAATCGATGGCCACGTCGAATGCCGGCACGCCGCCCAGCTCACTGGCGGCGAAATACGGCACACCCTCCACCACCCGCTGCGCGGGCGATTTGCGCATCACCGCCGCGACCACCTGGAGCGGCTGCGGCTGTTCGGCGGCCAGGCGCAACAAGGCCTGGCCCATGCGCCCGGAAGCGCCGTGGATGAGGATGCGGGTGGGCGTGGTTTCCATGCCCGGCATGGTAGCCGAGCCGGCCCCCGCGGCGAAGACGGCGGCCTTCTTTCCCTTGCGGGAGCGACGTGAGTCGCGAATGAGTCGCCATGATTTCCTGGCTATCGCGACTCACGTCGCTCCCACAAGGCGCCCGACAGGGATGTTTCAGGCCACCGCGGCGGCGATTTCCTCGCGCACCAGGGCGCCCAGCCGCGCCATGCCCTGCTCGATCTTCTCGGCCGACACGGTCACGAACGACAGCCGCAGGGTGTTCGGCTGCGGCTCGACGGCGAAGAACGGGGCGCCCGGCACGAACGCGACGTTCTGTTCGATCGCCCTTGCCAGCAGCGCACTGGCGTCGATGCCTTCCGGCAGCGTGACCCAGATGAACATCCCGCCGGCCGGCCGGTTCCATTTCGCTTCCGCCGGGAAATGACGCTGCAGCGCGGACAGCATCAGTTCGCACTGATCGCCATAGAGCTTGCGGATCTCGGGAATGTGCCGGTCCAGGAATCCGCCCTGCACCGCCTCGAACACGATTCGCTGCGAGAACGACGGCGTATGCAGGTCGGCCGCCTGCTTGGCCTGCACCAGCTTGGCGTGCAGCGCCTCGGGCGCAATCAGGTAGCCCAGGCGCAGCCCGGGCGCGAGCACCTTGGAGAACGAGCCCATGTAGACCACGTTGTCCGGGTCCATCGACAGCAGGCTGGGCAACTGTCCGCCCTGGTAGCCGAGCTCGCCGTACGGATCATCCTCGACCACCAGCACGCCGGCGGCGCGCGCGCGCGCGATCAGCGCCCGGCGGCGTTCCAGCGGCAGGCGCCGGCCGGTCGGATTCTGGAAATTCGGCAGGCAGTACATGAAACGCCCGCCGCGGAGCTGCGCTTCGTCCAGCGCATCGACCACGATGCCTTCGTCATCACTGCGCATCGCCGAAAACGCCGGCTGGAACAGCGAGAACGCCTGCAGCGCGCCAAGATAGCTCGGGGTTTCCACCAGCACCTTGCTGCCTTCGTCGATCAGCACCTTGCCCAACAGATCCAGGCCCTGCTGGGATCCGGTGGTGACCAGCACCTGGCCGGGCCGGATGGTCACGCCGTCGCGGCTGTGGCGCGCGGCGATCCATTCGCGCAGCGGCGTGAAGCCTTCGGTCGGTCCGTATTGCAGCGCGGCCTGCGGCGCTTCGGCGAACACCTTGTCGGTGGCCTCGCGCATGCGCTGGATCGGGAAGGTCGCCGGAGACGGCAGGCCGCCGGCGAAGGAGATCACCTCCGGACGCTCGGTGACCTTGAGGATTTCGCGGATCGCCGAACTGGTCAGCGCCTGCGCACGACGGGACAGGGTGAAATGGCTGCTCATCGGCGCAGTGTAACGGGGATATCGGCGCGCATCGTTTCGCACTGCGCCAATACGCCCCCGTACCCGTGCTAGCGGCCACTCCCCAACACGCGTCCGATGCCGCTGGCGTCGATCTCCGCCGCCGCCCGCCGCAGGCCATCCGTGTCCACATCCACGTCGAAACCGATGCGGAAATGCACTTCGCCCTCGGGCGTGCGCGAGGAATGGATCGACGACAGGCTGACGCCGTGTCGTTCGAATACATGCAGCAGCGCGCGCAGCGAGCCGGGACGATCTTCCGGCAGATGCACGCTCATCGATTGCGCGCCGGCCAGATCGGCCAACAGGTAGCCCAGTCGTTCGTAGCTGTAGTTGCCGTCGGCCAGCGCCTTCGCGCCCATGGCCTCCCGGTTGCCGGACAGGAACTCCGCGCGGAACGCCGCGCGCGCGGCGTCGCCGCCCTCGCCCACCAGCGCGGCCATCCGGCCGATCTGGGCATGCAGCGCGGTCAGGATTTCATGCGCATGCGGATTGCCGAACTGGATGTCCTCGTAGATGGCCGGATTCAACGACAGGATGCGGGCCAGGATCGCGGCATCCATCTCGAAGGACGCGGAGCGGAACGGCAGCAGTTCGGCCAGTGCGCCCACCTGCGCCTCCTGTCCGCGCAACACCCCCGCCTGCGCCAGATGGGTGGCGTGCACCATCGCCTGCACCAGCGCCATGATGCGATCGTGCTGTTCGGGTTCGGCCTGGACATACTCGCCCTCCAGCGCGCGCAGCAGGTCGTCCAGCCAGGGCCGCCACCGTTCCAGCCGGGCTTCGCACACCACCGTCACCCTTCCCTTCAGGGTCGGCGCCTTGGGCGGCGCGGTCATCGGATGCAGGCCGACCACCTCGGCGCGCGACCGCAGCATCGCGGCGATCGGCGCGGCCTTGACCGAAGTGACGTCCAGCCAGAGCCGGCCCTCCTCGTTGCCGCCGGCCAGTTCGACGTATCTCTGGATGATTCGGGCGGTGTGCCGGATCGGCGCGGAGAAGATCAGTACGTCGGCACGTCGCGCCAACTCCGCTTCCGGCAACGAATCCGGATCCGCGGGATCGTGTCCGATCACCGTCAGCCCCATGCGGGTCTCGAAGAAACGGCGCAGCCAGCGCCCATAGGCGCCGGCACTGCCGACGATGCCGATCAGGGGGTGGGACACGAAAAAGGGCTCCTGGTGGGAGCCCTCATTCTAGGTCAGACCCTCGTGACGGGTCAGGACGTCATCCGATCCCAGAAACCCTTCACGCCGTCCAGGAAAGTCGCCGACTTGGGCGAATGCTTGCGCGCCTCGTCGCCGACGAAGGTCGCCTCGAACTTTTCCAGCAGTTCGCGCTGTTCGTTGGTCAGGTTGACCGGCGTCTCCACCACCACGCGGCAATACAGATCGCCCTCGCTGCGGCTGCGCACCGACTTCACGCCCTTGCCACGCAAGCGGAACAGCTTGCCGGTCTGGGTTTCGGCGGGAATGCGGATTTCCGCTTCGCCCTTGAGCGTGGGGACGCGCACGGTGTCGCCCAGCGCCGCCTGCGAAATCCGGATCGGCACCTCGCAATGCAGGTCGTCACCGTCGCGCTGGAAGATCTCGTGCTCGCGCACGCGCACTTCCACGTACAGATCGCCCGGCGGCGTGCCGGGAGGACCGGCCTCGCCCTCACCGGTCAGGCGGATGCGATCGCCGCTATCCACGCCGGCCGGAATCTTGACCGACAGGACCTTCTCTTCCTCCACGCGACCGGCGCCATGGCAGGTCTTGCAGGGATTCTTGATGGTCTGGCCGCGCCCGCCGCAGGCCGGACAGCTCTGCTGCATGGCGAAGATGCCGCGCTGCATGCGCACGTTGCCGCGTCCGCCGCAGGTCGCGCAGGTTTCGACCTGGCCGTCCTCCGAACCCGAGCCATGGCAGGGTTCGCAGGCCACCAGGGTGGGAATCTCGATGCGCTTCTCGATGCCGGCCACGGCTTCTTCGAGATCCAGCTCCATCACGTAGCCGATGTCGGCGCCGCGACGGGCGGCGCGCGCGCCACCGCCGCCAAAAATGTTGCCGAAGATGTCGCCGAAGATGTCGCCCATGTCCGGCCCGCCGGCGCCACCGCCGCCCATGCCGTGCTCGAACGCGGCGTGCCCGTGGGCGTCATA
>Ga0247823_10001067_pt1 | contig 23060 bp, 18 predicted proteins | sample 13C_PalmiticAcid_2_FD_192426 | JGI IMG/M metagenome (GOLD analysis project Ga0247823, IMG submission 192426) | Soil microbial communities from agricultural site in Penn Yan, New York, United States - 13C_PalmiticAcid_Day30 | ecosystem: Environmental > Terrestrial > Soil > Agricultural land... | reverse complement strand
GCTCGCCCAGTAAGCACCTGGAATGCATCGCAAACTTTCGCGAAGAGCGCGGCGATACCCATCAGGAAACCGTAACGCCAAGGCGCGGCATCCCCAAACGGTATCCGCCCTCTGGCTGACATAGCAAACCGTTCTCTCCGCAGCAGAAGCAGGTCGGGTCGAGCAAGGGCATGTTACTGTAATAGCTCAGATGAATGAAGTCGGACCAGATATTGTCGCCACGAAAATCATTGCTTAACCGGCGAAAAGGACGAAGCAACTCCATAAACGAAGCGAGGGCGAGGTCGGCAACCGCGTTGGTGAACGCTCCGATGCCCGGCGCACTTTCATTACCACCTGTCAGATAATATTCCCGCCGCAGTGTCTCGGGATCAAGCTCCCGCAGTTCGGGGCGCTCCCTGATAGCTCTTTCATAGGCTAGCTTCGCTTCGGTAACGACGCCTTGGCAGCGAAGACAGGCGCCAGACTCGGGCATGATTATGCTTACCCGCCCGCGATGATCGTAGAGATAGGGCGCGCCTTCATTGTCATCGCGCACCGCGCCGGTTAGACCCATGTCGATAAAAGGTATGGAATAATAATAAGCGGCTTGGTTCATCAGATCCCGCCCGGCGACATCGTCGGTGCATCCGAAGAGCATGTCTGAAGTGCAGATCGCATCGATCGCAGTCGGAGACTGATCCAGAAATTCTGGGATGGCGACGACACTTCCGATCAGGCCGAGGCTTCGGATATAGTCGGCAAGCAGCAGGGCTTTGGGCGATCCTGCATCAGGCCTCCGGTAGCCACGAACCCGGTTCAGATTGCTTTCGTCAAGATTGTCGCCATCTACTAGGATCAGCTCGCCGACTCCCATACGCGCAAGCATCGTTGCGAGCGGGGAACCTGTGCCCCCCAAGCCCACGATAACGGCGCGCAGCGACGCAAGTTTGCGATTGAAGGGCTTGCCGAATGCCGCTTCTTGGCGAGCAAGTACCGGATCATCCGGCTTAGAGCCATCGTTCAAGTGTAAATCGATCCTGTCGGTCAGCACTGCAATATGCCGTACCTCCTCGCTTTGATCTGGATTTCCCGCAGACCTGACGCGAGCGATCCACCGCTGGTCCGAAAGGACTAACGATATTAGCTGAGTATCGAGGCCGTTACACCCAGCATACCCGCGAAGGATATTTTTCTCGTTTTGGTCGTCAATCGTCGAGAAGAAGAGCGCGCCGGATGGATGACTGTGGGCGAAACCGAGCTGCAAATCTTCGAGCTCGCATCGCAGATAGACTGGCGGCAACTTCCGCATATTGATCCGCAGCCTGACTGGTGAGCTTTCGAGAATCCAGTCGTCGTCCATCATGATCGCGTCCACCGCGACGAACCTCGTCGATGCTTCCAGCCCTTCGACTTGCTGTCTGAAGCGTCGGAACAATATGACAGCGCCGCGCTCATGGCCTTCGGGGCTGCCCGAAAGCCAGTCGCGGATCCTAGCCTCAAGCGAGCCGTAAAGGGTGACCCGATGATCGCTCATCGTGTTGGCGGTGTCGGATTCGCAAACGCCCATGTGAGCCGGTCCACGATCGTTGAGGCAGAGTCGACCTTGGGTTTCCATGGGCGGTTGTTCCAATGCCGCGACCACCTCAGAAACTCGATTCCGCCGTAAGTTCGGGAATCCTCGTTGGGCCCGCTGATATTGGGTATTACCTCGCCGTCAGCCTTCGCGAGTTGTGGATTGACCCAGAACATATCACCGCCCTCGGTATTGTAGTTGGGCGGGATGATATAAAGGACGTCAACGGTCGCTCGTACTTCGCCTCCAGCAACATACACTCCTTCGGGAAGTGGAAAGTCGCGGAAGATTAGGAATCGAGTTTCCTCATCCTCTTCGAACCGGAGCTTGTTTTCGTTGAGATACGTATAGTCTGCATCGAATAGCAGCGGCATCCAGGTTATCCTGCCTCGGAGCTAGCATCCTGAGCGTAGAATTTCTCGATACCGGGCTCATCGAGATCAATTTCGTCATCGAGCCCCACGAGGCGGCCAGGGTTCCCGCGAATTTTCACATATAGGTCCATCGTGTCCGGAATTCCGGGGGGATACGCCCGGACTTCGCGACCGGAAATGATCTGCTTCTCCGATTTGTGGGGTTCATTCTCGATCATAAACTGCCAAGAATTCTTCATCGTCTGGTCCTCGATTTCCTAAGAAAATCCGAAACTGGGCTTGTTCTTCATCTGTTCCTTAGGGCTATTGCTCAAATATTTCAAGCGGCGTCTCTGCCCTTGAGCAAGATTTAAGTCCGTTTTGGAATAGATCCTCGAAGGTGCTGATCCAACTCAATTAGTCAGCGAGTTATCGATGTGGGCAGCGGTTCAACGAAACCTAGGCTTTCACCACGGGCGGGCGCAGTCGGTCGTACGGGGACGTAATGTTTTGATTGGTGCAATGTCTGCTTCTTGCGGGTTTGTGCCGGAAACCAGACGGTCTCTAATCGGCCATTCTTGCGGCAGGACGGGACGATGTCCATTCGCGTTTCGCCGCCTCTCCCAAGGGGCGAGGGGATGAAAGACGCATTTCTATGCCGCGAAATAATCGATGGGCCGCGATCCTTCCTCGTTACGGATCCCGCGTGTCTCGATCGCTCCAGGAGCACCGAAAGCTGCCATTTCCTGCACCATCAACGCGAGGCGCGGATCGGCCGCCGGGATTTCGAACGGGGATTGGCCGCCGTTGCGATAGGTGACCAGCACGTCTGAATCGTCGAGCTGTGTCACACCCATCACCGTGATACGTCCGCCATTGAACTCGAGGATCGCATTGCCGCCGACATAATAAACTTGGAGCTGGCCGTTGGTGGGATCGCCGGCCTCGGTGCCGCGCAGATCGATCACGTCGTCGTCGCCCGGCGACTGGCCGAAATCCCAGATGGTGTCGCTGCCCGACAGTCCGTTGAAGATGAAGCGATCACTGCCGCCGCCGCCCCAGAGCTGGTCATTGCCTGCGCCACCGTCAAGCGTGTCGGCGCCGCCGCCCGTCGCCACGCCCGCGCCCGTCTCGCCATCGCCGTAAAGCCGGTCGTCGCCGCTCCCACCCTTCAGGGCATCCCTGCCGCCCTGGCCGCCCGCCGCGATGCTCCGTGCGTCGCCGTAAAGTATGTCGGCGCCGTCGCCGCCGTAGAGCCGGTCGTTGCCGCCGCGACTGCCGCTGCCGATTGCAGGAAAGTCGCCGTAGAGCGTGTCGCGCCCGAGCTCGCCATAAAGTTCATCGCTCTGCCAGCCGCCGATGAGCTCATCGTCGTGCAGGCCGCCGTAGAGCTTGTCCTCGCCCTTCTCGCCGACCAGCCGGTCCTCGCCCGCGCCGCCGAAGAGCGTGTCGCCGCCATTGCCGCCGCTGATCAGGTCGTTGGCGAAGGTCCCCGTCAGCCTATCTGCGGCATCGGTCCCGCCGATCGAATTGGAGTCAAGGGCGTCGACCGCGAAAATCTGCACCTTGATCCCGCCGTCCATGATGTCGATGTCGTCGCCGCTGCCGTCGGTCCAGCTGATCGCGAAGCGATCGGCACCGAGCCAGGCGACGCGCGGATGGTCCTGATCGTAGAGCGCGGCGGTGTTGACCTGAAATTCGTCGCCAAGCCGCTGGCCGTCGCTGCCGAACACCGCGGCGCGGATCGAGGCGCCCGGGTTCGGCTCGCCGGGTTCGCCGGTGGCGTCGCGCCAGGTGACGACGAAGCGCCCGTCCGACAGCGCCGCGACGTCGGCATCGCGTTGGTCACCCGCGGCGAGCGCGTTGATCGTGAAGGACGCACCGAGCGGCACGCCCATCGGCGAGAAAATCCGCGCCTTTATCTCGGTGCCATCGGGGTCGGTCGCCGGGTCAGCGTCGATTGCATCGTCCTGCCACACCACAATGATATTGCCGTTGGAAAGCTGGACGATCGAGGGCCTTGGATCCGCGCCCGGCGCCGCGCCGATCTCGAAGATCGCCCCGGCGCTCCCGTCTGCCGCGCGGATTTGACCGTAAAAGCCTGGCAGTCCGCCTTCCTGCGCATCGTCTTCGCTCTGCTGGCCGTGCCAGAGCAGCGCGTACCCGCCATCGGCCAGCGCCGCGACCGCCTTGGGCTTCACGCGCCCGTCCCAGCCGAAGACGAAACTCGAAAGCACCGCCCCGTCGGCGGAGCGGATCTCGCCCTCGCCTTGATCCTCGCCGCTCCACACCGTCACCGTGCGGCCATCGGCGAAGGCCGCGACCTGCGCATTCTGGTGGTAATAGTCATAGTCGGTCAGCAGTTCGGGGCCGATCGGGACGCCGTCTGCGCCGATGATCCGCGTGTTGACCGAGGTGCCGGGAAGATGATTCTCCTCCCCGCTACTGTAGACGATGGCAAAGCTTCCGTCCGTGCGTGCGGTGACCGCCGGGTTGGTCTGCGCATCGTCGGTGATCAGGTTTACGCGAAACTCATCGGCGATCGCCCGGCCGGTTCCGAACGTGCGGGCGTGGATGTCCGAATAGGACCTAGGCACCTCGTCGCCCCGCACCTGGCTGCGCCAGGTAACCACGAAATCGCCACCCGCCGTGCCCGAGATATCCGCTTGGCCTTGCTCGCCATAGGTGTGGAGCGTGTTGACGAGAAACTCGGTTCCGATCCTGATGACCATGAAATTCTCCGTCATACGCGAATGCGCGGAGTCGGATCATAGCGGGTGAGCGATTGCGGTGCACTGCCGCGCCAGGCCGTTTGAGCCCGCACGCCTCATTTGCACGACGGTGCGCGCGGATGAGCATTCCGCTTCGCTATTGCGCCCTGGACCAGCGCAGCACTTTCCCGCGCCACCTGATTCCTTAGAGTGTATGGACTGGAGGACGAACCGGAGCGGGAACCTGTCTTTTCGGATCTGATCCTTGTCTTGCTCCGAGCGTTCCCGACCATTCGTCACCACTTTGGTCTTGTTTCATCGGATTAAAGTTGCACGCCATATGGTGCGAACTAATAACCGGGCAATTACAAAGAGAACAATTTTTGGGAGCTCTCCCCAGCAAATGTCCGATACTGTCGATCGATCCTCGTCCGATGGCGCCACAAGCGGAGCGAGAGGTGGAATAGATCGCTCGCTCGCGTGCTTTATGTTGCTGGCGAAGTTCCTAGGCGTACCGGCCGATGCGGACCAGATCGCTCATGATCGCGGCCGAGGAGATGAACCTTATCGTCTCGAAGACCTCGCGCGGATCGCCAAACGGCTAGGGCTGACGGCCCGATTGCGAAGCACCAATATACCGGAAGTGGCAAAGCTTCCGCTGCCCGCGCTTGTCGAGACAAAGGACAATGACTCGGTCATCCTGCTAAAGATCGAGGATGCTACCTTGAATCGGCGCTACCTAGTGCAGCGCGGCGATGCAGAACGCCCCGAAATATGGAGTAGCGCCGAAGCGGGCGAGCGGATGTCGGGACGCGTGTTGCTGCTGGCCAGCCGAGAGAAGATGGTGGGTGACGGCCGGCCATTCGATATCGGCTGGTTCATTCCGGCTTTGGTCCGATATCGCAAACCGCTCCGTGATGTGTTGATCGCTTCCTTCTTCCTCCAGCTGATGGGATTGGTCTCGCCGATCTTCTTTCAGCTGGTGATCGACAAGGTGCTTGTCCATCAGTCGATGACGACACTCGACGTGCTTGCCTTCGGGCTTGCTGTTGTGCTGATCTTCGAGACATTGATGTCGGGACTGCGCAATTGGCTCTTCGCGCACACGACCAACCGGGTCGACAGCGAGCTGTCGGCGCGCATGTTCCGGCATCTCCTCAACCTGCCGCTCTCCTATTTCGAGGCGCGACGTGTCGGCGACAGCATCGCACGTGTACGCGAACTGGAGAGCATACGGGAATTTCTGACCTCGAATGCGGTAACAGTCGTCATCGATCTGTTTTTCACCATTGTCTTCTTCGCGGTCATGTATTTCTATTCTCCACTGCTCACGCTGATCGTCCTGCTGTCGATACCCTGCTACATCCTGATCTCCGTGCTGATCTCACCGACCTTGCGGACGAAGCTCGAGGAGAAGTTCCAGCGCGGCGCCGAAAATCAGTCGTTTCTCGTGGAGAGCGTAACCGGCATCGGCACGCTGAAAGCGATGGCGGTCGAGCCGCAGATGCGTGATCGCTGGGAAAAGCTGTTTGCCGGCTACACCAACACCGGATTCGACGTGGCGAAGCTGGCCAACTGGGGTAGCCACCTGATCCAGCTCGTCTCCAAGCTGACGACCGTTGCAATTCTGTACTTCGGCGCAAAGGCCGTGATTGCGGGCGACCTCACCGTGGGATCGCTTGTCGCATTCAACATGCTTTCGGGGCGCGTCGCGGCACCGATTTTGCGCCTGTCACAGCTGTGGCAGGATTTCCAGCAGGTGCGGATTTCGGTCGAACGACTGGGCGATGTGCTCAATTCGCCGGCCGAGCCCGAATATAATCCGAACCGCGCCAGCTTGCCCCCGATCGCGGGCGCGGTGCAGTTCGACAAGGTGCGTTTCCGTTATCGCCCGGACGCGCCCGAAGCACTGCGCGGCGTCAGCCTCGACATCGGCGCCGGCGAGATGCTCGGCATCGTCGGACCGTCGGGCTCGGGCAAATCGACGCTCACAAAGCTGGTCCAGCGCCTTTACGTGCCAGAGCAGGGCAGAGTCCTCGTCGACGGCGTCGATCTTGCGCTGGTCGATCCGCCATGGCTGCGGCGGCAGGTCGGCGTCGTGCTCCAGGAAAATATCCTCTTCAACCGTACGGTCCGCGAGAATATCGCGCTTGGCGATCCCACTCGGTCGATGGATGCGGTGATCGACGCGGCGAAGCTCGCGGGCGCGCACGAGTTCATTCTCGAGCTCAATCACGGGTATGACACGGTGATCGACGAACGCGGCGGCAATCTGTCGGGTGGGCAGCGCCAGCGCATGGCGATCGCGCGGGCGCTGATCAACGATCCGCGTATCCTGATCCTCGATGAAGCAACCTCGGCGCTTGATGCGGAGAGCGAGGAAATCATCCAGCGTAATCTGGCGCGCATCGCCACGGGCCGGACGGTGATCATTATCGCGCACCGCTTGTCCGCGGTGCGTCAGTGTCACCGGATCATCACCGTCGAGGCCGGCGAGGTGACCGAAATGGGAACCCATGCAGAGCTTTTGCGCGCGGGCGGACGTTATGCGCTGCTTCACGCCAAGCAGATGGGTGGTGCGTCATGAGTTTGCGCGAGCGCCTTGCTGAGCGATTCCCGAACGCAGCTCGCCACCTCTCCATCCTTCGCGAAAGCTGGCGCCACCAGACCGAGGCGGACAAGCGCGCCAAGCCGCGCAGCGACCATGAATTTCTGCCCGCCGCGCTCGAGATCATGGAAAAGCCACCGAGCCCCGGGCTGCGCTGGCTGATGCTGTCGCTGTGCTGGCTGCTCGTGATCGCGCTGATCTGGTCGATCGTTGGGCGCGTCGATGTCGTCGCGACCGCGAGCGGCAAGGTCGTCCCTTCGGGCAATGTCAAACAAATCCAGCCGATCGAGATTGGTTATGTCCGCGCGATTCACGTTAGGAACGGCCGGCATGTCGAAGCCGGGCAACTGCTCGTCGAACTCGATCCCACGCTCGCCGGCGCCGAGGCCGAGCAGGCAAGCAAGGGGCTGCTTACCGCTGAGGTCACCGCGGCGCGCAATAATGCATTGCTTGGCCATCTCGGCGGCCGGGGCTCGCGCTTTGTCGCGCCCGACGGAACGCCCGGCAACATCGCATCGACCCAATCGCAGTTCGTGCGCACCTCGATCGCCGAATATGAGGGCGAACGCGCGAGCCTGCAGCAGCAGCGGGCGGAGAATATCGCGCAGCTCGCCAGCGTCGATGCCGAGATCGCGAAGTTGAAGCAGACGCTTCCGATCGTTGAACAACAACTCGCGGCGCGCCGCGAACTGTCCGACAAGGGCTATTTCTCGAAGATCCGCCTGCTCGAGTATGAGCAGCTCAAGATCGAGCATGTCCAGAATATCGCGGTGCAACAGGCGAATGCGGCGCGCGCGCGCGCCATGGTCGCCAATATCGACGCGCAGTTGGCCCGGCTGCGCGGCAGCTTCGGCAAGGCTGCGGTGACCGAGCTGGCGGAGAGCCAGGAGAAATCTGGTATTGCGCGCGAGGAGGTCACCAAGTCAAAGCGGCGGCAGGCCTTCCTGCAACTGCGCGCGCCGGTGTCGGGCACGGTGCAGCAACTGGCGATCTCGACCGTTGGCGGCGTGGTTCAGCCCGCACAGACGCTGATGATCATCGTCCCCGACGATGCCACTCCGGTCGTCGAGGCGCGCATCCTCAACAAGGACATCGCCTTTATTCGCGAAGGCCAGCCAGTGCGGGTGAAGCTCGAGGCCTATCCCTTCACCGATTATGGCATCGTCCCCGGCGTCGTCGAAAGCATTAGCCGCGATGCGGTTGACACGAGCGAGCCGGGGGCAGCCGAGCAGCGCGACCGCAACGGCCGCGTGGTGCAGCCGGGGCTGGTTTATACGACGCGGATTCGGTTGCTCAGGCGGAGCATTCATATTGCCGGTCGCGACCAGCCCATCGGGCCGGGACTTGCCGTGCAGGCGGAGATCAAGACGGGCGACCGGCGGATCATCCAGTATCTGTTGTCGCCGATTACACAGGCACTCGATGAGGCAGGGCGGGAGAGATAGGCTTGCCTATCGACGTCGATCTGATGGAGTCCATATTCGCCATCTCTTCATGCCGATTCCGGCACGTGCGGTTGGATATCATGGCAGCATATTTGTTCATTGAAATAACTTCGGCTGACACCATCCGGGAGGAGCGACGAGGCTGAGGAAGCAAGCATAGCTTCTTGCGAGCTTGGCAGGCCGGATGAGATACGTCGTAGCGTTAATATAGCTTAACCTTAATTGTTACAATCAATGAAGGTGGCATGCACGATTTTGTTGTGGTTCTGTTTTATCTTTATGGTATCACGAAGTAATTAAGCAGGATCGGGGGATCGGATGAGGATCAATTCGGCTGCCATATTGTCCAGTTTTATTCTCTACCTCCTTCCGGGAGCCGGAGAAAATCCCGAAATCTATTATCGCTCCGGCGTTGCGGCTAGCGCAGCCCTTGCGAGTTTCGACCACAAAAACCCGGACTGTCAGCTCTGGACCAATTGGCAAAAAATGTGCTCGCGGACAGGCCCAGATGGCGCGACTCACTGTATTTCTTCGTCAATGCCTGTCCGTCCTTCTGTTCCGTTCTGCGTTGCTAGAACGGATCAGCCGTACGACGATAATGACACAAGTGCCTCGCAAGCCGAACGATTGTCGCATAGGCGCTTCTGTCAGCGCACGACAAAGGGGCATGGCTCCAACGACGAAAACTGCAGCCGAGACCTTTCGCGGCCATTCAGCGGGCTAGTGCTCGAAGAGCGACGTCACCCGTGGTGTGCAAAATGGATGCCGGTATTGGCAAAGCAAAAATTTGGCGCCAAGTCATCTCGATATGGCTTCTACTGCGCAGACCGAAGGGTGCCCGATTGGTGCGCTTGGCCGGAGGGATTGGGCTATGGTCGTCAGGTAGGCCAAACATCCGCTGGAGAGGACGTGATCCCCAATCTCTTCAATCCCGAATCGATTGCCATAAACGGTGTTTACTGCCGCAGGAAAGCTTCCAATGCCCGATAACAAAAGTCTAGCCGCTCCTTCGATGGAACGGTCGCGCTGCTGTCGATCCATACGGTGGGAGGCGTGGTCGAACCCGCCAAGGTCAGCTGGGGAATTGATACCGAAATAAAATATCGGATAACTATGGAGCAGTTTCATCTACATACTGCTCAAGCTAGATGATCTAGATTATTTAGCAAAAGTTAGGAAGGATATTCTGGAATATATAATCATAACCTGGTCCGCTCAGTGAGAGGGAATGTTTGTTATGAAAAGCATAATATATCTGGGGCCGGTTCTGGTATTTTCAGTATCCTGCATGGAGGGATTTCCAGAAAGAAGGGCTACAGAACTTTCAGGTAGCACAACGACCCAAGGGGAAAAGGTGGCGAGTTCAACGCGCCTCATCAAGATTGATCCCAGCACCAAAATCTGCGTGAACGTTGACGTGGATCCGGTGCTGTGGACCAAGCCTGTAGATTCGGGCGTACGAACTGGGATGGGCCTGTTTCTTGCGCGAAATCTGCAGGCGTCGCTCGCTAAAAGGGGCGTTATTGTTGGCCTTTCAAATTTCAGATCTAATCCTGATGGGAATATCCCCGAATGCACCGGCGTGGGAGTTGTAAAAATAAATCTTAAATATGAATTGCACGAAAATAGGTCGCCGTTTCTTGTTTCACAAATAATAAAAAAAGATCATGTTTCCATATCGGACGTATTCAAGCGCGACATAAAGTCTGAGTGGGCGGCAGGTAGCCTGCCGCGTTTGCAAAAATCCAATGATATACAAGCGGCGATATCAGATGATCTTGAAAAAAGAGCCGAAGCCCTTTCTTTTGTTTTTCACAACTAGAAATGGATTGTCAATATGCCTATAGGAAGTATATCTCAAGCGCTGAAGCTGACTCATAGCGGAATTACCATCGATAGTTCTCTATCATACCATTTTTCGACCGTCCTACCGGACTATTTCGTGGGCTATAACACGCAGTATTACGATAGCACGGGATCTCTATACAGTCTGTCGGATACCGAATTCGAATCTTTTGCAACCTTCTCGCCAAGGGCGGAGGGCGCTACCACGCGGTCATTTGATGGATTCGCGAGCGCTGCTGCAATAACATTTAGCCCGGTTGCTACAGACGCAGCAGATATAGTCCTCTTCAGTATTACGAAACAAATCTACACCGCCACGGGTGGGGAGGTTTATGGCTTTGCTCACCCTCCGACGTTCACGGGACCAACGCAATATGATGTTGTCCTCGCTCCCCCCGCCGCGAGCGACTCTTGGATCAATGTCGTTGTCCAGCATGAGTTAGGCCATTCAATTGGACTTAAGGACGTAAAGGGAACGGGCGCCCCAATTTATTCTGGTGATGAAGATAACGGCAGATACACAATGATGTCTTACGAGCGCCATCAAGGAACTCTGACACCTGTATATGAATTGCAGCTTTACGACGTTGCTGCAGTGCAGTCTATTTATGGCCGAAATGATAGTTTCAATGCTGGTAACACGCCGATAAGCGGCTTCATTGAGGCGCTTGGCCCCAATGTGGGCGCCGACCGGGCATTCGCAATCTGGGATGGAGGCGGAGTAGACACGATTAATGCGTCTGGTTTGGGGCAGGCGGCTCTGATTGACCTGAGACCGGGGTATTTTTCGTCGATCGGAAATTTGACGGGTGTCTCGGTATCTGCGGGGATAAGTCCCGTTCTGAATAACGCGGGCGAACTCAATATTTCAATTGCGTACGGAGCTTACATTGAAAATGCGATCGGCACCTCGCAGGCGGATTTTCTGATAGGTAATATTTTAAGTAACACGCTGGATGGGGGCGGAGGTGATGATGTCATCTATGCTGAGGGCAACAACTCAATACATGATGCAGGCGATGGCTCGTATGATCGAGTGACGGTGGGCGGCGCTGAAGCGCCTGCTTTGGCCGTCCAGCTACAAATTGCAAACCCGGAGCTTCAGAGTGATATGCTCAGCGGTGGCGAGGGCAACGATTCGCTTTACGGAGGGCGCGGTAGTGATGTTCTCTCTGGTGGCGCTGGAAATGATCACCTTCGTGGCGGGGCTGGCAACGACACGCTCGCCGGCGATGACGGTGACGACTTTTTCTATGCTGAAAAGGGCGATGATGAAATCTGGGGCGGCGGGACCGGCTTTGATATCGGAATGGCCGATGGCATTGATACGATAGATTATTCGGCCAACCTGAAACCCATCGAGATAACTTTCGATGGATCAAGCACCGATTCGACAATTCGCATTCTTGATGGCGCGGGCGGTACGGATACCTTAAAATCGATTGAAAGGATTATTGGCACGTCCGGATACGATGTTGTTCAGATCAATGGCGAAATCAAGTCAGGTACTGAATTAACTATCGATGGGAACGGAGGGCAGGCGCCCAACGCGTACGGCTCCATACTGAATGGCTCGTCCTCAACCAAGAAGCTGAAGATCAAGATACACAATGACGGGACTGGATATATTCGCTCAGTCGGGGGCGGGCAGATCGATTTGGAAGGCTTCCACACGCAGGCAATCGGAACCGCGCTCGACGACGAAATCACGGACGCAAGCAACGGGAAGAAACGTCTCGACGGCGGCGCCGGCAACGACATCATTTCAACCGCAGGATCTACCGGCAACGCCACCATCTATGGCGGCGATGGCGACGATACGATCACCGGAGGTTCGGGCAACGATATTATTTTCGGTGATTTCTCATATCTCTGGGAAAATTATACAAATGTCCTTTCGGGCGGTGCTGGAAGCGATCTCATCATCAGTACGTCGGAAAATGACACGATTGATGGCGGCGCAGACGCCGATCACATTCGGATTCTTTATGCGGGTACAACCTCTGGCTGGAATATCTCCAACGAGATTTCGGTCGAGGGGGGTGAGGGCAATGATGTTATTGAAGTGACCGGCGGGCTCTTCGGCATCGATGTTATACTCAATGCTGGTGACGGCCATGACACGCTCCAGGTAAGGACTCCTCAAGACATGGGAGCCTATTGGAGGGCAACAGACATCAACGTTCAGATGGGTGGTATCACGTCCGCAGGTGATTTTAAGATCATCGTCGATGCGGCGCCGGGCACAGGTGGCTATTTTCGCGGGCTGGCCGACGTGGCTCTGGTCAACAACATAACCGGAGACTCGATCTACCTCCCCAATCAATTCCTCTACATCGTCGAAGAAGGCGAAGGGAACTACAGTAATTTCTCCCATATAACCGTCAACGACATGTGGCACGGAGACTATATCTACCAGTACGGAAGCGTTGCTTCATATATTACCGATCTGTCCGATTTTGACGATGCGACGGCGCCGGATTCCGGTGATACCGATGGCACATCGGGTGACGACACGCTGTCGGGCGGCCATGGCGATGACATACTGTCGGGCGGCGACGGCAACGACGTATTCGAAACCTCAGGCGGCGATGATATTATCGATGGTGGCGCCGGAACCGATACGCTGAACCTGTTCGGCTCGCGGAGCCATTTCACGGTCTCCGGCGACAGCTCGTCGATGACGCTGACGGACGGCTTCGGCCGTGAGGGGGAAATTACGGCGACGGGTATCGAGCGCGTGTTCTTCGTCGGCGACGGCGAGATGTACAATGTTGGGGATCTTTTCGGCTATTATGGCACTCCCGGCAACGACGAGATTGCGGCGAGCAATCGAGATAATGAAATCTTCGGCCTCGATGGAAACGACACGATCAACGCACTGGGCGGTGATGACGTCATCGATGGCGGCGAAGGTGACGATCTGATCGACGGCGGGGATGGAAACGACATCGCGAACTATTCCGGCTCGTCGACGGACTATATCGTAACGCGCCTGTTAGGAGGCGGCGCGACCATCGAGACGACCGGCCTCGGGATTAACGACGGCACCGACACGCTGCAGGGTGTGGAATCCATCTATTTTGCTGGCGATGACGTGACGCTCGACTTGAGCACTCTACCGCTGGGCGGGACCAACGGCGATGACATTCTGATCGGCGGTGATGGCGACGAGGTCATCGAAGGCGGCGATGGGGACGATCTGTTGCAGGGCGGTGCGGGCTATGATGTGCTCAATGGCGGCAACGGCAACGACACGGCTTATTATGCTGGTAAATCAACTGACTATTCGATTTATCTGTGGACCGATGGTGGCGTTTACATCGACGACTATAGCGAGTCCGGCACCGAAGGTTACGACGAACTGATCGATATCGAGAATCTGTATTTTGCCGGCGACGACACGATGTTGCAGATTCCCGGAGACTTACCTCCGTTGGGGACCAGTGGGAACGATGTGATTTTGGGAACGAACCGGCACGACACGCTGGTTGGTCTCGAAGGCAGCGATGTCCTGACCGACAATCTTGGTAATGATTATCTGGATGGCGGCGAGGGCGCTGACACGATGACCGGGGGCGAAGGCGATGACCGCTACATCGTCGACGATAGCGGCGATGTCATCGTGGAGAATGCGGATGAGGGATATGATACCGTCGAAACGAGCTTCAGCTACACCCTAGGCGCAAATCTTGAATCGCTCTCGCTCTGGAACGAGGTCACTGCCATCGATGGAACAGGTAACGCGCTGGATAACAATATCTCTGGCGATGATTTTGGTAATACGTTGCTGGGGATGGATGGCGACGATGTGCTGACCGGTTCGGGGGGCAATGACGTTCTGGACGGCGGCAACGGCAGCGATACCGCATATTACTATGGCCTCTTCGAGGATTTCGAGGCGTTTCGTGAGGCTGATGGATCGGTCACAGTTGTCGATTCGATCGGTTCGCAGGGACAAGATACTCTGCACAACATCGAGCAATTGATATTTTCATACTGGGACAACGTTGTCGTCAATGTCGCCGACCTGCCCCTGAGAGGCACATCCGGTAATGATGTTCTGACGGGTGCAGCGGGCAACGATAAGTTGTTCGGCTTGGAAGGCGACGATCGCTTGATCGGCGGTGCCGGTGATGATGTACTGGATGGCGGTACGGGCTCGTCCGACGTGGCGGTCTTCACTGGGACTCAGGCGAGCCATACGATCGCAACCAATAGCGGCGTCGTCACCATTACAGACAACCAGCCGTCGACCGATGGCGACGGCGGGGTTGATACAGTGGTCGGCATCGAGATTGCCGAATTTAAAGGCGGAGTGCAGGTCGGAATTACCTCGCCGATCGTTCTCGATTTGAATGGTGATGGTGTCAGCCTAGTCAATAATCGCGACACCAATGTTTCGTTCGACTGGGACGGCGATGGACTTCGTAATCAGACCGGCTGGGTTGGTCGTGACGACGGCTTCTTGATGTTCGACCGCGACGGCAACGGGACTGTTAGCAATGGCGGCGAGCTCAGTTTTACGGGCGACAAGCCGGGAGCCAAATCGGATCTCGATGGTCTACGTGCCTTTGACAGCAATGGAGACGGCCATTTTTCATCGGCAGATGAGACATTTGGGTCGTTCCGGATTTGGCGCGATGCCAACGGCAATGGCACTTCCGAAACTAGCGAGATATCATCGCTTGGCGAAGCTGGCGTAGCATCGATCGCCCTGACCGGGCAGGCCGTGAATCAAACTTGGGCGTGGGGTGACAACATCACCATCAACAACGGAAGCTATATACGCACCGACGGCAGCACGGCGTCATTCGAAGATGTCGCGCTGAACTATGATGTGGCGCAAGGGCTGCCCGCACATCGCCCGTTGAACCGGCACAGCCTGCGCGGAGCAGATTTTCGTGATTGGCAGGTTGATCGGGAATATTCACGTGATCCGATCGCGCCCTGGCGCCAAATGGGTGGTCAAAGCAATTGGTCGGGGCCAGCGGTGGTGGCCATCGACGATCTTGACCATTATGTCAGTCCGCCTGCTGTCTCATCGTCTGCAGTCTCCAGCATCGATCGACGACTCGCCATAATGGTACAGGAGATGAACGTGTTTGGCGTGCAATCGGCGGGCGAGAACTTCCAATCATGGCATCGCGAGGGGGTGCGTCCGGTCGACTTCTTCGCATAGAATTGCCGTGCGGGATGTTGGTGGTGTCGTCGACCAGCATCCCGTGCGTTTGTGGGCCAGGCGAAGTTTCAAGTGTGTCTGATGGCTATGCCCTCACGCCGCTAAGGCAAAGTCGCCTCCCGAAGGGCGATCTCGATCGGTCAGCGGATGACCGCTCGGATAGGTGCTCGCTGTTCACACATATCAATAGTTTTTCAGTTGTGTTGGCGCTTCTCCGCAGCAACGGAGATAGCGTGCCAAGTGTCCTAACTGCCTACCCGCATCAAATGAACGTCCGCGTCGCAAATCGACGGCTCCCGGAGTACGCGCGTCGGGATTTTCTCTGGCATATGCCACCTGTCTGCAAGCGCACGAGCGATTGGCTCGGGCACGATGGCCGAGAGCATACACCCCGCCAAAACGCGGCGCCTGCGCCCCTCATCGTATGTTCGCATTGGAGAGCGGTGGATCGTGCGGATGCAACGACGCCGGTCAGCTGACGTGCCGCATGATCGTATCGGTTCTACGCTGCACCGATCTGCGCACGACATGGAACTGATGGACGGGCGGCACGGGCCCCCAACGGCAGCTTTTGGCTTTTTCCTGCCAAAAGCTGTCAGCCCGCTGTCGGCCATGAGTGGCAAGCATCCAAACGGCTTCCCGATAGCGGATATGCAGCTCGTCTGGACATTGAAAAGGGACGCGGTATGGGCCGCGTCCCTTCATCCGCTCGCTTTTTCGCTCCGTTCAGCCCTTGCAGGGACCGATATTGCTGCTGGTAACTTGCATCTGCATTTCCATGTCACCGCCGCCCATCGGCGACTTGCCCTTCGACGTCACGAGAACATCGGTCTTCTTGGCGCCGAGGGTTCCCGCGAGTGCGAGTTCGACTTTCTGCGCGCCTTGTGTGCATGTGCCCGCGACGTCGATCTTGCCGTCGCCGATCTGGTTCTTGCTCCAGGTGCAGGCTTCGCCATAGCCTTTCGATAGTGCCCCGGCGACGTCTTCCTTGTCAGCCTGTTCCTGCGTGAGGCACTGTTCGGTGCCGCTGGCGGCTGCGAGTTGCTTCGACATCTGATCCTTCACATTGTCGGGTACGCCCGGCATCTCGAACTTGACCAGCTTCACGTCGGTCTTCCAGTTGCCGGCTTCGCGCTTCACCGTCCCGGCCGGCGTTGCCGCCTTGTCTTCGCTCTTGCCGCAGCCGCCCAGTGCCAGCGCCGCGCTGATCGCGGCGACCGTCAGAAACTTCTTCATGCTTCGATAATCCTTCGATTGTTGCTTTGGGTCCCCCGCCAGGTCGCAATCACTTCACGCCCAAGCGATTGCGAGCGCGCATGTATCATGATTACAATGGGATGCACGTCCAAAGTTAGAAGACTATCTATCGGTGTAATCGGCCGGCAGCCGGTTCGATTGCGGAGGCAACAACGTCCGCATTCTTATTGTCTGCTTCCAAGAACGGACTGGCCGCAAAGGCCAGATCCAGCGGTAAGCTGTCGACCTTGAAGCAATCTAGGCGTCTCCTGTGGAGTAGAAATGGCCATTAGCTTTACTGGCCGCCATGCGCGCAATGTTTTTCAACTGGTATGGCCGCATACAATCGCTATTAGGTCCGACCGGGGACGACATTTGTTTCGGCTAGCGCGGAGCATCTTGTTTACTCCGAGAGAGGGTTGGTGGTCCGAACCTCGGCACTTGCCAGCCTCGGCGCTGAGTGGCGCATCAACGCTCCCTCATGAATGTTTCGTTCAGCCATCGTTCGGCTCGGTAAGACCATGGTTCTCGTTTCAAAGAAGGAGACGGGCCATGAAGAAATATGTTGCTGCCGCAGTTCTTGCAGCCGTTGCTATCCCGAGTGCTCCGGCACTTGCCGATCCGCCGCCCTGGGCTCCCGCCCATGGCAAGCGCGCCAAGGATCGCGGGCTGTATGACGGGTCTGGCCGCTATTATGAGCCGCGTCGCCTGTCGCAAAACGACCGCATCTGGCGAGCGAAGGATGGACGTTATTACTGCCGCCGCGAGAATGGAACGACCGGGCTCATCATCGGCGCCGCCGTGGGTGCGCTCGTTGGACGCGAGCTGGATGGCGGCCGCGACCGGACGGTCGGGACGATCATTGGCGCGGCCGGCGGCGGTCTATTGGGCCGCGCCATCGACCGTGGCGAACTCAAATGCCGATGAACTGAATGGACGGCGCGGGAGGGACCAGTCTGCCCGCGCCGCCCTCTTGGTACCGCGCGCTGTGGGGGACGCGCCGCACCCATTCTCCATCTATTCGAAAATATACTGATCACGAAGGCGCTGCCTGTTTGTAATACGAAGGCCGGGCACCCCAGCACGGTCAAGCATGTGCCGCCATGCGGCAAGCTCTTCACGGCTGAGGCGATATCTCTCGCAGGCTTTCTCAAAGTCCATTAGCCCACCGTCTATCGCCGCCAGAACTTCGGCCTTCCGGCGAGCCGTCCAATAGGTTGTCGATGACGATGGTAAATCGTCCACTGTGACCGGGCCCAGCGGTCCGGCGACCGATGTCGGCTTCGTCTTCAAATCGAGCACCGCGAACTCTCCATTCGCGCGGCCGAAGCCGCTTCTACGTGCCCCCCGCACCAAAACTGCGCCGATAAGGTTAACAAAATATTGCCAACTGATGGTCGATGCGACCAACGGTCGACCGCATCAGGGGTACAAATGCGTCGCGGCGTGTCCGCTTTCCTCGCTGTCCGACAAAAACCGGAACATGACCAAAACCGCTCAACGCGTGCCCGGAATTTCAGCTAGTTCTGCCGGCGTCACGACAGGCTCTTTCCGGTCCTTGCGTTCCGAATAGCGGTCGACGAGCTGGTCGGCATGGCCGCGCGTCAGTACGGTGAAACGGACCAACTCCTCAGCAACGTCGACGATGCGATCATAATAGCTCGACGGCAGCATTCGGCCGGCTTCGTCGAACTCCGCATATGCCTTGGCGACGCTCGACTGGTTGGGGATGGTGATCATCCGCATCCAGCGCCCGAGGATGCGGAGCGTGTTGACGCTGTTGAACGACTGCGAACCCGCCGAGACCTGCATCACAGCGAGGGTGCGGCCCTGCGTAGGGCGCAAACCCTTGTAGGCGAGCGGGAGATGGTCGACCTGCGCCTTCATGATGCCTGTAATCTGGCCGTGACGCTCGGGACTGCACCAGACCTGGCCTTCGGACCAGAGCGAATGCTGTCTGAGCTCCTCGACTGCCGGATGATCGTCATCCGCGATCAAGTCGGGGAGCGGCAGGTCGGAGGGATCGAAGATGCGCGTCTCGCATCCGAAGAGCTGGAGCAGCCGCGCTGCCTCCTCGACGACAAGCCGCGAATAGGAGCGTTCGCGCAACGATCCGTAGAGCAGCAGGATGCGCGGCGCGGGATCGAGCGGGCCGAGGCCGAGCGCCGGCTTCGTGCGGATATATTCCGTGTTCAGGGCGGGGAGGTGGTCGGGATCGGCCAGCGAGCGGAGGCGCGTATAGGTCTGTTCTGTCATGATACTCAGGCTTCTGAAGGCGTGGTGGCCGGGAACCAGCGGCGGCCGAGGCGGAAGGCGACGCCGACAAGCAGGATGAGGACGGGCACTTCGACCAGCGGGCCGATGACGGCCGCAAAGGCCACCGGCGAGGCGAGCCCGAAGGCGGCGATCGCGACTGCTATCGCGAGCTCGAAATTATTGCCCGCGGCGGTGAAGGCGACCGCGGTCGTGCGCGGATAGTCGGCTTCGATGAGTTTTCCCATCCAGAAGCTGATGAGGAACTGTACGACGAAATAGATGGTGAGCGGGATCGCGATCCGGACGACGTCGCCAGGAATGGTGACAATCTCCCCGCCCTTGAGGCTGAACATCGCAGCGATGGTGAAGAGCAGCGCGACGAGGGTGATCGGCGCGATCTTCGGCAAGAAGCGCGTCTCGTACCAGTGCTCTCCTCTGGCGCGGGCGAGAAACTTGCGCGTGAGATAGCCCGCGAGGAAGGGGATGCCGAGATAGATGAGCACCGCTTCGGCAATCGTCCAGAAGCTCACGTTGATCACGCTCCCTTCGAGACCGAAGAGCGGCGGCAGCACGGTGAGGAAGAACCAGGCATAGACGCTGAAGAAGAGAATCTGGAAGATCGAGTTGAATGCCACCAATGCCGCGACATATTGATTGTCGCCTTTGGCGAGCTGGTTCCACACGATCACCATCGCGATGCAGCGCGCGAGGCCGATCAGGATCAGGCCCGTCATATATTCCGGCTTTTCCGAGAGAAAGATGACCGCGAGCGCGAACATCAGCACCGGGCCGATGACCCAGTTCTGGATCAGCGAAATGGCGAGGACGCGCTTGTCGTCGAATACACGCGGGAACTCATCATAGCGCACGCGCGCGAGCGGTGGATACATCATCAGGATGAGGCCGATCGCAATCGGGATGTTCGTCGTGCCGACCGAGATGGCGTCGATCGCGGCGGGCAGTCCAGTGAAGACCGACCCCAGCAACACGCCGAGTCCCATCGCGAGAAATATCCAAAGCGTCAGATAGCGATCGAGGAACGCCAGCCGTTCGCGCTTTGCTGCGGCGGTCATTTCGATCTCCTAGGCTTGAACGCGATTGCCGGCGGCATCGACGACCTGCTCACCGTCCTCCTTGGCGAAGGCGCCAAGCTGGCGTGCCGGAAGAATGTCGAGCACGGCTTCCGAGGGGCGGCAGAGTTTGACCCCGAGCGGCGACACGACGAGCGGGCGATTGATGAGGACCGGATGCGCCATCATCGCGTCGATGAGCGCACTATCGTCTAGGCTCTCGTCGCCGAGGCCCAGCTCGGCATAGGGCGTGCCTTTTTCGCGGAGCAGGTCGCGCGGCGTGATGCCGGCACGTTCGATTAGCTGGTCGAGCAACACGCGCGACGGCGGCGTCTTCAAATACTCGACGATATGCGGTTCGATCCCGGCATTGCGGATCAATGCGAGCGTGTTACGCGAGGTGCCGCAGTCGGGATTGTGGTAGATGATGATGTCGGTCACGGGGCTGGTTCCTTCAGCAGCAGGTGAGTTCGGCGAGCAGCGGCTCGCATAGCTCGGGGCGGCCTTGGCAACAGTCCTTCGCAAGGAAGAGCATCAGTTCTCGGAGTGTGTCGATATCGGCTCGCTGTATCTGCTGTCGCCCGAGCTTCTCGGATTTTACGAGACCGGCTTTGGCCAGCACAGCGAGATGCGTCGAGAAGGTGCTCTGCGTGAGACCCGAAGCGTCAACGAGTTCGCCGGTCGACAGACCTTCCGGCTCATGCCGGACGAGCAAGCGGAAGGCTTCTAGGCGCGTCGGATGGGCGAGAGCGGCGAGAGCGCGAAGCGCGGAATCGATGTTCATGCATCGGGATTATCCGATACTTTGACCTTCGTCAATTCCCATCGTAAATGGCCGATGAATTAGGCCGAGTGTCCGTATAGGCTAATCGTTGCCTAATAGCGGACAGTCTCCAACCAGCCAGGACCAGCGGTTGATGTTTTGTCGGGAGATTATGCCGGCGAAACCTCGCCGGTGGGGTGTAAGGGCGGATGACGTGGATGTCCTGAATGCCCGCTCCCGATCGAGGGAGGGCAGATCAGGCCGCGGCTATTTACCCGCTTCGTCATTGGCGGCGACCTGCCCTGCGATCCGCGCGGTGCGGGTCAGCGACACGTGCGGCCCCGGCGTGGCGTCCTCGGCTACAATCTCAGCGCCCAATTGTTTTGCGAGTGCCTGGATGATGCGCGTGCCCAGCCCGGCAGTCGATCGTTCACGAAGAGCCGGTTGGTGTAAGCTGCAAGCGGGCGCGGCCGACCAATAAGACCGGCCCGCCGCTCGCCATGTGATCCGGACGACAAGCTGCCGCCCCCGCACCGAGCGGAAGCGGCAGATCCCCTTTAACGGGCGTTCGTTTTACTGCGGGCTGAGCCGCAGGCGAAGATTCAGGCGATCGATCCTCGATTGCAGCGCGGCTTCGTTGCGTGCCGACAGCCGATCCATCCGGTCATGCCGCATGGCCCGCTCGCTGGCGCGAATGGATCGCAGCTCGCGGGTGGCACTCATGGTCGTCCGATTGTCGATCGTGCGCTCCGACCGGGCGGTGCGGACATATTGGTCGAGGCTGGCGAGCTGCGAGAGAATAGCGGGACGGTTCGTCCCATAGTCGCTGCCCATGCCCTCGCGCCCGGTAGGAACCCAGCGCCCACGGGCGTCATAATAGCCTGTCGTCGTGCCGGCGTTCCATCGGCCGTTGCGATCATAATAGCCCGGATGCGGATCGGCGACCCAATTGCCGTTTGCATCGCGGCGTCCGTTCGCAGCGCCGGCAATCCAGCGACCGTTCATATCATAATGGCCGACGGTCACGCCCGCTACCCAGCGACCGCGCGGATCGTAATGCCCGCTCGCCGCACCGGATATCCAGCGATCATTGTCATCATAATAGCCCGCCGAGGAGGCCGGTATCCAGCGGTTCTGGCCGTCATAGCTGCCGCTCGCGGTGCCGTCCTCGCGCTGGGGGATCCAGTTGCGCCGCTCGTCATAATAGCCGTTCGGGGTTCCGGCGACCCAGTTGTTGTCGCGGTCATAATAGCCGGTGGCCCGGCCGCGCGCGGTTGAGGTCGCATGCCAGGCGCCGGTGGTGTCGTAATAGCCATAGGCATCGTCGCGGCGATTTTGCGGTGCGGAGGCAGCCGTTCCGATCCAGCGTCCGCGATCATCATACCGGCCACCGGCCGAACCCGGCACCCAGGTGTCGTTACGGTCGTAGTAGCCATTCGCCGATGCCGGCACCCATTCGCCGCCCGATCGATAGTCGCCTTCGCCGCGACTGGACGCCGCATAAGTGACCCAGCGACCATCGCTGCCATATCGGCCGTTGGGCGGGCCATCGACCCATATGCCCTCGCGATTATAATAGCCGCGGGCATCTGAGGAGTTCACGCCCGTGGCGTGCCAGCGGTTCTGATCGTCGTAATAGCCGAAGGCGTCGCGGCAATCGCGCGTCGGCTTGGCGATCTGGTTGGCGATAACAGCTCCAGCGGCAGCGCCGACCACGGTGCCGATCGTCTTTTCTCCGCGTCCCGCGACGACGTTACCGAGCACGCCGCCGGCCGCCGCGCCACCGATGGTGGCGACGACGCGCGTCGAGCGCTGTTCTTCGCAGGTCGCCTGCGACTGCGTTCGTGCGCCGGCGACGGACGGAACAAGGGCGATGGCGGCGATATTCGCCGCGAGAATAAACCTGTACATTTGGGGGCTCCTGGAACTGGCAAAATGCCGTTCGCTTTGAATGAACGCCCCGCGCCTGATTTTGTTCCTTAAGTTTCAGTTTTATGGAATAATATTCCGAAATATGGAAATAAGGAATCTTATCA
>Ga0247823_10001066_pt1 | contig 23074 bp, 21 predicted proteins | sample 13C_PalmiticAcid_2_FD_192426 | JGI IMG/M metagenome (GOLD analysis project Ga0247823, IMG submission 192426) | Soil microbial communities from agricultural site in Penn Yan, New York, United States - 13C_PalmiticAcid_Day30 | ecosystem: Environmental > Terrestrial > Soil > Agricultural land... | reverse complement strand
TCATGCGCACCGGCACCGTGGCCAGCACCGACAACCGCAACTGGGAGCTGCTGCCCGACAACATGCCGCAGCGCCGCTTCTCGCAGTCGCGCGCGGTGGCGCTGGACATGGAGTCCGCCACCATCGCCGCCAACGGCTTTCGCTTCCGCGTGCCCTACGGCACCCTGCTGTGCGTGAGCGACAAGCCGCTGCACGGCGAGATCAAGCTGCCCGGCATGGCCAACCATTTCTACCGCGAGCGCGTGGACCAGCACCTGCGCATCGGCATCCGCGCGATCGAGATCCTGCGCGAAGGCGGCACCGACCAGCTGCACAGCCGCAAGCTGCGCAGCTTCGCGGAGGTGGCGTTCCAGTAGGACGGCACCCCCCCTTTCCAAGAGAAACCCCATGGCCACGACCCGACGCAAGTTCATTCTCGGCACCCTCGCCGCCAGCGGCGCGCTGGTGCTGGGCTGGTCGGTGCTGCCGCCGCGCCAGCGCCTCACCACAGCCCGGCCGCTGCCCACGGGCGCCAACGAGGCGGCCCTCAACGGCTGGGTGAAGATCGACGCGGACGGCAGCGTCACCGTGATGCTGGCCAAGAGCGAGATGGGCCAGGGCGTGGCCACCTCGCTGTGCATGCTGCTGGCCGACGAGTTGGACGCCGACTGGTCGCGCGTGCGCTTCGAGGCCTCGCCCATCGACAAGATCTACAACAACATCGCCACCGTGGTCGACGGCCTGCCGGTGCACCCCGACACCGAGAGCCGGGTGCTGGACGCGGCGCGCTGGATGGCGGCCAAGGCCATGCGCGAGATCGGCGTGATGATGACGGGCGGCTCGTCCAGCGTGAAGGACCTGTGGCTGCCGATGCGCGAGGCCGGGGCCTCGGCGCGCGAGATGCTGGTGAACGCGGCGGCCCGGCAATGGAACACCGACCCGGCTCTCTGCCGTGCCGAGAACGGCGAGGTGCTCGGCCCGGCCGGACAGCGCGCGGGCTACGGCAGCCTGGCCGTCGCGGCAGCGCAGCAGCGCCTGCCGCGCTCGCCCACGCTCAAGGCGCCCGCGCAGTTCAGGCTGATCGGCCGGCCCACGAACCGCATCGAAGCCGCCAGCAAGACCGACGGCAGCGCGCGCTTCGGCATCGACGCGCGGCCCGAGGGCCTGCTGCACGCCAGCGTGCAGATGTGCCGCACCCTGCGCGGCCGCGCCGTGCGTTTCGACGCGGCCACCGCCCAGGCCATGCCCGGCGTGCGCACGGTGGTGCCGTTCGAGCCGCTGAACGGCGGCACCGGCGGCGTGGCCGTGATCGCCGACCACCCCTGGCGCGCCAGGCAGGCGGCCGAGGCGCTGAAGATCGAATGGGACGCGGGCGAGCTCGCGAGCTTCCACAGCGCCGAGGCCATCGAGCAGCTCGCGCGCACGCTGGACACCGACAAGGGCTTCGCCTTCTTCACCGAAGGCGACGTGGACGCGGCCATGGCCGGCGCGGTGCGCGCCATCGAGGCGGAGTACCGCGCGCCCTACCTCGCCCACGCCACCATGGAGCCGATGAACTGCACCGTGCGCTACGACGGCGACCGCGCCACGGTCTGGGTCTCGACCCAGGTGCCCGGCCTGGCGCGCAAGGCCGCCGCCGACGCGCTCGGCCTGCCGACCGAGGCGGTCACGGTGCATGTGATGCTGCTCGGCGGCGGTTTCGGGCGGCGGCTGGAGGTGGACTTCATCGCCCAGGCCGCCACCATCGCCAAGGCCGTGCCCGGCGCGCCGGTGCAGACGCTGTGGTCGCGCGAACAGGACATGCGCCACGACATCTACCGCCCGGCCTGCGTCTCGCGCTTCAAGGCCGGCTTCGACGCCCAGGGCCAGCTCGTGGCCTGGCAGAACACCAGCGCGGGCCAAGCCATCGTGCCGCAGGTGCTGGGCCGCCTGTTCGGCCTGCCCGGTGGCGGGCCGGACAAGACCACCTCGGAAGGCGCGTTCGACCAGCCCTACGAATGGCCGGCCGCGCGCATCGCTCACGCCGCCGTCACCCTGCCCTTGCAGGTCGGCTTCTGGCGCTCGGTGGGCCATTCGCACCAGGCCTTCTTCAAGGAGAGCTTCGTCGATGAGGCCGCGCACGCGGCCGGTGCCGACCCGCTGGCGTTCCGCGAACGGCTGCTGCAGCGCCACCCCCGGCACCTCGCGGTCTTGCAGGCAGCGGCCCAGGCCGGCGGCTGGGGCACGGCCTCGCCACCCGCGCCCGACGGCGCCAAGACCGCGCGCGGCATCGCGCTGCACGAGTCCTTCGGCAGCATCGTCGCGCAGGTGGCCGAGGTCTCGCTCGCGGCCGACAAGACGCTTCGCGTGCACCGCGTGTGGTGCGCGATCGATTGCGGCACGGCGGTCAACCCGGCCGGCATCGTGCAGCAGATGGAAAGCGCCATCGTCTATGGCCTCTCGGCGGCGCTGTACGGCCAGGTGGACATCGTCAACGGCCAGGTCCAGGCCGGCAATTTCCACGACCAGCCGGTGCTGCGTTTCCACGAGATGCCGGCGGTCGAGGTGCGGATCGTGCCCAGCAGCGCGCCGCCCGAAGGCGTGGGCGAGCCGGGCCTGCCACCCATCGCACCGGCGGTGGCCAACGCGCTGTTCGCGCTGACCGGCCGGCGCCAGCGCAGCCTGCCGCTCAGGTCAGCTTGACCGCGCGCCCGATGTAGAGGATCGGCCCGGTCGGGCGACCGGTGGGCGAGCCGTTGTAGGGCTCCAGCGTGATCTCGAACAGCTGGTTGGGCACCAGCGGCGGCAACTGGTCGAGCTTCACTTCCAGCGGCTGGCCCGGTTGCACCAGGCCCAGCGAGACCGGCGCGTTCCAGTCGTCGGCCTTGGTCCAGAACTGCAGCGAGCGCTGCTCGGGCACGGCCGTGGTGCCGAGCGGCACCAGGCGCAAGCTGTCGGCGCCGCTGGTCTGCACCACCCAGCCCGGCGCGGTGCCGTTGGGCGCGACCAGCACCACCATGTACTGCGGCGCGGCGGGGGCGAACAGGCCGGTGGACGGCAACAGCGCCACCACCGACGCGGCCACGAAGCCGGTGGCGGCCACCGCGCGCCAGAAACCCAGGCTGCTCCACCAGGTCTGCCAGGCGCTGGCCTGGGTCGGCGCGCGCCGGGGCGCGATGCCGCGCTCGATGCGCGCCCACAGCGAGGGCGAGGGCTCCACCGCCTCGACCAGCGCGGTCAGCGGCAGCAGGCGGCCTTCCCAGCCGTCGACCGCATCGCGCAAGGCGGCATCGGTGGGCAGGCGCGACTGCACCTCGCGCCGGCCTTCGGCCGACAGCGTGCCCAGCACGTAGGCCGAGGCCAGTTCGTCGATCGGGTCGTGCGCGGTCATGCCAGGCACTCCCGCAACGACGCCAGCCCGCGGCGGATCCAGGCCTTGACCGAGCCCAGCGGGGCGCCCAGGCGCTCGGCGATCTCGCCGTGGGTGCAGCCGTCGAGGTAGGCGAAGAGCACGCAGTTGCGCTTGGGCGTGTCCAGGCGGGCCAGGCAGTCGTCGAGCCGGCCGAGGTCGGCGCGCAGCGCGAAGGCCTCGGCCATGTCGGGCGCGGCGGGCGGGTCCTCGGCCTGCAGCGCGTCCAGGCGGTCTTCGTCGGCCGACACGGTGCGCGCACCGGAGCGCACGGCATCGAGCGCGCGGTGGCGCACGATGCCGTACATCCACCCCCGGCCCGCACCGCGGCGGGCGTCAAAGGTGTCGGCGCGGGTCCAGATGTTCATGAAAGCGTCGTGCAACACGTCTTCGGCGGTGGCGCGGTCGCGCACGATGCGCAGCGCCACCCCCAGCAGGTACCGACCTTCGTGTTCGTACAGGCGGCGCAGGGCCGCACGATCGCCCCGCGCACAGGCGGCCAGGGCGGCATCGTGATCGAAAGCGTCGGGGTCGGGTTGGGGCAAGGGCGGTGCTGGCAAAGTGCGGGGCTGCCGGCCATCCTAGCCGACGGCAGCCCCGCCCGCTCAGGATGCCTTGTAGAAAATGTAGTCGGCCTGGTACTGCACGACCTGTTTCGCGCCCACGTTGGCGGCGCCGCAGGCGGAATTCGGTGCCACACCACCCTTGGTGGCCACGCGCTGGGTGTAGGTCACGCCGTTGAGGGCGCCCATGCCCATGGCGGGGTTGGCCTTCACGAGCTGCAGCGGGATGTTGCCGTCGCCATTGGGCGCCACGGCGACCTGGGTGGCGGTGAACTTGGAGCCATCCATGGCTTCCCAGGTCGCGGGCGGGCCGTAGTACTTGCCGACCTGCTTGCCGCTGCGGTCCATCAGCTTGGCGTCGGGGCCGCCGAACACCCACTCGTGCTGGCCAGGCATGTTGGCCTTGACCTTGCATTCGTAGGTGATCTGGCCGACGCCCACGGTTTCCCAGGCGACCTTGTGGCCGGCGGGCACCTTCACCGCGTCGGGCAGGCTGGCCTGCGAATACATCATGGCGGGCGAACCCATCTGGGACGCACAGGCGGTCAGGGCGAGCGCGGCGGCGGCAACGAGGGTGGATTTGAACAGCATGGCAGAACTCCTGAGGTTGGGGTTGTGGGCAGCAGCGCAAAAAACAGCGCCACTGCTTCCACTACGCGCCAACCGGCGTTCTGGATGCAGTCAGATGAAAAAAAGTTTTCAGGCCCGGCGCGGCCGGACCTTGGAGGCCGCCAGCTTGGCCTGGGTGCGGGCGCGTTCGACGTCGGCATCGAAGGCCAGCGCCACGCCCATGCGGCGCTTGGTGAAGCTCTCGGGCTTGCCGAACAGGCGCAGCTCGGTCTGCGGCACCTGCAGGGCCTCGTCCACGCCGTCGAAGGCGATGCCCGTCGCGTCCACACCACCGTAGATGACCGCGCTGGCGCCCGGGCTCTTGAGCGCGGTGGAGACCGGCAGGCCCAGGATGGCGCGGGCGTGCAACTCGAACTCGTTCTGCCACTGGGTGATCATGGTGACCATGCCGGTGTCGTGCGGGCGCGGGCTGACCTCGCTGAACCAGACCTGGTCGCCCTTGACGAACAGCTCCACGCCGAACAGGCCCTGGCCGCCGAGGTCGTCGGTCACGGCCTTGGCGATGCGGCGCGACTCGGCCAGCGCCTTGGGCGTCATGGGGTGCGGTTGCCAGCTCTCCACGTAGTCGCCACTCACCTGCACATGACCGATCGGGTCGCAGAAGTGCGTCTCGATGCCGCCGTCGGCGCCCCGGGCGCGCACGGTGAGCTGGGTGATCTCGTAGTCAAAGTCGATGAAGCCTTCCACGATGATGCGGCCCGGGCCGACGCGCCCGCCCGACATGGCGTAGTCCCAGGCGGTCTTCACGTCGCCCGGACCGTCGATCTTGCTCTGGCCTTTGCCGCTGCTGCTCATCACCGGCTTGACGATGCAGGGGTAGCCGATGCCGGCGTCGATGGCGGCCTGCAGTTCTTCCAGCGAGTCGCAGAACTTGTACGGGCTGGTGGGCAGGCCCAGCGTCTCGGCGGCCAGGCGGCGGATGCCTTCGCGGTCCATGGTCAGGCGAGCGGCGCGCGCCGTGGGGATCACGCGCACCACGCCGGCGGCTTCGAGTTCCTGCAGCATGGGCGTGGCGATGGCCTCGATCTCGGGCACCACCAGGTGCGGCCGCTCGGCCTCGATCAGCGCCTTGAGCTGCGCCGGGTCGCTCATGGTGATGGTGCGCGCGTGGTGCGCCACCTGCTGGCCCGGGGCGTTCTCGTAGCGGTCCACCGCGATGGTCTCCACGCCCAGGCGCTGCAAGGCGATCAGCACCTCCTTGCCAAGCTCGCCCGAGCCCAGCAGCATGACCCGGGTGGCCGAAGGAGACAGGGGGGTACCGAGCGTGGTCATGAAAACTCCAGAAAAAATCAGAGGGACTGGCCCATGGCCTCGCCCAGGCGCACGGCCTTGCCGGGGGCCCAGTCGGGGTTGAAGGCGAGGGTGTCGCGCGGCCACAGCAGCACCACGGTGGAACCGAGCAGGAAGCGGCCCATTTCCTCGCCGCGCTGCAGGTGCAGCGGGCTGTCGTCGTAGGACCACTCGCGCACCGTGCCCGGGCGCGGCGGGTTCACCACGCCGTGCCAGGTGGTGGCCATGCTGCCCACGATGGTCGCGCCCACCAGCACCTGCACGAAGGGCACGGTGGTCTCGCCCACCTGCAGGTCGAACACGCAGACCACGCGCTCGTTGCGCGCGAACAGGCCGGGCACGCCCTGGGCCGTGGCCGGGTTGACCGAGAACAGGTCGCCCGGCACATGGATCATGCGGCGCAGCGTGGCCGCCGCCGGCATGTGGATGCGGTGGTAGTCGCGCGGGCTGAGGTAGATGGTGGCGAAGGCGCCGTCGTCGAACTGCGCGGCCAGGGCGGCGTCACCGCCCACCAGCGCACGCGTGCTGTAGGTGTGGCCCTTGGCCTGGTAGATCTGGTCGCGCGCGATCGCACCGAACTGGCTGATCGCACCGTCCACCGGGCAGACGAAGGTCGCGTCGGCCAGCGGGCGGGCGTCGGCGCGCAGCGCGCGGGTGAAGAATTCGTTGAAGCTGGCGTAGACCCGGGGATCGGGGTTCGCGGCCTCGGCCATGTTCACGCCGTACTTGCGGATGAAGCGGCGGATGATCCACTGCGTGATGCCGCCCCAGCGGCCGTTGGCGACCCAGCCCCCAAACACAGTGAGTGCGCGCTTCGGGAAGACGTATTGCAGGGCAACGGCGAATGACATGGATGGGCAGGACGGTGACGGGGACAAGACCCTGGCGGGCAGCCCCGCATTGTAGGGGCCGGCCCCTGGGGCAGCGGCGCGAGCGGGCACAATGCCGGCACATGAAAGACGCCCTGTTCGAATGCCAGCACCTGGTCAAACGCTACGGCGAGAGCACCGTGGTGAACGACCTGAGTTTTGCCATCGGCCCCGGTGAATGCCTGGGCGTGATCGGGCCCAACGGCGCGGGCAAGACCACCACCATCCGCATGTGCCTGGGCCTGACCGCGCCCGACGCCGGCACCATCACCGCCTTCGGCCAGGACATGCCGCGCGACGCGCTGGCCATCAAGGCCCAGCTCGGCGTGGTGAGCCAGATGGACACGCTGGACCCGGACTTCGACTGCGCCGAGAACCTGCTGGTCTACGGCCGCTACTTCGGCCTGCCAGCGGCCACGGTGCGCGAGCGCATCCCCAAGCTGCTCGAATTCGCTGCGCTCTCGCACAAGGCCAACGCCAAGCCCGGCGAGCTGTCGGGCGGCATGAAGCGGCGCCTCTCGCTGGCGCGCGCGCTGGTCAACGATCCGCGCCTGCTGATGCTCGACGAGCCCACCACCGGCCTGGACCCTCAGGCCCGCCACCTGATGTGGGAGCGCCTGCAAATGCTGCTGCAGCAGGGCAAGAGCATCCTGCTGACCACCCACTTCATGGACGAGGCCGAGCGCCTGTGTTCGCGCCTGCTGGTGCTGGACCACGGCCGCAAGATCGCCGAAGGCCGGCCGCGCGAGCTGATCGCGCAGCACCTGGAGCCCGACGTGGTGGAGGTCTACGGCAACGGCGCGCTGGCACTGGCCCATGGCGAGGCGCATGCCGCGCTGCGCGCGCTCGCCGCGCGCGTGGAGGTGAGCGGCGAGACCGTGTTCTTCTACACCGCCCAGGCCCTGCCGCTGCTGGCCGCGCTGGGCGAGCACCACCACCTGCGCACGCTGCACCGGCCTGCCAACCTGGAAGACCTCTTTCTCAAGCTCACGGGTCGCCAGATCCGCGAGGACGGCTGATCATGAGCACCCCAAACACCCCCTCCCCCTGGTCACCGCCGCGCCTGTCCCGTCGCTGGTGGCCGGTCTTCCTGCGCAACCTGCTGGTCTGGCGCAAGCTCGCCATCCCCAGCCTGGTGGGCAACATCGCCGAGCCGCTGATGTGGCTGGTCGCCTTCGGCTACGGCATGGGCGCGCTGGTGGGCCAGGTGAACCTGGGCACGCCCCAAGGCAGCGTGGCCGTGCCCTATATCCTGTTCCTGGCCAGCGGCAGCATCTGCATGAGCGCGATGAACGCGGCCAGCTTCGAGGCGCTGTACTCGGCCTTCTCGCGCATGCATGTGCAGAAGACCTGGGACGGCATCATGAACGCGCCGGTGAGTCTGGACGACGTGGTGCTGGCGGAAATGCTGTGGGCGGGCTTCAAGGCGCTGTTCACGGTGACGGCCATCCTGGGCGTGATGCTCGCGCTGGGCATCAGCCATTCCCCCAAGCTGCTGCTGGCCTGGCCCGTGCTGCTGGGCGTGGGCATCACGTTCTCGTGCATCGCCCTGGTGTTCAACGCCCTGGCCAAGGGCTATGACTTCTTCACCTACTACTTCACCCTGTTCCTGACCCCCATGATGTTTCTCTCGGGCGTCTTCTTTCCGCGCGAGCAATTGCCCGGGGTGGTGCGTCAGGTCTCGGACTGGCTGCCGCTGACCAATGCGGTGGAACTGGTGCGTCCGCTGTTCATGGATCAATGGCCTGCGCAGGCCTGGCTCCATGCCAGCGTGCTGCTGGCTTACACCGTGGCAGCGTTCTGGCTCGCCCTCGCGCTCACGCGCAAAAGGTTTGCCAAGTAGACCTCAGTGAACAGCGGCCTGCAGCGCGGGCTGGGCTTCGCAGTACAGCTCGCTGCCGGTGTCGATGAAGTCTTCGGCTTCGATCACGGCGTCGAACTCGCGGGCAGCGGTGTCGAAGATCTTGGGGATCAGGGGCTTGTCCAGCGGGCGGCAGATGCGGCCGCGGATGCCACGCAGCGTGGCGCTGGTTTCCATGGCGCTGATCACGGCTTCCGGATCGAGCATCAGGACGAAGGGGTTGAGGCGGGTGGCGGTGGTGGACATGGGGGGCTCCCTGGGGTCGGTTTGATCGGTGACAAATGAGCTGTCGATGAAACAAACTGTACCGGCGCCCCTTTGAATCGTTAAGTCGGCGCCCTGCCATTCGCGCTGTAGGAAGTTCGCTGACAGCGCGTGCGCTGTCCCTACAGGCCGTCCGTGAACTGCGTCACGAACGGGGGTTGCGCAAGGCTTCCACGCTGGCGCGCACCACCGACTGCACACTGCCGCTTTCCTTGAACTGGTTGCGCAGGAAGGTCGCGTGGTTGCCGACGCGGCCGGCGGTGCGCTCGATCTCGTCGAGCGCGGCCAGCGAATTCAGGGCCACCCCGTGCGGCGTGAGGTGGCGCAGCGTGGCGAGGATGTCCTCGCGGATGCTGATCTGCTCGCGCGTCTTGGGGTTGACCATCATGCCGTCCAGGCCGAAGCGGCAGGCCTGGAAACGGTTGTAGGTGTAGACGAGGTAATCGTCTTCTTCCGGCGGCAGCTCGCGCCGCTCCAGCAGGTGGCGGCACAGCGCCTGCAGGTAGCAGGCCAGCCCCGCCGCGCGCTCCACGGTGAGCGGCGTGTCGCACACGCGCAGTTCGATGGTGCCGTACTCGGGCTTGGGCCGGATGTCCCAGTAGAAGTCCTTCATGGACTTGACCACGCCCGTGCTCTCCATCTTGGTGAAGTAGACGTCGGTGAACTCGTCCCAGCTCAACACGAAAGGCGCGCGGCCGCTGAGCGGGAAGGCGAACACCGAGTTCAGGCGCGCCGAATCGAACAGCGTGTCCACCCCCTGGGAGAACGGCGACGAAGCCGACAGCGCGATGAAGTGCGGCACGTAGCGGTTGAGCGAGTGCAGCAGGAACAGCGCCTCGTCGGCGCTGGAGCAGCCGATGTGCACGTGCTGCCCGAACACGGTGAACTGCTTGGCGAGGTAGCCGTACAGCCCCGAGAGCTGCTCGAAGCGCGGCTTGGAAAAGATGCGCTGTTCGAACCAGCGCTGGAACGGGTGCGTGCCGCCGCCCGAGAGTTCGATGTTGAGCCGGTCGCCCGCGCTCACCAGCGTGTCGCGGATCTGCTGCAACTGCCCGAGCAAGGGGCCGTGTTCGCGCTGCACGTCGGTCGCGATCTCGATCATGCTCTGCGTCATCTCGGGCGTGACCACGCCCGGGAACGGCTTGCGGCGCAGCAGCTCCAGCAGGTCGTTGGCGCTGCTGGAGAGGTCGAGGTCGTAGGTGTTGACGAGCTGCAGCTCCAGCTCGACGCCCATGGTCAGCGAGTCGGAGGCCTTGAAGGTTTCGAGAGGCATGGCTTATCCCTTCGTCACATGGGTTTCGTGCGCGGCCAGCAGCGCGCGCTGCGTGACCACCGGGCCCAGCAGCTCCTGCAACAGCATCATCCCGGCCATGACCGAGAGCACCTCCACCGCCGGTGCGAAGCCGTACAGGCGGCTCTGCTCGATCAGCAGGATGGCGAAGGCCGACATGGGCGTGAGCGCCAGGCCGGTGAGCAGGCCCTTGCGCTCGGTGATGCCGGAGAGCCGGGCGGCCACCAGGTTGCAGCCGACCTTGGAGGCGGTGCGGACGAGAATGAGCAGGATCCCCAGCAGCATGCCGGTGCCCACGTCGGCCCAGTCGAGCAGCGAGGCGATGTAGACGAACAGGAAGATCGACAGCAGGTCGCCGGCGGTGCCGAAGTCGCGCTGCGCGTTGGTCAGGTGCACACGGCGCTCGCGCGCCACGATGCCAAAGGTGAGCGCGGCCAGCAGCGGCGACAGCTTGAGGCCGTAGGCCGCCGTGGTGAGCAGCAGCACCGACAGCGCGAACACCACGGTGACGCCGCGCTCGTGCGTGTTGCGCAGGCGCAGCAGCCAGGGCACGGCCACGCCGAGCAGGCCGCCCACGGCCACCGAGGTGCCCACCTGGTGGATGCTGCCGAAGGCCGCGAGCACCAGGTCGCCCGAGGTGCTCAGGTACCAGTAGCCTACCACCAGCTTGAGCGCCAGCACCGACACCATGCAGTTGATCGCGCACAGGTGCAGCACGCGCTCAGTCACCTGGCCGGCGCTGCGCAACTCGTTGGCCACGCGCACGATGCCGGCCGGCGAGGCCGAGATCGACAGCGCCGCGATGATGAGGCGCAGGTCGGTGGCGAGGTTGAACCAGCCGCTGACCCAGTACATCACCGCGAAGGTGACGATGGACTCGACCACACCGAGCACCAGCACCCAGGGGTTGTGGCGGAACCAGCGCAGGTTGATGCGGTAACCCAGTTCGAACAGCACCAGCGAGAGCGCCACGTTGGCCAGGAACGGCAGCCCCGGCACATCGGTCGTGAGGCCGGGCAGGTTGACCAGCCCGCCGATCAGCCCCACCGCCACGTAGCTGGTGACGCGCGGGATGTGCCAGACCTCGTGCGCACGCTCGGCGATGAACCACGCCAGCAGAAGCACCAGGGGCCAGGCGATGGACTGGAGCAGAAAACTGTAATCGGTAACCATGGGTAAAACTCCTGGGCGAGAGTTTGATGAACGAATTCCGCAACGCGTGTAGGACAGGCGCTGAAAACATCAAGACGTTCGGCAAACAGCAAAGGCGGAACGGAGCGCCGCAAACACGGCAGCAGGCATGCCAGGTGTGGGAGGGCGAGAAGCGGTCAAACCGCGAAGCGCTGCGTGAGTTCTTGCAGCTGAAGCTCGTCGAGCACCTGCTGCAATCGCTGCCGGGCACGCGCTTGCGTGCCATGGCGGTCCGAGTCCATTCTACGGGCCAGGATCAATTCGTTCTTGAGCGAATGTTCCCACCCCACGAGCTCGGTGACGGTCACGGTGTAGCCATGGGCTTCGAGTTGCAGGCAGCGCAGCACGTTGGTGATCTGGCTGCCGAACTCGCGCGTGTGCAGCGGGTGGCGCCACAGCTCGGCCAGCGGCGTGCGCGAGAGGCTCAGCGCCTTGTGCTTGCGCATCACGCCCGCCACCTCGGCCTGACAGCAGGGCACCAGCACCATGTGGCGCGCCTGCTTGGTCAGGCCGAACTGGATGGCGTCGTCGGTGGCGGTGTCGCAGGCGTGCAGCGCGGTCACCACGTCGATCGTGGGCGGCAGGGCCGGGTGGCTCAGGGCCTGTTGCACGGTGGTGGCGAGAAAGTCCATGCGCTCGAAACCGAGCCGGGCGGCCAGCGCCTGCGATTTTTCCACCAGCTCGCTGCGGGTCTCCACGCCGGTCACGCGCCCGACCGGCTTGTCCTTGAAGAACAGGTCGTACAGGATGAAGCCCAGGTAGGACTTGCCCGCACCGTGGTCGGCGAGCGTGACGTCGCCGCGCGCCTCGAGCACCTCGGCCAGCAGGGGCTCGATGAACTGCACGAGGTGATACACCTGCTTGAGCTTGCGCCGCGTATCCTGATTGAGCTTGCCCTCGCGCGTGAGGATGTGCAGTTCCTGGAGCAGCGCGACGGACTGGCCGGGCCGCAATTCGGGCAGTTGTTCCTGCAGTGTGGGTGCGGGCCGTCCCGCATTCGCCTTGTGTTTCGCCATGGGTCGATCATAGGCGCAGGCTTTTCGATCTGGCCCAGCGGCGACAATCGCGCATGGTTTCCAACAACGACAGCACCCATCCCTACAGCGCCCTCACCCCCGATCAGGTGCAGGACGCGCTGGCCCACATCGGCCTGTGGGGCGACGGGCGCCTGAGCGCGCTCAACAGTTTCGAGAACCGCGTGTACCAGATCCATCTGGAAGCGCCGGTGGAGGGTGTGGACCAGGTGGTGGCGAAGTTCTACCGCCCCGGGCGCTGGAGCGATGCGCAGATTGCCGAGGAGCATGCCTTCGCGGAAGAGCTGGTGGCGGCCGAGATTCCGGCGGTACCGCCCTTGCGCGTGCAGGGCGAGACGCTGCACCACTTCGGCGGCTTCACGTTCGCGGTGAGCCCGCGCCGGGGTGGGCGCCGGCCCGAGCTGGACAATTTCGAGGTGCTGGAGTGGATCGGCCGTTTTCTCGCGCGCATCCACACAGTGGGCGCGCAGCGGCCGTTTGTGGTGCGCCCGGCGCTGGATGCCGCGGCGTTCGCGCACGAGCCGCGCGACTGGCTGATGGCGCATGACGCGGTCGCGCCCGAGGTGCGCGGCGCCTGGGCGGCCGCGCTGGAGGAGGCGCTGGCCTTGATCGAGGCGCACCCGGTGCTGCGGTCGGGCGCCGTCGCGGACGAGGACGGCATTCAGCGCATTCGCCTGCACGGCGATTGCCACCCGGGCAACATCCTCTGGACGCCCGAAGGCCAACCCGGCGCCGGCCCGCATTTCGTGGATCTGGACGACGCTCGCATGGGCCCGGCGGTGCAGGATCTGTGGATGCTGCTCTCGGGCGACCGGCGCCAGCAGATGCAGCAGCTGGGCGCGCTGGTGGATGGCTATGAGCAGTTCCGGCCGTTCGATCGCCGCGAATTGGCTTTGATCGAACCGCTGCGGACTTTGCGTTTGATTCACTACAGCGCGTGGATCGCGCGGCGCTGGGACGATCCTGCTTTCCCCATCAACTTTCCCTGGTTCGGCAGCCGCGACTATTGGCAGGGGCAGGTAGACATGCTGGTGGAGCAGATCGAAGAGATGCAGGGTGAGCCTTTGATGGCCTGAGTTTCTTGCTCGGTTCTGTTGCTGGCGGAGACCTCGCGCCAGGACGGTGGGGGTACCCGCGTTCTCCGGCCCTGCTCGCGGGCGTCTGCCCGGGCTCGCAACCACCCTCGCGTTAACACCCAACTGGCCCACCCGCTCTGTGGCAACCGCGAATGGGGGCCTGCGCCCGCGGATACCCCCACCATCCTGTAAAGCAATGCAGGCAGGCACGCAAGCCTTGTGTGCCGGCACCTCGCTGGGGCGGATGGCGTGGGTGCGCGGGCGCAGGCCCCCATTCGCGGTTGCCACAGAGGGTGCGCGCCTGCCGTCTCGTTCATGAAGTGATGTGGGCTGGCCCGGGCAGACGCCCGCGAGCAGGGCCGGAGAACGCGCACCCACGCCAGCCGACCTCGCAACAACCTCACTATCCGAATGGTTGTTAAAAATTAAATTGCACACAATCAAATAAAAACCTACAGTCCACCCTCATGAACAAGCCCAGCCTCTCCAGCGACCAGGCCCTCAAGCTCGACCACCAGTTGTGCTTCGCGCTCTACTCCGCCTCGCTGGCCATGACCAAACTCTACAAGCCGCTGCTCGAAGAGATGGGCCTCACCTACCCCCAATACCTCGCCATGCTCGTGCTGTGGGAAACCGACGGCGTCACCGTCTCCAAACTCGGCGAACGCCTCTACCTCGACTCCGGCACCCTCACCCCCCTGCTCAAACGGCTCGAAGCCGCCGACCTCGTGACCCGCCTGCGCGACGTGCAGGACGAACGCCGCGTGCTCATCCGCCTCACCGCCGCCGGCCGCAAACTCAAGACCCGCGCAGCCCGCATCCCCGGCTGCGTGCTGCAAGCCACCCAATGCGACGTCTCCGAAGTCATGACGCTCACACGCCAGGTGCAAACCCTGCGCGACCGACTCACCGCCTGATCTCCCCCAACCTCTCTTTCAACCCAGGAGCCACACCATGCCCACCTCCCTCGACAAAGTCCTCTACACCGCCCGCGCCCACACCACCGGCGGCCGCGACGGCGCCTCGCGCAGCGACGACGGCCTGCTCGACGTGAAGCTCTCCCCGCCCAAGGCCATGGGCGGTGCCGGCAACGCCACCAACCCCGAACAACTCTTCGCCGCCGGCTACTCCGCCTGCTTCATGGGCGCGCTCAAGCACGTCGCCGGCATGAAGAAAGTGCCCGTGCCCGCCGACGCCTCCATTGACGCCGAAGTCGACATCGGCCCGATCCCGGCCGGCTTCGGCATCGCCGCGCGCCTGGCCGTCAGCCTGCCCGGCGTGGACCGCGCCGTGGCCCAGGACCTGGTGGACACCGCCCACAAGGTGTGCCCCTACTCCAACGCCACGCGCGGCAACATCGACGTGACCATCACGCTGAAGTAAGCCCCCAGGCATCCCGCGCAAAAAGGCCCGCCGGCTCACGCCGATGGGCCTTTTTCGTGCCCGAGACATGGCGCCGGCAACGCATAAACTTTCACCCCCACCGTTCTGAAGGCATCGGATTGATCAAGCCAGCGCTCGGCAACCTGTCCGCCACAGGGCTCCGCCCCCTGGGCCTGTCGCTTCCCCGACTCGGCACCGACCTGAACCGGCTGCTCGCCACCCCATCGGGCCTGCGGCCGCGCAGCGTGCGGGACTTCCTCGAGACCCAGCTCGCCCCCTTGCGGGACATCGAGGCCCACGGCGCCTTGATCGAAGACCGGGGCCTCGCCGCCGGCTGGCTCAGGTTCGCTGCCATGTTCGACCGGCTGTTTCCCCTGCTGCGCGAAACGGCCACCGCGCCACGGGGCCTGGACGACCTCTGGTCGCCCTCCACGCTGGAAGCCATCGACCAGGACATCCAGGGGCTCCTGCAGAAGCATCCGCATTGCGCCGACCTGCTCGCAGACGACGCCCGGCGCTGGTGGCGGCTCGGGCCCTTGTCCCACGCCCTGCCCCACCAGCAACTGACGCGGGACGAGATGCGCGCCCTCGTCATGCACACGCACGCGCGCCACCCGTTCTTCGAGCTGCACGGCTTCGCGCAGCGGGTGAGGCGCTCCGGTCTTGCCGACCTCTCGGCCTGGTTCGCCCCCAACCTGATCGGACTGCGCGCCGCGCACGACAAGCTGGCGCTGAACGGCCTCGGCACCCACCGCACCCTGCGCAAGGGCCTGCACGACGGCGCCGAAACCGATGCCCTGATCCATCGCCTCCGGCACCACGGCGCGATCTACATGCCCATGGGCTCCTGGGGCGACACGGCCTACAGCTTCGTCGAGAAGAACGGCTACTCCTCTGTCCTCGAAAGCGAGGTGCCCGCCGTGGATGTGACGCTGTTCGGGGCGGCCTTCCTGAGCCACGCACCGTCAACGGCGTACAAGGAGTACCTGGTGATGGACGGTCTGATGGTGCTCGGGCAGGTCGGGCAGTCCTTCACCCAAGGCGGCGGGTTGCACCCGGCCTTCGGCAAGCCTTTCGATGTGTACCAACTGAAGCGCCTGAGCGGCGACTTCGTGAGCCACTAGCGGCCGACGGCCCTCAGTTGCGGTCGTGCGGATCGTGGATCACCGTGCTGGTGCCCACACCCACGCCCACGCTGGCCCCGCTGTTGCCGATGCGGGTGCTCGTCCCCACCCCGGCGCCGGCGCTCACCTGCCCGCGCTGGTTCACGCCCACCCCGACGCCGACCGGCCCGACACCGGTGCTCACGCCGGCACTCACGCCCCCGGTGCCCGCACCCACGCCGATGGAGAACGGGCCGATGGGCACACCCACCCCGATCCCCACGCCCATGGAGCCGCAGCCCGCCAGCAGGGCGGCACCGGCCAGCAGCAGGCCGGTGGTGGCACGGGAAAGCGCGTTGGGGAGCAAACGGGTCATGTCAAAGTCCTCGAAAAGGCAGCAGGTTCCATTGTGAGCGCTTGCCCACGCAAAAGTGCCCCGGGAATGCAACCTTTCGTCACAGCCCGTTCAGGCGGCCACGCCCGGGCTGAGGCGCTCGATCGCGTCGGCCAGCCAGTCGGTGGGCAAGACGGCGGCCTGCGCCGCCCGCACCACCCAGCCGCCATCGGCCGCGTCCGCTTCGGCCAGCCCGCCCTGCCAGAGCAGCCAGGCCAGCCAGGCGCACTGGGGCGCCGTCGGCCACTCGCCCACCGGCAAGGACAGCAGGGCCGTGAACGCCTTGCCGTCCGCCAGCCGCACGCGGTCGCCCTGCAGCTCGCCTTCGAGCGCCTGGGCCAGCACCGCCAGCGCACCGGCACCGTCGCGCCGGGGGCCGAATTCCCGCAACCAGTGGCGCAGGTGGGCCGCGATGGCCGCGCCGCGCTGGGCTTCGGCCTGCATCAGGTCCGCGTGGTCCCAGCGGTGCCAGTCGATCGCCGGTTCGGTGTTGCCCACACGCAGCGCGGCCTGGGCAAAACGGTGCAGGGCCTGCTCCTGGTCGTCGTCGCTGTGCACCGCCGCACCGATCATCAGCAGACCCGAGAGGCGGTTGCCCAGCAGCTGGCCTTGCTGGGCCATCAGCCGGTCGCGCATCAGGCTGTCCCGCTCGCTGCGCAGCTCGGCCAGTTCGAGCGCATTCTTCAGGTCCGCGCGCAGGCTCTCCAGCTCCCAGGGCTTGTTGATGTAGCGGTAGATCTCGCCGGTGTTGATGGCCTCGATGGCGTCGCCCAACTCCGAGTAGGCGGTGGTGAGCATGCGCACCACGCCCGGGTAGTACTGGCGGGCGTGGCGCAGCAGTTCGTTGCCGTACTCGCCCGGCATGCGCTGGTCGCACACCAGCACGGCGATCTCGGCGCCGTGCTTGGCCAGCATCGAGCGCCCTTCCTCGACCGAACCGGCGGTCAGCACCGGAGCCAGCGGGCTCACCAGGCGCTCGAAGTACTTCAGGGCCATGGCCTCGTCGTCGACGTACAAAATTTTCACGGGCTTCACGGATTCTCCTGAATGGTCATTGCGCGAAAGGGAAATAGAGGGACACGGTGGCGCCCTGGCCCGGCTCGGAGCGCACGGTGATGGAGCCCCCCAGCGAGGTCATCACGCGGCGGCAGAACACCAGCCCCATGCCACTGCCCCCGGTGCTGGCGCGGGTGGTCAGGGGCTCATGGGTCAGCCGGCCCAGCACCTCGGCGGGAATGCCGGGGCCGTTGTCGCGCACCTGGATGGCGGCCTGCACCGGCAGGCCCGGCGCGGGGGCCTCGCGCAGCAGCACGACGTGCACGTTGGGCTGCGCCGGCGGCTCCGGGCGCAGCGCCAGCACCGCGTTCTTGACCAGGGTGCAGAGCACGAGGTAGAGCAGGTCGCGGCGGCCGGGCAGCACGAAATCGTCGGCCAGGTCGCTGGTGAGCCATTGCGCTTCGTCGTGGTCGAACGGGTATTCCTCGCGCACCGCCTGCACCAGGTCGCTGGCGCGCAGGCTGGGCGCGCTGTCGGGCTGGTAGGCGTCGCGCGCGGTCTGCACGAAGGTCGACACCAGCGACTGTGCGTACTCCGCTCGGCGCTGCGCCGCCTCGATCATGAACAGCACGTCGCCCGGCTTCTGTTCCTGGATGTGCGCCACACCGCTGTCCGTCTCGGCCGGGTCGCGGTGCCGTGCGCGCATGGCCGACAGGTAGCCCTGCACCGTGGCCAGCGGCGTGGTGACCTCGTGCGCCAGAAAGCCCAGGGTTTCGCGCAGCGTGGCGGCACGCCGCTCGATCAGGGCCCGCTCGCGCGCGCGCTCCTGACAGGACTGCAGCGCTTCGCGCAACGACTGCCGGGTCAGCGCCTCGTCCAGCGGCTTCTCCAGAATCTTTTCCACGTGGCCCTGGTTGACGGCGGACATCGCCATGTCCTTGTCGGCGAAGGCCGAGACCAGCAGCCGGGCCACGTGCGGGAACTGCTGGCGGACCTCGGCCAGCAGCGAGACGCCGTCGCGCTGCGGCATGGCGTAGTCGGTGAGCAGCACCGCCACCTCGTGGCCGCGTTGCGCCAGCAGGACCAGGGCCTCGTCCGCGCTGCCGGCCGTGAACACCACGAACTCGTTGCCGTACAGGCGGGCAAACCATTTGCAGGCCTGCAGCTCGTCGTCCACCATCAGGATGGCATGGGCGCCCAGCGGGCCGCGCGTGACAGAGGCGGTATCCGGCTTCATTCGGGCCTCGGCAGGTCAAAGGTGAACTCGGTCCAGCTGCCGTGCTCGCTCTCCACCGCCAGCGTGCCGCCGTGCCGCTGCACGATGCCGTAGCTCACGCTCAGGCCCAGCCCGAGGCCGGCGCCCACGTCGCGGGTGGTGAAGAAGGGCTCGAACACGCGCGTGAGGTTGTCCGGGGCAATGCCCGAGCCGTTGTCGCGCACCGACACGCCCACGCGCTGCTCGCCCTCGGTGACCGTCACCGCGATGCGCGGCTGCTCGCGCTTGGCCACCTGCAGGGCGAGCGCGGCGTTGCTCAGCAGGTTGATCAGCACGCCGATGATGGCCGGCTCGTCGCCCAGCACATGGCTGTCCTGCGGCAGCGAGACGGCCACATCGATGCCCTTGAGTTCGTAGCCCGCCAGGCGCACCGCCGAACGCACCGCGTTCTCCAGCAGGAAGGAGCGCATGCTGTCCTGGCCGGGCTTCTGGTAGGCGAAGGTCTTGAGGTCGGTGACGATGTTCTGGATGCGCTGCATGCCTTCGCGGGCATCGATCAGGCTCTCCTTGAGCATCTCGTCGTCCTGAACCCCCTTGCAGGTCAGGCCCATGTTGATCGCCATCAGGCTGTAGTTCACCGGGTTGTTCAGCTCGTGCAGCAGGCCGGCCGAGAGCGTGCCGATGGCGGCCATCTTCTCGCGCTGCAGCAGCTGGCCCTTGACCTCGGCCAGCGTGTTGTTGATGTCGCGCAGCGAGGCGTTCTTCTCGGACACCTCGTGCTGCAACTGGAACAGCCGCAGGCGGGCCCGCTCGTTGAACCAGGTGCAGACCGCGCTCGCGCCGGCAGAGAACAGGATGAACAGCGAGTTCGTCACCAGGCGCGAGGTGTTGCCGTCCGCCTCCGGGTGCAGGACGCAGGCCACCACGTAGAGCACCAGCGTGAAGACGCCGAAGCTGATGCCCTCGAAGAAGCTGATCGGCAGGATGATGCCGACCGCGTACAGCGCCAGGTGCAGGCCCACGAAGTAGATCGACTGCGCGCCGTCGGTCTCGTAGATCATGAAGGCGATCATGATCTGCGGCAGCAGCAGCCAGAGCATGGTGAGCGAGCGCACGTGCTGGCGGCCGAAGTCGGTGAACAGGACGCGCAGGATGCCCAGCGTGAGCAGCACCACCAGCACGCGCAGCAGCGTGAACTCGATCAGGCGCTCCGGGTACGAGAAGTAGTCCAGCCCGAACCCCGCGAGCACCAGCACGATGGACGTGATGCTGCCCGCCTTGCTGTACGCCAGGCGGAAGTCCGAGAGCTGCTGCTCGTAGGGCGAACTGGGCCGGTCAACCATTTTCAAGCGCCATGGCCTTGAGGTTCGCGTTGACCACCACCTCCGCGAAGATGTTGACCCCCGTGGCGTCGGTGTACAGCGTCGCCGGGGCGTTCACCTCTTCCATCACCGAGAGCATCTGCTTCTCGTCGCGGTAGATCAGGTGCCATTCCAGCAGGTGCTCCATGCCGTAGCGCTCCGGGTTGTCGGCGTGCACGTTGGTCACCAGCAGGTGGGCGCCCGGGTTGCTGCGCGAGAGGAAGTAGCGGATCAGCCGCGAGCAGACCTTGTCGGACAGGTAGTCGAACAGCCCGGCGCAGTAGACGAAATCGAAACCCTCGCCGTCGGCCGGCGCGGAATCGCGGATGGCGCGCTTGAGCAGCTCGTGCACCGATTCCTGCACGTACTCCACCTGCACCTTCACCTGGTGCTGCTGCGCGGCCTCGTCGATCTTCTGGCGCGTGTAGTTCAGGGTTTCCAGGCTGAAGTCGATCAGCGTGAACTGCAGGCGCGAGAGGTCTTCGCCGGAGGCGATGAGCTTCTGGATCTCCACGCCCGGCCCGCAACCCACGTTGAGGATGCGCACCGGCCGGCCCTTGGTGGCGGCGCTGGCCACGGCCTTCTTGAGGAACTCGATCAGGATATCGATGCGGTTGCGGTGCGCCACGGCGACCGCCGCGCGCAGGAACATCGCGTTGACGAGCTGGATGTAGGTGCTGCTGCCCTGGCGCGGGTCGCCCAGGATCTGGTTGACCATCTCGTAGTCGCCCGCATAACCCAGCGGCTTGGCGAAGGTGCGGTAGACGAAGGGCGCGCGCAGCACCAGGGGGTGCAGCGCGGTCTGCGCGTAGGCGCGGTGCAGCAGCGAGTCCTCCACCGGCAGGCGCGAGGCCTCGTCTTCCAGCCGCACCAGGAATTCCTTGCCCTTGACCATCAGGGGCTCGGCGATGGCACCGAACACGTCGTCGGTCAGGCGCCCGTCGGGCATGCGGGGCAGGGAGTCCACCATGTCGGCCTGGTCGATCCAGCGCGCCGTCTCGGACAGGAAGGCGCGGAACTCGCTGATGGTGACCTGGTAGCTCTGCCGGATCTTGAAGCGCGACTCCCAGTCGGCCACGAAGCGGGCCGCCTCGTCGCGCACCTGGTTCACGTTGCCCCGGATCGCATTGAGATCGGACCACTCGTCGATGAGCGCCACCGAGATCACCGCCATCAGGCCGGTGTTGAGCAGGCTCACCACCACCGCCTTGCCCTTGTAGATGATGCGATCCCCTGACCGGATGGTCAGCTCGCTGAGCACCTCGCTCACCTGCACGATGGAGTACGGGTTGTAGATCTCCATCACCAGCGAGCGCCGCTGCAGGCTGGTGAGGGTGCCGCGCGCACTCTCCCCCTGGCTGTTGCGGAAGGTGACGACGTGATCGAATGGACGCTGTAGGTACACGTTGTGGCCGGTGGATCAGGTGGATGGGGCAGGTGCTGTGCACTGCGCCCTTGGAGACTCCCCGGCCCCGAGTGTAGTCAACCGCAAGAGGCACTAGGGGTGGGGGTATCGGCCTCAGGTCAGCAGGCTGTTGACCCGCTTCACATAGGCCGCCGGATCATCGGGCAGACCGCCCTCGGCCAGCAAGGCCTGATCGAACAGGATGTGGGCCAGGTCGTCGAAATGCGCGCTGCCTTCGAGCTTCTTCACCAGCGCGTGTTCGGCGTTCACCTCCAGGATCGGGCGCACCTCGGGCGCGGGCTGCCCGGCCTGCTTGAGCATGCGGGCCAGCTGCGTGGAGTAGTCGCCGTCCTCCACCACCAGACAGGCCGGGGAGTCGACCAGGCGCGAGGTCACGCGCACGTCCTTGGCCTTGTCCTTGAGGCTCTCCTTGAGGCGCTCGAGCACCGGCTTGAAGGTCTCGGCGGCGGCCTCGGCGGCCTTCTTCTCTTCCTCGTCCTGCAGCGACCCCAGGTCCACCGCGCCCTTGGCCACGCTCTGCAGCGGCGTGCCGTCGAACTCGTTCAGGAAGGACAGCGCCCACTCGTCCACGCGGTCCGTCATCAGCAGCACCTCGATGCCCTTCTTGCGGAACACCTCCAGCTGCGGGCTGTTCTGCGCCGCCGCGCGGTTGTCGGCGGTGATGTAGTAGATCGCGGCCTGGCCCTCCTTCATGCGGGCCTTGTAGTCGGCCAGCGCGGTGAGCTCGGTGCCGTGGGTGCTGGCAAAGCGCAGCAGCTTGGCGAGCTTGTCGCGGTTGGCGAAGTCCTCGCCCAGGCCTTCCTTGAGCACGGCGCCGAACTCGGCGTAGAAGCGGGTGTACTTCTCGGCGTCCTTGCTCAGCTCGTCCAGCAGGGCCAGCACGCGGCGGGTGTTGCCTTCACGGATCGCCTTCACGTCGCGGCTTTCCTGCAGCAGCTCGCGGCTCACGTTGAGCGGCAGGTCGGCCGAGTCCACCACGCCCTTGACCCAGCGCAGGTACGAGGGCATCAGCGCCTCGGCCTCGTCCATGATGAAGACGCGCCGCACGTAGAGCTTGATGCCGGCCTTGCGGTCGCGGTTCCAGAGGTCCTGCGGGGCCTTGGCCGGGATGTAGAGCAGCTGGGTGTACTCGGTGCTGCCCTCCACGCGGTTGTGGCTCCAGGCCAGCGGCGCCTCGGTGTCGTAGCTCAGGTTCTTGTAGAACTCGGCGTACTGCTCGTCGCTCACGTCCTTCTTGCTGCGCGCCCACAGCGCGTTGGCCGAGTTCACGGCCTCCCATTCGTCGAGCAGCACCTGCTCGCTCTTCTCGGCGTCCCACTCTTCCTTCTGCATCAGGATGGGCAGGCTGATGTGGTCCGAGTAGCGGCCGATGATGGACTTGAGCTTCCAGCGGTCGAGGTAGTCGCTCGCGTCGTCGCGCAGGTGCAGGGTCACGCGGGTGCCGCGCGCGGCGCGCTCGATGGCCTCGACCTCGAAGTCGCCCGTGCCGCCGCTGACCCAGCGCACGCCTTCGGCCGCCGGCAGGCCGGCGCGGCGCGATTCCACGGTGATCCTGTCGGCCACGATGAAGCCGGAATAGAAACCGACCCCGAACTGGCCGATGAGCTGGGCGTCCTGCTTCTGGTCGCCCGAAAGGCGGTTCATGAAGTCCTTGGTGCCGCTCTTGGCGATGGTGCCCAGGTGGTCGATCGCCTCCTGCGCGCTCATGCCGATGCCGTTGTCCGTGATGGTGATGGTGCGCGCCTCGCGGTCGAAGGCC
>Ga0247823_10001065_pt1 | contig 23075 bp, 20 predicted proteins | sample 13C_PalmiticAcid_2_FD_192426 | JGI IMG/M metagenome (GOLD analysis project Ga0247823, IMG submission 192426) | Soil microbial communities from agricultural site in Penn Yan, New York, United States - 13C_PalmiticAcid_Day30 | ecosystem: Environmental > Terrestrial > Soil > Agricultural land... | reverse complement strand
GGGCGTTCGGCTTCATCACCGTCTGGCCCATCGACACCTGGCCGTCGCCGATAATGACGACCTTGTCGGGGCTGCGAGCGGAAAGGATGGTGGTTCCGTGCCAAGGCGCGGCACTTTGCGCATGGGGATTGGTCATGGCGCGGGATATGGGAGATGGCGGGCAGCGCCGCAAGGGGAGGGGGGAGGTCAGTGCGAGGGGTTGTGCGCCAGATATTCGACGATCGCCTTAACCTCCTGGGCGCGCTCCCGCGGGATAATCAGCACATCGTCGCCGTGGGTAACGACGACCAGATCGGACACACCGACGACGGCGATACGCCGGCCGTTTTCGGCGTGTAGGTAATTTCCCGCGGCTTCGATCGCGATGACATCGCCAATCCTGACGTTTCCCGAGGCGTCCTTGTCTCCGAGGTCGTGAAGGGCCGCCCAGCCGCCGACGTCGGACCAGCCGGGATCGACGGGAACAACGACGACGTTTTCCGCGCCTTCCATCACTGCATAGTCGATCGAGTTCGAGGGGCTGTCGAGAAATGCCTCGCGACCGGGATGTATCCGAGTGCCATCTTGTCGCGCGCTCGCCGCGGAGACGGTGCACGACAGGGCCATCGCAGGCTGTTGCCTTTCGAGTTCGGCGAGGAAGCGGTCGGCACGCATCAGGAAAATGCCGGCGTTCCAATAATGATCGCCCGCGGCGAGCATGGCCTCGGCCTTGTCGCGCGGCGGCTTTTCGACGAAGCGATGCACGGCGTGAACCCCCGGCGTGTCGATCAGCTGCTCGCTTGCCGCGATATAGCCATAGCCGGTCTCGGGATAGGCTGGAGCGATGCCGAACGTCGCGAGCGCTCCGGCTTCGACGGGGGCGCGCGCAGTCTCGATCGCGTCGAGAAAGGCGGAAACGTTGGTCATCACATGATCTGCCGGCATCACGAGGATCATTGCTGTGGGATCGGTTGCGAGCGTCGCCAGTGCAGCGAGGGCGATCGCCGGTGCGGTATTGCGCGCGGCCGGCTCGACGATGATCCGAGCATCGGTAATCCCCGCCGCCGCCAGATCGGCCTCGACAAAGGCGACATGAGCCGATCCGCAAACGATGATCGGCGCAGCGAAATGCTTTCGATCGACCGCCCGGTTGAGCGTCTGCAAGAACATGCTGCCGCTTCCTGTCAGCGGTTGGAACTGTTTGGGGGCGCTATCCGTCGACACGGGCCACAGGCGCGTGCCGGAGCCGCCGGAAAGGATTACGGGGACTATGTTGTTCATATTGGCGCTTTAGAGAAGGAAATCAGGCAGGCCAACAGAGCAGTGCACGGGCGCCGAGCGCGAGGACGACGCTATCGGCGCGATCTGTCGCAACGCATTCGCCGAGTTTCACCTCTTCTCCCGCGATGCTGCATCCTGCAGACAGCGGAGTGAAAGTGAAATCGCCCGTTCCCTGTGGCAGGAACGCCGTAGCGTCGGGTCCCGAAAGATGGAACAGGCGAAAGTGCGGGCCATCGACCAGCAAGGCGTTCGCGTTCGCGGCGACATGCCCGTCGCGAGGATCTGGCTGCGGCCCAAGCTCGGCAACCGCGAGCCCCGCATCGAGGTGCAATTCGCGCGGGCGGCCGTAGTCGTAGAGTCGGTAGGTGCAGTCGACATTCTGCTGCACCTCGACGACGGTCAAGCCTGCGCCGATCGCGTGTATCGTGCCAGCCCGATTGTAAACGAAGTCGTCGGCTTTCGCCGCGCGCCAATCAATCATTGTGACGATCGAGCCATCGAGCGCTGCGTCGTGCAGCTCCTTGCGCGTCGTCGGGGCAATCAGGCCGACGCCGAGTTCGGCATCGGGTTCGGCATCCAGCACCAGCCAGCATTCCTCCTTGCCGCGTGGATAACCCGCCGCCTGCGCGGCCGCGTCGTCAGGGTGAACCTGGATCGACAGCCGTTCCGAGGTGAATAGAAATTTGACCATGACAGTTGCATCCGCTCCCGCGGGATGCGCAAACCATATCTCGCCCACCCGTCGGTCACCGAAATCGCCGAAATTCCTGGGGATGTCGGTGCGTCCCCATGGCTTTTCGACGACGATTGTTTCGAGACGGGTAAGCATGTGCATTGGTCGGACCTGACGTTCTGTTCGCCCGAAGGGTGATCGGAAGGATTTATCCGTAACCCGATAGAGCTCGTCTTCGTTAGGCGAAAGCAAAGAGCGTCAGGCGGCCCGGTGCAGTCGATTGCCATTGCCGACGTTCGGCTGGTCGAGCCACAGGCCGCGCGTGTCATAGACGATCTTGTCGCTGCGCTCTTCGAGCGGGATCGACTTGAACAGATCGTGATCGACGAGGACGATGAGCAGGTCGCAGCTCGCGAGCGCGCTGTCGAGATCGATCAGCTCGGCGCCGGTGCCCGCAAATTCCGCAGGCAGGCCGCGCGCATATGGCTCGACGATCTCGATCTGCTTCCCGAAGCGCCGGGCAAGCGCTGCAGCGACTTCAACCGCTGGACTTTCGCGGAAATCGTCGATGTTGGGCTTGAAGGCGAGGCCGAGGCACGCGACGCGCGCGCTCGGATGCTGCGATACGAGCATTTCGGCGGCGCCGATGACATGTGCGGTTTTCGCCAGATTGACCTCGCGCGCCGTGCGGATCAGGCGGCTGTGGTCGGGCGCACCATGGACGAGAAACCACGGATCGACCGCGATGCAATGGCCGCCAACGCCGGGGCCAGGCTGGAGGATGTTGACGCGCGGATGGCGATTGGCGAGGCGGATCACCTCCCACACGTCGACCCCCATATGCTCGGCCATCATCGACAACTCGTTGGCGAAGGCGATGTTGACGTCGCGATAGCTGTTCTCGACGAGCTTCACCATTTCGGCAGCGCGCGCCGAGGTCGTGACGCATGCGCCGCGTACGAACTGGCGGTAAAAGGTCATCGCACGGCGCGCGCAGCGTGATGTCGGGACAATGATCCTAGTCATGCGGGGTCGGGACCGCGATGACAAAGATGTCGGCGGACGCGACCTCGGTCGAGGCCACCAGTGCGCCGCGTGACACGACGCCTTGGACGAGGCCGTCGAGATCGACTTCCTCGATATGCACCTTGCCGTTGTTGACCGTGTCCACGACATGCTGGCTGACGTCGACGCCGGTGACCTTGCAGCCTGAGCGCGCGATCAGCGCCGCTGTAGGAAGTCCGATATAGCCGAGCCCGAGGACCGTGACTTTCTGTTCCGTATCAATGGGCACGCGCAACAATCTCCGCAATCTGTTTTGCCGCCGTGCCGTCGCCGAAGGGATTATGGGCGCGCGCCATGGCCGAATAGGCGTCCTTATCGTCCAGAAGCTTGAAAATTTCGGAAACAATACGCGCTTTGTCGGTTCCGACAAGCCGCGCGGTTCCAGCCTCGATCCCTTCGGGGCGCTCGGTCGTTTCGCGCATGACGAGTACGGGTTTGCCCAGCGAAGGCGCTTCTTCCTGCACGCCGCCGCTGTCGGTCAGCACGAGATCGGATGTTGCGAGCAGGCGGACGAAGTGCGGATAGTCGAGCGGGTCGATCAGCGCCACATTGGCGAGGCGGCCGAGGATGGGGTCCATAGCGCTGCGGACATGCGGGTTCGGATGGACGGGGAAAACGACCGCGACATCGCTCCGTGCTGCGATCGCGGCGATGGCATCGGCGATCGCTTTCATTCCGTCGCCGAAATTCTCACGCCGGTGCGAGGTGACGGCGATGATCCGCTTGCCCGCAAAGCGTTGCACCAGCGGGTCGAGCCCTGCGGCAAGCGCAGGCTCCTCGTCGATCCGCGCCTTCGTGGCGAGCAGCGCGTCGATCACGGTGTTGCCGGTGACATGGATACTGCCGGCGGGAACATTCTCGCCCCGCAGCGCGGCGGCGGCGGTTTCGGTCGGCGCGAAATGCAGGTCGGCAACCGCGCCGGCGACCTTGCGGTTCACTTCTTCTGGCCAAGGGTGATAGATATTGCCGCTGCGCAGGCCCGCCTCGACATGGCCAACCGGAATCTTACGAAAATAGGCGGATAGCGTCGCCGCCATCGTCGTGAGCGTGTCGCCGTGGACGAGAATGCGATCGGGCTTTTCGGCGTCGAATGTTTCGCCAAGCTCCGTGACAAGCCGCGCAAGCAGTGCATCGAGCGACTGGTTCGGCGTCATGACGTCAAGATCAATATCGGGGACAATGCGAGCGATTTCGAGCACCTGGTCGAGCATTTCGCGGTGCTGCGCGGTGACGCAGACGCGCGCCTCAATATCAGGTCGGGCATAGAGGGCGCGAACGACCGGAAACATCTTGATCGCCTCTGGGCGCGTGCCGAAGACCGTCATCACTTTCATTTTAAACGACTCTCTGCATCCTGATGCTACTAACTACTGGCTAACGCGCGATTAAGCGACAAAGCTTGCGACACCCTTAAGGCCCTCCGAAGAGATTCCCATGGAAAGCTTCTTTGGAAAGCCTGCAACGCCCGACGGTTTCGGGCGTATATTGTCACCGCGCGATTGCAGGGCTAGGGGGCGGGCATACACCGACCGCAGCCCCCTGTGGTCGTGCCGGGTTTGATCGGGATCGGTTCATCAAGTCATGTTTTGGAAGCGTAAAAGCAAGGCGGTCGCGCAAATGCGCAACAGCTTCGCGATTCCCGAGGGTCAGCGCGTTTATGCCATCGGCGATATTCACGGGCGCGATGATCTGTTCGCCGAATTGATCGAGCATATCCGGGCCGATGTCGCAGCTCGGCCGGCTGCGGAGGTCACGCTGATCCTGCTCGGCGACCTGGTCGATCGCGGCCCGCAATCGGCGGAGGTGGTCGAGCGCGCGATCGGCCTGCATCGCGAATTCGCCGACACCCGCCTGTTGATCGGCAACCATGAGGAATGTTTTCTGGCCGCGTTGACCGGCGATGTCCGGCGCCTGCGCTATTTCATGCGCATCGGCGGCGAGGCGACGGTCGAGAGCTACTGGAGCAGCGACGTCAATCTGTCGCAGGCGAGCTTTGAAGAGGTGGCGGAAATCCTGCCGGGGCTCGTTCCCGTCAGCCACGTCGATTTTCTCGGTGCGGGCGAGGATGTGATCCAGATCGGCGATTATGTTTTTGTCCATGCTGGTATCCGCCCAGGTGTGTCGATCGAGAAGCAGGAGCTTTCCGATTTGCGGTGGATTCGGGATGAATTTCTGAGCGACGAGCGTGACCATGGGGTGATGATCGTCCACGGTCACACGATTCAGGATGATGTCGACGAATGCGCCAACCGGATCGGTATCGATACCGGAGCCTACAAATCTGGCGTCCTAACGGCGATCGTCCTGGAGGGGGCCGAGCGACGCTACCTCAAGACCGAGGGAGTCGCCGAAACGGCCTGACGGCCCCGCACACTATGCCGAGATGCACGGTGTACCAAGCCAAGAGGTCCGCTACACCGCCGGTCCGTTGCTGACGCTCCGCGCGGTGACTGTCGAAGACGAAACTGTAAAACCGTTTCGTGTCCTCTAGGTTGGACGACGCCAACAGCGTCCACCTCATTCCTCGTAGTCGCCTCGACCGCATTCCTAGGAATCTAATTTTTTTTCCCCGAGTATTGGCCATCCGTGGGCGATGAAAGCGTGCTTCTTCAGGTTGAATAGGAGGCCGTAGAACCGCGTGTTGTAAAGGTTCGATTCCGCAACGAGGCACATTTAGTAAGCTTGCCTACTGAAAATATGCCATCGGGTTGAAGGACCAGTCAGCATCCGGTTTTGCGCTGCGATCTTAATCGCACTTTGCGGATTTCCGCCGGTCAGCGCGTGTCCTAGATATTCCCGGCCTAACAGACGGAGACATTATGCAATATCGCGGTGGAAAAATTGGGCGGCGAGGTATGTTGGCAGCTTCAGGTGTTTTGGCCGTAGGAAGTTCATCTGGCAAGCTCGTCGCTGCGCCGCCCACCGACCCCCAAGACTTTATTGGCCACCGGCTCGCCCAAGAAATCTGGGTCACCGATGCGCCCTTCAACGCGGATGCCACTGGCCAATCTGATGCAGCCCCCGCTATTCAGGCGGCGCTGGACGCGGCCAAAGCCTCAGGGGGAAAAAGCGTTCGTCTGTCACCTGGCGTCTATCGCACGTTATCGACCATCAACGTCCCCAGCGGCATCCAGCTGGTCGGTTCAGGCAACTTCTATGTCTACGATCACGGTAATGTCTTTGGGGGCTCATGGATCCGTTATCGTGGGTCGGCATCCAGTCCCGCGCTTCGGTTCCGAAACACTCAGAAGAACCGGACCTCGAGCATCGGCGTCGATTGCGGACAGGTTGTCGGCACGGTTGCGATCTGGCTCGGATCTGACAACGCCCCCGCTTGTAAGGACTTGGTCTTCGAAGGCATCACGATCTTCGGCGCGGATATCGGCGTTCGCTGGGGGGACGCGAACGCGAAGGTGCCGCTAGAGCAGGTCGACAGTATTACCTTCCGTGACGGCGCCTGCCATAGCTGCCGCAGCGGTTTCGTGGTCAACGCCGCGAACGTTGCCGATTATTCGAAAGTCGAGCGTTGGGGGTTCGATGCGATGGAGGAGGTCACGTTTGATTTTCGGACATACGGCTTCATGTTGGTCGAAAACTGCGCCGCGGGCACCGACAAGGCCAGCCATGTCATGTTCAAGATCGCGAGCTCTTCACCTGACATTTTGCGCATCACGGGGTGCCAATCCGAAGGTGCGGCCGGCTCGAAATTCCTAACCTATTCGGCGACGAACGACCAGGGCGCAATCGTTCTCGAAGCCAACGTCGTCAATCAGCCGATCGAGGTGACGGGCATTACCAAGGTCACCAGTCGCGACAATTACATCAATTCAACCATCACTCTGTCGGGATTCGTGCGGTGGCGCTCATATTTCGATCATTGGGAGCAGGGCCCGGAAAAGAAGTTCGTCACCACACACGCGACCTCGAGTTTCCGTGCCGACGTCTTCAACAGCGCCGGGCAGTGGTTCGGCTATTTCCTCCCGAAAGGCTGGGTCATCGAAAACGGCCAGCCCGAAGCGGGCGGCTTCATGGGCGCTATCGTGGTTCGCGAAGGCATTAAATGCGCCAGCTTCAATGCCGGAGTCCCATATGCGGCAGGCCAATACTTTCAGCCGAGGGCCGATAATGGCTTCGCATACAGGGTCACGGCCGGGGGTGTAGCCGGATCAGAACCCGTCTGGCCAAAGAGAGTGGGGGCGACCGTCAGGACGGGGGCGGTGACATTGCAGAACGTCGGGTTTAGTGCCCTGATCAAAAATTACGGAGCGATCTCGGCCTGACGATCGCCGGTCGGCTCGACGGGGACCAGCGCCGTTGTGGCTGATTGTCTGAACAGGCGGGACGCGATCTCGACGACCGCGACGCCAGTGACCATCGTCAGGGCATCGAGCCAATACCACGCGCCCTCCATCATAAAACGGAGCAAGCCGAACATCAGTGCAGCGGTCGCCGCGGCGCTAAACTGTAGACGATCGACAACGCCAGCAACCCAGCGACCTACAAAAAGGCCGCCCAGCGCAGCTGCGATGCCATAGACCATCCCGAACAGCAGGATTGCGCCAGCGATATAGCCGGGTGAGCGAAAATCATTCTCGTGCTGCACACCAATGATATCATAGGTGAAGATGTCAATTGCCGTTGTTCTCAAGGTGGGGAATTCGAATGGCGGGATGGTGTTGCAGGAATAGCCGCACGACAAGGCTAGTCCTTCGACGCCCGGTATGCGGTTCGCGATAAGTCCGATCACCTGCAGCAGCGTTTCGAAAACACGCCCGTCACGCAACGATACCCAGATGGCAGAATCGCCGATGCCGAGGGCTTGCCCGCGTAGCTGCGATGCGACGATGAATGTCAGGATACCGGCCAAGGCGGCGATGATTATGCGAACTGGATGCTTCCATATCGCTTGCCCGGTGACATACATAAGCATTACGACGAGGGCCAGGAAGTTGACCATGCCCGCTTTGCTGGTCGTGATGGCAGACAGGGTGAGAAAGAACGCAGCGAGCAGCGCGATGGCGCCCCAATACTGGAATTTGCGCTTCTGCACCCATGAGATTTCCATCAGCAGCAGCGTGAGGCCGGGGATCACGTCAGATTGCACGCGGTAGTTGAGCGCGCCGTAGATGAAGCCTGCGTCGGCCGCCTCTTCGCCCAGCGTCGCGCCATATGCAGCGCGCGCCGCTAGGCTTAGACCGACGAATATGACGAACGCAGCAATCCCCCACGAGGGAACGTCCCGGTAATTTGGAGCGAGGCGGTTGGTCGTTCTTGTTGTCGGGACCGCGATGACGAAGAACAGCGCGAAGGCAGCCGTGCAGATGATCATTGCGGAATTGAGCGGCGTCTGATTGACATAGTGCCAATCCAGATATTCGGACGGAAGCTGTATGTTCGACGATATATAGTAGGTTAGGAAGGCGTAACGAAACACGTACCCAAAGGCGAACAGCGCCAAGACGACGAGCAAGTACAGACGGGCGGCGGGACGGTAGGTCATTTTGGCGGATTAGTCGCTCGAGCCGCGATAGGAAAGTCGAAACGTAGCGCTTTTAAAGGCCTCCAGTTGTCCCCATTAACATGCGGGCCAGCTCTTTCGCTATCTCGTCATCCTCCGGGGCTCACCATGCCGGACCGATGGCTATGTCAGCCGGGCAGGCTATGAGTGCTCAGGTTTGGATTTTCCGTTCAACGCCGTGGCTCTCTTTCGGCGTCAGGGCACTCATGTGGATGTTTCGACTGGAGAGGTCGGAGCCGTACTGGCAGGGGCAGGACGACACTAATGCGTCACAAATGGCTGGACAATCGCCTTGGGACCGCAGGAACGCGTGCGAACTTTCGATGGTGGACAAAGCACAGCGGATGTTTCTCCCCATTTGGCGAAATTCGGCGAAGGGGCGCCAGATCAATATTCGGTGACGCCCGCAAGCACCAGAAAACCAGCAACGCCGTCGTTGCGGAAGACGCCAGAGTATAGTGCCTCCGGACGCTATCCATCACCTGCCTATGTGAGTTCTTGCATGTCGGATGAAGCATATATGAGCGCAAAGCGGAGGACTGGGCGCGGCCATAAGATGTAGCGAGGGTTTTTGATTGCTTGTCGAGATGGCGGTCATTAAAGCCCTGTGCTTCATGCGCCGCCTGAAGCAACGGTGTTCGCTTATCGTTTTACATGACAAAGGATTAAGTCGGCAGAGAATCTAACGGGTGTCTGTGTGCGGCCCCGGGCAGTCCTGCTGGTTTCTGATGCGATGAATAGCCGTTCCGATGTCCCTTCCGCGATGCTGCCCTCCTTCATAGTTGCGTTGCGGCGATTGGCCGATTTACCGCGCTCGGTCCGGCGGTCAATTGCCTTTGTAATCGATGCGATACTGTGTCTCCTATCGGTCTGGTTCGCTTTTTCGATTCGCATCGGCGAATGGGATTTGACGAGCCCCGCGGTATGGACGGTGATCGCCGTTGCTCTCCCCTCATGGTTCATTTCGGCATGGTGGTGCGGTACTTATCGGTCGATCATCCGGTCTGCGGGCGGGCGAACTATCGCGAATATTGCAATGGCTTGCGTGCTGATGTCGCTGCCGATGCTCACGATTTTCATGTTTTTAGGTATCGAGGGCATACCGAGGACGATTGGTATTCTGCAGCCGATGGTCTTGTTGATCGGGCTGGCCACAACCCGAGTGCTGATCCGTTACGCGCTGGTCGATGTGCTCCATCTGGTACACCGGGGGCGCCAGCATCGGGTGGCGATCTATGGAGCGGGACGGGCGGGGCAGCAACTTGGGCTGGCTCTCCGACACGAAGGGCATCTGGTTCTCGCCTGCTATTTTGACGATGATGAGAGCGTCATAGGCGACCGGGTCGACGGTGTCAGGATTTATGCGACGAATGATATCGGGCCGCTGATCGGGGAACTCGCGATCGACGAAATCCTTCTTGCGCTGCCCAGCGTTGTGCGCGGGCGGCGTGCGGAGATCATCGAGCGGCTTAACAAATTCCCCGTGCGCGTCCGGTCGCTGCCCAGCATCGGCAATATCATCGATAACGAGGTCTCGATCAAGGATCTCAAGGAAGTCCGGGTCGAAGATCTGCTTGGTCGCGATCCAGTGCCGCCGGATGAACAGCTATTGGGGCAAGCGATCACGGGCAAGCTGGTACTGGTTTCAGGGGCCGGCGGTTCGATCGGTTCGGAGCTGTGTCGGCAGATCGTCGCGCGCGGACCGAGCTGCCTGGTCCTGGTCGAGCAATCGGAATTCGCTCTCTACAGCATCCTGTCGGAGCTTGAGGAGAGCGCCGGCACTCGTGAAGATGTGCTTATCATTCCGGAACTGATCGATGTCGCCGATGCTGCTGCGGTCCGGCGAATCATGGAGTGCCATCGCCCGCAGACCGTTTTTCACGCTGCGGCCTACAAACATGTGCCGTTGGTCGAGCGGAATCCCATTTCAGGCCTGCGGAATAATATCTTCGGGACCTTTCACTGCAGCGCGGAGGCGAGCCGCGTTGGGGCCGAGCGCTTCATTCTGGTAAGTACAGACAAGGCCGTCCGCCCGACCAACATCATGGGCGCCTCGAAACGTGTTTGCGAGTTGATCCTGCAGGCCAAAGCCGACGAAGATCAGGATGCAACTCTGTTCTCGATTGTTCGCTTCGGCAATGTGCTGAGCTCGAGCGGCTCTGTTGTCCCTCGTTTTCAGGCTCAGATCAACGCCGGCGGTCCGGTCACCCTGACGCACCGTGAAGTGACGCGATATTTCATGACCATCCCGGAAGCCGCGCAGCTCGTCATGCAGGCAGGGGCGATGGCGAAAGGCGGTGAGGTCTTTGTGCTAGATATGGGGCAGCCCGTCCGCATCATCGATCTCGCGCGTTCGATGATTCAGCTGTCGGGCTGTACGGTGCGCGACGAGACCAATCTCGACGGCGACATCGTCATCGAAGAAATCGGTTTGCGTCCGGGCGAGAAAATGTATGAGGAACTCCTGATCGGCGACAATCCCGAGCCGACCAGTCACAGCCGCATTATGAGAGCAAAAGAGGAACGACTTGGCTGGTCCGAATTGTTGGGCTGGCTGGACAAGATGCAAAGAGCACTCGATTTGGGTGATGTCGACGGAGCGATGTCGGTCGTTCGCGCGATGGTTCCCGGCTATACACCTACCGATGTCGATCAGGATGATGCCTCGCAAATGCAACGGAAAGAAAATAGGGTCACAAGCCGATGATCAGATCGTCCAACGCAATTGAATCAGGGCGGAGCGCGATCGCTCGGGGATCGTCGAAAGAGGCCTCTTCAAGGCCTGCATTCATCATTATGATGGTGCTTCTGGTCATGGGCTTCCTGACCGCTGGAGGTGCGCGAGACGATTTGCTGTCCCTGCTCGTCTGGCGTCCGACCAGCATGATCATTTTGGCGCTTGCTCTGGCTATCGGTTGGCGCGAGGCATGGCTGAATGGTCGCGCGCTTCTGGCGCTGACGCTGGGTGTCGTCGGGCTCACGGTGTTGCACCTCGTGCCGCTTCCGCCCGCGGTCTGGACCATATTGCCGGGCAGGGATATCCTCGTGGTCATTTATCGCGATGCCGGCATGGCGCTTCCTTGGCAGCCTTTGTCGGTCGCTCAGGCGCGCACCTGGAATGCACTATTTTCGCTGGCGGCGCCGGTCGCGGCGCTGATTCTGGTGCTTACGCTTGACGTGAATTCGCAGCGCAAGTTGATGCTGGCCTTGATTGCACTCGGCTTTGTCAGCGGCATCATCGGAATGCTTCAGGCCTTGGGGCCGTCGCAGGGGCTGCTCTATTTTTATCGCATCACCAACAACGGGGTGAGCGTGGGCCTGTTTGCGAACCGCAATCATCAGGCGGCCTTCCTTGCGGCAATGTTCCCGCTGATTGCGGCCAACCTGTCGTTGTTCAAGGGCAAACCAGAGCAGCTGTTTTTCCATCGCGCGATCGCGATGGCTGGCGGCGTACTGCTTGTGCCGCTTATTCTCATGACGGGATCGCGTGCCGGTTTGGTGCTGGGCGCCGTGGGCATGGCCTCGGCTTGGTGGGTTTTCCAGTCGCCGGTGGCGCGCGTCCGCTCGGCGGAACGCAAAACCGACAATCGGAAACGGTTAATCGGTTTTGGTCTCGCCGGAATTCTTCTTGTCTTTTCGATCATCGTCGCGTTGCGCACGCCGGCGCTGCAGCGTCTTGTCGAAACGGATCCCGCAGACGAACTGCGCTTCAGCGCGCTACCATTCGTGCTCCAGGCGATCGAACGATTTTTTCCGTTTGGAAGCGGTGCCGGCACTTTTGTCGAGGTTTACCAGATTTTCGAACCCAACAAGTTCATCACCGAGTCCTATTTCAATCATGCGCACAATGATTTCGCGGAGCTGTTGTTGACGGCCGGCCTTCCGGGCGTCGTCCTGTTATTGTGGGCGGCGTTCCTAGGGTTTGCTTCGCTCGTGTCGCTTTTCCGGTCGCGGCGCATAAAACCCGGCGACCGTGGTTTCCAGGCCCAGGTTTTGGGGCGTGCTGGATTTTCCATTATCGCCATGCTTGCACTCTATAGCGTGGCTGACTATCCGCTCCGCGTCCCCTCGCTGATGCTAACGGTTGCAGTCGCGGCGGCATGGTGTTCAACTGCCTATAAGGCAGCGTTGAAGTGAAGAGGTTTATGCCGCAAGCGAGTTTCAAGCAACGCGCCCGTGCCGGTTTTGTCGGCGCTATCGCTATGGTGTTAATGACGACGGCGGGTTGTGCCGGCAACAGTCTGACAAAGGGCGGACTGGGCGGGCCGAGCGTTACGCTGGTCGATACGAAAGAACTGCCGGGACCGAACGGCGAGATCGGCGCTGCGCAGGGCTATGAATATCGGATCGGACCCTATGACAAGCTCATCGTCGATGTTCTGGGTTTCGAGCAACTGACCAACCGCCATGTCACCGCCGATGGAGGCGGGGCTATTACGCTTCCCGTCGCGGGCATGGTCAATCTCAACAATCTGACGATCGGCGAAGCGACGGATCGCGTGACGCAGCAGCTTCGAGCCGGACATATGCGCAGCCCAAGGGTCGCGGTGAACCTTGAGGAAACGGTCAGTCGCTATGTGACGATCGACGGCGAGGTGCAGGCATCGGGCAATTATCCGGTCGTTGGCGGCATGACGCTGATGCGTGGGGTGGCCGCGGCGAAGGGGGCGACGGAATTCGCCAAGCTGCGGGAGGTTGTCATTCACCGCAACGTGCAGGGCCGGCAGATGATCGCGCTCTATGATCTCGCCGCCATCCGCCGGGGCGCCTATCCGGACCCCATACTCTATCCCAATGATGTCGTCGTCGTCGGTGAATCGCAGGGACGCCGTATGTTCCAGCAGTTCATCTCGGTTGCGCCGCTTTTCGTTTCGCCGCTGATCGCGGTTCTCGACAATCGCTGATCTCCGATCCTGTTCGCGTGAGTTCTTAAATTTATGTCCAATATGCAATCTCCGGCCCAGATGAGCCAGGACCGAACCGCGACTGGAGCGCGCCAGTTCTGGTCCGCGCCTTCGATTCTCGAATATTGGAACACGCTGAGACGGCATATCTGGCTGGCGGGCGCAATCGTCGCGGTAACCCTCGTTGTCGGAGTAATCCTGACACTGATGATGACGCCGCAATATACGGCGACCTCGCGGATCGAAATCGCCCGCGAACAGGCGAATGTCACGAATGTCGAAGGGTTGCAGCGCGAGGATGGCACGCCGAACCAGGAATTCTATCTGACGCAATATTCGCTGCTCAACGCCCGCTCGCTGGCGGAACGCGTCGAACGGCGGCTTCGCCTCGCGTCGAACAAGGAATTTTTCGCCGCGCATGGCGTAACTCCCGAAGGCGAAGGCTTTCTCTCTTCCGAAGGCAGCGCGCCGGTTTCGGTGGACAAAATGCGTGGCCGCCAGCGGCAGGCCGTCGATCTTCTGCTGAAGAATGTCGCCATCGTGCCCTTGCGCGGCTCGGCGCTGATCGATGTCAGCTACACCAGCGCATCGCCTTCCGTGTCGCAACAGGTTGCCCGCACGTGGGTCGGCGAGTTTGCGCAGCAGAGCATGGACCGCCGCTTTGCTTCGACGTCAGACGCTCGGGTATATCTGGAATCGCGGCTGCAGGGCCTGCGCGAGCGTCTCGAGCAGTCCGAACGCGACCTCGTAAATTATGCTGCAAAGCAGGGGATTGTGCGGCTGGCCGAAACAAAGAGTGGCGACGGACGGACGCAGACGACACAGACGCTTGCATCCGCCAATCTGGAACTGCTGAACAGCGTGCTCACCGATGCAACGGCCGAACGAACCGCTGCTGAAGCGAGGCTACGCGCGGCTAAGTCGCCAGGTAGCACCGAACTGGCGCTCCAGAATCAGTCGCTGAACCTGATGCGTCAGAAACGCTCGGAGGCGCAGGCAAAATACCAGGATCTGCTGGTCCATTTCGAACCTGAATATCCGGAAGCGAGGGCCGCGCGTGAGCAAGTGGTCGTGCTCGATCGGGCGATTTCTGTCGAGGAACGCCGTATACGTGACGCTTATCTGTCCCAGTTCGATGCCGCAACGCAACGTGAACAGGATCTGCGGCAGCGTGTGGGAACTTTGCTCGACAAGTTCAATTCCGAAAGCCGTTCGAATATCCAGTATAATATCTATCAGCGCGAGGTGGACACGAACCGCCAGCTTTATGACTCGTTGCTCCAGCGTTACAAGGAAATCGGGGTCGCGGGCGTCGGTACGAACAATATCTCCGTCGTCGATGCAGCCGCCATGCCGGAGGCGCCGTCGTCGCCGAAGCTCATGATCAATGTGATCATGGCGCTTCTTGCAGGCGTCGCGCTTGCGGCCATCGCCGTCATCGTGCTCGAAAATCTCGATGAAAGCCTGCGTGAACCCGGTCAGGTCTCGACAAAGCTGGATGTGCCTCTGCTGGGCGCCATCCCGGTGGTCGACGAAGATGCGCTCGAGAATATGGACGATCCGAAATCGATCCTGTCCGAAGCCTATATGACCGTCCGAACGAACCTGAGTTTCTCGACCGATCATGGCGTGCCGAAAACGATGGCGCTTACCAGCACGTCGCCCGCGGAAGGGAAGTCGACTTCGGCCTACTCGCTTGCTCGTGTGCTCGGACGCACCTCGGGATCGGTTGTGCTGGTCGATGTCGACATGCGACGGCCGATCCTCGCATCACGGCTGGGGCTCCAGAACATCCGCGGCGTCTCGAATTTCCTCGCCGGGGACGACAATTGGGAACAGCTGCTTCAGGACACGGGGAAGTCGAACGTTCAATTTATCGCTGCAGGACCGACGCCGCCGAGCGCGTCCGAATTGCTGAGCGGTGAACGTTTGGCCCTGTTCGTCCAGAAGCTGGCGAGCCGGTTCGATCATGTCATTCTCGACAGTCCTCCGATGCTGGGTCTTTCCGATGCGCCATTGATCGCGAATGCCGTTGAAGGTGTGGTCTACGTCATCGAAGCCGATCGGACTGCCGTCCGTGCATCGCAAGCGGCGCTCCAGCGACTTCGCGATTCGCGGGTGCACCTGCTTGGCGTCCTGTTGACCAAATATCGCGCGAAGCAGTCGGGCTACGGATACGGCTATGGCTATGGCTATGGCTATGGCCGCGACCGTGCTGAAGATGGCGAAGGAGCCGGGAACTGATGCGTGCGGAGCGGCGAGGATTGACGCGCGACGCGTTGGCGGCTGGCCTGACACCCGGCATTATCGTCGCGCTTTTCGCCGGTTTGCTGGCTGCAATTCTGGCTTTCTCGCAAGCGGCCGCATCGACGGGCATCGTCATAGATACGTTTCGCCCGCTCGGGGGCGGCTTCTTTTCGTGGCGAAGCGGCCAGAACCAGCTGGCCCAGAGGCTTTACGACAAGCGCGGAAAGGTCGACGCCAAATTGCTGTTCGCGACCGGTCGCACCGGCCTTGACTATGCGCCTTTGTCGGCGCGCTCGCTGTGGATGGTGGGCAAGGGATATGAGGCGACGGCCGACCTGCCGCACGCCCGCCAGGCGATGTTGCGCGCCGAGCGGATCACCCGGCGCGAGGCAGCGGTGCAATTCTGGCTCGCCGAGGATGCGCTGCGACGCGAGCAAATTGCCGTCGGCCTGCACCATTTTGATCTGATCATCCGCTCGAGGCCTGAAGCCATGCAGGAAATCCTGCCGCGCCTGGCCGCCATCATGGTCGCCCCCGTCGGCAGAAGATATCTTCAGCCGTACATACGGGAGGGCAATCCCTGGTTCCCGGAACTGCTCGCCATGGCGGTGGACCGATTGCCGCAAGCCGAACCCGTTGGCAGGCTTCTGGTCGAGCGAAAGGCAAAGGCGCCAGATCTGCCGCAACTCGATCCCGTCTATGCTCAGCTGGTATCGAAACTGGTGTCGCAGGGCGCGGATGATATGGCGCTCCAGCTTTACCCGTTGCTGCCGAGCGGAAATACCATAGTACTCGCGGACGTGAGTGGCGTTGTGGATGGACAGCCAGTTAAGGGATACCCCCCCTTCGTCTGGCAATTCGGCAACGACGCCTATGGCGCGACGCTGGTAAGCGTCGATTCCGGCAGAGCGGGGATCGAGTTTTACGGCGCGTCTGGGACCGTCGGCGTAGCGGCGACCAAGCTAGTTGCGCCGAAGACTTCCTCACAGTTTCGATGGAGGGTTCGCGAGCGCACCCCCAATCTGCAGAGCTCGGCAACATGGGTAGCAACCTGCCTGTCCGGGCGGAACGAAGGCGCACGGGTGACGTCGGTCAACCTGTTGGATGCGAGGACGCCCGCCAATCGCGACATGGTGATGTCGTTGCCGACCGGGTGCGATATCGTCCGTCTCGACATGCGGATCGTCGGCGGCATCGGCACCAACCCGGCCAGCCTGATCGTCAGCGGCCTTTCCTTGGGAAAAGCCGCGGCGGCGAAGTGATGTGACCAAGCGGCTTATCGATATCGCTTGCAGCGCGCTGGCGCTGATCATTCTGTCACCCCTGTTGCTGGTTCTCGCGCTGCTGGTTCGAGTCAGGCTGGGCTCGCCCGTTCTATTTCGGCAGGAACGGCCAGGCCGGATGGGCGAACCATTTCGCATGGTCAAATTTCGAACAATGACCGATCGACGTGATGCGGGCGGGCAATTGATGCCCGATTCCGACCGGCTGACGCCGTTCGGGCGCTGGCTGCGGGCGACGAGTCTCGACGAACTGCCTGAACTGTGGAATGTCCTGCGCGGCGATATGAGTCTGATCGGGCCGCGACCGCTTCTGATGCAATATCTGCCACTCTACTCGAAGGAACAGTGGCGGCGCCATCTGGTACGTCCTGGGGTCACCGGATGGGCGCAGGTGAATGGGCGCAATGCCTTAAGCTGGGACGAAAAATTCGCGTTCGATGTCTGGTATGTCGACCATCATAATTTGTGGATCGATCTCAAGATTCTGTTTTTGACGATCAAGAGCGTGGTCGGGCGAGAGGGCATCAGCGCCGCCGGTGACGCAACGATGCCTGCGTTCACGGGCCCCGCGACCGGTCAGGAGCGCGCGCTGAACGATTGACGGCGCCGGCCTTAGCGGCTGGCTTCCTCGAACACCGCGGTAATGACAGCCAGAATCCGTGCGAGTTCGTCGTCACCGATCGTCGGATGGCAAAGGAACATCAGGCTCGTTTCGCCAAGTTCCCGCGCGACCGGAAAGCGCTGCAACGGCCGGAACGGCGAATTGTCGAAAGCGCGCTCCAGATAGACCTCTGAACAGCTTCCGTGCATCACGATGGCGCCGCGCTCGACGCAGGTGGCGACGATCCGGTCGCGCGACCAGCCGGGCTTTAGCCCGTCCGGCCGGACATAGGCATATTGCCGATAATAGGCATGGACCATGGTGTCGGAGGGTTCGGGAACGCGAACCGTGTCGGCGAAGGGGGCCAAAGCCGCAGCGATTGCGCGGGCGATCGCAGTGCGGCGAGCCGTCCAAGCCTCCATCCGGGTTAGTTGAATGCGGCCGATTGCCGCCTGAACCTCCAGCATTCGCCAGTTGGTGCCGAAGCTTTCGTGAACCCAGCGGAACCCCGGCGGGTGCTGGCGATTATAGACGGCGTCCCAGCTTTTTCCATGATCCTTGAACGACCACATAATATCCCACAGGCGCTCGTCGGCGGTAGTGACCATCCCGCCTTCGCCGCCGGTGGTCATGATCTTGTCTTGGCAAAAGGACCAGGCGCCGACGTGGCCGATGCTCCCGACGCTCCGCCCTCCGACCTTGGCACCATGCGCTTGGGCGCAATCTTCGACGACGTGAATGCCGCGATCAACCGCTATGCGCATGATGCCGTCCATGTCGCACGGCCAGCCGCCCAGATGGACGGGAATAATTGCGCGCGTGCGATCGGTCAGCACTGCGGCGATGCTGGCGGGATGAATGTTGCCACTGTCGAGATCTACGTCGGCGAATACCGGCGTTGCGCCGGCATTGACGACGGTCGACACCGACGCGATGAATGTCCGGGGTGTGACGATGACCTCGTCACCTGGTCCGATCTCCAGTGCCTTCAGGGCCAGATCCAGCGCCAACGTGCCGTTGGCGAGCGCGATCGCCCGCGGGCTATCACACCAGCGGGCAAATTCCGTTTCAAAGTTCCGGCCTTCGTCGCCGGTCCAATAATTGACGCGGTTGGAAAGGAGAACGTCGCGGACCCGGTCGGCTTCTTCGTTGGAAAAACCCGGCCAGGGGGCAATGGGAGCGTTGAGCATGGCGCGCCTCTTATGCCAAAGCAGACCCGCTGCCAATGACTTGATCGCCGATGTTCAGCGGCCGGAGGTCGCAACCTCGCGCAGCCATCCCGCTGTCTCGCATACGGCGCGTTCCATCGCAAGATTCCGGTCGTAAAATGCGCGGGCCTCCCGGCCCATCTCGTCGCGACGCTCATCAGGAGATGCCGCGAGCGTCCCGACCGCCGCAACCATTGCATCGACATCCTCGGGTGGACAGACGAAGGCGGCGCCCGATTCCCGCAACATCGCTGCCGCTTCGCCCGAAACCCCGGCGAGAATCGGTTTGCCGACCGAAAGATAGTGCTGCAGCTTCGAGGGAATCGTGATGTCGTACAGGCTTTTGCCATTCAGATGCAGAACAAGTGCGTCCGCGCGATCGAATATGCGATCCATCTTCGCCCGGCTGACCGGATCATGTAGCTGGATATGGTTCACGCCGGCGGCGGCGATCCGGCGCGCGAGAAGGTCGCGCTCGACACCATTGCCGAACAGGTGCAATCTGACTTTTTCGTTCGCCGAACGCGCGCGGATGAAGGCGTCCACAACAAAGCCGAGGCTCTGAGCCTGTCCCAGGTTTCCGCCATAGACGAAGTTGATGGCGTCCTCGTCCCATCCATCGATCTCGACCTGTGGCTCGCCCGGCGACGCTGGGATATAGGTCGACCAATTATAGAGGCGGTGGAGTTTTTCCGGGGGAACCCCGCGTTCGGCCAATCGCGCCTTCATTCCGTCCGATTGAGCGATCACTAGCGCCGCGCGCCGATAAACGAAGTCGCAAATCTTTCCGAGGATGGATGGAATTGTTGCTCCGCCCATGCCGGAGGCCGCGACGCTGTCGGGCCAAAGATCCTGTATTTCGACGATAAACGGGCGCCGGTGAACCGCCCCGAAAATTGCGGCGGCGAGCGCGGGGGTCACCGGTGGATGATAAACATAGATCGCGTCGAATCGCCGGGCGTTGAAAAGACCAAAAGCCAGGCTCGACAGAAAGAAGCTGGCATAGTTCAGAATACGTCCGATGGACGAACGATCGTGCGACGGCCAGATCGGGAGGCGATGGACGGGAAAGGACCATTGCCTGTCTCGCCGATATGGCGTGATGTGGTATCCGGGGTATAGCTTTCCGCCCGGATAATTGGGAAAGGCCGTCGCGACTTCGACCTCCATACCCTCGGCTATAAGGGCGGCGGCGAAAGACACACCTTTGAAGGCGGGCTCGGGTTCGAACCACTGGGTAAGGAAAAGGACGCGCAAGGGAAGGGGCTTTGCAACTGGAAATCTGCCGCGTGCCTAGCTTTTCGGTGGAGCGCTGGCAACCGGTAGAGCTTCGCTGCCAGGGGCGGGGCAATCATTGCTTGGCTCTGTGTTCCTGAATGGCTATGGGCTCCACTCGCCCGCAGCAATGGCCCAGAATTTCCGCTCATGACCAGTCAAGATTTTCAAGGGCAGGCGATTGGCGGGCCGCATCATGTGGAAGGTGGCGCGCGTCTTCTTCTTTATGGTGCCGTTCCCGATCCGGCGATGCTGAAGCAGGGCTTTTATGCCGCGGAAGTCGAGGGGTTGTTGCTGCAGCCTTCGGTGGCCGAGGTGCGGGTCACCAATCGTCTGGGCGACGTCTGGCGCGCTTCATATGACGGGCTTGTCTGCTATTTCTATTCCTATTCGGCGATGGCGGCTATTCTCGCGCGATTGCGCGGTATTCCGGTCGTGGCGACCGGCGGCGCCGAACAGGTTTTCCGGTCCATGGCGCCCGGATTGTTGACCTTCCTTGGCCGCATCATGCTGTTCGGCTTCACCTTGCTATTCGCAGACCGCGTTCTTGCAACGTCGTCGACGGACTATCGCCAGATGCGCAAGATCGGCTGGTTCCGCAGGTCGGCAATCCGGTTGAGCTTTCATGGCGCCGACGCTGTGAGCCGCATCGATCGCGCGAATTTTTCCTTGCAACGATCGTCCGGCTCGCTGGTGACAATTTGCGGGATGGACAGTGCCGAGAATATCAAGCGCAAGGGACTGCTCCGCGCGATCGACCTGTTTGCGCGGATGCGCGAGGGACACCCGGACGCCCGCCTCGTCGTGATCGGCCGTCCGACCTACGCAAATCTCGCCCGTGATCATGCGGCTCGCCTTTCGTGCGAGGATGCTGTTGATTTCGTTGGCTATGTTTCCGAGGAAGAGAAGATCCGGCTGCTGCGGACCTCGCGCTATTATGTGCAATTGTCCGAATATGAAGGGTTCGGGATCGGCGCACTCGAGGCTTTGGCGATGGGATGCCAGGTCGTTCACAGCAATGTCGGGGGTTTGCGCGACAGCGTGGCGGGATATGGTCTGATCCTGCCACTTGACGGAATCGCTGAATTCGACACGGCGGCGCCCTATGATATCGGCGACTGGGCCGGATTCGAGCAGCATATGGCGCAGTTCGGCGTCGACCGGCGGGCGAACGCGATATTGGATGCGCTTTTCGGCCGATGATCCGCGAACGCAGTCTTCGAGCCAATTCGCTGTCCAGCCTGTTCGCAAGCGGCGGTGTGTTCGCGATAACATTAGCGATGCCTGCGGTTCTCGCCCGGTCGATCGTGGCATCGGATTATCAGACCTATGCGACGGCGATGGCGTTTCTGCCGCTCGCGCTGCTCCTCTCCCAATCGTTACGAAATTGCGCGGGAAGCGCATTGATCGTCGCGATGCAGAAAGCCGACGGGCCGGATGTTGCGCGCGCCTATCGCCGGATCGTGCTGCTGGCGACGGGGCTCGTGCTTGCCGGAGGCGCATCCATCATAGAGTTTCTCCGGTTCTTTTCGCTGGTCGGCGATCTCGATCAAGGGCTACTCCGCTTTGGAAGCTATTGTGTCCTGATCATTGTTTCAGGAATCGGTTTCTCGCTGTTGGTGACCGGTCCGGCAACGGCCAGTCAGGACTTCGTGCCGGAAAACCTACTGAAGCTGGCACCGCCCGCGCTTTTGCTGACGCTGCTTGCCGCGATTTTTATCATTTCGCCGGGCGACAAGCTGTGGTGGATATTCGCTGCGGTTGCGGTGAGTCCCTGGCCCTTGGCGGGCTGGCTGATGTTTCGCTATCATGGCGCCGTGGCGCGTTGGTTCGAGACCAACCAAGCCGGCAAGAAGCCAGTTTCAGACTTCTCGGCTCCGAATGCCATTTTTCGCTTTCTGCTCCTGTCGTCGGCCTCGGTAGGCTGGTGGAATCTGACCGCCTATTTCGCGACGTCGATCACCGTCGCAATCGTCGCGTTGACCTTGCCCAACGATGTGGCCGCGTTCGGCATGGCGTTCAGCCTCATCGGGCTTTTGTCGGGCGGATTGATCGCCATATCGGCGCCGATTGCGTCGCGGGTCGCGTCGATCCCGCTTCACGATACCGCGACCCGCGTTGCTGCCTTCCGACGGTTCAACCGCTATTTCATCGTTTACACCCTGGCGGTCGCCTTTTTCGTGCTGCTCGTTCCCGCACGGATTTACGAACTCTGGGTCGGCCCGCAATATGCCGGTTCCGTTCGTACCATGCTGTTGCTATTGCTTCCCGCGACCATATTGCGGTTGCAGACAATGTGCTTCACGCTATTTGTGATGAGCCTCGGTCGACAGTCGAGTTTGTGGTTGAGCCCTATGGTCGAGGCCATCGTCGCGACCTTGGCCAGCTTCCTGCTTGTTTCGGTATTGGGGATCGAAGGGATCGCGTTGGCATTGACGCTTTCTGCCACGGTCCGGCTGGCAATGACGCTGGGGCATGATATCAGACTGAACCAAGATCTTTTTCCCATAGAATGGAACGATTTGTTAATTCCAAAGCTGGTGCGGGCGCGATAGTGGCCGACTTCATCTATTCCCGGCCCGAGCGCTGCGACGCGTGCGGCACCGAATTGCATCCTTGGCTGTCGGGCGTCCGCGACAGGGTCTATGGCGTCGATGGCCAATGGGATATGTATCGCTGTGGCAACGGTGCCTGCGCCGCCGCCTATCTCGATGCGCGCCTGACCGGCGAGCAGCTCGGAAGCTTCTACGCGACATATAGCACCCACAGCGATCCGGTATTGGCGGTAAGCGGCGTCAAGCGTGGCTTCCGACAAGCTATCGACTGGTTTCTGCATCGGAATCTGGGCTATCGCCGCCCCGAGGCTTCGACCGCAACGTCGATATTGGCGCGGTTCTTCAGCGTGGTCCCCCTCCTGCGCCACACGGCGCTGTCGCGTGTCTTCTGGTTGCCCCACGTGGCGAAAGGCAAGCTGGTCGAGATCGGATTCGGAAATGCGCAGACGCTCCTGCAAATGCGCGAGCTGGGCTGGGATGTGGAAG
>Ga0247823_10001064_pt1 | contig 23079 bp, 30 predicted proteins | sample 13C_PalmiticAcid_2_FD_192426 | JGI IMG/M metagenome (GOLD analysis project Ga0247823, IMG submission 192426) | Soil microbial communities from agricultural site in Penn Yan, New York, United States - 13C_PalmiticAcid_Day30 | ecosystem: Environmental > Terrestrial > Soil > Agricultural land... | reverse complement strand
GCTGGGGCCTAGGGGATGAGGCCGAACAGCGGCCGGAGGGGATGCCGGCGGGGGTGGCGACCCGCCGGTCGCCCGCACCCAAAAGGGGTACGGGAGAAATTTAGCCATGAGCTAAATCAATTGTCAATAGCTGTCAGCTAAATTACCTTGTGGTCACCGAGATCTCGGCGGGCCTGTCTGCGGGGAACACGCAAACTGCCAAATACGGCAGCTCGTTGCCCAAGGCATTCGTAGCCTCGAACTCCAAAGTTACGCGGGCGCCACCGGTCGTTTGATCCGCTTGAAATGTGGCACCCGACCACGTGTGGGCATCAACTAATGAAGGGAACAATGCCCGCTCGCGGGCCGCTTGTGCGCAAGCTGCGATGGCGCGTCCTCGGCTGACAGTCTTCTCGGACTGGGCGACAACCTTGTGATCCGAAACGACATCAGTTTCGGTCACGTAGAAGCGCTCGTGATTTCGACAGTCAACGAATACCGTGAGTTGCTCCTTGCTCGAGCGTTCGTTCGATACCTCCACCAGCTCAACGAAATCGCATCTACCTGACCCAATCGCTTTCAGTGCGGCGGCCTCACGAAGGGGCTGAATCCGTGTCCAAGCACTGCCTATCTTCCTTGCCAGTTTTGGGTAGTCGCGCTTGTCGTACCGCTCGTGAACATACTCGCTCATCAATTTCGCTGGATCCAACGCGGCGCTCTGTGGTTGCGGAACGGCAGCGCTGGCCACGGGTCCCTGCTGTTCAGAAGGCACAGGCGATTGACCACAGCTAGCTAAGGCGCCCGCGACCAGGGGCGCCAGTAGGAATTTCCATTTCACGTCCACTCTGCGTGATCCTCTGCAAAGAATTGAGATGTATCTTGGATGAGCCCAACATCGTCAAAGGAGATCCCATCAGCAAGGCACTGACGGCCGCGCTCCAAGTCTGTAAACAAAGTCGAAAGTGCGCGATCCTCAAGCCTCTCAATGCTGGGGCAGGAGATGAGATGCTGGTCCACGATCCATTGCAGTCCATACCGCTGCTTCAGGAATCGGATCCTCCGCAACATGAACTCTCGCGTGGCCATGTCGAGCTCGCGAGGTGGTGGCGGCGGAACTATGCGAAGGGCGGGGACTCGCGGCAAGGACGTCCTGGCCCTAACCTTATTTGCGAGCGCCTCCGCCAGCGCTTCGAGATTCATCTGGCCTTCCATCTTTCCCCCCTTCCTGCAGAACCTTTCTTACATACTTTGTGAACGAAACGACATTGTCGGCAGTCACCTCGGACTCCCTGCGAGCATTCAGATAGTCATAGGCGATAAGCACGATCGCGCTATCGGCCTCTGATTCAACGTCGAATGGGACTTGGAGGGCTTCACATGCCATCCGAACAACCTTGATTGACGCTGCCAGTATCTTGGGGACAAGTCGCTCGGGCTGAGACGCCGAGCTCGGGTACTGAAAGTCGGGCGCAGCCACGCTCGCGGCGCCGCCGAATTGCATTTCAAACGGGATGTCCATTGAACCACGCGGCAGGCCGGCGGCGACCTCAAGCTTCCGGGCAACTTCATCGCCGATCTTCTTGCCGCCGTAGAGTTGGCTCAGAAATGACGCGCTGAGATCCAGCCTGATGGCGGCTTCTCGCTTTGTGCGCCCTTTGGCGATCTCTCTGTCGACCAGCACCCGGAAGTTGGCCGTGCGCGTAGTAGTTACGTCCATGCGGGCAGAGTAGCCCCCAGCTAAAGCGTAGGGTTTAGCCAGAGGCTTGACAGCCGGGTTTAGCTCGTGGCTAAATCTCGTCCCCATGGACCTACAAACTTTCATTTCGGTACCGGAGCGGAAGCGCCATCTCGCCGCCAAACTTGGCCGCTCCGAAGGGTATCTCTGGCAGGTTGCGACTGGCTGGCGCGGCAAGCGCGCCAGTGCTGAGCTGGCGCAGCAGATTGAGTCTGCGACCAAAGAAATCGGTCCTGCCAGCGTATCCAAGGCAAGCCTGCGGCCCGACTTGTGGTGTGAAACCGGCGAGGCAGCCTGACATGGGAGGGAATGCACGCATGCCTTGGATCTGCGAGCGCCTCCGCCAGTCACTGCGCGATTGGCTGAATGCACCGAGCGATATCTCGGAAACAGAAGTTGCGAGACTGCACGCTGCGGTCAACGACGGCCTGGCCACTACTGCCGAGCGTTCCCGCTTCTTCGCCCTGTTGGGCCAGCAGGGCATTACGCCACGGCGAGTGCGGCCACCGTACGACTTACACCCAATTGTGTGCATCTGCACCGCCACCGACAAAGACGACTGCTCATGCGTTACGGCATTCCTGGACCGTCGGCAGGCTCGAACCGCCGTGCAGCGCGGAGCATCAGCTCGGTGACGGCAATCGCATGCTCGGGCGTTCCTTGGTCTCCGAACACCGATCGGACCGCATCCCAGGCCAAGTCTAGGGTTTCCGTGACGTCGACTGCGGCGCTTCGAAAGGGCTCTGGCGTCTTGCGCGACTCCAGGTGCCTGTCGAACAGGTTGTCGTACTCCATGTCGGCCTCGGTTTCGGTTGGTTGGGAGCTTCAGGCGGCTCGTGCACACCCATCCTACCAAGCCGGCAACGGGAGCCATTGAGATGCGCAGGATGACCGCTTCCGAACTGGCTGCCTTGGTAGCCCGCACCCGCGCCGAGTACTCCAGCCCGGCGAAGTGGCTACGGGACACAGCGACTTTCCTGTGGCTCCTGTCCGGACTGTTCGTCATTGGCCTGGCGCTGAACTATGGGCTGGGATTTGGATCGCGGCTCAAAGGCCACTGCAACGATCTCGCCAGGCCCCGTCTGCACATCGAATGCGCGCAGGGCAGTGAAGCGGAAGCGGGGCAGGGGGCGGTCAGATCTCGTCATGCTGTGCAGGATGCCCGTGGACCGGGAGGCGGCGCATGAAGCTCGTGCGTCAGTTTCTGCCTCCGCGGCAATCGGTCATCTACGGCTACACGCGCCGGATGCTCGATGAAACCGCGACCAACGCCAACAGCTTCGCCATGGCAGTCGCAGAGCTCTATTTGGCGCGCGTAGCGCCCGACCAGCGGCAGGTGAAGTTCCGGCTAGGCGATGGCGATGACCTACTGGCGGCCATGCGCAATAACGGTCAGATCCTGCGCCGATACATGGATGGCACGCTGAAAGTGCTGCCAGCGGATCTGGAAGAGGCCTGGATAATCGCGCTTCCAGACGCCTACCGCTCGGAGTGCGAGCGCGAGTTGGGACGCCGCCGCAGCTTCTACCCGGTCCGCGTGCTTGAGCCCACGGCCGGCGCAGAAGCGGCCGGCATGGCTCAACTGGCAACGGAAGTCGGCCAGTTGTTCGAGGCCCTGTCGCATGCCTTGGCCGATGGTCGCGTGGACGAACAAGACCTGCCGCACGTGGGGCGAATCCTGGACGAAACCGACGACGTCATTGCCGCCGTCCTCGCCATTCGCCGCCGGTTCCAGAGTTTGCTGCCGAAAGCGCCCGGAGGCTGCTGCGCATGACCGTCAAAGGGGCACCCAGCAACCGTGCACACCTGGAATCTATGCCGCTCCTCGGCGAAGGAGCGCCGGCATTGGCGCAAGGAGCTCTCGCAGACATCGTGGCTGCGTGGTCTGGTGAACCCATCGAAATTCCGCTCATGGCGTGGCCGGCGATCCTGCAGGCCCGCGCCCAATCGCAACAACCGCTGGAGCTCGCGGAGCTACAGCGGATCATCGAAGCCGATGGTGGTCATGATGATCACCGCTGAGTTCTTCGCGGGCTTCTTTTTCAGTCTCGACAGGTGCAGGCGGACCATTTGCGTACGTTCGGCTACCGAGAGCGTGCGATACGCCACGACAACGTACGTAATGTTCTTGCTGGCGTCCCTGATGGGGTTCTTGACGCTCGGCATTTCCATGTCTGCCTCCGGTTGTGATGGCGTGGTCGCACACCCATCCTACCGGCAGGCCGACACCCTACGCACGAGGGCGCAATGGGTCCGGCCCACGCTCGTGGGCCACCTCCCTGTATGGCAGGGGGGCTGATGCTCGTGTCCACTGGGGCCCAACACCGCCGTTCTTGTCCAGGCGCGGCTTGCTGCAGTACGGCCGCCCGCACCGCGATGGAAGCCGCGCGCCGTGCTCTGGACGAGCCGGGCCTACCGCCAGGCGATTCGGCGTGGGCCGAGCACGAACGCCTCCGAGTGGACGATGAGCAAGCGCAGTCGCCGCAGGCGTGCCTCGTTCTACGGGAGGCCCCGTGCCCGTAAGCCGTTGCATGGGCGAAGCCTTGAAGATCGCGCAGAGCCCGCGTGAGCAGTGGGGCCCGGCCACCGAACGTTTGCCGGAAGCCTGTCCGCACGCCGACTGTACCGGCGGGCAAGGTTGTCGGGCACGCGTGCAGGAATACTTGCGGACCCAGTACCGAATGCTCGCTCGTCGCGATCGTTCGACCCCAGCCGTGCGAGGTGCCGCGCGATGAGCCATTCAGAGGTCGATGTGAATCAGCTCAAGGCAGGCGTGGACCTGGCTGCGGTCGTGGGCCGCTACGTGCAACTGCGCAAGCAGGGGCGCGAGCTGTCGGGCTTGTGTCCATTTCATGCCGAGGACAGCCCGTCTTTCACCGTGATTCCCGACAAGGGATTCGTGCACTGTTTCGGGTGTGGCGCGCACCACGACGTGATTGGCTTCCTCAGGCGCATGACCGGATGCGACTTCAAGGAAGCCTGCGCCCAGCTCGGCGCGCGGGAATACGTCAGCGCCCGAAGCGATGTTCAGGTGCAAGACAACGCACCCCTCGACGTCAAGTGGGTGCCGCTGATGCCTGTTCCGGAGGATGCACCCAACCTCATGCAAGACGGCGAATGGACCGTGCCAATCTGGAACCCGAAGCGCGGGAAGATCACCCGGCTCAAGCCGGCACGCGTGGATGCCTATCGCAGCGCCAGCGGAGCCCTACTGGGGTACGTCCTGCGCGCGAACATCACGGATCGCCAATCGGGGAAGGTCAAGAAGTGGACGCCGACGGTTACCTGGTGCGTCGGTCCTGACGGCAAGCGACAGTGGTGCCTGCAGCACTTCCCGACCCCGCGGCCACTGCTTGGCCTGGATGCGCTCGCCGACAAGCCAAATGCGCCGGTGCTGGTCGTGGAGGGTGAGAAATGCCGCGCAGCTGGCGCTGGCGCGTTCCCGCAGTACGCGGTGGTGACCTGGCCGGGCGGAAGCCACGGCGTCAACAAGGCTGACTGGTCGCCGTTGGCTGAGCGCGATGTGGTGTTGTGGCCTGATGCCGACGCTGCCGGTGATAAGGCGGTGCGCGGGTGGCGCAATGATGCCGGCGCCTACTTGCCGGGCATCGCGCAACTCGCCGCCCGGGTGGGCGCGCGATCCCTCCGCCTGATCGATACCACCGGCCAGCCACGAGGCTGGGACGTCGCTGACGCCCTGGAGGTCGACGGTTGGACGCCGCGGCAACTGGCTGCCTGGGCGGCTGGACGCGTCGTTGATGTCGCCGTCGTTCCGGCGGGCGCGCAGGCGGTAGCAGCATGACGACCAGCAAGCGCAAGAACATCACCGTCATCGACGGCGGCCGCGGCACCACGCCGCCGGGCGGGGGCGTGCAAGACCCTGATGCGTGGCTTTCGCAGATCACCAGGAATCGTGATGGCAACGTCGAGGGCTCGCTGCACAACCTGCTACTCATCCTGGAGCATGACGAACGGCTTGCCGGACTCTGGTGGTTGAATGAGTCGAGCAACCAGGTCGTGCTCTCCCGCGATCCCCCCTGGAAAGGGGGTAATCGCGACGAATTCACGGACGCGGACAGCTGCGAGCTGGCGGCCTGGCTCCAGAATCCGGATACCTACTGGATGAAGTGTGGCGATGACACGGTGCTGAAGGCGGTCATTGCCGTGGCCCGGCGCCATCGCCGACACCCTATTCGCGAGTACCTGACGAGCCTGAAATGGGACGGCCAGCCGCGCGTGGAGCGCATGCTGGTGGACCTGTTCGGCGCACCAGACAACGCCTACAGCCACGGCGCCGCGCAGTGCTTCATGGTGGGCGCGGTGGCGCGCGTGCTGTGGTTCGACGCCAAGCAACCCTTCGTGGGCGCGCAAGTCGATTTCATGCTGGTGCTGGAAGGCGAGCAGGGCAAACGCAAGTCAAGCGCCCTGCGTGCCCTCTTCGGCAGCCACTGGTTTGTCGAGACCAGCGAATCCCCAAGTGGCAAGGATTTCTATCAGGTCATCCAGGGCTGCTGGGGCGTTGAGATTGGCGAGATGGACAGCTTTTCGAAGGCCGATGTCACCAGCGTCAAGACAGCCATCACGCGCCGCGTGGACAAGTTCCGCGCGCCTTACGAACGGGTGCCGCGATCCTACCGGCGTGAGTGTGTGTTCGCAGGCACGACCAACGAGCACCAATACCTGCGTGACCCCACGGGCGGCCGTCGGTTCCTGCCAGTACGCACGGATGGCGAGGTGAAGCTCGATGCCATTGCTGCATCACGCGACCAGTTGTGGGCAGAGGCGGTTGCCCTGTTCGATGCCGAGTTTCATTGGTGGGATCTCCCCGGCGAGGCGACCGAGGAGCAGGCCGCGCGCTATGTGGGCGACAGTTGGGAGGACCGCGTGGAGCGCTGGGTGGAAGGGCGCGCCGCTGAAGACCGCTACCCGTCACGCATCAAGTTCAGTGCGGGTCCGCCGGTTTGGGTGACCACCGACGAGATCTTGTCCCACGCCATTGGCATGGACGCGGCCAAGCACGGAAGACCCGAGCAGATGCGCATTGCCGCTATCATGCGTTCGCTTGGCTTCGAACATCACCGCGAGCGATGGCCTGACGGGGGTAGGGAGCGACGCTGGTTCCGCGCCAGCGTGGACGTCAAAGCCTGGATGAAGGACGACAAAGCCGGCAAAGGGGAGGTCGATGACGATCCACCCTTCTGACCTCGGACCCTCAGGTTGTCCCAACCTGCCCAACCTTGCCCAACCTGTTGTCCCAACCTCAGGCCATGTGTCGTGGGCGTTGCCCAACCTGCCCAACCTTTTTCGCGCACGCATGTGTATTTGCAAACCGGTTTCACCTTACCCCCTTATCACTCATAGGTTGGGCAGGTTGGGCAGGTTGGGACAACGTAGCAGTATCAAGGCTTCCCGCTGTCCCAACCTCGCCGATGAGGTTGGGCAGGTCGGGACAACGGCATGTTTCACGGGAATCGGCGGGACGACGACGGGCATGCCGACCCCGAACCCGGGCGAGACCATCATCGGCGGCCGGTGCGTCGGGTCCTCCCCAGGGGCGGCGACTACGGGTAATTCGGACCGCGCTTGCAGGCTGTTCACCGACCTTCCTAAGGGGGTTAAGTGAAGGTTCTGCCCGCCCTGATGCAGCCCATCACCCAGGCCGAGTTCGCCCAGGTGGTCGGCGTGAGCGAAGCGCGCGTCAGCCAGCTCGTCAGCGAAGGCGTGTTGGCTCGCGGCGACACCGCGCATGCCTGGCTGGCGGCGTACTGCGACCGCCTGCGTGACCAGGCCGCCGGCCGGCTCGGCGCAGAGCTGGGCGGCCTGGACCTGGTGCAGGAACGCGCGGCGCTCGCGCGCGAGCAACGGGAAGGGCAGGCCATCAAGAACGCCGTGGCGCGGAAGGAATACGCGCCCGTGGGCGTGCTGTCGGATGTGTTGGGCATGGCCGCGAGCGCGGTGGTCGACCGCTTCGACCAGTTGGAAGGCGTGCTGCGCAAGGCGGTGCCGGACCTGCCGGACGAAGCCAAGACCGCCGTGCTCAAGGTCATCGCAAACGCGCGCAACGAATGGATCCGCGCCACCGACCGCATTGTCACCGAGGCCGTCGACGCCATGCTCGACATGGACGCCGGCGACGTCGATGACGTCCTTGGGGCCGAGGAGGAGGACGCGGCATGACGGCCAATCCGCCTGCGTTGCACGCGGAGACCGCGTCGGCGATCAAGGCCGCCGTCCGGCTGGGTCTGGAGAGCCTGCGCGCGGAGCCGCCGCAACGGCTGGGCGACTGGGCGCAGGAACACTTCAAGCTCGCTGGAGAGAGCAGCCACCAGAAGGGAGCCTGGGTGGCGTGGGCCTTCCAGGTCGGCATCCTCGACTTCATGTCCGACGACCGCATCGAAGAGTTGGACGTGATGAAGGCCAAGCGCATCGGCTACACGAAGATGCTGGTGGCCAACGTCACTTACAACATCGCGCACCGACGCCGGAAGCAGGCCTTGTGGCAGCCGACAGACGATGATCGCGACAGCTTCGTCAAGAGCGAGATTGATCCGGTCCTCGACCCGATCAACGGCGTGCTAGCCATCAACAAGGTCCGCCGGAAGGGCAACACGTCCGCCGAGACCATCAAGTTCAAGCCCTTCCGCGACAGCGCGTTGCACCTTCTGGGCGGCAAGGCGGCGCGCGCCTATCGCCGCATCACTGTGGCCTGGGCGGGCCTGGACGAAATCTCGAAGTTCGACCGCAGCATCGAGAAGTCCGGGCCACCCCGCGGCTTGGCCAAGGGACGCCTGGAGGGGGCGCCTTACCCGAAACTCGTCTGCGGATCCACGCCGCTGCTGAAGGGTCTGTGCCACATCGAAGACGCGGTCGAGGAGGCGGAGGGCCTGGTTCGCTTCCACATCGAGTGTCCGCGCTGCGGCGCCGAGCACCCGCTGCTGTGGGGTGGCAAGGAAAAGCCATTCGGGTTCAAGTGGGAGCGCGGGCATCCGGAGACGGTTCGGCACGTGTGTCCACACTGCCGCGAGTCCATCGCCCAGGCTGACTACCTGCCTGGCGGCGCGCCAATGATCGGGACCTGGATCTGCGAGCGCACCGGTAAGCGCTATGGCGCCGACAGAATTTGGCGAGACCGCACCGGCGCGCCCTGCCTTCCCCCGCGTTCGCTGGGCGTGCACGTGTGGACGGCGTACAGCCCGCAGCGCTCATGGGCCGACATCGTCAAGGAGTTCGAAGATGCCCTGGTCGCGCTCGCGAAGGGCGACACCGGGCCCATGCAACTGTTCGTCAACGAGACGCTCGGCGAGACCTGGGAGCTGGCGGGCGAGCGAACCGACGAGCATGCGCTGCAGGCCCGCGCCGAGGACTACAGCCTCTGCACCGTGCCCAAGGGGTGCCTGATCCTGACGGCGGCGGTCGACGTGCAGCGCAACCGCTGGGAAATTACCGTCTACGGATGGGGTAGGGGGCAGGAATCCTGGGTCATCGACGTGGTCGTCATCGAAGGAAACCCAGCCGTCGACGAAGAGTGGGCCGCCGTTACCGAACAACTGCAGCGCCGGTACCGGCAGGAGTGGCACGGTGGCAGCCTGGGCATCAGCGCCACCAGCATCGATAGCTCGGATCAGACGCAGGCCGTCTACAACTGGGTCACCAAGGCGCAATACGTGCTTCCCCATCTGCGAGCCATCAAGGGCGACGGTGCCGAGACCACCAACATCCTCGGTCCCAGCAGCCTGCAGGAAGTGAACTGGCGCGGCAAGAAGGTACCGCGCGGGATCAAGCTGTGGCGCGTCGGTGTCGACGCCGCCAAGGATCTGCTGCTGGGCCAGTTGGCGATTGAGGCTCCTGGCCCGGGCTATATCCATTTCAGCAAGGAGCTATCGCGCGAGTTCTACGAGCAGCTCACCGCGGAGCAGCGCGTGCTGGCCAAGGTCAAGGGCAGGGACGCCTACCGGTGGGTCAAACGCCGCCCGCGTAACGAGCAATTGGACAACCGCAACTACGCCCTGCACGCAGCCATGGGCTTGGGCCTGCACAAGTACACCGAGGAGCGTTGGCTGCAACTGGAAGCGAGCGTGCAGCCGCCGCCCGATCTATTCAGCCTACCGATGTCCAACTCCAGTGATTCCCATGAAACACAAGATGGGAGCGTTCCCTACCGACAGCCGAGAGATTCCCGTGAAACCCCAATCCCAAAGGCCGCCCCTGATGGTTTTGGCTCGGACAGGTGGAGTGCCCGCCTTTGAGCCGGAACACGACGCGCGCCAAGGCACGGGTAGAGGAACTGGCCGACGAGCTGGCCGTCGGCGCAGCATTACGCCTGCGAGATGATGTCGAGCGCATCCGTCCGATCGTGGAAGCGGTCGTTGCCTACTTGACGGAGGAGTACCCGTCACAGGACCTCTATATTCCGGGCAAGGTGAAGTATCCAGTCGCGGAGATCCGGGCAGACATCGAAGCAGGAAAGTCGATTCGGTACATCTGTGGGAAGTACCGCACGGACCGCAGGACAATCTACCGCCTGTTGGACGAAGTCGAATAGGAGTGCGGGAGTTTCCCCGAGAACTCCCGCACCCGGATCAGCATGATGCTGATCCATGTCCTTCGCCACCGAACAAGTTGCGCTCCTCAAAGACGCCTACCAACGCGTACTGACGGGGCAATCCATCCGATTCGGTGAGCGCCAACTGACGCGCGCGGACGCCCAGTGGATCAGTAGTGAACTCGACAAATGGTTGCGCCGTGCGGCGGCAGAGCAGCAGGCCGCTGCCGGCGGGCAGGCAGGCGTGGTGATCGCCGACTTCAGTGGGTCCACTGCGTGCCAGGACTTCCGGAGGGATCCGTGAAGCCCGGCGCTTTCGATCGCATCCTCTTGCATGTCGCGCCCGGCTGGGCCGCGGCTCGGGCGCGCAGTCGCGTGAGGACCCTCGCCTACTGCCAGGCGTACGAGGCGGCCGAATCGAGCCATCTTCGGCGCCAGTCGCGCGAGATGGGCAGCGGCAACAACGTCGTGCAGATGACCGGAACCCGCCTGCGCAACCAGGCTCGCCACCTGGACCGCAACCACGACATCATCAGTGGCGGACTGTCCTCCGTTATCCAGAACATCATCGGGCCGGCTGGCATCAACGTCGTGCCGACGCCGCGTGACGCGGCAGGTAATGTCGTGGAAAGCGTGGTCGACCAGATCATGCCCCTGTACGCCGCCTGGTCCAAGCGCCCGGAAGTCACCTGGATGCATGACTGGGCCAGCTGCCAGCGCCTGCTGGGGCGAACCTGGTTGCGTGACGGTGAGGCCTTCGCACAGGAGCTCCGCGGGTTCGTCCCGTATCTGGAGCATGGCTCGTCTGTTCCGTTCTCGCTTGAGCTCCTGGAACCGGACATGGTTCCGCTGGACTTGGACGATCGCTCGCGTCGCATCACACAGGGTGTGGAGCGCAACGCGTGGGGCCGGCCCGTTGCCTATCATGTCTACCGTCAGCATCCCGGGGACCCGGATGCCTTCATCCCCGAGACAAAGCGCGTTTCAGCAGATCTGATTCGTCACCTGCGCACGGTCGATCGCATCGGGCAGGTTCGCGGTATAAGCATCCTCGCCAGCACGTTCACGCGCATCGAGGACCTCAAAGACTACGAGGAGAGCGAGCGCATCGCCGCCAAGATTGCCGCCAGCATGGCGGCGGTCATCATCAAGGGCGATCCCAGCAGTTACGACCCCGAGCACGCCCCGAAGGGCGAGCGCCGTATGCGCTTTCAGCCCGGCATGGTGTTCGACAACCTCGTGCAGGGTGAAGACGTCAAGTCCATCGACTCCAAGCGCCCGAATCCGAATCTGGAGCCGTATCGCAACGGGCAACTACGCGCCATTGCCGCGCCGATGCGTATTTCCTTCTCAACGCTGGCGAAGAATTACAACGGGACGTACAGCGCCCAGCGGCAGGAACTGGTTGAGCAGTACGGCGCATATGGCGTGTTGGCGTATGAGTTCATTTCGCAGCTGCTGCGCCCCATCTACGAACGTTTCGTCCACATCGCCGTGGCCTCCGGCGAGCTGATCCTGCCGCCCGGTGTGACGCCGGAGAGCGCGGCCAGCGCGGACTACCTCCCTCCGCCGATGCCCTGGATCAACCCGGTCCACGAAGCCGAAGCCCTGCGCACGATGGTGCGCTCTGGGTTCAAGAGCGCCACCGCGGTCATCGCCGAGCGTGGTGGGCGCATGTACGACACCTTTGAGCAGATCGCACACGAGCGGCGCTGGGCCCGTGACCTGGACATCGTGCTCGACACCGACCCGGCACTGGTCGCTGGGTCGGGCGTCGCCCAATCGGCGGCCGCAGCGACGACCGCTCCCAACTCCGAAGAGGAACCCGCATGAAGCACACGATTCTGGCGACCTGCGTCCTGGGCGCGATCTTTGCGTTCGACAACGTTGGCTTGGACACCATTGCCCCGGAGGCGCGCGGGAAGTCCGTCCTGGCCCTGAGCACGAACAGCAACGGCGAGGCCGAGTTGTTGATCTATGGCCCCATCGGCGACTACTTCTGGGGCGAAGGCATTACCGCGGCCTCGGTGGTCGAGCAACTATCCCAAGTCAGGGCCGGCACCATCCATGTCCGCATCAACTCCGACGGCGGCGTCGTCACCGACGGCCTGGCGATCTACAACGCTCTGGTCCAGCACCCGGCCACCGTCAATGTGACAGTCGATGGCATCGCCGCGAGCATCGCCTCGTTGATCGTCATGGCAGGAAGCACCCGGCGGATGCATGCGAACACGATGATGATGCTCCATGGGCCGCAGTCCGGGGCGTGGGGCTTCGCAGGCGACCTGCGCGATCGCGCGGACGTGCTCGACACGTACGCCGCATCCATGCAGAGCAGCTACGGCACGCGCGCCAAGGACCCCGCAGCCATCGAGGCGATGCTGGCTGATCGCAAGGACCATTGGTTCACGGCATCCGAGGCGGTCGCGACCGGTCTGGCGGATCAGATCGTTGATGTCGAGCAACCCATTCCAAGCGAAGCCGCCACCGCGGCTGCGCTGTTGTCTTACGTGCAGGCCATCGCCAGCACCCCCGCGCCGCTCGTTCCGACGCTGCGCAATCGAATCCAGACGACCACCACGGCGTCTGCCTTTTCCTCGCTCCGCGAGGGCCACCAGCGGGCCATCTATGCCCATCTCGAGGACTCCACGATGAAACAGCAGTGCCAACTGATCCTGGCGCAGGCGGGCAACCCTGGCGCGCCGGCCACCACCCCCCATCCGGCACCCGCGGCGGCACCGCCAACCGCCGCCGCCCCGGTGAGCCCTGCACCGGCTACCAACGCGGACGACGTCCTGGCGTCCTTGCAGGCTCGCAATACCAGCCTGCGGGGCGTGTTTGCCGGCTTCCACGATATTCCGGGTATCCGCGAACTGGAGTCCGAGTGCCTGGCTGATCCGCGCATGACGGTCGAGCAGGCCCAAACCAAGTTGCTCGCGCGGATGGGCAATGGCGCCGCGCCACTGGCCGCAGGTGGCGTGCCGCGCGCCGAGTCCGGCCAGGACGAGCGCGACAAGGTGCTGGCCCGAACCGTGCAGGGCGTGCTGGCCCGCGCCGGAGTGCTGGAAGGGGCTGCAGCGGATGAGGCCCGCCAGGGCAACAACGCCGCCCGCGCCTCGCTGATCTCCTTGGCCGAGGATTCGCTGATCCGCGCCGGCATCAGCACCCGCAACATGACCCGCGATCAAATCGCTGGCGCCGTGCTGGCGTCCCAGACGACCAGCGATTTCCCCGTCCTGCTGGAAAACGTCCTGCACAAGATGCTGCTGGGTGCCTATCGCCTGCAGCCCTTCACCTGGCGGCGCTTCTGCACGACCGGCACCCTGGCGGACTATCGCCCGCACAATCGCTACCACATGGGTTCGTTCACCGATCTGAAGCCGGTCAACGAGGACGGCGAGTACGAGAACGGTGTGCTGTCTGACGGCGCCAAGGAAACCATTCAGGGCAAGCGCCGCGGCCGCATCCTGCAGATCACCCCGGAGGTCCTGGTCAATGACGACCTGGCGGCATTCACCCGTCCGACACAGGCCCTGGGCCAGGCGGCCGGCCGCACGATCGAGAAGGACGTCTATGCCCTGTTCGCCTTGAACAGCGGCAACGGTCCGACCATGTCGGATGGCAATCCGCTGTTCCATGCCAGCCACGGCAACATCGCTGATACGGCTGGCGCTCCAACCATTGCCCTCATCGACGGCGGTCGCCAGAAGATGGCCCAGCAGATGGATGTGGGCAACAACGACTACCTGGACATCGTACCGAACCTGTTCCTGGGCCCGCTCTCGCTGGGCAGTGCCGCCCGCGAGATCAATGCGCAGGAATACAACGACGAGTCCAACAAGCAGCAGCGCAAGCCGAACGTTGTGCGCGGCATCTTCTCGGATGTCATCGATTCGGTGCGGCTCTCCGGCAATGCCTGGTACATGCTGGCCGATCCGTCGATCGAACCGGTGTTTGAGGTGGCATTCCTGGACGGCGTGCAGGAACCGACCCTGGAGCAGGAGAAGAACTTCCGCACCGACGGGCTGTCCTGGAAGGTCGTGCATCGCTACGGCGTTGGCGCCGTGGGCTACCGCGGTATCCACAAGAACGCCGGCGGCTGATTCGGCAACCAACCACATCCATCCCTGGCGCCGCAATGCGGCGTCCATCTGAAACGAGGAAACCGAAATGGCCAAGAACTATGTCACGGATGGAAGGCACATTCCGTGGACCAACACCACCGGCAGCGCTGTGGCCTCCGGGCAGGTGATCGCGATGGGGCACACCCTGGGCGTCGCCCTTGTCGCCATCGCGATCGGCGCCACGGGCAGCGTGGCAGTGGAGGGCGTCTTCACCGTGCCGAAGGTTTCCGGCGCCGTGTTCACGCAGGGCGAGAAGCTGGTGTTCGACGTCAGCGCCAACGGCGGCCTGGGCGCTTTCGATGACTCCGCTGCCACACCGGCCACCGGCGACATCACCGGAGGCGCGGTGGCGTGGGAAGCCGGCACCGATGGGCAGACCACTACCACCGTAAAGCTGACGCCCGGCAACGCGGCGAAGGCCTAAAGCCTGACCACCGCCGCGCACAGATGCCCGGGTGGCGTGCGCGGTGGTGGGTCTTTGTGACACTTCATCGGACAGGGGCGATGAGCGAGCAGCACATGAAACTGGAAAAGGCGGCCGAAAACACGCTGGCGCGTTTCGCCGTGCAACTGCTGACGCCCATCCTCGTGGCCTTGGTCGCGTGGTTCGGGCGCGAGAAGCTCACCAGCATCGAACGCAAGCAGGACCAGCTTGCCGGCGAACAGGCCGTGCAGTCCCGCAAGACCAACACGATCGCCTCGGACGTGCGCGATCTGAACACGCGCTTCGACCTGATGGCCGTGCGCCGTCTAGACGAGTTGGAGAAGCGCATGGAGCGCGTCGAGGAGGCGCAGAGGGTCCCATGAGCAACGACCGGTTTCCTCAATTCATCGATCGCCTGCTGAGCCATGAAGGCGGGTTCTCGGACGACCGCCGAGATCCGGGCAACTGGACCGGCGGAAAAGTGGGTCTGGGCCAGTTGAAGGGGACGAAGTTTGGCATCGCCGCGAACACGTACCCGATGCTGGACATCAAGAACCTCACCCGCGACCAGGCCATCGCCATCTACCGCCGCGATTTCTGGGAGCGCGCCCAGTGCCACAAGTTCCCGCACGCCGTGGCGTTCCAGTTGCTCGATGGCGCCGTCAACAGCGGCATCCCACAGGCGTCGCGATGGCTGCAGCGTGCGGCGCTGGTCGCTGACGATGGCCTGATCGGGCCGGCCACGCTCGCCTCGGTGCGCGCAACGGACCCGAACGATCTGATTTTCCGGTTCAACGCGGACCGGATGGAATTCATGACGCGCCTGAAGAACTGGGCCGTCCATGGCGCCGGCTGGATGCGGCGCATCGCCGCCAACCTGCGCTTTGCCGCGCAGGACAACTGAGGAAGCCTTCATGCGCATTCTGATCACCCTTCTCGTCGTCGCCACCATTCTCGCGGTGCTGTGGCTGTTCAAACGCTTCACGAAGAACGGCACCATCCCGCTGCCGGTGGCCTGGCGCAGCTTCGTCATGTGGTTCAGCGGTGCGCTGGTGGTGCTGCCGGACTACTTCCTGGCCGTGCTGGGCTGGCTCGCTCAGCAGTGGGAGCCGCTACAGGGCTATTTTGGTGATCTTTTCAGCAGCCCAAGCCTGGCCCGGTTTGTCCAGTTGCTGGGCGCAGGGTTCTTCTTGCTGCGGGCCAAGGGGCAGGGCTTCCCCAAGTTCCCCGCCGTGCCCGCCACGCCGCCGAGCGAGGAGCGCTGAGTCGTGTCGGCACTGGGCCTTCTGACCGCAAAACCACTGGCCGCCGCCACCCTCGCGCTGGCGCTGGCGAGTGGACTGCTGTGGCTGAAGGTACGAGACATGAAGGCCCAGCGGGACGTCGCCTGCGGCACGCTGCAGGCGATGACCGTGTCGCGCGACGCCTACAAGGTCCGCGTGGATGAGCTGGTCGCCGCCAACCGCGCCTACGACGCCTCGTTCGCCACGCTGAGCGATGAGTACAAGCGCGCGCAGGGCGAGGCGCGCCGCCTGGAAGAGGAAGGGCGGGCCGCCCTCGCCGCCGCCGAAGCCCGCGCCCGTGATGCTGACGTGGTCCTGAAACTGTTCATGGATCGCCACGCCCAGCAACTGCGCGCACCGGATTGCCAGCACGCGCTGGCATCCGTGCAGGCCAGTTGCCCCGCGCTGGAGGGCTATTGAGATGCGTACCAGCCTGATTCTCGTTGTGCTCTTCACCCTGACCGGATGCGCACTCGGCGGGGTCAAGACTCGCGCTCAACTCCCCGACAGCGCGTCAGCCGTCGTGCCCAGGCTTCAGGTGGTCGAGCGGCGCGTCTACGTGAAGGTGCCGGCCCACCTGACCAAGCGCTCGGCCGTCCCCGAAGGGTCTCTGCCCCAGTGCTTTGAAGTGGCGGCTCAGCGCCGCCAGGTGATTGAAGAACAGAACGCCCGACTGGAGAAGATCGAGACCATCCAGGGCACGGAGGTCACTCCGTGAGCCTGCTGCGCATCGAAGTTGATGCTGAAGGTCTGCTCAGCCGGCACCTGACGGACTTGGAGCGCACGCAGCTCCCGTTCGCGGCGATGCAGGCGGCCAACGCCACGGCGGTTGAGATCCGCCAGACCTGGGCGCGCACCGCGCCGCGCGTGTTCTATCGGCCCACTCCGATGACGACCCGGGCGGCCCAGTACCTGAAGGCGACCAAACAGAAGCCCTACGCCGAAATCTTCCTGCGGGACGAAGCGTTCAAAGGCACGCCGCCCGCCAAGTACCTCTTCCCTCAGGTTGAAGGGGGCCCGCGCCGCGACAAGGGCTTCGAGAACCTCCTGCAACGCAGTGGAATCTTGATGGCGGATCAACAGGCCGTGCCGGGAAGGGGTGCCGTGCTGGATGCTTTCGGCAACATCAGTGGCGGGCAGTTGAACCAGATTCTGTCGCAGCTCGGTTCGCGCTCCGACCTGTACACGAACGAATCGGCCGTCAGCCGCAAGCGCCGGCATTCCCGCGAGGCCCGAAGGGAGATTCGGCGCAGCGACTTTTTTGCCGTGCGCGAGAAGTCGGGTCACCTGCGCCCCGGCATCTGGCAAAGGGATCGGATGCGTGCCGGCAAGGGCAGCGGCGTGTGGCTCGTGCTGGCCTTTGTCAAGCGCGCCGCGTACAGGCCCCGTTACGACATTTTCGGGCTCGCGCAGCGAACCTGGAATCGAATCATGCCATTCCACTTTGCGCGTGAGCTGGAGAAGGCCGTGCAGAACGCAAGACTCCGGGGGCGCGGGTGAGCGAGGCAGCCTTCAAGCGCAGCTTCGACGCCAACTTCTTTCGCAGTTGGGGCGATGCAGTGGGCGGCCTGGTCGCGACCTATGTCTCGCCGGGTGGCGCCGTCACGGATGTGGACGTCCTGGTCGATACGGTCACGGATCAATTCGGCGACGACCTTGCCCCCGTGGCCTATCCCAAGATCCACATCACGTTCCGGCGTGAGCAGGTCCAACCGGAAGTGCTGGGCAAGGTCACGGTCGACGGACAGACATACACCCTGGCTCAGCCCGTGGACTGGTCGGACGAATCGCTGTCGCGATGGGTGGTACAGCGTGACTAGCCCTCGTGATCAGCTCCTCGCCGGACTGGAGGACATCCTGACCCGCATTCGTCAGGCCAATGGGTACCTGACCGATGCCGGCGCGAATTTCACGCGTGAGCCGAGGCCCGCTTCGGATGACTCGGCAGATGAGTTCATCACGGCAGTCTGGTCGCGCCAGGAGCGGGCAACGGATCCCGCACTGGTGCGCACACATCGACTGACCACGGTTCAGGTGGCCGCCAAGGTGCCGGCCGGATTGACGGACGCCCAGGCGCGGCTGGACGCCATCACGACCGACATCGAGATGGCCATGGAGAAGCAGGAGTTCCGCTTTCCGTCCGGCATCCAGTATCCGAAGTACCAAGCCGCCGAGCCTGCCCTTCCCCAGCAGGCGGGCGCCGGCTGGATCGGCGTCTTCTTGACCTACACCAGCCACATCCCCATCCGCCGCCCCGCGGCATAACCAGAGGCATACCACAATGGAAGAACCCGACTACAGCTACGTGGGCAGCGGCCATATTCTGGTCAAGGAATACGGTGCCGCCGCGCCGTTCCTGCCGATCGGCAACTGCTCCGCCCTCAACTTCGCGCCCCAGGTGAACACGCTGCAGTTGCAGGACTTCACCAATCCGGGCGGCGGCATCCGCAACCGAATCGATCGTGTCAACGACGTGCAGTTCAATCTCACGTTCCACGATTTCATGGCCGAGAACTTCGCTCGCTTCCTGCGCGGCACGTCGAGCGCCGTGGCGGCCGGTAATGCCACGGCCGAGGCGGTGGTGGGCTACAAGGGCGGCTGGACGCCGCTGGCCAAGTACGCCGATGCGATCACTTCGGTGGAGCCGGTGGGCGGTGGCACGGCCTATGTGGCGGGTGATGACTACGTCCTGGACAATGGCGGGCTGTACATCCCGACCGACAGCGCCATCCCCGCGCCGGTCGCGGGTGCGTCCAATTTCGAGGTCGACTACAGCTTCAGCAAGCACACCGTCACCGAGGCCTTCGTCAATCCGGCCAAGCAATACACCCTGGCGTTCGTCGGGTTGAACGAGGCGCGGAGCGGCAAGCCGGTGCGCGTCATGGCGCACAAGCTGAGCGGGGGCGTTCTGGGAACCCTCGGCTTGCTGGGTGAAGACTACGGCGCCGGTGAAGTCTCCGGATCGCTGTTGTCGGACACCACCAAGGGCACGGGCCTGTCGAAGTTCTTCCAGGTCCTGGTGGTGGACTGATGGCCGGCGAAGACCTGGAGATTCTGGATCCAGCGCCGACGGAAGTGACTTTCCGGGGTGAGCGGCTTGAAATCAAGCCGCTCACCGTGGGGCAGTTGCCGAAGTTCCTGCGCCTGGCGCGCCCGTTGCTGAGTTCGCTGTTGGACTCGGAGACGGACCTGGAGGGAGACGGCGCCATCGTGGATCTGCTCGTGGGCGCGATTGCCGACCATGGCGAATGCGCCATCGATGCGGCAGCGCTGGTCACGGGCAAGCCCATCGACTGGTTTTCCGAGGGCAACCCAGCCGAGTTTCTGCGCTTGGCGATCGCCGTCTTCAAGGTGAACCGCGATTTTTTTCTCCAGGAGCTCGTACCCCTGTTGGCCGCCGGTCCACTGGCGGGCAAGCGATTCGCTGGGAATGGCCCGACGCCATCCAGCAACTCGTCGGGCGCGGGCACACCCTGAACGACATCCGCGGCTACACCCTGGCGCAGCTTCGCGCCTTCAGTGAAGCCGCGGCTCGGGCGGACTACCGGGACCTGATCGACCAGGCTCACAACCTTCGAGCCGCCCAGTACGACACGAAGGCCTTCAACGAGTACGTGATGACCTTGAGGAAAGCAGCCCATGGCCAGCAGTAGCAGCGGCGCCAACCTACGCGTCCGGATTTCCGCCGAGCTGACGGACATCAAGCAGGGCTTGGCGCTGCTGCGCGGCGAGCTGGCGAAGGTCAAGCGGGACGGCGATCGCGTCGCACCCGACACCACGAAATGGTCGCAGGCGCTGGGCACGATCCGTAAGCAACTGGCCGCCATCGGCGGCGCCTACGCGGCCTTGCGCGCCGTCCGGTGGTATGCGGACCAGGCCGACCAGGCAGCCAACCTCGCCAGTCGGCTCCGGCTGGCCACGAAGTCCCAGCAGGAGTTCGAGACTGCCTATCGATCGACCTATCAGATTGCGCAGCAATCCTCGGCAGATTGGGAGAGCATCGTCGGCCTGTATGCGGGGTTGGCACAAACCACGGGCATGTCCCAGAAGGGCGTCCTTGCCCTAACCAGGGTTATCAGCCAGTCGTTCCAGGTGTCCGGTGCATCGGCACAGGACACGGCCAACGGCTTGCGCCAGTTGCAGCAGGCGTTGGCCGGCGGTGTCCTGCGTGCCGAAGAGTTCAACACGATCATCGAAACCAGTCCAAGAATCGTTCAGGCGCTTGCGGACCATTTTGGGATCTCATTCGGCCAGGTGCGTCGCTACGTGAATGACGGAAAAGTGTCATCGCGCGAATTCGCCGAAGCGATGCTGAAGGCTACAGGGGACATACAATCTGATTTCGACAAGCTACCGACGACGGTGGGCCGCGCGACTCAGCAGGTCCGCAACGCGCTCCTGGCAATGGTAGGCGATACGGATAAGGCCACGGGCGCGTCAAACAGCATGTCCGACGCCATTCTCGAACTAGCGCGAACCTTCGAGTCCCCTGACGTAATGAGCGGATTTCGGACCTTTGTGAGTGGCGTAGCCACGGCCGTCGGAGCGCTGGCGCAATTGCTTGCCGCGACTGCAAGGGTAACGAAGGCAATTGGGGAAGGGGTTGCGGCTCGCGTAGGTGGAACTTCCATCGATGACACTGCTGGAGTGGAAGCGCGGATCAAGCGAATTCAGACGACGATCGCGAGCGTCCGTGCCCTGCAGGAAAAGGGCGTGCGCGGCGTCCCACAGTTTCTCAATGCCAGTGAGTTGGTGCCGAAGGACTTCCTGAGCCGGCCGGGTGACGTGGTTGCCAGGCTGCAAAAGGAGTTGGACAAGGAGAACGAAAAGCTGCGCGTGGGCACGCAGCTGCGTCAGGACGCAGCCCGTGCCCAGAAGGCGCTCGGCGACACGGCCGCGTCAGCTTCGGAGGACGTCAGCAAGCTCCTGGAAGGGATGACCACGGGCGGCGGCTCGGACAAGTCGAAGACCCAGAAGAAAGTGGAGCGGCTGGCCGAAAGCACGGCCTTGCTCCAGGACGAAGTGATTCGCGCGCAGAAGGCGCTGGACGCGCAGTTTGAAGACAAGACGATCGGCATCGCCGACTACTACGCCAAGCGGGTAGAGCTGCAGCAGCGACTGATTGACCTTCAAATTGCCCAAGCCAAATCCGAGCTTGGCATCGCGACGACGCTGGAGCAGCGCAGGCGCCTGGAGGAGCAAATCGCCATCCTTCAGCGTGATCGTGCCGATGTGGCGACGCAGGCGGCACGCGAGCAGCTGAAAGCCGAGAAGGAGCTCAACGAGGAGAAGGGGCGCACCCTGCAGCAGCGCTACGGTGACATCACCGGCGGGCTGTCGGCCACGGAGCAGTCCATAAGCGCGCAAATGGCAGCCGGCACGCTGGGATTCGCGGAGGGCGAGGGGCGCCTTCAGGCGGCCCGCGAATCTTCTCTGGCCCAACTTCGGGAGCTGCGCAAGGAGCAAGAAGCTTACCTGGCCACGCTCAGCGGCAAGAGTCCGGAGATGGCGGCGGCCCAACAGGGCCTGCTGCAAATTGATGGGGCGATTGCCGACGTTTTGGCGAGCAACCAGAAGTTCCGACAGGGCATTGCGGACTCGGGCGTCCGGGCGCTGACGGGATTTTTTGACGATCTCATTGATGGCGCAAAGTCTTTCCAGGAAGCGTTTCGCGACATGGTGAGGGAATTTGTCGTGGGTGTTGCCAAGATGATCGCGCAGGAACTCGCCCTGCAAGCCGTCCGCGCGGTCCTATCCGCGTTTGGAGGTGGCGGGGCGGCTGCCGGTGCGGCGAGCGCAGCAGCACCGCGCGCGGCTATGCCTCTCATGCATTCAGGTGGCATCGCCGGTCAGTTCCGCATGTGGCGCAACGGCATCGACCCGGGCGCCTTCGCGACCGCCCCGCGGTATCACGGCGGCGGGATCGCCGGCCTGCAGAGCGACGAGGTAGCGGCTGTGCTGCGTCGGGGGGAGGTGATCCGCACGCAAGAACAGGAGCGGGCGCTGGCGGCGCGCATGGACGCCGCCCAGGCTGGCGGTCGGGGTCGAATGGTGACCACGCCCATCGTCGCTATTGGAGACCGAGCGATTGCGGACGCCATGGCCAGCAGCGCAGGCGAAGAAATCGTGCTGACTCACGTTCGGAACAACTGGGGCGGGCTGAGCCGTGGCGGTTGACCCCCTGGCATGGACGTTCCTGACCGGATCCGAACCCAGTGAGCAATGGACCTGGCTGACCGATCTGCCCCAGGCACCCACCGGCGTCAGCCAGCACCGCCGCCTGCGCCGCGCACCGCGGGTCTCGCTGAAGTTCAACGGACTGGAGCAGGGACTGGATCGGCGCCGCCTGGAAGCGCTGTTGTTCCACCGCGGAGGTGAGGCCTGGCAGGTCCCCATCATCACCGACCAGGTCACGCTGACGAGCCCATTGGCCGGTGGGTCCGAGACCATTCCCGTCGCCGTGGGCGCGCGCCGTTTCGGAGCTGGCCATGCGCTGCTGCTGGGCGACCGCGCCGCCGCGTACGAGCTCGTCCAGGTGGAGTCCGTCGCCGTCGACGCGATTGCGCTGGCCGCGCCCACGGTCGCCAGCTGGCCAGCCGGTACGCGCCTGGTCCCGGCACGCCGCGGCCGCTTGGCCGAGTCGACAACCCTGTCGCGCTTCACCGCCGACGCCACGCCCTACACGGTCACCTTCGCGCTGGAAGAGGCGCTGGAATCGCCGCCGGACCCGGGCAGCGCCCTCTACCGCAGTCAGCCGGTCATTGAGTGGCGCCCGGTGTGGCTGACGGATCCGATCTGGGAGCCGATGCGGGAGCTGACCACCGAAGACAATGCCGTCGGCACCCCGGTTGTGTTCGACCTGCCGCGCCGCGCCATGCCGCAGCAGACGCTTCCGCTGTGTGCGAACGGACCTACCGCCATCGCCGCCCTGCGCGGCCTGCTGGCGGCGCTGGCCGGGCGCTGGAGCGTGGCCTGGGTGCCCACGTGGGCAC
>Ga0247823_10001063_pt1 | contig 23091 bp, 20 predicted proteins | sample 13C_PalmiticAcid_2_FD_192426 | JGI IMG/M metagenome (GOLD analysis project Ga0247823, IMG submission 192426) | Soil microbial communities from agricultural site in Penn Yan, New York, United States - 13C_PalmiticAcid_Day30 | ecosystem: Environmental > Terrestrial > Soil > Agricultural land... | reverse complement strand
GACGGGATTTTGATCGCGGCCAGCAGTTCTCTGCGCATACCCTCCGCCTATTCGATCATCTTCGAGCGGGTTGGGGATCTCTCGGGAAATGGAGCCGCCGATGACGCCCATGCCGCGAGTTTGATGCGACGGCCGGAGTTCGTCCACGACGACGACGTAGCAGAGGTGGTTCGACAACATTTGCTGCGCGACTTCGGCCCCAGGGCGGCAGGAGAAGGCGGGGAGATGATGCTCACCGCAGCTCTGACGCCGCGGCTGGCGCAAATCATGGTGCTATCCCAGGCCCAGGTGGCTCAAGTTTCACCTGCGAACGGCCTGTCGCTGGTTTCCTTGCAATCATCGAGGCTGGGTTCAGCGCAGCATCTCTAGCTGAGCGGTTCGTGAGCTAGTGTTCGATCTCAAGCTCACGATGCTGACGGCTAAGCGCCCGCATAGCGGTCGTTGGGCATGCGCGTCGGCGATCCTAAAAGCGGGGGTCCGTTGGGCGCCCGGTCGAGGAACCCTGTTGGCCCGTCGCGCCGCGATGATCGACATCCCTTAAAATCTCGGCTCGGTTCCGGCGTGCCAAGACCTTAAGAGCAGGGTTAGTGGGCTGCGGTGCCGCGGCCGACCTCGGCTCTCGTTAGATCAGCGATCCGAAGATGTGCGTCCTTGCGCTTCCACCGTCTATCATCCTGCCAATGGCGCACAGACCATCACTATGAACGCCAACTACAGCGGCATGGTGGAGAACGCCGCGCTCGCCGACCTGAACAATGGCGGAAGTCTGCTCAACATCGTGCGGATCGATACGGAGCTTCGACTCATTTAAGCACAACACTGATCAATGCAAATAAACGCTCCACCGCAAAGCTATTCTCGCTCGACTATCTCAATCACACGCCAGACGAGCTCGAAATTCAAATCCATTAAGAATGATAACAAGCTAAGCAACCACGAAATAGCGCAAGTTCAACGTTGGTATCACAGTTAACTCTCGGCCATACAGTACGAGTTGATCCAACGGCGAGCGCTGAACAGGCCAGCCCTCGCTCACAGATGAGAAATGACCAACGACCAGATGCCCATTCACCACGCCTTCATCAAGCACATTGAGCAAATCATCGTTGCCTGTGTATCGCGCGTATACGTGCGTGGTGGGAAGGGCATCTGGTCGCCACACCCTGGATCTTCGAGTATTACAGTCAGCCCCCTCCCATACGCTTCAAAAACCCCAGTTCCGGACCAAGCAAAGATTCAACAATCCTCTCCCAATTTGACTGCATAAAGTCATCTAGAAAGGAACCTGCCTGATCATCATCGTTCAGTTCCCCCAACAGCGGCATAGACGCCTCGACTACACCAATGAATGCTCTTACGGAATCGGTTACATCTATTTCCATATCATGCGCCTAACAAAAAATTCCTACATACCTGCAAAGAAAACCCGGATTATCTGGCATAGTAGCGTTCTAGCTTCCACGGCGGTTTGGAAGTCGCTTTTCACCCTTTGTGCCAGGGAGAGGTCCTTGACCTTAACAGGGTTCCTAGCTCCTGGCGGAGCTCTTGGGTGCGGGTTGGGAACAAATTCCTTCGCACGAGTAGCCGAGATATCCCTCAGATTGCCACTCGCGTCTTCAATCTTTATTGCCCGCTCAGCGTTCCTGGTTGTTCTTCTAGTAACTGACTCGGCGCCTCGCAATTCCGCGGCGGCAGCCCTAGCAATCGCGAGAATGCGGCGATCGAGCACTTGCTCGATACCATTCGCTTGGAGCATCTGACCGCCTCACCCGGCTGAGAGCCGTGAGTTAGCTGCTCATTTCGAGCTGGCAGAAACGACCGCAACCCATCGAGGCTCGAGCGCCAGCGCTGACCGCAGCTGGAACAACTCGGCTAGACGATTGCGTCGTGCGGAAAGAGCCGATGAAGTGAGCGGGCAAGGTCCGCTTGCCGAAATGGTTTGGTCAGTTGCGGCAAACCGATATTGAGATCGCCCCCGGCATATCCTGTTATCACGAGAACTGGCAAGGTTAGCTTGAGCGCAGTAGCCCGTCGCGCTAGGGCAGCGCCATTCATGCTTGGCATCATATAGTCCGTGATTAGAAGGTCTATGGGGAGCCCTCCCGCCAGCTTACTCAAGGCCTGTGAGCCGCTGGCCGCCTCGTGAACGACATGACCGAGGTCTCGTAGCATTTCGGCCGTTCCGGCGCGAACCAACTCCTCATCATCCACGAGCAGAACGTTGAGCGAGGACAGCGCTGGTGGGAGAGTGTCAGATGAGACGTCGCTCGCCCTAGCCGCATCGCTAGCAATCGGTAGATAGAGATTGGCCTGCGTGCCCTGCCCCAATTCGCTCGTTAGGACGAAGGCTCCGCCCAATTGGCCAGCGAGACCGTGCACCATCGACAGGCCAAGCCCCGTGCCCTTGCCCAGTTCCTTGGTCGAGTAAAATGGCTCGATCGCGCGTGCGAGGGTTCCAGCGTCCATGCCGGTACCCGTATCAGTCACTGTGATGCGCACATAGTCACCGGCCGCGGGCCCAATCGCGTCCCCCCCATCTACTCGCACCTGCGAGGCAGCGATCGTCAGCGTGCCGCCTTGGGGCATCGCATCGCGCGCGTTCACACTCAAATTCAGTATTGCGAGTTCAAGCTGGTTGGGATCGGCGAGCGCCGCGGGCAATCCTTGCGGGCATTCGAGATGGAGCGTGATGGAGGATCCAATCGAACTGGTTACGAGATCCTGGACACCAGTGAGCAAGCTGCAGACATCGGTTGCCCGGGTCTCCAGCGCCTGCCGCCGGGCAAAACCGAGCAGGCGGCTGATCAGCACGCGCGCGCGTTCGGCCGATTGCAATGCGCCATCGATCAACCGCGCCATACGAGGGTCCTGCCCTGCATAACGTCGGCTTAGAAGGTCGAGTGCCCCGCTAATCGGGGTCAGAAGATTGTTGAAGTCATGCGCCACGCCACCCGTCAGCTGGCCGATCGTTTCCAGCTTTTGCGCCTCATGCAGCTGCTCAGCGGCGGCCTGCCGTTCGGCCACCGCCGCTTCTACGCGTCGTTCGAGTGTCTCGTTCAACTCACGCAGCGCAATCTCGGCGCGCTTACGCACGGTGACGTCCTGGAAAATGACGGCGACCTCGTCGCGTTCGCGCGGCTCTACCCGGAATGCGGAAAGCTCGAGATGCCGCCCAGTGGCGACCAGTTCGCGCTCGAACCGGATCGGCTCGCCCGATATCAGAACGTCACGATATAGATCGACCCACCCATCCGCCTCATCAGGGATCATCTGCCGGACAAATTGCCCGACGACGTCCGAAATGCCCGTATGATGCTCATAGGCGGGGTTGGCCTGCACATGCACATAGTCGCTTTGGGGGCCATGTCGCCCATCGACGAACCGGATGATGCAGAAGCCCTCATCCATCGTCTGGAACAAGGTTGCGTAACGCTCTTCGCTCTCCCGCAACTCGATCAAGCGAGCACGCGCTTCATATTGCCGGCGGCGGCCGCGCAGCGCTGATTGCACCAAGCTGACCAATGTCGTGGGATGGAAGGGCCGTTCGAGGAAGGTGACGTTGCCAAGTACGTCCAGATGTCGCGCGGCTGCCGGATTTCGTTCAAGACCGCCACCACGGCTGGTGAGCAGCACGAACGGTAAGTCCGACCACTCTTCCTGGCTCGCCAACCACTCGACAAGAGACCGCAGGTCGGCGGTCGCAAGCGCCTCTTCCGTTATCAGAACGCAACCCGCGCCAGACTCAAGACCAGCAATCATGCTTCGTAGCGAGCCATGCGCCTCTGCCTCGATCCCGGCTTCAGCGAGCATGGCGGTAGCGACCGAAGCGTCGCGTCCGCGGGGCGCTAATACCAGCACCCGTTCAGAGACTGTCGTCTGCTTCACGCCTGGTCGGACTTTAGCAGACCTGCCTCACCGACAAAGGTAGGCACCCCGCGCAAAATGCCTTGAAACCCGACAAGCGGCGGACCGAGCGTGAAACCTTGCGGGCCGATCTTATACTCACGGATGACATCCTCATGTGCACTCATCCGCTTCTTAACTATCGAGATCGCCCGTCGGACCCTTCCCACGGCCTCGAAATAGCGTAACAGAATGACGGTATCGGCGAGATAGGTGATGTCGACCGGCGACTTCATGTCGCCAACCAGACCGTGCTGCGCGACGGTCAGGAAAGTGGTCGCGCCCTGCCGGTTGAGATATTGCAGCAGTTCGTGGACGTGAAGCACGAGCGCATGCTCTCCTGGCATCGCTGCTTGGTAACCATTTAGACTGTCGATCACGATCGTTCGCGCGCCGTGTGTTTCGACACATTCGCGCACGCGCGTGGAAAACTCGCCAGGCGTGAGTTCAGCGGCATCGACCTGCTCGAGCACCAAATTGCCCGCATCGATCATTGCTTCAAGATCGATGTTGAGGCCCCGCGCACGCTGCATGAGCAGGCCGATCTCTTCGTCGAAGACAAACATCGCCGCGCGCTCGCCCCGGTCGATGGCGGTCTTGACGAAGGTAAGCGAGAGAAGCGACTTGCCCGTGCCTGCCGGTCCCAGCATGAGGACGCTCGATCCGCGCTCTACACCGCCACCAAGCAGCGCGGTGAATTCGGGTAGATTCGTCTCCAGCACTTCGCGGTCGAAGCGGCGGTGATGCTCGCTCGACACCAAGCGGGGAAAGACGCGAACTCCGCCAGTATGAATGGCAAGGTCGTGATAGCCGCCGCGAAAGCGCCGCCCACGATACTTGATCACGCGCATCCGCCGGCGTTCCGCGCCATATTCCGGTGCCAGCTCTTCCAGTCGAACGACCCCGTGCGCTACTGAATGGACAGTCTTGTCGTTGGCGTCGGTGGTCAGGTCATCAAGCATAAGCACGGTCGCGCCGCTGCGCGCGAAGTAATGCTTGAGTGCCAGAATCTGGCGGCGATATCGCAACGAGCTCTGTGCGAGCAGCCGGATCTCCGACAGGCTGTCCAGGACAACCCGGGACGGGCCGACCCGTTCGAACGCTTCGAAAATCCGCTTCGTTGTCTCGCCAAGCTCGAGATCGGACGAATAGAGCAAGCTCTGCTGCTGCTGTTCGTCCAACAAGCTCTCGGGGGGTACGAGCTCGAAAATATCGATATCCTGCAATGGCCAGCCATGTGAACTGGCCGTTGCGCGTAGCTCGTCCTCTGTCTCGGACAGCGTAATATACAGACAACGATCGCCGGCCGCGGCGCCCGCGATAAGGAACTGCAGCGCAATCGTCGTCTTGCCCGTGCCCGGGCTGCCCTCAAGCAGATACGCCCGGCTTCGTTCGAAGCCCCCAGCAAGAACATCGTCAAGGCCGCGAATGCCGGTATCGGCGTGTTGAGACGGGGTTGTTTCCATTGATCGCTCCTGAGGCAACAGCGCGCGAGTGTCGTTACGGTTCCGATCAACCCGCCAGAAAGGCTTGATTTAATGCGGTTTCCGTATTGCTCATGGCAAAGCGCAGGCAAAGCCAGAGATCGCGATCAACGAGCTGGAAGCCTTGCGAAGCAGCGCGAATGGTGCTGGTCACCCAAGTTCAGAACCGAGGTGACGTAAGCCGGAATGGTGTGAGATTGCTCACCGCCAGTCTCTGTCCTCGACGATAGCAGCGATGCAGGAAACCAAAGGCCAGCTGCCTTATGCGTCGGGACGAAGCCAAGGGCCCTCTCCCATTACAGCATACGCCCTAGTCCAGATCGTTGATCGAGCGCTGTCCGCTGTGATCCTGCTTATGCCTCGGACGCCCGCATAGTAGCGCCACCGACAGACAAATCTTGTGGAGCAACCTGATAGTAGCTCGTGACACGGTCGGCATACGCCTGGTCGAAGATTGGGGGATTGGCAGCCCAGCTTGGGCCGCCCTCGAGAACGCGCCGGTCAATCGTGACAACATAAGCATCCGAAGTTGGCTCGAACTGCAAAAGCTGGAAGGGGATTGGGTAATAGGCTTTACCGATACCGAGGAAGCCACCAATCGAGAGGATCGAGTAAATCGTCGCCCCAGTCCGCTTGTTGATCATGAAGGCGTAGACCGATCCCAGCTTGTCACCGTCACGGGTCTTGACGGTCATGACATCGGCTTTGTTGGACTGGATCAGCAGTTGGGTGGGTTCATCGAGTTCGGCCATAGACCCTCCTTTTCGACCTATCACAACATGCGGGCACGGCACGGGTTCCGGATACACAGGCCGTGCACCCTGACAGCTACGCGGTGCCCTGCCCGGCTCCAACTGGTCTGGGGCCATCAGTCTCGACGACCTATCGACTGACATCCTCCGTAGCGGTGGAGCTGATTTCCCGAAGAGAAAATACGGCGATGATCCTTTTCCTCATTTGCTCGTTGTCGCCACGTAGTTTGGAGTTAGAAAAATGAATCGAGACACCCTCGAAGGCGAAGGTCGCGATATTGTTGGTAAACTTAAGGAAACCGCCGGTGACGTGACCGGTGACCGATCCCTTCAGGGTGAAGGCCTGATCGATCAGTTGAACGGAAAGACGCAGAAGATCTTTGGCGCGGCGCGTGAAGCGTTGGCGACTGATGGTGCTCCACTCCTCGACAAGGCCCGGCGGTTTGCTCGCGAGCGACCCTTCGCTTCGGCGGCGCTCGTAGGCGTCGTCGGCCTTGCCATTCTCAATACATTGCGCGGCAAGCGCTGAGAAGGGCGGCCTTGTAACAGGTAGGCAGCCATCTCCAGACGACATATGGGAGAATAATAGTGGGTTTGATTGTGTGGATCATCGTCGGCGGCGTCATTGGCTGGCTGGCTAGCATCATTATGCGCACCGACGCGCAGCAGGGAATCCTTCTCAACATTGTCGTCGGCATCATCGGAGCGTTTGTCGGCGGCCTGCTGATAAGCGGCGGCTCGATCAATAGTGCGCCACTGACGATCACCTCGTTCCTAGTGTCACTGCTTGGCGCAGTAGTCCTGCTTGGGATCGTCAACCTCGTTCGTCGCGGTAGAGTACGCTAACCTAGCCAACGCGTCGCAGGTGCGAGCTGAGCCCGCACCTGCGACAAATCCCTTCGATCGCCTTGGCGAGCCCTGCGGCATCGCGTGCCAATTGCGCCAAACACGATCTGAAAGGCGCGGCTAGACCTGTCTCCCGTTCAGCACCGACGCGGCGAACTTCACTCGGCGCATCAGTGATCTGGTTCGAAGGACATTCTAAACAGCAGGAAGGCATTTCAGCGGTCGTCCGGCAGGGTATATCAGACAAGAGGCTGGCGTATTGGCCCCTCGTCGAACTGCGGCTAAGCGACGGGATACATCGCAAGAATATTGGCGTATCCCGGATCGATAGCTCCTGATGCTCGTTCAGTTGGCGAGGCAAGCGTCGCACTCTCCACTGCTGCGTGTCCGCCTCAAACTCTCTAGTCATGCGTTCTAGCAGCGACACTCGCCACGCATCACTGCTTGCTGGCAGTTGTGCGTATGACCGGCGACCAATGGCTCGTTAGTCGCTACCCGGCGAAGCTAACGCTCGACGGTCAAGCAAGCTGCCGCATCCGCCTAGTCGTGCTGGATCATCGGCATCGCGCGAAGGAACCCTCTCAAGAGCCGCCTCGGACAATATTGGAGGCCCGAGTAATTTCTCGGAAGAGTTCCGAACCGCGCCGGCTATAGAACGGGCGCACAGATATGGCCCTGCTCGCCCGTGCAAAACCCTCAAAGACCGCCTCAGCACATATCGGGCACACCCGCACCACTTCGCGTACGCGATGCTCTTGAAGGTGGGTGCTAGGCGGCAATGGCCGTGAAGCCGCGGGCTTCGGACAACACGACGCGCCTTCTGGCGGCTTCGATATAAGCGAAGATGCCAATGACCGGATCATCGGTCTCATGGAATGTGTTCCGGTTCTGCGCAAGCTTCCCGCCTTCCAGCAGTGCCTCCAGTGCAGCCCGGCCCCGCGAAACCCGGCTTTTGACGGTCCCGATCGCAACGCCAATAATCTTCGCCGCCTCCTCATAGGAAATCCCTCCAGCGCCAACCAGGATCAGCGCTTCACGCTGATCTGGCGGCAATTGCTGAAGGGCGCGCAGCATATCGTGAAGTTCGACTACATTATCCTGGTTCGCCGGCGCACAGAGCAGACGCTCGGCAACCAGATCGTCCCATTCGCCGACGAAACGCTTGCGGCGCTGGAGTGAGAAATAATGGTTTCGCAGGATCGTGAATGTCCAAGCTCGAAAATTGGTTCCCGCCTCGAACACTGCCCTGGCACTCCATGCTTTGAGCATCGTCTCCTGCACCAGGTCGTCGGCAAGCTCGCGATCCCCGCACAGACCCCGGGCAAACCCGCGCAACTGGGGAATCACATCCGCGAGCATTTGCTTGAAGTCGCGGTCAGCGATCAACGTTGAGCGGAGACCCGAGGATGGCGTGATGCCCATGGCATATTCCCGATTGCTAAAGATAAAAACACAACATTCCAGTAATGTAACGGTTCCAAGACCGGATTCGGCTGAATCTGGTGAAATGATAGACGGGCATGTCTGGCCAGCGACGTAGACCCGCTCGCAAACGATCCCGAAATACGCCGTTCGTTCGGGCTCTAAGTTCTTGGGTGGCAAGCGGACATTGCGATTGGTCTAGGCGAGCGCGGCCCCGCCTCAGGGATGACGACGCTGAAGGCACTCTCGCCTGCCTATCGGATTCGAGTTTGAAGAGATCGCCAGTTTAGACGCTCGGCGGTCGCAACATCTTGTATCGACAAAATTATTATTGGAACATACAAGGAACACATGGCTCAGCTTGATGTTCAGCAAAAGCTCGCGATCCTCGCCGACGCGGCAAAGTATGATGCGTCCTGCGCATCGTCCGGCACCAGGAAGCGAGACAGTTCGGGTGGCAAGGGGATCGGCTCCACCGAAGGCATGGGTATCTGTCATGCTTATGCCCCCGATGGGCGCTGCATCAGCCTTTTGAAGATTCTGCTGACCAACAGCTGCATCTTCGACTGCCATTATTGCATCAACCGCAAGAGCTCGAACGTCCGCCGCGCCCGGTTCACGGCGCAGGAGGTAGTCCGCCTGACGCTTTCCTTCTACCGCCGCAACTATATCGAGGGATTGTTTCTCTCATCCGGCATCATCCGCTCGCCGGATTACACGATGGAGCAGATCGTCGAGGTCGCGCGCTCGCTCCGTGAGGATCATGAATTCCGCGGCTACATTCACCTCAAGACGATCCCCGACGCCGACCCCGATCTCGTCCATCGCGCCGGCCTTCACGCGGACCGCATATCGATCAATGTCGAACTGCCCACTGTTGCAGGCCTGGAACGCCTGGCTCCCGAAAAGAGCGCCGGACGGATCGAGGACGCAATGGGCGAAATGAATGCGGCGATCCTCGATCGCGCCGATGCCCGAGCGCGGTACAAATCGGCGCCCGACTTTGCCCCCGCGGGCCAGTCGACCCAGATGATCGTCGGCGCGGACGCTGCTACCGATGCCGCAATCGTGACGCGTGCCGCGACACTCTATGATCGCTATCGCCTCCGCCGCGTCTATTATTCTGCCTTCTCGCCCATTCCGGATTCAAGTGCAGTACTGCCGCTCGTCCGGCCGCCGCTGATGCGCGAGCACCGGCTCTACCAGGCCGACTGGATGATGCGCTTCTACGGCTTCTCCAGCCGCGAGGTGGCAAGTTCGGCGGATGAAGGCGGCAATCTGCCACTCGACATCGATCCCAAGCACGCCTGGGCGCTGAAGCATCGCGATTTCTTTCCGCTCGACGTCAACCGGGCGCCGCGGGAGGCGCTGCTGCGCATCCCCGGCCTCGGCGTCCGCGCCGTGGACGGCATCATCGCCGCTCGGCGCCATCGCCCGTTACGGCTGGATGATATTGGCCGGCTAACCGTGTCGATTGCTCGGCTGCGCCCGTTCCTGATCGCCGCTGACTGGCGCCCCACGGCGTTGGCCGACGCGATCCTTCCCCCGCGCCGGCCAAAGCCCGCACAGCTGGAATTATTTGGCGCATGAAACGCCGCACCACCGCGGTGATGGAAGGGCTGAAGCCAGGAGGTGACATGCCTCACGCCCCTGGTCTGGGCGCCCGCACGGTCCGCCTCGCCGCCGAGGATGATTTCGATGGCTGGCGGAGCGCAGCCCGCGCTCTCGCTCTGGTCAACGCCGCGCCGCACGAAGTGCTTTGGCAGGTTGAAGGTGCAGCCGATCTTTTCAGCGGGCCTTCGGCCGCAGCGCCGCCGGCTTCGGAAGGCGGGTTTTCGGTGCCGCGCCCGTTCGTTGAGCTCGCCCGCGCCGTCATCTGCCATCGCGATCCCGAGCGCTTCTCGCTTCTCTACACCTTTCTCTGCCGCCTGCGCGACAATCCACGCGCGATAGAAGACAGCGCCGATCCGCTGCTGCGCCGTCTCGAACTGACGGCGCGCGCAGTCCGCCGCGATATGCACAAGATGCGCGCCTTTCTCCGCTTTCGCGAGGTGAGTGAGGGGGCCATGCCGCGTTACGTCGCCTGGTTCGAGCCTGAGCACCATATCGCGCGCGCCAATGCCGGCTTCTTCGTCCGCCGCTTCGCCAGTATGCGCTGGTCCATCCTGACGCCAGACCTGTCAGTCCACTGGGACGGAGAGACGCTGTCCGAAGGTCCGGGCGCAAATAAGACCCAGGCTCCCGATGGCGACGCGGTCGAGGAGGTCTGGAAGACCTATTACGCGTCTATTTTCAATCCGGCCCGCGTGAAGGTCGGCGCGATGCTCAAGGAGATGCCGAGAAAATACTGGAAAAACATGCCCGAAACCGCGTTGGTGCCGGGCCTGATCGCAGGCGCGCAGACCCGGGAGAGGAAGATGGTCGCGACCTCGGCCGCCGAGATGACAGGCGGCAATGTGGCGAAAGGCTGGGAATCGATCCGCGCCGAGGCGACGCATTGTACCCGCTGCGATCTCTACAAGCACGCCACCCAGACGGTATTCGGCAAGGGACCGCTTGGGGCTGACATCGTCTTCGTCGGCGAGCAGCCCGGTGACCAGGAAGATCTGGCCGGAACCCCTTTTGTCGGCCCCGCCGGTCAGCTGTTCGATCGCGCGCTCGAAGAGGCAGGCATCGACCGTCAGCGCACCTACGTCACCAATGCGGTCAAGCATTTCAAGTTCGAGCGCCGCGGCAAGCGACGCATCCATGACAAGCCGCACGCCGGCGAGATTTCCGCCTGTCGTTGGTGGCTGGAACGCGAGCTGGCACTGATCCGCCCGCGGGTCACGGTTGCGCTTGGCGCCACCGCGGCGCGTTCCATCCTGGGCAAGGCGGTAACGATCTCAGCACTGCGCGGTGAAGCGCTGAGAATGGCGGACGGCGGAGAAGCGTGGGTCACTGTCCATCCAAGCTTCCTGCTTCGCGTCCGCGACAACAAGGAGGAAGAATATGCCAGGTTCGTCGAGGACCTCCGCCGCATTCGAGAACGCACCGGCGAACTCGCATGACGGTGATTTGGCGTAGCGTTGCCGCCCCGCGTCAGCAAGGCACCGCAGACGCGCCGTCAAGGCGCCCGTTGCTGGAGTCATTCCGAAAGTTTGCGCGCCAAGCCGTCCGCTTGGTGACCGGGCCGGTATCATCGTGCCGCGGCGGATTTCATGGCGCTGGGGCCGGCTTGCGTCGGCGGCGGCCATGTCATGCGGCCGATCTTGGGAAGCACGCTCGTACTGTCGCTCCCATTGCCCGACCCGCGCCCCGCGCAGCGAGCACCGCTCTATCAATGGTTCACTCGCTCGAGCGATGAGTATCTAATCTATGTTATGGAGTCCGCTCGGGCGCAGTCTAGGTTTGGAATATCGCTGGCCTTTTGGCCTGCTGGCGACTGAGAGCGGTCGTGCTCCCGCCATCAACGGGAGATTGGAATGCCTGCAGTTGCTCCGCTAGCCCCGTGGGTCCGAAAGATGGATTCCTGGGCCTTTCTCAACAATGAGGAACGCGAGGCCCTGCTTGCGCTTCCCTACACGCTGAAGACGATCGAAGCGCATCACTATATCGTTCGGGAGGGAGACAAGCCGACCCAGTCCTGCGTGATGATTAGCGGCCTGAGCTATCGCCACAAGGTCACGGCCAACGGTGCCCGACAAATCCTCTCCATTCATATGAGCGGCGATATCGTCGATCTTCAAAATTCGCTGCTGGGCATAGCCGATCACAATGTCCAGATCCTGACGGCTTCCCAGGTTGCGTTCATTCCGCGCGAGGCGATCGTCGAGCTTGCCTTCGAGCGACCAGCGATCGGTAAAGCACTGTGGTACGACACGCTGGTCGACGGCTCGATCTTTCGGGAATGGATCGCCAATGTCGGACGCCGGGACGCGCGGACACGATTGGCCCACCTCTTGTGCGAATATGCGCTGAGACTCGAAGCGGCGGGTCTGGGCAGCCACAGGGAATGGGAGCTGCCGATGACTCAGGAGCAGCTGGCCGACTGCACCGGCCTGACCCCGGTTCATGTGAACCGGATGCTGAAAAGCCTGGCGAATGAGGGGCTGATCCGCCGTACCCGGCGCTCAGTCACGATCAATGACTGGAAATCCCTGGCCGCGGCAGCAGATTTTGACAGCAGCTACCTTCATCTGCCCGAGGAGAAGCTCGCTTTGGCGCGGTGAAGGCATGTGCCTGCAAGTAACCGAAGCGAACGCGAGCCGCTATCGACGCATCGCTGCACGATCTTGGCGCAACGCGTTCCGGCGCAATCCAGAATGCGCGCGCGATCATGGCGGACGACCTGCGCGCCATCGGCGAAATCGATCTCAGCACTCGATCGAGATTAAAGCAGAGGACGGAACGCTGGCTATGATGTCCTTCGGAAAGGCGGTTACGATCAAGCCTAAAAGAGGTGCAGGCGCACTTCCGCCCCGGCCGAAGGATTGGTGGCGGATTTCACCCCATCCCCGATCTGCAGCTGTTGGATGCGGCGTTCATATTCGTCGGCCAGGCGCCGATGGGCCAGCACCACTGAATTATCTTCGCAGACAAGCGCTCTCTCGCGTTCTTCCTGAGCACGCTTGCGATAATAGATCACATCATCGGCGGACATCTTGCGTCTCCATAGCTGTCCCCCTCTGGCTCCGGCGCCACATTAACCTCGGGCCGGCCAACTTCATTAAACTCGATCAAACTGCGCTCGCCGGCGATCCGCAGCTCATCGCGCGGCCAGTGCGAGAGAACCGCGACGCCGAGAGGACGATATCTGCTGAAAGAAATGCGGCCGCTTCCGAAGAAGCGGCCGCACGGGCTACGCCAATCGGACCGATCAGTCGCGCTCGCGCGCACCTTCTGCCCGATCATCCTGCTGCCCTTCGTTTTGCTCCTCCTGCTCAGGCTGGCGACCCTGGTCGTCCGGATCTTCCTGCCGCTGACCATCCTCGCCCGGCTGCCCTGGACCATCCTGGCCGGGATGCCCCGGACGATCCTGGTCGGGCTGCTGTTCGATCTCGCCGCCCTGCTGGCCGGGATAATTATTTTCGTCGTTCATTGGAGTCTCCTGTGGTGTCCCGCGTCGCAACAGAAGCGGTTGTGCGTGGCGCATGTTCCACAAGATAATGCCAAGTTGATTTGGATTAGGAAGATTTATCAATCTGTTACGCAACGCTTCATCGCGCCTCGAGGTCGCGATCCTCGTATCGTCCTAGCCCTTTCCAATCTCAATCCGCCCCTCCCCCGCATGAGTAGCGTGTTCGACTGATGAGCGATCCATTCAACCTCCCCGCCGCGCCCGGCCTTCCCTATGGCGAGGACTTCCTCGCCCGTGATGAAGAGGCCACTTACATCCATGCGATCGACGCGTGCGGTCGACGCCATTTCGATTTTACCCGGATGCGGCGCATTTCTATCGGCGAGCCATTCTACCATGCTTGCCAGTACTGGCATCTCCATCGGGCTATTATGCCAGCCTCTTTGGCAATAGGCAGGCTCCTCACGAAGCAACGAGGCTGACATGGGTTAGGACAATTGCCCGGAATCGACGGCTGCCTCACTCGGGTGTCAACTGGTGCCGAGAACCGCGGCCAGCGCGCGGCGGAGCTCAGCCTGCCCGAACGGTTTGCCAAGGCGATGAACCGCCGAACCGATCTCACCCGGCGTCTCACCATAACCGGTCGCAAGGATGACAGGCAGTTCGAGGCGCTCTCGCCTGATTTCGGCAATGAGTTCGCTGCCCGTCATACCCGGCATGGCCTGGTCGGTGATCAACAGATCGATCTCCGGGTGGATGCGATAGAGTTCGAGGGCTTCCACTCCCGAGGTCGCCTCGAACACGCGATGACCAAGGTCCTCGATCATGATCGCGGTATTCATCAGCACCAACGAATCGTCGTCGACGGCGAGGATCACCCGCGGCGAGATCGCGACCGCTTCAGACCACTCGGATGAAACGGCCTGCGCCGGGGGACTGCCTTCGTCCGAGCGGAGCCAGAGATGGACGCGGGTGCCCCTACCCGGCTCGCTTTCGAGTTGGAGCGTGCCGCCCATCTGCCGGGCAAAGCCATGGACCATGGAAAGGCCAAGACCGGTGCCCTTACCGATCCCCTTTGTGGTGAAGAAGGGATCAGCAGCCCGGCGCAGCGTGTCCGCATCCATGCCGCTGCCCGTGTCGGCCACGGTCAGCCGGACATAGTGGCCCGGCGCCAGATCCTCCACCTCGCCCTTCGCCACTCGGTGCTCGTCGGCATGTATCGACAGACGCCCACCTCCCGGCATCGCGTCCCGCGCGTTCACCGCTAGGTTCAGCAGTGCCATTTCGAGCTGGTTGATATCGGTCGACACGGGCACGAGCCCGGCGGAGAAACTGGTCTCGATCAGGAACAACGGCCCCAGCGAACTCTGCAACAGCTCGGTCATGCCGGCAACGAGCTGGGGGACGTTCACCCGCTCTGCGGTCAGTTCCTGGCGGCGCGCAAAAGCGAGCATCCGTTGCGTGAGCGCCGCGCCGCGCTGCGCTGCTTGCGTGGAATTGTTGAGTAGCTTCAGGATTTGCGGCTCCTCCGGCACGCGCCTGCGCAGCAGTTCGAGGCCGCCTAGAATCGCCGTCAGAAGATTGTTGAAATCGTGCGCGACACCGCCGGTCAGCTGGCCGATCGCTTCCATCTTCTGCGACTGGAACAGCGCCTCTCGTGCGAGTTCAAGCTCACGCTGAGCATCCTCACGCTCAGTGACATCCCGGGTGATCTTGGCGAACCCGACCAATTCCCCGCCATCATCATAGATGGGATCGATGACCACGCTCGCGCGGAACTGGGAGCCGTCCTTGCGGACGCGCCAACCTTCCGCGGAGACCCCCCCCTCGCGCCGCGCTGTCTCAAGCGCGCGTTCGGGTTCTCCCCGTGCGCGATCCTCTTCCAGGTAGAAGGTACGGAAGTGTCGCCCAATCACTTCGCTGGGCGCAAAGCCCTTGATCCGCTCGGCACCGGCGTTCCAGCTCGATACCAGTCCTTCGGGATCGAGCATGTAGATCGCATAGTCGGTCACGCTCTGGACCAGCAGCCGGAACTGGGTCTGGCTGCGAGTGAGGGCCTCCGTCCGTTCTTCTACGCGGCTTTCGAGGGTTTCGTTGAGCTCGCGGAGACGATCCGCCGTGAGCCTGAGCTCTTCCTCGGCCGCCACGCGCTCGATATGCGCCCAGCTGCGTTCAGTGATCTCGCGGATCGTCGCCAGTTCTTCAACCGTCCAGTCATGCGGTGCGGCATGATGGATCGCCATCAACGCGGTTAACCGGCCTTCCTTGACGAGCGGCATGCAGATCGTCGCGCCGATCCCGATTGCCTGGAAGCTCGCTGCTTCCTCAGGGCCGATTTCTTCGAGATTGTTGTTGATCACGAGCGGCAGGCCGGCGCGAAGATTACGTACCGCGAGCGTGCCGAAATCGGCGAGGCTGTAATGGCCCACGATGGAGCGCGAGCCCTGGCGTGCCCAGTCCCCGCGGATGGTGAAGCCGTCCTGATCCTCGTCCATGTCCGCATAGGCGCAATTGGAGACGCCGAGTTCCTCGCCCACCATCCGGGTCGTGATTGCGAGGATCGCGTCCGCGTCCGTCAGCGCCGCGGTGCGTTTGCCGAGCGCGTCAAGGAAGCGCAGCCGGGCCTCGCTTTCGCGCAGTGTCTTGGTAGCCTTCACAGCTTCGGTGGTCTCGACCACCACCGCGAGCACGCCGGCGGGACAGCCGTCATCCTCATAGACCGGGGAATAATCGAGGTTGAGCCAGACATCCTCGAACCTGCCGGTCCGATTGAGGCTAAGGACATGGTCCTTGTACGCGAGCGTGCCTCCGGCGAGGCCGACCTTCATCACATTGTCGTTGAAATCGGCAACCTCGGGCCAGCCTTCGCGTACCTTGCAGCCGAGCAAGCGAGGGTGATTATCCGCCGCGAAGACCGAATAGCCATCGTTGTAGATCATGATGCCGTCTTCGCCCCAAAGCATCACCAATGGGACGGGGCAATGGACGACGAAGGCGACAATCGCGCGCAGGCTTTGCGACCAGTCTGTGATCGGACCGAGCGGTGTAGTCGACCAGTCGAAGCCAGCGATCCGCTCGCCCATTTCTCCGCCACCCGCGAGAAAGGCTTCGCGGTCTTCGGTCGGTTCGATTGCTGAACTGGCCACGCCAATCTCCGTCGTTCACAAGTCCTACACTACGCACATTGGGAAAGACTGTTCCGGCACCATAATGAGATGGATTGCTATGACGCAGTCGGCGAATGCATCCATCACCTATGTTCTATTCGTCGGCCTTTCTGAAGCCGCTCAACCTCGAAGGTCTCGGCCGCACGGTCGATGAGTGGGTGCTCAACGGGCCCCAGGCTAGCGCTTTTACCAAGCGGAAGCCGAGATCTTCAGGCACGAAGTTGCCTCACGGAACTGTGTCAGTGGCCGCGCTCCTGGCACCGGCCAACCTCGCCTCCGACGCTTGCTTGGTTGCAAAAACGGTCGGTTACCATCGGCATTACCTTCCTAGTCGGCGACAGAGGCATTGGCAGCTGACGTCAGCTGCCCCCCGAGGCGCTGATCCGTGAACAACAGTAGAGATCAAACCGATCCGATTCAGTTCTGTGTAGAGAGAAAAGCTTTGATGCGGCTATCGGACCGATGGCGGGCCTGACCAATTTGGGAACCAACCGGCAGAAGCTGCCATTCGTCGTTGAAGGCCCGAGCACTCCTTGTGTTTCCTCGCCCGCAGCTTGATGACAGGTCATGGGATCTGGAACAAAACGCGTCGGACAGACCGCGCGCGCGACGCAAATGAGCGTCATCGTCGACGCCGATGACTATTTCCGTGTCGCGCACGCCGCGATGCTGGAGGCTCGCAAGCAGATCATCCTTATCGGATGGGATTTCGATGCGCGGATCAGGCTGATCCCGGAGGGCGAAGCGCAAGCCGCCGCTGCGCCCTCATCCATCGGCGATTTCATCTATTGGCTAGTCCAGAATCGGCCGGAGCTCGAAGTCTTCCTGCTTCGTTGGGATCTGGGCGCGATCAAGTCGCTGTTCCGGGGGAAGACCGTGTTCACCGTCGCGAAGTGGATGGCGCACCCGCGCATCACGGTGAAGCTCGACGGCCACCACCCGACCGGAGCTTCCCATCATCAGAAGATCATCGTGATCGACGATTGTTTTGCCTTTTGCGGCGGCATCGACATGACGGGCGATCGCTGGGATACGCGCGATCATCGTGACGATGAGCCCGGGCGCGTCCGCCCCAATGGCTCACTGTATGAGCCCTGGCATGACGCAACGACGGCCCTGCAAGGTCCAGCGGCAGCCGCGCTTGGCAAGCTCGCGCGAGATCGCTGGAAACGCGCCGGAGGGACGCCGCTCTCAGCCGTGAGGACCCGGCACGATTGCTGGCCCGACCTCTTGCCCGTCCAGTTTTCCAACGTCGATGTGACGATCGCCCGTACGGTACCAAAGATGCCGGGGCAGCGCGCGGTGCTGGAAATCGAACACCTCTACCTGGCACAGATCGCCCGCGCCAAACGCTTCATCTATGCAGAAAGCCAATATTTCGCATCGCGACGCATCGCCGAAGCGCTGGCGCGCCGCCTTGAAGAAGCCGATGGTCCCGAGATCGTCATCGTCAATCCGCACCGCGCGCAGGGGTGGCTTGAACCGCTTGCCATGGACACCGCGCGCGCGCGGCTGATTGCCGCGCTGCATCAACGCGACAAGCATGATCGCCTGCGGCTCTACCATCCGGTCACACGGGGCCGCGCGCCGATCTACGTCCATGCCAAGATCCTGATTGTCGACGATCAGATCCTGCGCGTCGGCTCGTCCAATATGAACAACCGCTCGATGCGGCTCGACACCGAATGCGACGTCGCGATCGATTGCACGACGGGGAATAACCAAGCCTGCGCCGAGAGGATCGCTGCGATCCGCGACGACCTCCTGGCCGAGCATCTCGGTGTCACGCCAAAGGTGGTCACCACGAGCATCGTCAGGACAGCCTCGATCATCGCGACCGTCGAGCGACTGCGCTTCACCGGCCGCAAGAATGCGCGCGACCGGCGGCGTACCCTCGTGCCCTACGAGATTCCGGATCTATCAGGGGTCGAGAAGTGGCTCGCGGACAATGAGGTTCTCGATCCCGAGCAGCCCGACGATATGTTCGAAGCGTTGAGCAAGCCCGACCTCTTCCGCCACTTCCATCGCCCAGGCAGCGGGGTATGAGCCGCAATAACGAATCTGCAGCTATCTCCCGCGTCCGACAAGTCGATGCACACGCACCGGTACGGGTACCTATGGCCTGAGCTATGTAGGCCAATCGCCGCCGTTACGTGGTACCCGTGCCTCAAACGCATCTCGCGACATCTCTACGGCGAAGCGCTGGCTCCCAAACGAAAGGCGCTCATCGAGCATGGGATCAACGGCTTTCTGCTCGATAGCGTTGAGGAAACCGTCACGGCGATTGACCGGGTCGAAACGCTCGACCGCGCGCACGTACGCGAGACGATCGTCCAGCGCTTTAGCGTCGAGCGAATGGCTGACGCGTATTTGCAGCTCTATGCCCGGATCGGCTCGGGAGGGTGAACCGACCCAGAGCTTTAGTCATAGGGCAATCTCATCTCGCAGCGCGATACAGCACTTCCTGACGAGCCAGGTCATTGCGCATCGTCGTTGCGGCGACGCCACCCTCGCCCATCGCATGGCTGATCTGATCGAGCCCGAGCACGACGTCCCCCGCCGCATAAAGGCCCGCAACACTCGTCCGCTGATGCGCGTCGACGGTCAGGCACCCATCCTCCGAGCGATCGGCGCCGACCTGTGCGGCGAGTTCTGAACGGATATCCGAGCCAAGCGCCGGATAGAGTGTATCGAATCTCATCGAAACGCCATCGACATGGAGCGTGACCCACTGCCCTTCGATCAGTTCGATCGCGTCGCACACCGCTGCGATTTCGATGCCAGCCTCGGCCAATGCTTGGCGCTGCCCTAGAGACAGATCGTGCCCGCCTTCCGGCGCTACCAGCGTCACGTCCGCGCTGTAGCTGCGCAGGAAGCTGGCTTCGTTGAATCCGCGTTCTCCCGTGCCGAGCACCGCGATCCGGCGACCAGTGGCCTCATATGCGTCGCAGATCGGACAATAGCGTAGCTGCCCGCCCGCAAGCGCGCGGGCATGATTGCTATCGCTGATCATCGAAGGGCGCCGATTGACGACCCCGGTGGCCAGCAGCACCAAGCGCGCGCGCAACGTTCCCGCTTCGGCGTTCGCGACAAAGCCATCGTTGGTCTGCGCGAGGCGATCAACGCGCTCCGTGCGGATGTCGACGCCATAGAGCTGCGCTTGCGCGCGCATGCGCGCCAGCAAATCCACCCCCGAAATGCCTTCCGGGAATCCCGCATGATTGCGTGTGCGCGGAATCAGGTTCGTCCGACTGTCTCCGGCGTCGATCACAACCACGCCGAGGTGAAAGCGCGCCAGATAGATCGCGGCGGTCAACCCGGCAGGGCCGCCGCCAATGATCAGGCAGTTCATCGCGGGCATTGCATGCGCCTCCTCGCATCGACTCAACTCTCGCGACCGGTATTGGATGCGATGCTGGCCGGCAGACGCCCTCGAAATCGAATTCATCCCATGCGGCTTCAGCAGCGACGGGGGTGAGAATGATCCGCAACAGTGTCCAAAGCACGTCTGGCGCGTTGAGGAGGGAGAGGCAGGACTTTGCTGCCTTGGCTTCCCCCGCAAAGGCACCATTCTATGGCCGACAAGGCAACAGACGCGATCGCCCTTCTCAAGGCGGACCATCGCATCGTCGAGGATCTGTTCGATCAGTTCGAAGCGACCAACTCGAAAGCAAAGCAGAAATCGTTAGCAACCGAGATCTGCACCGAACTCGTCATCCATACGATCATTGAGGAGGAACTCTTCTATCCAGCGCTCAAGGGAAAGATCGAGAGCGACCTGCTCGACGAATCCTATGTCGAGCATGACGGCGCCAAGCTGCTGATCGGCCAGATTATGGCGAGCGAGCCGGGCGAGGACTTCTTCGAGGCCAAGGTGACGGTGCTTTCGGAAGAAATCGAGCATCACGTTCATGAAGAAGAGATGCCCAAGGACGGCATGTTCGCGCAGGCACGCGCGAGGGACGTCGACCTCGTGGCACTCGGCGCGACGATGGCAGCACGCAAGGACGAACTGAAAGCGCAATTCAAGGCGAACGGTCTGCCGACCCCGACCGCGCGAACGCTGAAGCGGGTCGAGATCGAGATCGGCGAACCGGTTGCCTGAGGCGGGTCTTCTTTAATGCGGCCGCCCGGAGACGGGCGGCTGCGTGCATGCTCAACTGATAGGGAATCCGCCGTGACCAAGACATCCAAACGCACCGACAATTCGTCCGGGGGAGAAACCCATCAGATCGCGGATGCCGGCACCGACGCAACCGCAATCCTGACGACCAATCAGGGCATTGCCGTCTCCGACAATCAGAACAGTCTGAAGGCAGGCGTGCGCGGGCCGACGCTGCTCGAGGATTTCGTCCTCCGCGAGAAGATCTTCCACTTCGATCATGAGCGTATTCCCGAACGGATCGTCCATGCTCGCGGAACCGGCGCGCATGGCTATTTCGAGGCGACCGATGACATCGCGAACCTCAGCAAGGCCGCGCTGTTCCGCAAGGGCGAACGGACCGAGGTGTTCGTGCGTTTCTCGACTGTCGCGGGCGGTGCGGGTTCGGTCGACACGCCGCGCGATGTCCGCGGCTTTGCTGTCAAATTCTACACCACCGAAGGCAATTGGGATCTGGTCGGCAACAACATTCCAGTCTTCTTCATCCAGGATGCGATGAAGTTCCCCGATCTCGTCCATGCGGTGAAAATGGAAGCCGATCGCGGCTATCCCCAGGCCGGCAGCGCCCATGATACTTTCTGGGACTGGGCATCGCTGATGCCGGAAACGACCCATATGCTGATGTGGGCGATGTCGGACCGCACCCTGCCCCGCTCACTGCGCACCATCGAAGGCTTTGGCGTTCACACCTTCCTGCTGGTCAACGAGGCTGGCGACACGCATTTCGTGAAATTCCACTGGAAGCCCAAACTCGGCCTGCAATCCACCATCTGGGACGAGGCGCTGAAGTTGCAGGCCGCCGACAATGACTACCACCGCCGCGACCTGTTCGAGGCGATCGATACCGGTAACTTCCCCGAATGGGAGCTCGGTATCCAGGTCTTCGACAAGGCATTCGCCGATGCCCAGCCCTATGACGTGCTCGACGCGACCAAATTGATCCCGGAAGAGGATGTGCCGGTGCGCATCATCGGCCGGCTGGTGCTCGACCGCAATGTCGACAACTTCTTCGCCGAGACCGAACAAGTCGCCTTCTGTCCGGGCAACATCGTGCCCGGCATCGATTTCTCGAACGATCCGCTGCTCCAGGGCCGGCTGTTCTCCTACCTCGACACGCAGAAGTCGCGGCTCGGGACCGCGAACTTTCACCAGATACCTGTCAATGCGCCACGCTGTCCGTTCCAGAACTTCCAGCGCGACGGACAGATGCAGATGATGGTTCCCACGGGGCGCGCCAACTACGAACCCAACAGCCTGGCGGCGCATGGAGAAGAAAGCGGGCCGCGCGAATCCCCGGCGCTCGGCTTTACCACTTCGACAGCATCAACCGGCGATGGCGAGACCGGCGAGAAACTGCGGATCCGCGCCGAGAGGTTCGCCGACCATTACAGCCATGCCCGGTTGTTCTACCGTTCGCAGACCGAGAATGAGCAAGCGCATATCGCCTCGTCCTTCGTCTTCGAGCTTTCGAAGGTCGGCCTGCTCGATCAGGTGCCGGGGCGGATGGTCGCCAATCTGTGCAATGTCGACGAGGACCTCGCCAAGCGCGTCGCGGACGGCCTTGGCATCCCGCTGCCGGCAAAGGCTAAGGCGGCCAAGCCGCCAATCGATATGCCGCCATCCGACGCGCTGTCGATCCACAAGAACATGAAGGTCACGCTGGAAGGCCGGGCGGTGGGCATCCTGATCGCGGACGGCACCGACGCCGGTGAATTGTCGGCGGTCATCGCAGCGGTCAAGAAGGCCAAGGGAAAGCCGGTGATCGTTGCGCCGAAAGTCGGGGGCGCCAAGCTCTCGGACGGGTCGGTCCGGAAAGTGGATAGCCAGCTCGCCGGTTCACCGAGCCAGATCTTCGATGCGGTAGCAATCGTCTTGTCGGAGGCGGGCTGCACCGCGCTGTTCCAGGAAGGCGCCGCGGTTGAGTTCGTCATGAACGCCTTCGGCCATCTCAAGGCGATTGGCGCCAGCGACGCGGCCAAGCCATTGCTCGACAAAGCCGGTGTGGTCCCCGACGCGGGGATCACGGGGCTGGATTCCGCATTCATCAACGCGGCCAGCCAGCGCTTCTACGACCGCGAGCCCTCGCTACGGACCCTCGCCTGAATTCTGGACCCAGTTGGAGAACAAGATGATCGATCCCTTCACTGCCTGATCGCGCATCTTCGCGGCCGGGCTCGACATGCAGTCCAGCTGGCTGCGCGGTTTCGAAACGCTGCAAGCCTCGCAGTCGGTGATCGCCGCTCGCAGCGGCAAGATGCGCGACGCCGCGAGCGCCCCGCTCGATGCCGACCTCGCC
>Ga0247823_10001062_pt1 | contig 23104 bp, 21 predicted proteins | sample 13C_PalmiticAcid_2_FD_192426 | JGI IMG/M metagenome (GOLD analysis project Ga0247823, IMG submission 192426) | Soil microbial communities from agricultural site in Penn Yan, New York, United States - 13C_PalmiticAcid_Day30 | ecosystem: Environmental > Terrestrial > Soil > Agricultural land... | reverse complement strand
GCACCGCCGATGCGACCGCGAACGAGGCGCTGTTCCAGCGCGAACTCGACAGCAACCTCGCGATCGCGACCCAGCTCCAGCTCAACGCCACCCCGACGTGGATCGTCGGCAACCAGCTGTTCCAGGGCCAGATCGGTTACGACGGGTTGAAGCAGGCCGTGGCGAAGGCCCGCGCGGCGAAAAGCTGAAGGTCGCGGGCATGGCGACCGTCTCGCACGATGAAGCGCTCGCCAACGTCCGCCGTCTGCTGGGCCAAGAGCCGGCCGCCGCGCTGGCGCAGGCGCAAGCGATCATCGAGGCCGTCCCGACGTCGGCGGCCGCGCACCGCCTCGCCGCCCATGCGCTGCGCGTACTCGACCGTGAAAGCGAAGCGCAGGCCGCATCGCTCGCGGCGGTCGGCGCGACGGTCTACGATCCCGCGATGGTCGACGCCGCACTCGCGCTCGCCGAGGACCGGCTGCCCGATGCCGAGGGTGCGCTCCGCCAGCGGCTGCGCGAGGATGCGACCGATGTCGCGGCGATCCGCATGCTCGCCGAGGTGGCAGGCCGCATCGGACGTTATGACGACGCCGAAAAACTGCTGTCGCGCGCGCTGCAGCTGGCGCCGGGGTTCGGCGCCGCGCGTGCCAATCTCGCCACCGTCTATTACAAGCAGAACCGCTTCGCCGACGCCGCCGAGACGCTCGATGCGGTGCTCGGCGACGATCCCGACAATCCGGCGCATGCGAACCTCCGCGCCGCGGCGCTCGGCCGCATCGGCGGCTATGACGAGGCACTCGCGCTCTATGAAGAACTGACGCGCCGCTTTCCCGACCATGCCAAGCTGTGGATGAGCTATGGCCATATGCTCAAAACCGTCGGGCGGCAGGACGACAGCATCACCGCCTATCGCCGCGCACTTACCGCCGATCCGGGGCTCGGCGAAATCTGGTGGAGCCTCGCCAACCTCAAGACGATCCGATTCGATGCCAGCGACCGCGCAGCGATGGAGGCGGCACTGGTCGCGGCCGAGCCTGATCGCGACGCCCGCGCCGACGACCGGCTGCACCTGCATTTCGCGCTCGGCAAGGCATATGACGATGCCGCCGACCATGAACCGGCGTTTCGCCATTACGCCGCGGGCAACGCCATCCGCTCCAGCCAGCTTGGCTATCGCGCCGTCGAGACGAGCGCCGCGGTCGACGCGATCATCGCCACCTGCACGCCCGATTTCTTTGCTTCGCGCGCGGGTGCGGGCGATCCTGCGCCCGACCCGATCTTCATCCTCGGCATGCCGCGCGCCGGATCGACGCTGATCGAGCAGATCCTTAGCTGCCATTCGGCGATCGAGGGCACGATGGAACTGCCCGACATCCCCGCACTCGCGCTCGGCCTCGGCCGCGAGGCATATGACGACGGGCGCCGCTGGATCGAAGCGCTTGCAGAGGTGCCGACCGCGCGGCTCGCCGAACTCGGCGCGGCATTCCTTCAACGCACCGCGGTGCAGCGCAAGACCAGCAAGCCCTTCTATATCGACAAGCTACCGAACAACTGGTTCTACACCGCCTTCATCCGGCTGATCCTGCCCAATGCAAAGATCATCGACGCGCGTCGGCACCCACTCGACTGCTGCTTTTCGAACTTCCGCCAGCATTATGCAAAGGGTCAGGCGTTCAGCTACGGCCTCGCCGACGTCGGCACCTATTACCGCGATTATGTCCGACTGATGGCGCATATCGACGCGGTCCAGCCCGGCCGTGTCCACCGCGTGATCCACGAAGCGCTGCTCGACGATCCCGAGACCGAAGTACGGTCGATGCTCGCCTGGCTGGATCAACCCTTTGAGGACGCCTGCATGGCGTTCCACGCCAACGCGCGCGCCGTGCGCACGGCGTCGAGCGAACAGGTGCGGAGGCCAATCAATCGCGACGGCGTTGGACAGTGGCAGCCCTATGAAAAATGGCTCGATCCGCTGAAGCAGGGACTTGGCCCCGTCCTCGGCGCATATCCCGCCATCCCCGCCGACGTCGGCTGAACCCCGCGCGACAAAACGTTGCCTTTGAGCAACAGCGGACGACATTTTCGTCCAACGACGGCGGCACCCGGCCAACAATGCTTGCGCTTGCGTGGCGCCGCGTCATGCTCCGTCACATGGCTGTCATGTGAGGGGGATTCCATGCGGAAACTATCGGCAGTATTGACCAAAAGCGGCGCGTTCCTGCTCGGCAGCACAATCTTGTGCACATCGGGAACCGCGCTGGCCCAGCAAAACAACACCGACGACGACCGCGACATCGTCGTCACCGCGTCGAAGCGCGAAGAAAATCTGCAGGATGTACCGCTGGCGATTACCGCGATCGGAACCGAGCGGCTCGACGAGCTGCAGGTCAAGGAATTCCAGGACGTCGTCAAATTCCTGCCGTCGGTGACGATCCAGACGCTCGCGCCCGGGTTCAGCCAGGTCTATTTCCGCGGCGTGGCATCGGGCGAAAACGCCAACCACTCGACCTCGCTGCCGACCGTCGGCACGTATCTCGACGAAATGCCGATCACGACCATCCAGGGCGCGCTCGACATCCACGCTTATGACCTCGCACGCGTCGAGGCGCTCGCGGGGCCTCAGGGCACGCTCTATGGCGCGAGTTCGATGGCCGGCACGATCAAGCTGGTCACCAACAAGCCCGACACCAGCGGCACCTATGGCTCGGTCGGACTCGAACTCAACAGCGTGACGCGCGGCGGGATCGGCGGCGTTGCGGAAGGCTTCATCAACGCGCGGATCAGCGATCGCGCCGCGCTCCGCCTCGTCGGCTGGTACCGCCACGACGCGGGCTATATCGACAATATCGCGGGGACGCGCGTCTATCCGATCAGCCAGAACACCGATACCGATGGCGACGGCGAGAATGATACGGTGATCAACCTCCCCGGCGACGACATCACGCAGAACAACGCCGATCTGGTCGAAAAGGATTATAACACCGTCGACACCTATGGCGCGCGCCTCGCGCTCGGCATCGAACTCGACGACGACTGGACGATACGTCCTACGCTGATGGGGCAAATTCAGAAAGCGAACGGCAGCTTTGCGCAGGAACGCTCGAGCGCGGTGACGCGCAGCCTGCAGACAGTGCAGTACAACCCCGAGCGCAGCGACGACAAATGGATCCAGGCCGCGCTGACGATCGAAGGCAAGATCGGCAATTGGGACCTCACCGTCACCGGCGGGCACCTGCGCCGCAAGACGCTGACCGACAGCGACTATTCGGACTATGCCTATTTCTACGACGCGCTCAATGGATCGGCGGTCTATCTTTACGACAATGCCGGCGACCAGATCAGCCCGAACCAGTACATCAAGGGCATCGACCGCTATCGCCGCAACTTCGGCGAAATCCGCGTCGCGTCGCCTGCCGACGCGCGCATCCGCTTCATCGGCGGCCTCTTCTATCAGCGCCAGTCGCACAATATCGAACAGAATTACATCATCGACGGCCTGTCCGACGACCTGCAGGTCCCCGGCACCAACGACGATATCTGGTACACCAAACAGCTGCGCGTTGACCGCGACTATGCCGCCTTCGGCGAGCTCAGCTTCGACATCACCGACAAGCTGACACTGACCGGCGGTGGCCGCCTGTACAAATTCGACAACAGCCTCGTAGGCTTCTTTGGTTACAACAACCCCGGTTTCAGCAGCAATCCGGTCTACGCGTGCCAAGGGCCGCCGATCGTCGACGGCTCGCCTTGCACCAACCTCGACAAAAGGACCAAGAAGACCGACTTCATCCACAAGCTGAACCTGACGTACAAGTTCAGCGACGATGTGATGATGTATGCGACATGGTCGCGCGGCTTCCGTCCCGGCGGGATCAACCGCCGCGGCTCGCTGCCGCCTTATGGCTCCGACACGCTCGACAATTATGAGCTGGGGTGGAAGACCAGCTTTGGTCCGGTCCGCTTCAACGGCGCAGTGTATCAGGAGGACTGGAAAAATATCCAGCTGTCTTTCCTCGGCGCCAACGGCCTCAGCGAAGTCCGCAACGCCGGCATCGCGCGTATCCGCGGGATCGAGGCCGACGTCAGCTACCGTTCGGGCGGTTTCTCCTTCAACTTCGGTGGCAGCTATAACGACGCCACGATCCGCCGCGATTTCTGCGCCATTGCGAACCCGCAATTCGATTGCTCGGTCCCCTTCACCGACGATGGCGACGACAGCAACGACAACAGCCTTCTCGCTCCATCGGGCTCACGCCTTCCGGTGACCGCGAAATTCAAGGGCAACGCCGTCGCGCGCTATGAATTCCCGATCAGCGGACTCGACGGACATGTCCAGTTCGCGGTGAACCATATCGGCAAAAGGCGGTCGGACCTCCGCACGCTCGAAAATGACATCGTCGGCAATTTCAAGGCCTATACGACCGCCGACTTCAGCATCGGCGTGAAGGGCGAAGGCTGGGACGCCGAAATCTATGCGACCAACCTGTTCGACAGCCGCGGTGTGATCAACAGCGCGGTCCAGTGCGGCGAGACGGTCTGCGGCGACGCGGGCGGCGACACGCCGAATGGTGGTGTCTTCTACGACAATGTCATCCGTCCGCGCCTGATCGGCCTCAAGGTCAGCAAGGACTTCTGAGCAACCCATTAAGGGGACGGAGCGATACGCATCGCACCGTCCCTCGGGTCTATCCCCTCGCGCGGGGGATGGACGAACAGACCCCGACCGGACGGTATCGATGCCCAGGTCGATCGCCACCGGGGATAAAGGATGGGAACCGGCTTCGCATGACAGACATGACGACTGCAGGCGTCAGGCCCGCCCAGAAGCTCGGCCTTTCGATGTGCGTCGCGCTCGTCATGGGCAATATGATCGGGTCGGGGGTGTTCCTTCTCCCCGCCAGCCTCGCGCCGTTCGGCTGGAACGGCGTTGCGGGGTGGGCGATCACGATTGCCGGTGCGCTCGCGCTCGCTGTGGTGATCGCGCGGCTGACCGTCGCCTTTCCGCAGGCGAGCGGGCCCACCGCCTTCGTCCAGCTCGCCTTCGGACGCGTCCCCAGCTTCATGATCGGTTGGGCCTATTGGGTGTCGGTGTGGACCGCCAATGTGACGCTCGCGGTCGCCGCGGTCAGTTTTCTCAGCCTTTTCGCCCCGGCGCTTGGGCAGCATATGGCGCTGTCGACGCTCGCGCTGATCTGGATCGTCACCGCGATCAACTGGCGCGGCGCGCGCGCGGCGGGCCGTTTCCAGATCGTGACCTTGCTCATCAAGCTGATTCCCCTGTTGACGGTGATCGTTCTGATACCGATCGCGTTCGGCAGCGAAGTACCCGTCGTCACGACGCCCTTCCCGGTCGAGGGACTGTCGCTGACCGCAGTCAGCGGATCGGCGATCCTGACCTTATGGGCGCTGCTCGGGTTCGAATCGGCCAGCGTCGCAACCGACAAGGTCAAGGATCCGACCGTCACCATTCCGCGCGCGACGATCATCGGCACGCTGACCACCGGCATCCTCTACCTCATCGTCTGTTCGGCGGTCGCGCTGATGCTGCCCGCCGCCGAGGTCGCCAAATCCGATGCGCCGTTCGCGCTGTTCGCCGAAACCTATTGGGGGCACGGGCCGGCGCTGTTCATCGCCGCCTTCGCCGCGATCAGCGCGATCGGTGCGCTCAACGGCTTCACGCTGATCCAGGCCGAACTGCCGGCAACGCTCGCGCGCCAGGGCCTGTTTCCCCAGTGGTTCGCACGCACCAACCGCCACGGGACGCCGGTCGCAGCATTGCTCTGCGCGAGTATGCTCGCGACCGCCTGCGTCGTCCTCAACAACAGCAAGTCGACCGCCGAGATGTTCACCTTCATGGCGATCCTGTCGACGTCGGTGACGCTGTGGCTCTACCTCTCGTGCGCCGCCGCGGCGCTGCGGCTGCGCGTTGCAATCCCCGTCGCCCTTATCGGCCTCGCCTATTCGGTCTGGACGCTCTGGGGCGCCGGGCTGCAGGTCAGCGCGATGAGCCTGATCCTTATGGCCGCGGGACTGCCGCTATACTGGTGGACGCGCGGATCGGTGCCCGCCTCAACGCCACTTGGGAGCGAAGAAACCCCGATCGCGTAGGATCACCTGCGCCGCATTGTGTCCCGGCGCGCCGGTGACGCCGCCGCCGGGATGCGTTCCGGCGCCGCACATGTAGAGGCCCTTCAGCGGCCCGCGGTAGGCGCCGTTGCCGAGCACCGGGCGCGCCGACCACAGCTGGTCGAGGCTCATATTGCCGTGCATGATGTCGCCGCCGACCAGCCCGAACTTGCGTTCGAGCCCCTTGGGACTGAGAATCTGGCGCCCTACGATCGAGGCGCGGAAGCCCGGGGCATAGGTCTCGACCGTGTCGATGATCGTATCGGCGGCCTTGCCTTCCTCAGCGTCCCAATCACGGCCGTCCGGAAGTTCGGGGGCGAATTGCTGACAGAACAGGCTCGCGACATGCTGGCCCGGGGGCGCGAGGCTGTCATCGACGGTCGACGGAATGAGCATTTCGACGATCGGCTTCTTCGACCAGCCATGCTCCTTCGCGTCGAGAAACGCCTTGTCCATATAGTCGAGCGTCGGGGCGATGATGATCCCCGATTGGTGATGTTCGCCGGGCTCGGGGAAGCAGGTGAACTTCGGGAGCTCGCTAAGCGCGACATTCATGCGGAAGGTGCCGCTGCCCGCCTTGAACGCCTTGATGCGGCGCCGGAATTCGGGCGCGATATCGCCCTCGTCGAACATCCGTTCGTAGAGAAGTTTCGGCCCGACATTGGCGATCACGCGCGCCGCGGCAATTTCCTCGCCGCCGACCAACTTGACCCCGACCGCCTTGCCGCCATCGACCAGAACCTTGGCGACCGGGCGTTCGAGGCTGATCTCGACGCCGAGCTGCGTGCAGACCTTCCCCATCATCTGCGTGATCGCGCCCATGCCGCCGACGCTGTGGCCCCACGCGCCCTTCTTGCCGTTCACCTCGCCGAAGACGTGATGGAGGAGGACATAGGCGCTGCCCGGCGTATCGGGGCTGGCATAGTTTCCGACAACCGCGTCGAAGCCGAAGGCCGCCTTGACCGCTTCGCTTTCGAACCAGCTGTCGAGGAAGGTGCGCGCCGACTTGGTGAACAGTTCAAGCACGTCGCGCTGCTGCGACAGGCTGAGCTTGGTGAGACCGCGCCCCTGCCGCGCCGCGTCGATCAGCGTCTTGAAGCCGTCGCCGACATTTGGCGGCGATTTCAGTGCAAGGTCGCGCAGCACGTCGGCCACGCCTTCGAGCATGTCATAATATTCGGGAAGGCGCGCGGCGTCGTGCGCCGAGAAGCGCGCAAATTCCTTTTGCGTGCGTTCGAGCCCGCCGCCGAGCTTCAGATAGCCGCCATCCTCCTGCGGCAGGAAATTGCTGATCGGCCGCTCGATCACGCGATAGCCATGATCGGCGAGCTTCATGTCGGCGATCACCTTGGGCTGGAGCAGGCTGACCGTGTAGCTCGCGACCGAATTGCGGAACCCCGGCGCGAACTCCTCGGTCACCGCGGCGCCGCCGACGACGTCGCGCGCCTCGACGATGCGAACCTTCAGCCCCGCCTTGGCGAGATAGAAGGCGCAGACGAGGCCGTTGTGGCCGGCGCCGATAATCAGGGCGTCATAGGCTTTGGTCATTGAAACTCTTTCGCAAGCGGGGATTGAACATGTTGGCGGCCGAAACCGAGGCCGAGGATGCGGCCGGGGATGCGGCGCAGAAGCGGAACGCGGTCGAGCAGGCGGACGGCGAAGGGCACGCGCGTGATTTCGCCGCGCAGGATCGGTTCGATGACGCGCTGATGCGCGAAACGCTGGATCGCCTGCATCCGCGTCGTCGGCGTCCAGCGGCGATCCTGCACCCTGGCGAGCAGCGGATCGGGGTCGGCGCCGGCAGCGAGTGGGGCAGCGAGGATATTTGCCGCCGCGACCGCATCCTGCACCGCAAGATTGATACCGACGCCGCCGACGGGCGACATCGCATGCGCGGCGTCGCCGATCGCGAGCAGACCGGGGCGCGACCAGCGCGTCAGCCGGTCGAGCGCGACGGTGAGCAATTTCACATCATCGAAGCTCTGGATCGCATCGATCCCGGCGGCAAGCCCGGGTGCGATTTCGACGACCTTGTCGCGGAAGGCGGCGATCCCGCGCGCCTCGATCGGCGCGAAGCCTCCCTTTTCGATGATCTGCGCGCATTGCCAATAATCGCCGCGCGGGATCGCGACGACCATGCCGCCCTTGTCGATCGTACCGAGCGCGACTTCGGAAATGTCCATGCCCGCGGGCACCGGGATGCGGAACCAGAGCACATCCATCGGGGCGCCGAGATCTTCGAGCGGCAGCTCGGCGGCAGCGCGCAGCACCGAGCGGCGTCCATCGGCGGCGATGACGAGCCGCGCGGGCAGCGCCTCGCCGCTTGCGAGCTTCACGCCGTTGACCCGGCCGGCACCGTCATAGGTCAGCCCGGTCGCCTCGGTCGACATGCGGAGGTCGAAGGTCGGGTAGCGCCTGCCCTGCCCCGCGATGAAATCGAGCAAATCCCATTGCGGCATCATCGCGACGAAGCGTGCCGCGACGGGCAGATGCTTCATCGTCGCGATTGTATAGCGCCCGCCGAGCAGGTTGAGCGTCATCGTGTCGATCGCCGCGTGCGGCTCCTTTAGCAGCGCATCGAGCAGCCCGATCTCGTTGAACAGTTCGAGCGTCGAGGGGTGCACGGTGTCGCCGCGAAAATCGCGAAGGAAATCAGCGTGCTTTTCGAGGACGGTGACGGGAACGCCCGCGCGTGCGAGCAGCAGGCCCGCGACCATGCCCGCAGGACCACCGCCGACGATGATGACCGGATCGCTCATGCTCCCTCCTCCCGTGCGTTGCGACTAGCGGCTCCACCCTGGCGGCGGGGCATGTTCCTGCCGCGCTTCAGGGATCAGGTCGCGCATCCGCGAGCAGAAATGCTTGAGGCAGACTTCCTTGTCGCTGAGCGGTCCCATGGTGAAGCTCTTGGACTGCATCCCCTGCTGGACGCGCGTGATCAGTTCGGTGTCCTCGGCGTTGACCTGACGATTTATGCGCCAGTTGAGATAGCGCGCGGCCTTCATTTCGCGGCGCTCGTCGGGAAGGACGTAGCTGATCTCGCGGATCAGGCACGTCGTCGGTCCGGTCGGCAGCCACTGCATGAAATCGACCTGATCGGGGTAGATATCGAACGCGACGTTGGGCCAGAGCTTGAAATAGAGCCAGTGGCGCTGGTTGGCTTCGGGCAGGTGCGGCACCGGCGGCAGCAGCCGCTGGTACATATGCTCGGACCAGTTCATCGACGGCCGGTCGATCAGGTCGCCCCACATGCGGTCGACATTGTCCTCGGCCTCGACACCATAGCTTTTGCCGAACAGGCGCGTCAGGCCGGGGTGCGCGACGGGGATGTGCAGGCCGTCGGAGTAGTTATCGCCGACATTTTTCCAGTTCACGTCGCGCGGACGCAGCGTGACGCGGCCGAGCGCGCCGAGTTCCTCGAAGCGATACGGTGCAACCTGCGCCTCGTACGGCGCCATCATCGACGCGACCGACGGGCCGCCGTCATCCTCGAGCCGCACGAACCAGAAACCGCGCCATTGTTCGAGCCCGACAGGCACGAGCCCCGCCTTGCCCTTGTCGAGCGTCGGATAGCTCGCGCTATCGGGCACGCCGGTCAGCCGGCCGTCGAGTTCGTAGGTCCAAGCATGATAGGGGCAGACGAGCTTTTTCGCGCATCCCACCGCGCCGTCGACGAGGCGCGAGCCGCGGTGGCGGCAGACATTGGTGAAGGCGCGCACAGCGCGGTCGGTGCCACGCACCAGAATCACGCTCTCGCCGCAATAGTCGATGCTGTGCCAGTCGCCGACGTTCGGAATGTCGCTGTCGTGGCAGACGACCTGCCAGCTCGGACGGAAAATCCGTTCCATTTCCGCGGCATGGAAATCGGGATCGCTATAAGTCCAAGCGGGCAGCGACCAGCCGTCGAGCGGGTCCAGATTCGAATCGCGAAGGGGTGCAGTTGCCATGGCTCGTTCCTTGTTGTACATATGTATAACAATATGACTGCCGTTCGCCAAGCCTTTACGCGCGAAAGCGCCGATGCCCGCCGGACGGGCTTGATCGAGGCGACCGCGGCGGTGCTGGCCGAACATGGGCTGGCGGGAACGAACGTCCGCGCGATTTGTGCGAAAGCGGGGGTATCTCCCGGCCTTTTACGCCATTATTTCGGCGGCATCGACGATCTGGTCGCGGCGACCTATCAGGCGACGAGCGACCGGATGGACGCGATTTTCGCCGCCGCGGTCGAGGGGGCAGGCGCCGATCCCCGCGCACGGCTTCTGGCCTATCTGACCGCAAGTTTCCGCCCGCCGGTGACCGATCCCAAACTGCTCGGCGCGTGGACCGCCTTTTGGGCGCTGTCACGAAATGATGCGCGGATGGCGGCAATCCATGCGGAAAGCTATGCCGGCTACCGCGAACGGCTCGGCGGGTTGCTCACCGCATGTGACGCGCTCGACGCCGAACGGCTCGCGATCATGCTCACCGCGATGGTCGACGGGCTGTGGCTGGAGCTGTCCCTCGACGCCGAAAGTTTCGGCGCCGAGGCGGCAGTGGAGATGATCGAGCGCGCGGTCGCCGCGCTGGTCTGACCCCTATTTCGACAAATCGCGCAGCAGGCTGTCCCAATGCGCGAGCGCGGGCGCGATCGCATCGACGGGCACGCGCTCGTTGAGGCCGTGGGCGTAGCTGTCGCTGGCCTTCGAAAAGAGGCCCGCGACGCCATAGCTCGGCACGCCCTGAATGCGGAAATGATAGCTGTCGGTAGCGCCCGCGCTCATCGACGGGATGATCGGGAGGCCCGGCGCGCGCGCATGGACCGCTTTCGTCACCGCCGCGACGACGTCGGGACGCAGCGGCGAGGCGTCGCTCGCGCTCGCGTCGGGATCGGTATTCACCTTGACCGCGGGGTCGGCAATGACCTTTTCGAGCTCGGCACGAACCGTTTCGACCGGGACGCCGGGGAAGATGCGGCAGTTGATGTTCGCGGTCGCGCGCTGGGGCAGCGCATTTTCGGCATGGCCGCCCTTGGTGAGCGTCGGCACGCAGGTCGTGCCGATCTGGCCGACATATTCGGGGTCGGCGCGGATCGCGGCGATCGCCTTCGCGTCGGCGGGGTTTGCGGCAAAGGCCTTGAGCGCCGCGCCGATATCGCCGCCGACCTGATCGGCGACGATCGGCATGCCGACCTTGGTCAGCTCATTCTGTTGCGGCGTGAAGCGATAGGCACCGACCTTCGCGAGCGCGTTCGACAGCTGGACGATCGCATTGCTGTCCGACGGGCGCGAGCTGTGCCCGCCGGGGTTGGTGACTTCGAGCGTGAAGTCGGCATAGGTTTTTTCGCCCGCCTGCAGCCCGTAATATTTGGGCTTGCCGTCCTCGCCGATCAGCCCGCCGCCGCCGTCGCCGTTCAGCGCGAATTCGGCGCCCTTGTGCTTCGCCGCGAGCGCGCGCGTCGTCGTCATCGAGGTTTCCTCGTCACCCGACAGAAGCAGGATGATCGAACGCTTCGGTTTGAAGCCGTCCTCCTTGAGCTGCGCCATCGTCGCGACCATCATCGAGACGTCGAACTTGTTGTCCTCCGACCCGCGGCCGAAGATATAGCCTTCCTCCTCGACGGGCACGAAGGGATCGCGTGTCCAGTCCTTGGGGTCGGCCTCGACGACGTCCATATGGCCGAGCAGCACGATCGGCTTGCCCTTCCCCGTTCCGGCGAGCGTCGCGGCAAAGGTCGCAGTTTCGCCGATCGGGGTGATCTCGATATCGCTGTCGGCATAGCCCGCGGCTTTCAGCACGCCGGCATAATAGGCCGCGAGCTTGGGCACCTGTCCGCGCCCCTCGACCGTCGGGATCGCGATGCTGTCCTTCAATATCTTTTTCGCCGCCTCGGTGTCAGCGGGTTTGGCGTGGACGGGCGCGGCGGCGAGCAAGGCGGCGGCGAGGGCGAGCGGAGTGTATGACATGCGCATGGCAGCGGACTATGCCGCGTCCGCGCGCGTTCGCAAGAGGGCATCGGACAAGTAGCAATCAGGCAGGCAAGATTTGTCCGAGGACACTCCCGGCGAGACGCGCGGTAGCGAGAAGGCGGGGCAGGTCGTGCCCGCTTCGCGCCTTGGCCGAGAGCCCCGTCATCGTCGTGCTGACAAAGTCGGTCACCTCATCGGCAGCGTCGGAGTGGCGGGCCGCGATATAGTCATGGATAAACGCTTCGGCGCCGAGATTGAGCGCGCGGGCGGCTTCGCGCGCGCCCTCGTCGTTGCAGCGCGTACCTTCGAGCACGAGGCAGCCGCCCGCTGCAGGGTCGGACGCGTAGCGACGCGCGGCGTCCTCCAGCACTGCGGCAAGGGCATCGGCGACAGGGACGTCCGGACGCAGGATGTCTGCGAGCGGGATCGCCTCGGTACCCGTCCAATGATCGAGCACGCGTTGATAGAGGCCGGCCTTGCTGCCGAAAGCGGCATAGAAGCTGGGTGGATTGATGCCGAGCGCTTCGGTGACGTCCGCAACGCTGACCGCGTCATAGCCGCGCGCGTGAAAGAGCTGCTGCGCCGTTGCGACCGCCGCGTCGGGGTCGAAGCGCCGCGGGCGACCGCGCGATCGGGATTTATTTGTAGTCACTGTTACAAAATACCTTGACGATGGCTTTCGCAATTTTATGTAGTGTCCCCTACAATAATTAGCAAGGAGTCTCCCATGTCCGAATTCCAAGGAAAATCCGTTCTCGTCCTCGGTGGCAGCCGCGGGATCGGCGCGGCGATCGTCCGCCGCTTCGCCGCCGACGGTGCGAAGGTCGTCTTCACCTATAACGGCTCGCGAGAGTCGGCCGAGCAGCTGGCGACCGAGACCGGCACCAGCGCGGTGCCGACCGACAGCGGCGACCGCGACGCGGTGATTGCAAGGGTGCGCGGGAGCGGTCCGCTCGACATTCTGGTCGTCAATGCCGGCTTTGCGCTGTTCGGCGACGCGCTCGACCTTGATCCCGACGAGGTCGACCGGATGATCCGCGTCAACGTCAACGCGCCCTATCATGCGTCGGTCGAGGCGGCGCGGCAGATGCCCGACGGTGGCCGTATCATCGTGATCGGGTCGGTAAACGGCGACCGTATGCCGATGCCGGGCCTCGCTTCCTATGCGCTGACCAAATCGGCACTTCAGGGCATGGCGCGCGGGCTGGCGCGCGATTTCGGACCGCGCGGGATCACAATCAATATCGTGCAGCCCGGCCCGATCGATACCGACGCCAATCCCGAGGACGGCCCGATGCGCGAGCTGATGCACGGCTTCATGGCAATCAAGCGTCATGGGCGGCCGGAGGAAGTCGCGGGCATGGTCGCCTGGCTGGCAGGTCCCGAGGCGGGCTTTGTCACTGGCGCGATGCACACGATCGACGGCGCGTTCGGCGCGTGATGCGTCAGGGTCCGGGGGGCGGACTCGCTCTCGCTCCCCGCCCCTTCGGCGCGGGCGTCTTCGGCTTGTAGCGGCAGAGATCGTCAACCGGGCAGCGCCAGCATTCGGGCGTGCGCGCCTTGCAGATATAGCGGCCGTGAAGGATCAGCCAGTGATGCGCGCCGACGCGGAACGGCGTGGGCGTATTTTTCTCGAGGCTTTTTTCGACGGCGAGCACCGTCTTGCCCGGTGCCAGCCCGGTGCGATTTCCGACGCGGAAGATATGCGTATCGACCGCGAAGGTTTCCGCCCCGAAGGCACAGTTCATCACGACATTGGCCGTCTTGCGCCCGACCCCCGGCAGTTCGACGAGCGTGTCGCGGTCGGCGGGCACCTCGCCGCCGAAGTCGCGCACGAGGATTTCGCTGAGCGCGATGACATTCTTCGCCTTGCCGTTGAAAAGCCCGATCGTCTTGATGTGCTGCTTCAGCCCGTCCTCGCCGAGGTCGATCATTTGCTGCGGGGTCTTCACCTCCTGAAAGAGCAGCCGCGTCGCCTTGTTGACGCCGACGTCGGTCGCCTGCGCCGACAGCACCACCGCGACGAGCAACTGATAGGTGTTGCCGAACTCGAGTTCGGTCTCTGGGCTCGGATTAAGCTCCGCGAGACGCCGGTAAAATTCGAAGATATCGGCCTTTTTCATTGAGGCCCGGACGGGCTGACGTGTTTCGCCTTCCATTCCATCGCGACGCGCACGCGCCGTTCGACCGAAGGGTGCGAATAGAAGACGAACTCTTCAACCGCGTTCGGGCGCGGACTGCGATATTCGGCGGTCTTGACGAGCGCGCTCGCGAGCGCGTCGGGCAGGTTCGCGGTGCGCAGCGAATAGGCATCGGCTTCACTCTCCCCGGTGCGGACCAGATAATTCTGCACCGGCAGCGCGAGCAGCGAGAAAAGCGACAGCAGGAACATCATCACCGGAAAGCCGCGCGGATCATCAATCGTCGCGTTGCTGCCGAACAGGCGCGCCAATCGCGGAAACAGCCGGTCGGCGAGAAAGAAAAGCGCGACCGCGAGCAGCGCGAAGACCAAGATCATGCGCCAGATATGGCCGAGCACATAATGGCCGATCTCGTGCCCCGTCACCGCCTTCACCTCGTCGAGCGACGCGCCCTTCAGCGCGACGTCGGAAATCGCGATGCGCGCCGAATGGCCAATGCCGGAAACATTGGCGGTAAAATTGTTCGACTGGCGCGACCCGTCGAACATATAGATGCGATCGGGCGAAATCCCCGCTTCCTTCGCCTGAACGACGAGCGCATCGCGCACGGGCCCCGCGGGTACAGGCTTATAGTCGTTGAACAAAGGCTCGATCAGGATCGGTGAGGCGAGCAGCACCGCAGTGATCGCCAGCGCGGCGAGCCCGCCCGACCAGATCCACCAGCGTTTTCCCGCGCGGCGGATCAGCGCATAGATGCCGAGGAAGAAGAGGCCGCCGAACAGCGCGCCGAGCAGCAACGAAATCGCATATTGGCCAAGATGGTCGCCGAGCGGCTGGCCGGTGCGGCCATAGGCCGTCTCGCGCCACCAGCCGGTATAGAGATCCCATGGCAGCGTAAGGATCGCAGACAGCAGCAGGAAGGCCGCGCAGAGCAGGAAGGTCCGCGCAGCCCAACGGCGGCGTTCGAGCTTTGCTGAAAGCCGGTCGAGAATGCCGAAACGAACGAAGATGAAAGTGACGATCGCCGACACGACGACGCCCCACAAGAGCAGCCATTCGCTGCCGCGCGTATAGTCGGCGGCCTTGGCGAGCGCTTCGGGCCCAAGGCCGTCGATATAAGCGGCGGTGGCAGCGGCTGGGTCAAAAGCCATGGTCATCTCCCTGCTGGATTTTTATGGCGTTGGGGCGTGCCTTAGGAAAGCCCGAGCACCTGCGGCATCGTGTAACGGTCGGGCTTTTGCTGGAGCAGCCACAGCGCCGCACGCACGGCACCACGCGCGAAGATCATACGGTTCTCCGCGCGGTGCGAAAGGGTGATCACCTCCTCGGAGCCCGCGAAGATCACGTCATGGTCGCCCGCAACCGTCCCGCCGCGCAGGCTCGCGAAGCCGATGTTGCCGCGCCCGCGCGCACCGGTGAGGCCGTCGCGGCCGCGTTCGGAACAAGTATCGAGATTGATTCCCCGCCCCTCGGCGGCAGCCTGTCCGAGCAGCAGTGCGGTGCCGCTCGGCGCATCGACCTTCATGCGGTGGTGCATCTCGACGACTTCGATATCCCAGTCGGCGTCGAGCCGCGTCGCCGCCTCGCGCACCAGATGCGCGAGAAGGGTAACTCCGAGCGAGGTATTGCCCGTCTGGAGCACCGCAATATCCTTTGCGGCATCGTCGATCAGATAATGATGGCGCTCCTCAAGCCCCGTCGTGCCGATGACGATCGGGGTCCCCGCGGCGACACAGGCGTCGAGCGTCGCCTCGAGCGCGGCGGGCGAAGAGAAATCGACGAGCACGTCGGCGTCGCCGGCGAGCTTCAGAACACTGCCGCCCTTGTCGACACCGAGAGGCTGCTGCGCCGCCTCGGTTATCGCCGCGGCGAGCGCGACGCCCATTCGCCCTTCGCTGCCGATAATCCCGATGCTGGTCATATTGCGTCCCCTTGCTTTCGCTTCCCTTAGCCGCTCGCATCGAGCGAAGTCGAGATGTCCGTCGGCCGGACATGCCTGCGGCGTGTCTCGACTTCGCTCGACACCAGCGGATAGAGAGGGCCCATGAGCAGCATCCAGAATATCGTCATCCTGACCGGCGCCGGGGTCTCGGCCGAAAGCGGCATCGACACCTTTCGCGACGGCGGAGGTCTGTGGGAGCAGCACCGCGTCGAGGATGTCGCGACGCCCGAGGCCTTCACGCGCGATCCCGATCTCGTTCTCCGCTTCTATGACATGCGGCGCGAAGCGATCCAGACGAAGGAACCCAACGCCGCGCATGAAGCCCTCGCGCGGCTCGACGCCGCATGGCGGGGCGAACTGCTGATCGTCACACAGAATGTCGACGACCTCCATGAACGCGCGGGCGCCGAGCGGCTGATCCATATGCACGGCGAGCATCTCAACGCGTGGTGCACGGGATGCGACGCGCGGGTGCCGTGGACCGGACCGCTGCTGCCCCGGCCGACCTGTCCGGTGTGCGGCGTCGCCGGTCTGCTCCGCCCTGACATCGTCTGGTTCGGCGAAATGCCGTACCGGATGGACGACATCTATCACGCGCTGAACCGCGCCGACCTGTTCGTGTCGATTGGCACATCGGGCGCGGTCTATCCCGCCGCGGGATTTGTTCGCGAGGCGCGCGCGTCGGGCGCGCGGACGCTTGAGCTCAATATGGAGCCGAGCCAGGGCAGCTACTGGTTCGACGAGGCACGGCAGGGCCCGGCGACGCTGCTGGTGCCGCAGTGGGTCGAGGAGATGCTCGGCTAGCGCCTTGCGGCAAAGAAATCGCGAAGGAGCGCTGCCGCTTCCGCATCGCCGATGCCGTCGTAAAGCTCGGGCCTATGGTGGATGGTTGGCTGCGCGAAAGTGCGCGGGCCGTGAACGACGGCGCCGCCCTTCGGATCGTCGGCGCCATAATAGAGGCGCGCGATTCGGGCGTGAGCGATCGCGCCGGCGCACATCGCGCAGGGCTCGAGCGTTACATAGAGGTCGCAGCCGTCGAGCCGCTCGTTGCCCAGCTTCGCCGCCGCCGCGCGAATCGCGACGATTTCGGCGTGCGCGGTCGGATCGTGCGATTCGCGCGGACGGTTGTGGCCCTCTGCGATAATCGCGCCGTCCTTGACGATCACCGCACCGACGGGCACTTCGCCCCATTCGGCGGCAATGCGGGCGAGATCAAGCGCGCGGCGCATCGGTTCGGGAAGCGGAAACTGGGCCATAAAAGCGGCCTATGCGCTTGACGAATCTCCTGCAAGCCGATAAGCGCGCGCCTTTCCCGGCTCACTCCGGTTCTGTATTCCCCGTTTTTCGGGAAATGCGCGGACGCCGACCCGAAATTTTTTGACCCAGTTTTTTTGGACAAGGACGAAGACCATGTCGCGCATCTGCGAACTGACCGGCAAGGGCCGCCAGGTTGGCCACAATGTCAGCCACGCCAACAACAAGACGAAGCGCACCTTCCTGCCCAATCTGCAGAATGTGACGTTGCTGTCGGACGCGCTCGGCAAGGGCGTGAAGCTGCGCGTGTCGACCCACGGCCTGCGCACGGTCGAACATAATGGCGGCCTCGACAACTGGCTGCTGAAGGCCGGCGACGACAAGCTGTCGGCTTCGGCACGCAAGGTGAAGAAGGAAGTCGCAAAGAAGCTGGCTGAAAAGGCCGCTTAAGCGCTTTCAAATCGCTAAAAGCAATCAGGCCGCCGGGTTACCGCGCGGCCTTTTTGCTGTCCGGCCGCTTTTTCGGCGGCAGATCGACCAGCTCGAATTGCAGCAGCAGGCTGCGCTGCCAGACGTTGAAATTATTATCGGCGACAAGCCACAGCCAGGTCCGCCCCTGCTCGACAGAAATCGCCGCACCTTCGTAATTTTCAGCGAGCGCGGCGGGAACGCGGCCAATCGTCCGCGATCGCACGACAGCGTCCTTTTCGATGTCGGCCGGGTCGACAATCGCGATGATCGTCGTGAAGACAGGGTCGAAGCCGAGCCGCCGGTGAACGAGCAAGATTCGCCCGTCGGGCAACGCTGCGGCGTCGCTGACCAGCCCGCGCCCCGCCGAATCATAAAAGAAGCGAATCGGCGCGGGGTCCGGCGCCGCCGGATCGCCGGTCCAGATCAACGCCTCGCGCCCGCGCGGATCGTCATCGGCGTCCTCCGAAAAGATGACCGTGCGCCCGTCGGCGAGTCTGGCCATCGCCTCGGGCCCGCGGTTCCTGGGCCAGCGCGGTTCGGGCAATTTGCGGCGCGATTCGATTTGTGAAAGGCCGGCGTCGAGACGCCAGATCTGATTGACTATCTCCAGCGCGACCCAAATCTTGCCGCTGTCGGCGTCGACGAACATTGCCTCGGTATCGGCCATCGATTTGCGGGCCGGGCGGCCATCCATCGTCGGTAGCGCGCGTATCCGGACCGACGATACCGCGCCGCGCGAATCGAGCGAGAGACGTGTCGAATAGCCATTGTCGCCGATCAGCAGGAACCGCCCCGGCGCGGTACGGGCGAGCGCAGAGAAGCCGCCGAAGCGGCTGTGCGGGCTGACAAGGTGCCAGCCGCGCACGAACCGCATCGTGCCGCCCGTCGCGGGCGCAAAGATCAATGGCCTCGCGGATGCCGCTTGCGTGACGTCGTCGTCCGGAAAGCGCATGACGATGCCGGGGACCGGGCCGACAGCAACAAATATCAAGGCGGCAAAGAACAAACGGCGCATCGCCGGGGGGTTAGGGCGGCGGCATACGAAAGGAAAGCGGTTCGCCGCAGAAAGCTGAACATCAGCCAACAACCATGTTCAGGCTTTGCTCAATGCGAATCGGGCAAAACCTCTTCATCGACAACGCCCAGACGGGCCAACGACGACGAAGGAGTACGACAATGAAAAAGATGGTGACCCTCTCGATCGCCGCCCTGATGTCCACCGCGACGCTGGGCATGGCGGCTCCCGCCGCGGCACAGAACGGCTATTACGACCGCGACGGCTATTCGAGCTATTACAGCGGCTATGATCGTGACGATCGCCGTTATGACCGCCGCGACTATCGCCGGGACAACCGCCGCGATTACCGCAACGATCGCCGCTACTACCGTGGTGACCGCCGCAACTATCGCCAGTGCGACAACGGCACCGGCGGCACCGTGATCGGTGCGATTGCGGGCGGCCTTGCCGGTCATGAAATCGCCGGCCGCGGCGACCGCACGGTCGGCACGATCATCGGCGGCGCCGTCGGCGCGCTCGCCGGCCGCGCGATCGACAAGGGGAATGACGGCTGTCGTTAAGGACAGTCCCGACCCCCAATAATTTCCTTCCCTCCTCCACCCCGCCCGGCCCCGTGCCGGGCGGGGTTTTCTTTGCGCCGGGCAGGCCGGGGAGGAGGCGCTTGCCATAATGGCCGGGAAAGCCTAGGTTTGCTGCCAAGTGCACGCCTGCGGTTTTGCGGGCGCGTGAGCAGAACAGGTTACAATAGCCATGCGGCAAATGGCAGCGCCATCAGGGCGATCGCCGCGGCCAGGCCCGGCGGTTAAAGGACGAAACAAGGCGGGCGGCGAATCGCGTCCGATGCCGATCACGCGGCCGCGAAGCTATGCCGCGATCGACCTTGGCACCAACAATTGCCGGCTTTTGATCGCCCGCCCGCAAAATGGCGAGCTCGTCGTCATCGACGCTTTCTCGCGCATCGTCCGGCTGGGCGAGGGACTTCACGGCAGCGGGAAAATCAGTGAAGCGGCCATGGACCGCACCGTCGCCGCATTGTCGATCTGCGCCGACAAGCTGCGCCGCCGCCACGTCTCACTGTCGCGCGCGGTCGCGACCGAAGCGTGCCGCCGGGCGAACAACGGCGAGGAACTGGCCGAGCGTGTCCGCCGCGAAACGGGTATCGTCCTCGACATCATTTCCGCCGCCGAAGAGGCGCGGCTCGCCGTCCTCGGCTGTCACAATCTGATGGAGCCCGGTGAAGGGCCCGCGCTGATCTTCGACATCGGCGGCGGCTCGACCGAACTCATGCACGTCGACGTGTCGGATCATGACGTCAAGATTCACGACTGGATCAGCGTACCGTGGGGCGTCGTCTCGCTGACCGAGCATGCTCCGCTTCCCGAAGACAGCCTCGCTGGCCGCCAGGCCGCCTATGCGCATATGCGCGAAGTGACGCGCGAAGCTTTTGCCGCCTTCGCCGGACGCGCCGAACGCTTTGCGGGTCAAAAGCTGCGCCTGCTTGGCACAAGCGGAACCGTGACGACGCTCGCCAGCGTCTTCCTCGACCTGCCGCGATACGACCGGCGCGCGGTCGACGGGCTGGTCGTCCCCTCCGATGCGATGCGCGACATCAGCCGCCGCCTTGCCGATGCGAGCATCGCCGATCGCGCCGAAATCGCGTGCATCGGCCGCGAGCGCGCGGACCTGGTCGTCGCCGGCTGCGCGATCCTCGAGAGCATCATCGACCTGTGGCCCGCCGTGCGCGTCGGCGTCGCCGATCGCGGCATCCGCGAGGGCATCCTGCGCACGCTGGCGATGCAAGGCCGCGACATTCCCGTCACCCGCCGCGAGTATCGCAAATGAGCGGTGCTGGCGGAAAAGGCGGCGCCAAAGGATCGGGCGGCCGGGGCGGCCTTCACGTGCGCGTCAAGACAGCGCGCAAGCGCAGCGTCTCATCGACGCGCTGGCTGCAACGGCAATTGAACGATCCCTATGTCCGCCGCGCGCAGGCCGAGGGCTATCGCTCGCGCGCAGCATACAAGCTGATCGAACTCGACGAGAAATTCGGCTTCATCAAGAAAGCGCGCGCGGTCGTCGACCTTGGCATCACGCCGGGCGGCTGGTCGCAGGTCGTGCGCAAGACGAACGCGCGCGCGCGCATCGCGGGGATCGATCTGCTCCACTGCGAGCCGATCGAAGGCGTCGAAATCCTCGAAATGGATTTCATGGACGATGCGGCGCCCCATGCGCTGATCGAGGCGCTCGGCAGCGCCCCCGACCTCGTCATTTCGGACATGGCGGCGAACACCGTCGGCCATCAACAGACCGACCATCTCCGCACGATCGGACTCGCCGAAACCGCCGCCGATTTCGCGGTGCAGAATTTGCTGCCCGGCGGTGCGTTTGTCGCCAAGGTGTTCGCAGGCGGGGCGGATCACACGCTGCTGACTTTACTAAAGCGTCACTTTTCAACGGTAAAGCATGCCAAACCGCCGGCGAGCCGCAAGGGGTCGCCCGAACTTTATGTCATCGCGCAAGGCTTCAAGGGCCGAAGCAATGACGCCGACGCGGACGCAGAATAAACGATGTGATGGGTCGAACCGGGGGGATAGTTTGATGGGTAAGTCGAAGCAGCCGGTCGCGGCTGTGACGCTCGCCGCGCTGATGCTGGCATCGTGCGGCGGCGGTGGTTCGAGCACAGCCGGAAGCGGCGGCCCCGTCACGGTCACCCCGACGCCGACACCCACGCCGACCGCCACCTGCGCGCTGGCGTCGCGCCAGGCTTTTGCCAAAGCGGTGATCGACGAATGGTATCTGTTCCCCAGCGACGTCGCGAACGTCAGCGCGGCGAGCCATAGCAATGTCCAATCCTATATCGACGCGCTCGTCGCCCCGGCCCGCGCGCTGAACAAGGATCGTTTCTTTACCTACATCACCTCGATCGCCGAGGAGAACGCCTTCTACGCCAGCGGGTCGAGCGCGGGTTTCGGCGTCCGCATGACCTATGACGCGGCGGGTCAGCGTATCCTCATCGCCGAAGCCTATGAGAGCGCGCCGGCATTTGCCGCGGGGATCGACCGCGGCACGGCGATCGTCGCGATCGGCACGAACAGCGGCAATTTGCGCACCGTGGCGAGCATCGTCGCCACCGAAGGAACTGCGGGCCTCACCAATGCACTCGGCCCGAACGACCCCGGGGTCAGCCGCGTGCTGCGCATCACCGATGCGGCCGGTACGCGCGACGTCACCGTCGCCAAGGCCGACTATTCGCTCGATCCGGTTTCGGATCGCTATGGCGCCAAGATCATCACCGAGGGCGGCCGCAGCTACGGTTATCTCAACCTCCGCACCTTCATCTCGTCGGCGGACGACCAGTTGAAGGCGGCTTTCGCCGATTTCGGCGCGCGCGGCGTGACCGACATCATCATCGACTTCCGCTACAATGGCGGCGGGCTGGTTTCGACGGCCAATCTGATGGGCGACCTGATGGGCGCGGGGCGCGCGGGGCAACTCTTTTCGCAGACCCGCTTTCGCGCCAACAAGTCGGCCGAGAATGACGAGCATCGTTTCACACCGGGAAGCCAGTCGATCGCACCGACGCGCATCGCCTTCATCGGCACCGCGTCGACCGCATCGGCGAGCGAGCTCGTGATCAATTCGATGCTGCCGTACCTCGGCACCAACATGACGCTCGTCGGCGGAAACACTTATGGCAAGCCGGTCGGCCAGATCGCGCTCGACAAAACCGAATGCGACGACCGGATGCGTGTCGTCGCCTTTGCAACGGCGAATTCGACCGGCGCAGGCGACTATTATGACGGGCTGGCACCGAAAATCGCAAACAGCTGCGCCGCGGGCGACGATCTGACCGTCCCGCTCGGCGACCCGCGCGAGGCGTCGATCCGCGCCGCGATCGGCTTCCTGTCGGGCAACGCCTGTACCAGGCGCATCGCCGACGCGAGCGTGGGTCCGGCGGCACGGAGCAGCGGCGCGCGCCTGCTCGCCGAACCCGAAATGCTCACCCCCGAACGGCCGAGCGCGGCGCAGCGCGAACTGCCCGGGCTGTTCTGATCGCCCCCTGCTGCATCGCAGCAATTGACCGCGGCCCGGAAAAAGGGCTAACGGCCGCGGCAAGCGACAGGTTCCCCGGCGACGGGGACTAAGAGGGAACGGGAAAACCCCGGCTGCCCCTGCAACTGTACGCGGCGAGCCATCGGCCACTTGCCATTGGGATTCCGGTCCCGAGAAG
>Ga0247823_10001060_pt1 | contig 23137 bp, 33 predicted proteins | sample 13C_PalmiticAcid_2_FD_192426 | JGI IMG/M metagenome (GOLD analysis project Ga0247823, IMG submission 192426) | Soil microbial communities from agricultural site in Penn Yan, New York, United States - 13C_PalmiticAcid_Day30 | ecosystem: Environmental > Terrestrial > Soil > Agricultural land... | reverse complement strand
CCATGGATGGATGGCTCCATCATGAACCAGGCGCGCGGAGACGGTCTCCGGTGGAACCCGGGTGGCGACGAGGGTATGCGGGAAAGAAAAGGTGCGGCGGCGTGCCGTGGTGCCCCGGGTCGGACTCTCATTCGAGCACTGGCGCGGCCTGCAGCACGGCGAGCGGGAATCTAGCGGGACCAGATCGCTGGTAGACTTGCACCGCCTCCGGCCCCGCCGGCTTTGGTCGCCACCCCAAGCGTAGAGGGGCAGCCTGGGCGAAAGACCGGGGCCATCAGGAGTGCGAACGGAGCGCGGATCAGCAAAGGTGTGACGGACGTGTCAGTCCGACGTTTTGCAACTCACATCGTCGCCCCGGACGTTTGCACTCTTGATGGTGAATGCGCAGGCTGATGCGCGCTTAGGCTCGTCACCGGGTTCCGGTGGGCAAAATCGGAAATGGCGCAGCACAACGACGTTTGCGCAGAGGGTTCGATACCCTCGCCCGCTCAGTTTGAAAGCCGGAGATCAGCACCGGCCACCATCTTCACTTCTGTGCGCAGGCAACCTTCACGCCAGCCGAGCAGGCGCAGGCACCGTACTGCCCCGCCACGTACTGCGCCCACAGCAGCAGCCCGCCCATGGACGGGTCAGCGAGCGGGGCCAGAAGCGGGCAGTTCGCCACCACCAGGGGTTGAGGCTGCGGGGGCAATGCCCGGGGTGGAGTTGAGCAGGCGCAGAACGTCAGGCTGCAGGCGGCAATCGACAGGGTATGGAACTTCACGGGTCTTGCTCTCCAGGGTCTGCCGAATGGTCGTGTTCGTGACGGTCAGGTTCGACAGGTTCGCGGCCACGGCGGCGTTCGCCGAGTTCATGGCGATCTCGACAACCTCCCGATCCCGCGCAGCCTTCCCAGCCTCCAGATCGCTCCCGACGTTCACGCCGTAGAAGTACGACCCGATGATCCCGGTGACGAACAGGCCGCCAGCAGCGACCCCGGCGTAGAGGCTGATCACGGCAACCCCGCCGAGTACGTCGTACCGCCCGGGCCGAACTTGGCCGTCAGCACCTGGCCGCGGGGGACCTGGGAGAAGCTGACGTGAACCCAGGTTCCCTCATAGATCAACTGGTCGAAGCCGATCTCGTCCCGGTGCTCGAGCAGCTTGCGGCAGATTTTGAGCGGATCGCCTGCGCTCGGGGCGGTGAAGTCGGCCGCCTGCCCCTTGCTGTGCTGGCTGGTCTGCGATCCACCCACGGCCTTGTTCAGGGCCGGGGAGCGGTAGCCGCTGCTGATCGACACCGGGGCACCCAGAAACTCGCGGATGCGCTGCATTCCCGGACCCAGCAGCGTGCGAATGTTCGCCAGCGCTTCGGGCGTCGGGGTGTTGTCGATCCCCTTGCGCAGCGCGGTGTCGCTCTTGAAGAACTCGGACAGCCAGAAGCTGGGGGTCAGGCGTTCATCGGTCATTTGTACCTCCCTAGTTCAGGCGGCCCAAGATCCGCCGGCCGGGTCTGGATGTGCCGCGGTGCCCCGCCCTTCCACTGGGGCAGTGTCCACAGCAGCGACAGCAAAGACGCAAGGAGCAGCACCCACAGCAGAAGGCGAACCTCGCCCGTGCAGGATTCCCATGCACCCCAGAAGGCCACGGCGGCCTGGATGAGCAGCAGCACATTGGCGTAGGCCCGCCCGGTGTGCCAGTTGATGACCCGCTGTCGGTCCCACACCAGCAGCAGCACGACAGCAGACAGGAGGAAGGCGATGACGTTCATGGCTTCTCGGCTCCAGCACCGACCGCCCGAACGACAACTGCATCCCAGAGGGCCGGGAGTTTCGTCAGGATCAGACTGACGAGGGGGTGGAAGAACAGGGCCAGCAGACACGCGAACGCGTTGCGCGACAGCTGCTCGCCGCCGAAGTAACGCTGCGCCAGCCACGCCCCGAGAAGGGAGCAGATCAGGACCACCGAGACGAACACCACGAACGCGCGGGCGCGCGACATGACGACCGCTGTGGATAGCCCTGCAGTTGCCCCCACGGTGGCCCAAAAAAGCGGCCCCGCTTCAAGCCCCAACGACGAGAGAACAGTCGCCCCCGTGCCCACTGCAAGCAGGCCGGTTGCTGTGGTTGTGATTTCTGCCATGTTTCAGCCGATCCGCCAGTTGGTCCCGTCGCTGTAGACCGGCACGCGGTTGGCCCCGCCACCGGCGACGATAGAGGCGAATGTCGTGACGGTTGCGTCACTGACCATGCACCGGCCGTAGGTCCATGAGGCGGCTGGGAAGGTCGCGTTCAGAAGCGCAACAGTCGTGGAGCGCTCGATGATCGGTGCGCCCATCACAAGAGAGTTGCTGATCTCCGTTGACCCGTCGAGCAGGATGCCGAATCCTGGACGCGGCGCGAGACGCGTGCGCCCAGTGGCCTCCTGCTCCAGGATGGAGTCGTTGGCTGCCCCGCCGATGGCGCCGATGTTCAGGCGCGCAGAGTTGCCCGGGATGCCAGCGATGCGGAACGCAAAGGTGGCCCGTGGAGTGGCCGTCAGGTAGCCGTCGCCGTTGTACCCGAGCGTCGTGTAGGACGTGCCCACGGTGTCGCCGTAGTGCATCACGCCACCCAGGAAGCTCTTGTCCGCCTTGCTGAAGATGCCCCAGTTGTTCGTGCCGCGCGTGAGGTTGTCGATGAGGACGCCGCACAGGTTCGTGATCGTCCCGGCGCCAAGCGGGTTGTTGAACTTGAGCCCGCTTGCCTCGCTGATGTTGCCAGCCGTCGCGTCAAGTTGCGACCAGAAGGACGACACGACGCCCACGTTCGCCGCGGTCCCGTAGTGGACGTAGCTCTGGTAGCTGTGGACGTGATCGGACGCGACTGAACCAATGTACTTGCGGTTGTCGTTGAACGCGGCCTGCCCGAGGAAGCCCGGCACCGCGTAGCTCACCGTGCTGTTGTCGATGAACCCGTAGTTGCCGTGGCTCGTGATCGTCTTGTCGGCGTAGTAGACCGTCCCAGGGGTCAGGAGCGGATTGCCACCAGCCTCCACGCTGAGGAACTTCGGCGTGAAGGTAGAGGCCTGCAACTCCGCACGCAGCGCAGCGGCTGAACCAGCAGGCTCCGGGGTCGTGACGTTGTCCACGGTCCAGATCAGCACATCGTTCGCGTCGAACAGAACGACCTTGTACGAGCCGGTCCAGAAAATGGTTGCTTCACCGCGAGCGTCGAGAATGATCGGGTTCGTGTTCGGAGTTGTCTGCGCCGCATCAACCCACGTCCCCTGAGGTGCGCTCGTGCCTGCGACGTACGTGTAGAGCTTCCCCCCAACCAAGGGTTGCCCAGCACTGTCCTCGAAAGATTGACGTCCCTCGGGCATCAACACTGCGGCCATAATCTGTGCTCCAGAAACGAAAAAGCCCGCTCGAGGCGGGCTGTGGTGTCATGAGAGAAACGCTTTTCGGGATGGACCCGGCATTCCTCGGCTATCTGGCTGGGTCGGTTCTATTCGCGCTGGTCAGCGGCTGGTGCGCCAAGAAGCGCGGCAAGCGGGACGAGTGAAGACTTCGGGCTAGCTTTAGCCTCCTGGCGAACCAGGCCCGATGAGAGGTTTCGCAGCGGGATGGCTTCCATGCGGGTCGTGAGGCCCTGAATGGGTCCGGCCACCATCGGGCCAACGACAGGGATGTCTTTGCCCACGTCGAGCAGCTTGTTCAGGCCGCTCATGACGGCAGCGCTCGTGTTCGAGTTGTTCACCGCAGCCCCGGCCGTCTGGCCTTGCGTGTAGCGGGCCACGTTCACGGCAGAACGCAACTGCTGGATTTCCTGGGGGGTGAAGAACATCTCCCACTTGCGCCGCCCAATTGCATCGAATCCCTTGCGGAGTCCTTCGCTTCCGAACTTGACGATGTCGGTATCTGTGCCACCACGCTGCATCACATAGTCAACCATTTGCCGCCGAATGGCATTGAGCAATTGCGGGTCGCCCTGCACTTGCCCTGGCGTTCCGTTGGCGATGGTCGAAAGCTCACGGGTTCCGGTCGAACCCGTGCCACCAACGAAGTCGCGCAGCCTCTGCAGATGTTCCACGGGGGCATTGATTACGTGACGCCTGACGAATGCGTCTGGCGTCGCGCCACCGAGGGCGTCCTCGATGAACGGAGCCGACTCGGCCCACTCGCGATTGCTGCGAGCCGTCGCACGGGCGCGGTCGAACGCGGCCAAGGCTTCGGCGGGGAGTTCGTCGGCGGCCTGCATGCGGGCGCCGTCCTTGGCTGTCGCGACTGCAGCACCACCGAAGTCGCGCTTCACCGCGGCCGGCTGGACGTTCTCGAGCGCATCACGCACGCTCTTGATCGCCGCCTTCACGTTGCCGTCTGCCGTCGCCCTCGAAGCACTCCCGAGCACCGTCTTCAGTTGGTCGATGGTGTCCACGTTGAACGGTGCGGGGAAGGTCTTACCGCCAATCGTCACCTCCCCTGCGCTGATCTGGTTCAGGAGCGTTTCGATCTCCTTCGGCAGGAACGAACCCTTGTTCGACTGCGCCAGGTTGCCGAATGCCTGGTTCACGAAGGCCGAGCGGTCCAGAGGGATTTCGCGACCAGCAGCGGCCCGAGCGGTGGCGTACTCGGCGTTCTCGGCTGCGCCGCGCCTCGCCGCCTCCCCGGTCACGTTTGAGGTGATCCGCTGGCCGGTGGAGTACGAATCCATCGGGGATGTGGCCGATCCTTCCAGCGTGTTCAGCACCTGGCTCGCGTTTCGGTTCTGGATCTCGGGCAGCGAGCTTTCCCCGGTGATGCCGCGGGCGGCCTGCGTCTTGGCAAGGTTGCGCTGCTGCGTCTGGATGGCCGGGTTCTGGGTGATGTCGCCGAGCATCGGGGTCGCCCCGATGTTGCGGAAGTCGGCGAGTCGGCGCATCGCAGCCGGGTCGATGGACTCGCCGCTGAAGATGGCCTTGCGGGCATCGTCACGGAGTTGCATGCGGGCCTGGGCGCTCAGTTCCTCCCAGTTGATGCCAGCCCGTTGCAGTTCGACCTGAAGACGGGCGTCCAGTGCCTGCGGCGGGACCATCTTGGAGCGCACCACGTCTGCGGCGGCATTGCCGAGGTTACGCCCCGCGCCCATCGCCGCAGGAGTTGCAAAGGCCGCCACCGTGGCGACAAGGGCCTGCCCAAGCGGCGAACCACCAGCCTCGCGCACTTCACCAGCGGCGCCACCGGCCGCGGCGCCGGACGCGACTTGGGTTCCGGGATTGGCGGCGAGGGACGAAAGAGTTTGCCGCGCAACCGGACCGGTTGCCATGTTGGCAAGTCCGCGGGCCGCACCAGCGCCCCCGGCAGCGCCGAATCCCGTGCGCGTGATGTCGCCGACCACCCGTTCCTGAGCCGTTTCCGGCTTGGGCAGACCGATCTTGTCGGCCAATTGGCCGCCCATCTCGGAGAGAGTCGGGCTCGGCCCGAAGATGGCGTCCGTCCCGGCCTTGATCGGGCTCGCCACGAAGTCGGCGATCTGCGGCACGCCTTCCAGGGCATACCGACCCGTAAGGCCGACTTGGCGCACGATTTCGCCGGTCAGAGTCTTCGGTTTCTCGCCCTGAGCGGGAACGAGGTCGCCGAACAGTCCCTTCGGCCCTTGGTTGCCCTGGCCCACAAGGTCGTCGAACATGCCCATGGTCAGCGGATTCCGTGGTTGGTGATGCCGGCGGCTTCAAGGCGCTTGACGACCTCGGCCGGGTTCGCGCCGCGCTGGATGGCGTTGCGCGCGTCCTGCACGGCCTGCGCTTGGCTCGCGTAGCCAGCATCCTTCCACGTGGGCGCGACAGGCGCGGCGGGTTGCGCGGGCGCGGCAGGAGCGGCGGCAGGAGCCGCCTGCGGCACTTGCGGGGCTTGGTAGAAGGGAATCAGTGATTCACCGCCAGGAACTGCCTTCAGGCGCTGCGTGTTCGACTGATGCTGCTGGATCCGGGCGTTGGCGTTGCGCTCGATGGCCCCCGTCAGCGCCCGGAGTTCACCCTCCGTCATGGAGATGTCGCCGCTCGCCGCCCGCTTCAGCAGCGTGCGCTCGGCGTCGGTGATGGCCCCTTGCCCCTTCATGCCCTGAGCGGCCTGCAATTCCCCCTGCGCGAGGTTCTGGATGGCCTGCGTGGTTTGGGCCAGGGTTTCCTCGGCATCCTTGCCCGTGAGGCCCAGAGAACTGCCGATTCGGGTCAGGAGGATGCGTGTGTCTGCGCCGGGGCCGGTGATGACCTTGCCAGAGTCGAGGGCCTGGCGAAGACCGCGGGCGGCTTGGATCGAACTGACGGCAGCGTTCGCCCCCGCAAGCCCAGCATCGAGTTGCCCACCAAGCCCCTGCGCCACCTCGTTCAGCAGCGTCTTGTTCGTGTTGACGTTGACGTTCGTCACCGGCCGACCGGCGGCGGCGATCTGCTTCTTGGCGCCGAGGAAGCCGGGGTCGACAGTCAGGCCGCCATCCGCACCGACGTTGTAGCCCTCTGGCGCCTTGACCATCGGCGCACCCTGCTGGGAGAAGCCACCCGTCGCGGGATCCACGGTGCCGGTGATGACGCGGTTCCCGGCATCGATGGACTTGAACTCGGGCGTGATGGCCTTGAGCTGGTCCGATGCGTTCTGCCCGAACATGATCAGCGTTCGGCGGAGCTGGTTCGGATCGGTCGGCAGGTTGCGAACGAACTGCGCGGTCTGCTGGGGGTCCAGGATGTCGGCCGGGACCGCAGCGACTGCGTTGATCACGTCCTGCTGCGTGACGTTCGGGTTCGCGGCCAGGCGAGGAAGGTACGTGCTGATGAACTCCAGGCCCTTGGTCTTGTTCTCGATCCCGAGCTTCTTCGACTCGGCGGCGGTCTTGTCAGCCTCGGCGAAGCCTTTTTGCAGTCCGGGGATGCGCGAACCCAGACCCGAAGATGCTGCACGGGACAGGAGTGCGTTTCGGTTCACCTGGCCGTCCGCACCGACGTTGCCGCGGTACAGATCGTTCAGCTTGCGCTCGGCCGCCTGGTTCTCTTCGAACTGCGCATACTGCGCCTCTTCCATCCGCTGCTTGTTCGCCAGCGACTTGAGAGTGACGGCTTTCCCGTAGCTCTCCAGCGGGTCGGCGACTTGCCGGACCTGCAGGGCGATGCTCGGATCGATGGTTGCCATTCGTCTTTCTCCTTACGGGAGGTACATCGTGCCGTCTTGGCCGCCTGCCCCATCCAGCCATTGACCCGAGCCGCCGCCAGCCGTAGACCATGAAGGTGCGGCGTTGCGGTTGTTCAGTTGGTTGAGCTGGTAGATGCTCTGCAGGTTGCTCAGGCCGCCATTGATGGCGTTGGCCGTGCCCACCTGACCCGCGGCGGCGGCGTTGCCCGCGCCAATGAGGTTGCCGCTGATGTTGTTCGCAGCGTTCGCCCCGGCCGTGCCGACGTTGTTGGTGGCGGTCTGACCAATGCCAGCGATGGACGACAGGCGATTGAAGCGCGTGGTCTGGTCGTTGTTGAACCGGTCGTATGCCTTGCCGTACTCGCTTGATGCGTAGTTCGAACCGTAGTCGCTCAGGGCCTTGAGCGTGGAGCCGCTGAGCATGCTGCCGCGGGCTGCGCGGCTTCCCTGCACGGAGTCGAGACCTTGGTTCAGGCGGAAGTCATACCCCGGATCCTTCTGGAAGTCGGCGAGGGTGAACTTGCGGTTGAACTCGCCGGAGTCGATGCCGCCAGCGGTCGGCGCGGCAGTCTGCTGCGGAGAGGACGAGGTGAACTCGTACCCGAGGTTCCGGCCGTAGTCGAGGTAGTGCTGGTACGGGTCGCCCGCATACCGCGGATCCTGGCTGACGTTCGGATGCGCCGCGAGGTACGCCGCGGGGTCGAAGTTCCGCTGGGTCTGCGTGTACGGCGTTCCACCGATGCCAGTGACAAGCTGATTCAGGGCTTGCTGACCAGCATCGCGCCAAGGCTCCTGATCCTGCCGCGCCTGGTAGTACTGGTCGAGTTGCGCCTGTGTGGCGTTGCCCGCGGCACCGGCCTGTTTCTTGGCGGCACTGTTTGACGCGGCTGCACCTACCCCCGCCGCTGCGACCGCGGCTGCTGCTGCCCATGGCATGGTTAGACCTCCAGATCCGTCTTGATGCACACAATCGCGGTGATGCGGTCGTGTGGTGTGTCGTTCTCCACCCAGTGGGTGAAGCTGTTGTCGAAGAAGAAGAGGTCGCCGGGCTTCGTCTCGAGGCGTTCACCTTCGAAGCAGAAGGCCTGCCCCGGTGCGCTCTGCACCTGGATAGCGAACTTCTTGTAGTAGCGGGCGTGCCAGCCCGGATCGGTGTGCGGCTTGCACTGCTGACCGGCCTTGATGCGGGTGATCAGCACGCCGCCCAGCTGGTCCCCGCGGACGTGACCCATCAGCGGGTACACCAGCTCACGAATCGGGATCAGGTCTGCCGACGGATACCAGACCGACGAGTGCGGAAGCGAGCCATCGACACCGGGTGCAGCGAACCGGGCCCAGATGTCCGAGAGGCCGTGATGAGGGCTGTTCGGGCTCTCCGTCCGCGCCGTGTTCCCGTCCCAGAGCTGCGGATTCGCCTGAAGCGCCCACAGCAGCGCCCCGACGGGCAGTCCGTCGGCGAGTTTCTTGATCTTGGTCACGGGGTCAGGATCGATTGATCGACCGTCTCGGGGTCGGTGTCATCGGTGATGTGGATGCAGTGCCAGACCACATCCGTCAGAGCCGTCACCGAGTGCTCTTTGCCTGCCCGGATGAGTAGCATGTCGGGGCCAGTGATCTCGCGCTTCTCGCCGTCCACCTCCAGCAGCACCGTCCCGCTGATCAGCGCCGAGGCATGGTCATACGGGTGGATGTGTTGGGTCAGCTTCATTCCCGCGGCGATCTTCGTTCGCTTGGAATACACCTCGTCGGCCACCCAGTGGTGGGTGATGTCGATGCTCATGGGACTGGCTTGTAGGTGACGCTGAAGTACAGCGGCTGGTTGCTGAGGTCCACGTTTCGGGCCCGGGTGAACGAGCCCACGGGATAGATGCGAAGCTCGGAGGAACCTTGATCGATGAACCAGTGCGCGGCCTGAGCGACACCGCTCTGGACGGTCCCCGTGGCGGCAAGACCAGAGGCGCCTGTGGCGTGCTGGAACGGCAGACTCAGCGCCGCGTTCGACACATCAGCCGTCGCCGGGTAGGAGATCCGATACCGCGCATGGACGAGACCGCCGGTCAGGATCCAATCGCAGAGCGCCGTGGTGAGCACTAGGCCCGCGCCGCTGGTATCTGTTGGCGTGAACTGCCCTTGCTTCGGCGGGGGCGTCTGGAACTCGCCGATGTGCGGCATCAGGTCAGCTCCCGGCCGCTGATGCGCAGCGTGATCGCGGCAGCAGTACCGGCCACCACGCTGATGAAGTCGCCCGGGTTGAGAACGTGGCCGACCACCTCGGGGCATGTGTACGTCTCGTTCGCTGCGATGCTCTTGGCGAACAAGACGGTGTTAGACACGCCGAAAACGGTCGCGGTCTTGACCAGACGAATCGTGATCGTGGCCGCCACTCCCGTCGTGTTCGTGGCCGAGCACTTGTCGATGATCGTGCCCTTCCCGGCAGACGGCGAAATGTAGATGCTGGCCTCGGCCGCGGCGACCTGATACGGGTCTACGACGACCTTCGGGGTGACTGCCATGTGCGTTCCTTAAAGCATGGTTCCGCTCGAGATGCCTTGAACGACCTTCGTCAGTTCGGCAAGTCGCTCGCGTGTCTCGTTCAGTTCGGTCTGCAGTTGCTGCACCACATCGGGCTCCACGAGCACAGGTGCCGACTGCAGTCCTTCGACGGCCGCGATCAACTCCGCGGAGGTGTCGATTGGGTCGCCAGTTGCGCCACCGACGCGCTGGAAGACCCAGTAGAGGAACAGGTACCAGCTGCGCGTGATGACCATCTCTCCCGTGCTCTGGTCCAGCCGAACCAGTGGCTCACGGTCAGAAGGGATGCGGATGCTCAGGTTGGGCACGGCGTCACCTCCGCAGTTGCACCGATCAGCACCACCTTCACCGGGTCAGTGATGACGAGCTTGAACACGCGGTCACGGCTCTTGCCGAGCCGACGAAATCGCACACGAGTGCGCGTCTCGCCGATCTTTCCCATCGGGGCCCAGACCTCATTGCTCCACGTGTGGCCGCCGTCGTCGCTCCAGGAGAGCATTGCTTGCGGATCGCGTCCCTCCAAGGGGAAATTCACGCCCACCCCGGTCTGCATGTCGATCTGCAGCGAATGGAACAACTGGTTCTTGAGGTCGTTGGACAGGTGCGGCGCCGCGCGGACGCGCGGAATGGACCGTGGAACGTAGTCCGGCACACCCGGCTCGAATTGATAGTCCAGATCGAACGTGTAGAGGCCGCCGTTCACGTAGTCGCCGACAAGAACAACGCTCTCCCATGCCATCTGGCAGCAGGCGCGAATCCGCTGATACTGCCCATCGGATGTCATGTGCGCACGCTCGTGCCACATACCCGTGGCGGCATCGAAAACCCACGTCTTCGACGCCGTCGGGAACGTCAGCACGTAGAAGGTGTGCCCCTCCTGCTGATACGTGAACGCGATGGCGTCCGACACGTCGCCGTACTGCGCAATGGCGTACTCGATGGCGTGTGTGCTCACCCGCGCGGCTTGGCTGTAGCCTGCCGCTTTCAGCACGATCCCGCGGCCGCGCGAATCACCGCCGAGCCAGAAGATCGTGTTGTCCATCTTCGCCAGCGACCGCGCCGCGTCGATGCCGGTTTCCATCTGCGCGCCCTGAATGCGGACGAACGGATCGGTGTTGTCCCCGCTCTGCACCCACGTCTCGACGCTGTCCGAACCAAAAAGCCACACTTCCGAGTGGTTCACGATCAGGTTCAGCAGCGCATCCGGCGAGCTTTCCGCTGTGTAGAAGTTCAGCGGGTTGATTGCCGTGTCATACGGCTCCGTGTACTGAAACTGACCGGTCCCCAGCTTGTTCCAGACGAACCGGCCAGCGATAAAGCCGACGCCGGTTGCGCCAACGAAGTCAGTGGAGGTGATCTGAGTGACCGTGTTCGCGCCCGGCTCGATGAAGTAGCCTTCCGTGTACCCAGTCACCAGCATGATGACCGTGCCGTTGTCGGCCATGGTCACGAGCGTGTCTCGCTCGATGATGGAGCCGATGATCACTTCACCGCCTCCGGCGGTCATCTTCGATACGACGCCGCCGACGATTCGGATTGCCGTGGTGTCGCTGAACTTGTAGAGCCCGCGCGCCGACTTCTCATCCGCCGTGCTGTTTGAGTGCAGTCGCATGCCAGGCGTACCGATCAGGCAGGCAACCGACTTGCTCGTGCCGCTCTCGGAACGCTCTGGATACAGGTTCACGCAGCGCTGGGCGTCGAAGTTCACCGAGCGCGCCTCGTAGGCTGCTCCGATGAACGGGAACGACGGCATTAGAAGTTCCCCCCGAGGAACTGGCCGATGCTGTAGCACTGGTCGCCGAGAAGTGCCTCATCAGAACGAGACACCGGTGACTTGTTGTTGGCGCGCTTGATCGCCGCCTTTGCCGCCCGCGCCTGCGCAACGACGAGTTCGGGAACCAGGACGCCGTACTCTGGGCCAAGGTCAACCGCCAGCGAGTAGCGCAGTGCGCGCTCATACCCGGGCGGGTACGAAAGCACCGTTGCCGTGCTCGGGACCTCGGCGAACTGCTTGTTCACCGTGAGCGTGATGGTCGAGGCGAAGTTCGGCACCGGCCACATGGTCACGACACCCAACGGGTAGTCGGCGTCGTACTTGAACCAGACGGGGATCTGGCTTTGCTGCTGCGTTGTCGCGATCAGGTTGTACCAACCCTCGTCAATCCGCTGAAGGGGGAAGTTCGTGCCCTGGTACGTCGTGCGCGCGATCTCGATGTTCACCGGGCGCGTTGCGATCCAGTCAGCCGCGGCAGGGCCAATCGTGTACGAGCCCTGACCAGGCACGAAGTTGAACGTCAGCGACTCCTGCGTGTACACCGTCAGGTTCTCGGTGCTCCACGTCTCGAGCAGGTTGTTCAGCACACGGAGCGAGTCCGTCGCTTCCTGCCCGGTCGGTGTTTCACCGATGGCGATGGCGTTGATCAGGCGCAGGGACGACTTGATCAGGTCCAGCGCAACGATGGTGCCCACGGCTCACTCCATGAAAAAGGGCCGGCCCCTTGTGAGAGCCGGCCCATCAAGCGGCCGAAGCCGCGCTCAACCCCAGGAGGATCAGGCGAAGACGATGTAGCTGACTTCGGTCGCTGCGGTGGCGGCGGCGGTGACGGCGATGGTCAGAACGCCAGCCGCCGCAGAGGCGCGCTCAACACGCAGCGCAGTTGCGTCCGCTGCGGCTTGCGACACCAGCGCGAAACACTTGCTGTTGGCGGTGATGTTGGCGTTGTTCACGACCAGCGTCGAAGCGCCGATGGCAACCGAGCCGGTCCCGACCAGGACCGGAATCAGCGTGTTGGGGCCATCGGAACGCGTCTGCGTGCCAGGGGTGACAGGGCCTGCGGACGACGAGGCCAGGCCCTGCGCGATGAGGGCGGCTTCGAGTTCGGCGGGGAACTCCACGATGGAGCCGGCCGTGAAGCCGTTGTAGGAGCGGTTCAGGAGAATCATGATGTGGTTCCTCGAAAGTAGAAGGAGGAACGGGCCCGCAGGCCCGCTCGTTCAGCTCAGGACGGTGCGGTACTGCGTGGCGAGCTCGGGGTACGTGGCGGCCCAACCGAACAGCACATCGAGACGCATGATGCTGTTGTCGTTGGTCAGGTCGTAGCCCTCGGTGACCTTGATCGTGAAGCCCTTGTAGGTCTCCTGCGCCACGTCGATCACGCCCTTGCCACCCGGGGGGGCCCACATCGGCACCATGGCCAGGGTGAAGGCGTCCTTGTGGTAGCCGATGTTCGCGGCGTACGACGTGGAGGCCGCACCCTGGATCACGTACGGCTGCGCGGTCGTCGGCGAGGCGGTGACGTTCTGGAACGCGCCGCTCGGGACGATGGCCGGGCTGATGGGGATCGAGGTCGCACCCACCAGCACGTCGGCCGTGACGATGAAGTTCGCCAGCACGCCGGTCGATTGACGCGACTGCGGGTTCACCGCGAAGACGCCCGGGAGCGTGATCGTGGTGCCGCGGGTCAGCGTGCCGCCAGCGACAGCCGCAACGGTGATCGTCGAGCCGGTCTGGTTCGCGCCGTTGATGTTGGTCGCGGTGGCCGCACCGTTGGTGTGCACGTCCACGTTCTGGTCCATGCCCGGGTCGATGCCGAAGGCGTTCTGGAACAGGCCGTTCTTGTACTGCTTGTCGAGCTGGCCGCTGTTGTTGAACATGCCGGCGAAGCCGCGGAGCAGGCCGGCGTTCAGCGCCGGGTTCATGATCAGCGAGCGCCCGTTGTCCTTGCGCGGGGCGGCCATGTCGTCCAAGCGGCGCTGGATGTCCGTGATCGCACCCACGGCCAGATCCTGCGTGGTCGGGACCACGCCGGCAGCGTTCAGCGTGTTGTACGTGGCGAAGCGGGCCATCTGCAGGCCCTGACGGTCGATCTCGTTCGCCACCGTCGCCAGCGCCGCTTGGATCTTGTCCTCCAGTTGCGTCAGCGACAGGGTGCGCTCGATGCTGGTGAAGTTCAGATCGCAACCGCCCTGCGAGAGGGTCAGCGGCACCGTGGTTTCGACGGTCGATTGCGGGACCGCGACACGACCGGCACGGTACGTGTAGCGCGGGGGGCGCTTGATGTTGATGGTCTGGCCGGGGGCGTAGCCACGAGACATATTGCTCGTGAACTCGTCTTCCCACTTGCGGTTGACGTCTCGAGAGAACGTCAGCATGTTTTCCAGGATGGCCAGCGCCGACTTTGCGACGATGGAACAGGTGACAAGGGTGTTGCTCATTTCAAACCTCGTGGATAGGGATGAGCGGGCGTAAAAAAACCGGCCTCAGCCGGTTCAGTTCGTTTCCGCGTTTCGCCTACTTCACCCAACGGGACCCGTTTTGCTTGGCCCACACACGAAACTCGTCGTGGCCCATCTTGGCGGGGTCGGACGTGACCGAAGTGGCCGCGTTCCGTCCTGTCGGGCGCATCGGCGCCGGTGCATTGCTTGCGGGTTTGGTCACGGGAGCAGGCTTGGACGAGCCGAGAGACGCTTCGATGCGGCCGATCTCCCGATCAGCCTCACGGACGGACATGCCGGACAGGCGCTCGGCCAGTTCCGGGTGCTTCGCAAGGTGGTAGAGCAGCTCCGGCCCCTTGGCACTTTCGAGGATGGCCTCCTCGACGTGCTTTGCGACCGGGACATCCGCGGCACCGACGACGGAATCGAAGTCGGTGATCACAGATTTGGCTTGCTCCATGCGCTCAGCGAAGGTTTCGGCCTTCGTTTGCTGGGCGCGTTGCTCAGCGGATTGAGCGGTCTCGGTGTCGCGGGCCTTGAGGGCCTTGGCGACTGCCTGTTCCGCTTTCCAGTCCGTCAGCGCCTCGGTGAACTCGTCGTAGTTCTCGAACTTGTCCGCAGTCGGCTTAGGGGCCGGCTCAACAGTCTTTTCGGGATTCGCACGAGCACGCCAGAAGGCGGCTTCACGCTCAGCTTCACGCCGGGCGCGCGTCAGTTCGTCCATGCGGGCCTGCGTCGGCGACTTGAACTTGCCCTTTTCATCTCGGGGCTGTCCGTCGTCCGCTTCAGGTTCCGCACCTTCTTCCTTGACCGGAGCTTCCTTGTCCTCGACAGGCGCGGCCGGAGCCTCGACAGTTGCCGGAGCTTGCGGCTCGAGCACAACGGGAACAGGTTGCTCACTCACGATTTCTTCAGGCATGGTCATCCCACGTATTGAGGCCCGGGCTCACTCAGCCGGTATGAGTTGTTCGCCCTCTTGCGCCTGATTCCGCCGGGACTGTGGCGGGGCGTGATTGGTCAGCCGAAGGGCTGCTGGCTTTGCTGTTCAGGCAAAGAAAAACCCGCCGGAGCGGGTTCTGTTTGTTCGGGTGCGGCCATCTGCGGCGGCGGCTCTGATTGAGCGCTTGGCGGGGCCTCTCCGGCCTTCCCTTCGACCATCGCGTCGGCGACGAGCATTGGAGGGGGCTGCATCTTCTGAATGAGGATCTGGATCATCCCCTTCAGTTCTTCCACGTCCTGCTTGGACCGGGCGTTGATCTCTGCGACCTCCACCTTGAACTGACCGTCGATCTTGGCCTTCTCGATGCCGCTCGTGGCTTCCTCAAGCTGCTGGCTCATCTCCTTCAGGCCCTGATCCATCTGGGCCATCATCTGAGAGGCTTGCTCAACAGGAACCGGACCGTTCGGAGTCTGAACCATCGGCGCAGGCGTGTTGCCGTCCTCGTCACCCACGATCTCGGGCGGGATCGTGCGCTTGATGCGCTTGGCGATCTCGTCAGCCCCCGGCCAGTCCATGGCAGAGACGAACTTGTCGCCCGCCACGTCCATGATCTTGGGCCAGGACTGCGCAATCGAGGCCATGGAAGCCGCAGCCTCCTGGCGCATCGTGGTGTAACTCGGGCCGCTCGTGATCGTGCAGTCGTACTCGCCCACGGTCAGGTCGTGCATGGCCGTTTCCACAGCCTGCGTCTCGGGATCGACCTTGCCCGTCTCGAATTCCTGGTTGATCTTGGCCGAACCCGGCTTCTCGTCCTCACCCAGGATGCGGATCGCACGCGGGGTGTCGTAGTAGCGCGGGATCATCCACAGCAGGCACCGGCCAGCGTGGCGAAGCGTGATGTTGGCGTTGTCCTGGTAGTGGAACTGGGCCGTGTCGCCTTCGCGCTGCTGGGCGAGCTCCTGCTTCCCGGACGTTGCCGTGCCGCGAGCTCCCAACGAGGCGTCAAACAGGCCCATCGTGGCCTTGATGTTCTCGCGAGCATGACCAGCCATCGCCAGCACGCCCGACGGCACATCGGCCATCGGCTGGCGTTGCGGCGCAGGCGCAAGAGAACCATCCAGGCTCACCGGCTTGTACTGCAGGAACGCATGCGACACGCGGTTTGCGCTGCCCCATTCGCCCTCGTAGCCCTCGAACTGCCCCTCAGCCCCGATGTACGGCGTCTTCGGACGCAGCGACACTTCCTCGGTCGCGCTCGTCATCCAGAAGTTGTACATCCGGGCCGGATCCTTCGAGTGCCGGATCAGGCCAGAGCGGAACACCTTGCCGTTGATGTCAAGCTCGTCCCCGTAGATCGGGAACACCGGGATCCAGTTGCACGCGATCTCGGTGCGCTCCAGGATCTCGCAGGCGGTCAGCTTGTAGACCATCACCTTGCGGCGCTCTGACTTGCGCTCCTTGATGACCACAGCGCCTTCGGGAAGCTCGCTCTTGAACACCGCGCTGCCGTCTTCCAACAGGCACAGCGTCTCGTACTCGCATTCGATGCGGAAGTACCGAGCCACGCGGACCATGTTGCCGTCCATCCAGCCCGGGGCACTGTTGCCAATGCCAGTCTGGAATCCATCGCCCGCGTCAGCCTTCGGGAACTCTGCCTTGAAATCAACCTTCGGCATGTCGTCCACGATCATGCACTTCTTCATGTCGCTCCCATCCGGCTGGATGTGGAACCCCATGTAGACCGTGAACGGGTTGCGGATGCGCTGGAACTTGATGACCTGATCGAACGAGGTTTCGCTCTCGTAGTCCGTGATCAGCTCGAAGTACCCGGCACCGCACGCCGTTGCGTAGGTCGCCGCGGTGACAATCGCCACCTCTGCATTGCTGTCGTACTCGATGTGCCGGATCAGGCCCTGCATCACCTCGGCCGTCTTCACGTCCGCGTCGTCGTCCACTGGGTGAACCTTGATCGACGGCTTGTTCTGGCGCAGGTCGTTCGTGACCTGGTGCGTCATCGCAGGCAGCGTGTTGATCGTCAGGCACGGACGGCCTTCAGCCTGGCGCATCGCCTTGATCTGTGCGGGCCACTGACCGGCACCCTGCAAGAACCACAGGTCATCCAGACCCTCGGAGCGATTCTCCGACTCGGACGAGGCTGTATCGGACAGGAACTTGACAGCCTCGGCAATGATCGCCTCGTCGTCCGAGCCCTTTGCGGGCTTGTCGTCGGGGCTGTCGATGTCGTTCATCAGTTCGTCAGTTGAATGGCGGCATGGGCCACCGGTTTCAGCGATTGGCGAGGCGTGGCACCCACCATGCGAGCCATCAGAAGCGGCTCAGCCTGGATGGGCTGGAAGCCGAAGCGGTCGGCGTACCAAGCGGCCAGTTGAGCGGTGTCGAGCCCACCAGGGGCATACGGGGCGACGTGGAGCAAGAGAACCTTGCCAGCCTCGTCGGCCTCGTTGCAGATCTCACCCACCAGTGCAGTCGCGAAGCCCTCGCGCCGTTGCGCAGCAGGGCAGAACAGCGCGGACAGCTCCACGATGCCGTCTCGCATCTTCTCCGGCACCTGAACCGTGCGGCCCAGCTTGCAGGAGGCAGCACCGAAGACGCGTTTGCCGAGTTTCATCCGAGCCACCCTCCTGCCATGCCCATCTGCCGCGTGACCGTCTTCGCTTGGGCCGGGCGCGCCTTGCCAGCACGACGGGCGCCCTCGCAGGCGTATCGCAGAGCGTCAATCACGTGGTTGTCCTTGTCGCTCAAGATCGGGAGCACCTTGCCGGTTAGCTCGTCGGTCTTGTATGAATACATCGTCAGTTCGTCGATGAGGTGCTTGCAGCGTGGATGCGCCACGATGTCGAAGCTCTTCAGCCACTCGACGCCCTCTTCCAGACTCTTTGCACCCTTCACGGCGCTCATGATCTTGGGGAAGCCGTTCTTCCTCATGTGGCTGATCGTCTCGGGCCGAGCGCTGTCTGCCGTAATCGGCCACTTCTCAGACTCAGGCACCGACATGAACAGCTCGGGCAGGTTCACGATCTCGCAGCCCACCATGTAGGCCTCGAAGTCCACGTAGAGGATGTTCCCCTCGATGGAGCAGCGAACCAGCACGCTCGGATCAACCGAGAAGCCCCAGTCGGCCCCCAGCCGGTGAACCGTGCCAGCGGGCCGCTCGAACTCTTCCACCTTCCAGTTGCGAAACACGCGCGACTCACTGTTGCGCAGGTATCCGCCCTTCCAAACATGGACGTACTTGTCCGGGTCCCGGCGCTGGTCGTATTCCATCTCGACCTGCAGCACATCAGGGAACCACGGGTTGTCCGTGTAGTTCGCCTCAACGACCACAGAACCCGGCGGCGGTTCAGCACCGCGCAGCAACTGGTCTACCGGGTCACTCTCAAGCGATGGGTTCCACGAGAACCACAGCTCAGAGCCTGGCTTGCGGATCGTCGGGCGCATCAGGTCAAGGCTGCGCTGACTCAGCGTCTGCGCTTCCTCGCCCCACAGGATGTCGTAACCCTCCAGCGACTTGATCGAGTCGGCCGTGTGGTTCTGCATCCCCTGGAAGATGATCAACCCGCCCTTGGACGAGTGGATCTTCTTGTCCTGCACCTCGAAGTACGACCCTGCGTTCAGGGCTTCGATCTTCGACTCGATCAGCTTCTTGACCGACTGATCGAGCGACTTCTGAATCTCCCGGACACACACGATGTCCGTCTTCGCCATGATCGATCGCTCAACCAGCATCTCGGCGAAGAAGTGCGACTTGCCTGACCCACGCCCACCGTGAACACCCTTGTAGCGAGCCGGCCCCAGAAGAGGAACCGCCCACCGGGGCGTCTCGATGTCGAGGCTCATTCCTTCGGATCAACCACCACGCGGCGAATCTCTTGGATCTGCACCGGCCCGCCATTGGGACCGGTCAGTTCGTTTTCCCGCTTGTCTCGCCATTCGCCTGGGCGGCGGTTCTTCAGCCAGAAGATCGCCGCCGTCGTGTCAGGCGGATAGAACTTGCGGATCGGCGTCTGGATGATCTCCTGACCAATCACGCGAATGTCCACTTCGTCGTGCTCGTAGCCGTTCGCTCGAGCGAAGAGACTGCGCTCTACGCGGTCGTCCGCTTCGTCCTTCCCGGCTTTTAGGGCCTGACAGAACTCGTCATGACTGGCCTTCCACCGGTAGATCGTACGAGCCGACACCTCGAAGAAGTCGGCGATCTCCTGGTCCGTGGCACCGAGCTTGCAGAGCTTTCGAGCCTGCTCGATGTACTCGACTTGGAAATCCGTCGGACGAGCCATCACGCACTCACTGCGCGACCAAGCACCTTGGCCGACTTGCCGAACGTCTTCTGCCCGAACGGGCTCCAGAGCGTCAGGCGCGTCTCGTGCACATCCCACTCGGGCGAGTAGCGATGGAGCGCCAGGAAGACGCCGAACTGCCAGAGTTCGAAGTTGATCAGCATGGCGACCCCACAGGCGCTGGGCCGCCTTCGCGTACCAACCGCATCTTCCCGTCAACCTCACGCCCAACCCACAGATGCGGCTCAACATGGAGCGACACCGTGTCGGCCCATTGCTGATCGCCCATGGATTCCGGGCGTAACAGGTAGGCCCCCGGAATGTACGGAAGCGCAACGCGATCCGGCGCGGCATTGAATGTCATGGCTTACCTCTACGCATCAGGATTCCGCCTGAAGTCGGCCGCACAAAGCGAAAAGCCCCGACCGGCTTGCACCGTGGGGCTGAATTCTGGAGGCACCTCTGCCCCTCAGGAACGTCACTGTAAAGACTTTTCACGTCATGTCAAGAGTCTTTACGCCGACGCCACTGCAAATAGCTCTCATCAGGGAGGGCTGAAAGCATGTAGGCGATGAACAAGCACACCCCACCCAGAACGCGGAACGGGAATGCCAGTGCGACACCGAGGGCGTACCCCATCACAGCACCCCCGCCGAGATCAGCCGGGCCGTGACCATCTGCCGGGCCTGGGCGATCACCATGTCCCGCGCTTCCTTGGACTGGGGCAGGCGCGGACTCAGGAACACATTGTGCCCGGTGGTCAGGTTCCGGGCCAGGGCGTAGATGGCGCTGCGGTAGGGCTCGGGCATCTCCTGCACCTGAAAATCCACCGTCTTCATGGTGCTGTTGTCGAGGTCAGCGTCGAGGCTCCCGTTCTGGTCGTCGTACTGCCGCGACACCCGGTAGTCTCCGCAGACCAGCGCCTTGGAGGCGTAGCCCCTCACCCCTAGTTTGCTGTCGGCCCACTGGTGCCACTGGCTGAGTAGGTTGTCGAGCTGGCTGGCTCGGTCGGCTGCGATCTGCTGTTGGTAGGTCAACTCTTCTGTCATTGTTTCGTCCCGCAGTAGCTGCACACAGGCTCATGGGGTGCGCCGCAGTTCCGGCAGTTGCCGACGTGACGGTAGACCGGGGCCGGATCGTTCAGGTACGGGAGGAAGTGCGCACGACCATGCGCGCTCTCCCAGTAGAGGCGCTGCTGCTCGGCCAATGAATCCTGCGCTGAGGAAACCGCAGCGGCGGCAACGGTCGCGGCTTCAAGCCACATGCTGGGCCTCCTTCCTGAGCAGATCCATCGCCACCATGGCATCCACAGCCCTGCCGGCGAGTTCAGCGGTGGGGGCTTCGTGCTCCGGGCCGAGTTCGAGCCACCTCGCAACGGCCGGGTCGAACTGCTCGATGACCCAGACGTTGCGGCGGTTGACGATGGCGTAGCGGGTGCGCATCAACGGCTCCGGTAGCTCGGGCTCGGACGGTACGTGGGCGCAGGACGATAGACCGGGGCCGGAGGCGCCTTGTACGTCGGCGTGTTCTGCGTCATCTTGTACGGAGTCGTCGAAGCAAAGCTCGGCTTGTTCGGCTGCGGCATTGCCGGAGCAGGCGGCGGAACGACGGGCCGAGGAACGGCAGCCTGCTGCACTGGCGCCGGACGCGGAACCTCGCGGATCACCGTGCGGCGTTCGATCACTTGCGGTGCAGGCGCTGGTGTCGAGTTGCGGGCGGATGACTGGCCCATCATGTAGCCGATGGCGCCGCCCATGAGCATGTCGCCCATGCCGCTCTGCTGTGCAGGCTGCTGCACGACGATGACTTGCGCCGCGCTGGCTGCTTGCGGCGCGGGTGCCACCGCGGACCGCTCAGGTTCCTTGCTGCACCCGAACAGGGCGACACAGACGAGCGCCATGAACATGATATTGACGGTGAGACGCATGGTCTTCCTCTCAGGTTTGCGCCACAACGGCGCGGGTTGGTGAACAGGCAGCACACCGCCAGCGGATGCCGGATCCGGTGCTGTTGGTTGATGTTTTCCAGCGGTCACAACCGAAGCAGTGCTTGGTGACAAGGCTCCCCACTCCAACAGCGCGGAAGGCTGGCATGGCGGGGGTGTTGCGGTGGTCGTTGCTCATGCCAGCACGTCGGTCAGGCGACCGGAGACTGCTCGGGCAACGGCGGCGTGCCGGTGGCCGTCGTGCCGTCCGGGTAGGCCTTCGTCTCGACGGCTATCTCGTGGTACGTGCGCTCGAAAATGTCGCTCGGCGACCAGCTGATGTAGCCGGCATGACGCGAGTCGTTCGCCTTGCCGCCGTCCTCGTACTCGACGAGGTAGCCGGTGTCGCTCACGTTCTCGTTCGCGGGGTTCTCCCAACCGCGATAGGCGTTGTACTGACCGCGCGTCATCGGCTTCGCCCGCAGGCGCTTCGTTCCTTCGTAGAGCTTCATGGGTCTTCCTTCAGGTGGTGCCGCAGTCGCGGCGGTTGGTGATCTCACGCGCGAGCGCGGTGTACTTCTGCTTGATGGCCCGGAGGTCGTCGATGCTGTAGTGGCGTGGAGGGCACGGACCCTCCAGTCGCTCCACAGCAGCCGGCCCGATGCGGCGCAGCAGTTCGAGCCGGTACAGCACCGTGTTGCCGTGGAGGTGGCGGTTGCACGGGACGCACTGGCGGTGGACGTTCTGCTCGTCGAAGCGGAGTTCGGGACGTGCCCCGGTCGTGAGCCAGTGCCCGGCGTCCCATGAGCCCTCGTGGTACCGGCCGCAACTGACGCAGGGCAGATGGGCATCCCGGGCCCGGACGAAGGCGTTGAAAGCGGACTGGGCCTCGCTGAGCCACTTGGCGCGCGGCTTGATGGCCTCCAGCTTCTCCCGCGTCTCCCGCTTGTCTGCCCTCTCGGCCGCTGCCCGCTCCTTCGCTGCCTTGGCCTGCCCCACAACCTCAGCGCATGCCGGGGAGCAGGCGACGTGGGTCATGCTGCGCTTGGCGAACAGGGCGCGGCAGACCTTGCACTTGCGCTGCACCGGGACGCGGGTGGTCATGGTGGTGGAGCGCTTGAGGGGGCTGGAGCGGATCATGCGTACTCCCGTTCCGGAGCCGTGAACTTCACCCCGTGATCGACGCCCCACGCATAGATGAACTCGCACAACTCCGACACCTCGGCCTGCGTCATCTTCGATGTGCGGTGAAAAACGATGTCCACCCCGTGGCCGTCGATGGCGGGGAGGTAGTCCAGCGGTTCACCACGGACACGGGACCAGGCGGCCACGAGAAGGCGCTTCCACGTCTCGACATCGCGCTTCTGCCCGGCCCACTCCACCTGCTTTGCCACGTCGCTGATCGTGGCGTGCAGGCGGGCGTTCATCTCGTCGGTGCGGGTGGCTGGCTTGAGCGTGACCACCATGCGACGGCCGGCGATCAGGTGGGCCTTCGCCATCTCGCACAGGCGCTGAAGCTGCACGCCTCCCTGCTGGGCGTTGTAGAGGGTGATGCGGAGGGGTTCCATCACAGCCTCACTCGTAGAAGGTTTCCGGCTCGAAGCCGTATGGGGTTCGCGCTTCATCCACGCGACGTTGCATCTCGGCACCGAGCTTCTTGCCTTCCTGCCGCGCGTGCGGAAGCATGTGCTCGTACGCTCCGCGGTCGTGCAGAGTGATCTCCATCTGCACCAGCGTTTGCCCCGGATAGAATTCCTGCGGTAGTTCGAACGGGGCACACTTCTCGGCGATCTCTTTGGCAAGCGCATGCGCCATCGAGCGGACGATCTCCTTCTTCAAGTCCTGCCGGGTCATGAACCGGGCCATCTCCATTTCGCGCGGAGACACGCACATGCGATAGGCCAGCGTGATCGGCTCAGGCGGCCGGGCGATGGTTGCGAACATGTCGCACGCCTCGATTCGCCGAGCCATCACCGCACCACCTGAGCCGCAACCAGCGCGACCACGAAGCAGCCCAGCACGAGGAACACCGCGTACCACCGGCCATTCCGCCCCCACGCAGGGTCAGGCGTGTCAGGCAACGCCTCGTCCAGCGCAGCAGGCCGGCTT
>Ga0247823_10001059_pt1 | contig 23139 bp, 16 predicted proteins | sample 13C_PalmiticAcid_2_FD_192426 | JGI IMG/M metagenome (GOLD analysis project Ga0247823, IMG submission 192426) | Soil microbial communities from agricultural site in Penn Yan, New York, United States - 13C_PalmiticAcid_Day30 | ecosystem: Environmental > Terrestrial > Soil > Agricultural land... | reverse complement strand
AGAGCGTCCGCTTTCGCTCGGCATAGCGGACATTCGCCACAGAGTCGCTGTCGTAGCTCAACGCAACCCAGCTGTGACGGGGGGCACATCAGTCTGTCGTCAAGACGGGATCGCCGGACGCATACCGCGTTCCCTCGCTACGCACCACCTATCGGCTGCTGCAGCGCGCGGAAGCCTATGAAATGGCCACCATGCGAGAGGGCAAGGTTGCCGCAGACCGCCGATACAAGATTGTCCGATCCGCTGTCCAGCCGACTTCCATTCTGGAACGGGTCGAAGCAGACCACACGCCTCTGGACTTGTTCGTCATCGACGAGCGGACGTGGCTGCCAACGGGCCGTCCGACGCTGACCGTCCTCATCGACAAGTTCAGCCGGTTCCCATTGGGCTACTACTTGAGCTTCGCTGCGCCGTCCGCAGCAGCCGTCGTCGGTGCGCTTCGGCACGCGATCCTGCCGAAAGCGCTGAGCGCCGCGGCCCTACCTCAGCTGCCCTTCGAGAAGGACTGGCCGTGCTACGGGGTCCCGATGCGCCTGGTCGTAGACAACGGCCTCGAGTTCCATGGCAAGGATCTTGAAGGGATTGCGAACGATCTCGGCATGGTCATCGAATACTGTCCACGCCGCACCCCGCGCTTCAAAGGCGCTGTCGAACGGTTCCTCAAGACCATCAACTACTTCTTCGCTCACCAGCTGCCAGGCGCCAGCTTCGCCCGCTTCCATCAGCGGGGTGACTATGACCCGCAAGAACAAGCGCTCATCACCTTCGCTGAGCTCAAGCAAATCCTGGAGAAATGGATCGTGGATGTGTACGCCGAGACGCCGCACCGCGGAATCGGAACAACTCCGCGAGCGAGGTGGACAGAAGGTGTGACGGCCTACACCCCGGAGCTTCCCGCCAGCCCTGCCGCCCTTCAGCTGCGTATTGGCCAGCACGCCCGCCGTCGACTTCGGCGTACCGGCATCGAACTGAACGGCCTGCACTACAGCGGTAACGGGCTGCAGACCATCTTGAGGCGCTACGGAGAAGGGGTGGAGGTTCGACTGGTCTTCGATCCGGACGACCTCGGCGTGGTTCAGGTATGGGGACCCGATGATGATGAACCGATGTCCGTCCGCGCCGTGGACTTCAGCTATGCGGATGGCCTCAGTCTTCGCCAACACGACTTGATTCGGCAGACAGTACGGGAGCGCGGCGAAAGCGCCGTCGACAACGCCGCCTTGCAACGCGGGCGAGCCGGAATAGCGGCCACGGTCGAGACTTTGATGGTGGACCGCAAGCAAAAGGCGCGTCATCGAGCTGCCGCCATTCGTGGCATCAGCAGCGTTCAGCCGAGCGGCCGGACGCCAATCCCTGCTGCCCCTGCACCACAGCGTGCCAGCGCTCCGCCTCGCCCAGCAAAGACAGCAGTTCCGCCCAAGACGCCATCGTTGCCCAAGATTCTCAAGGCGTTCCAAATGGGGCCCACGGAGGTGGTCGATGAAGATCAGTGACATCGCTGATCGGCTGGCCGAGTTCGAGGGGCTCTACATCCCCTTTCCTCCGTTCGTTGAAGCCAAGAACGCGATCCAAGCAAACCTCGACCTCTTCAAGCTGTCCGGCCTTGCGAAGCACATTCTCGTGCTTGGGGAATCCGGCACGGGCAAGACGAGCCTGTGTACGTGGCTGGCGACGGAGAATCCTAGGCGACGTCTGCCTGACGGAGATCGCATTCCGCTGCTGCGAGTCGAGGTACCGCCGGCTGCGACGGTCATGGGCATTGCAGAGGCATTCCTCGCGGCGCTCGGAGACCCACAGCCCGCGCACGGAACGATTACCTCCAAGACAGCGCGCATCGTGATCCTGTGCCGCAACTGCGGTGTTGAACTGATGCTGATCGACGAGTGCCAACATTTGCAGGACCGGGGCAACACGCGCACCCAATATCTCGTTGGAGATTGGTTCAAACATCTGATCGACAAGATCGCCGTTCCCACCGTCATGCTCGGGCTACCTCGTCTTCAAGACCTGCTTCAAACCAACGAGCAACTGCGGCGCCGCTTCTCTCGGACGAAGCGGCTGCGCCTTGGGGAGAGCGACACGACCAGCGTCGAAGACGAATGCCTGATGCTGTTCTATTCGCTCGGCCAGGAGTTGAAGATGCCTTTGCGCGCCGAGCCCTTTGATCCACCGGAGATGGGTCAACGCCTGTTCTACGCCTGCGGAGCTCGCGTCGCCTACATCAAGAAAATCATGTTTGGTGCCTATCGCCAAGCGCTTGAACAAGACATCGACGTGATCGACGCGCCACTGCTCCAGCAGGCCTTCATTGATGAGGTCTGGCCACAGGGAATCGGCAAGCTGAACCCGTTCCACACCGACTTCGAGTTTCGCTGGTTGGATCGCGGCGGAGAACCGTTCGAGGTCTTGGACCATGGCCCGCGCCGGAGGAGAGGCTGACGCCTGACTCGATGATGCCCTGCTCACACCGGTTCGGCGGCTATTCGGTCTGCTTGCCCAGGACGTGCCATGGTCGACCAAATTCCAGCTCAAGCGTATCCGCTCAGGCCTGAGCCGGCGCAGGGCGAAAGTCTTCGCAGCTACTGTCAGCGGTTCTTCTCTGCCAATGGGCACGAGATACCAGACCACGTCCTGCACGCGTTGACTTCGGTTCGATCCGAAGAAGCTCACGATGACGGGCTGGATGTACTGCAGGCAATCTTTGGCCCTGGCCGCATAAATCCTATCCTGCTGTCCGAGCGTGGCATCACCATCGCAGTGCTTCGTTCGCTGCCAAACGCCTGGTGCAGCTGGCCGGCGACTCCGCGTCGTTGCGAGAAGTGCATCCGGGAAGGGCTGCCTCATCTGTTGTTGAATGACTTGCCACTGAGTCGGATATGTCAGAAGCATGGGTCTCGACTTGCCAATGCTTGCACGACTTGCAATCGACCGACGTCGCGGTTGCAGCTTGGTCGGCGTCGGCTGTGCGAATGCGGTCAGTCGTCGACGGAGAGCGATCGACGGGCTCTCCCGTGGGAGCGATGGATGACCGACACGCTGAGCAGACTGATGCGATCGGCCGTTGATCTGTCAGATTTCTATCGCGCCATGGCCTGGGCTCGCCTGCTCCGCGAAGCGGTCAGGGTCGACGCTTCTGCGGGTGAGTGGCTGTCTCCAAGTCGCGTGGCGAAAGTTTCCGCGACCGCGCCTGGGCGCTGGGAGGCCGTCCTCCTGATGCAGAGTGCGCCGAGGCTTGCGAAGCGCATCGTTCGACTGCTGCGCAGGCTACGCCGGCGCGACCCTAGGCTGCTGATGTGCCTAGACGAAGGCGAGCAGTTCATCGCACTGGGAAAGCTCTTGGATGAGATGCCGTCGATGCATACGTCAGGCTCGTCGATCACCGAGGCCGTGACCGATGCGCTGGGCCAGATCCGCCTCGGATCCGCCGGCCTCTCTTCGGTCTGCTTCCACCCATCTCTCACTCCTTCGATGCGGGCGCCTCAGCTGGAAATGTTCAGGCGGTGGTGGCAGCGGCTGCGTCGACAACTGATGCCATGCGACATTGCTGCCGAGCTTCGCCGACCTCTCAAGGCAATGCATGTGGAGAACTGCCAGTCGCGTGAGGGCGCGCGCTTAGTCGCGACCATCCTGAACAAACTGTGGAACGCAGCCTTGGCCAAGCGTTCAACGGGCCGGTTCGTGGCTCTCCAGTCGCGCTGGCAACCACCTCTGCAATTGGTCAGCGAAGCCGACACGCTCGAGGCTTTGGGGGCTGCGCTGATCCTACTTCCCGATGAGGAACTTGCGTATGTCGGCGCACTGATCGATGCGGATCTCTGCCGTGCCTGAGCGCACCGTCCTTCCAGTCCGGCCCCAACCGGCCGTCGGTGAATCCGTCGCCGGATATCTCATGCGAGTAGCGAGTGCGAATGGCTTCGGATCCGTGAGCCAGCTGTGTACCGCTGCCGCGAGATCCGGCGGTGGGCCGTTGAGCGTGATATTCGAGTGGCTGACACTCACGGAGGATGCGCGGTCTCATCTCGTCGGCATCCTGCCGCGTCGGTGGTTCAATGGGTCGCCGCCGATGGGGCTGTCGGTCGCAGATTTCAACCACGGCTTCAGGCGATGGTGCCCGCTCTGTTTGGCGGACCGCGCGTCACTTGAGGGCGTCTGGGGCCTGAAGCTTGTGTGCGCCTGCGACGTACACGGCGTCTGGCTTAACGACACGTGCCCGAGGTGTGGTGAGCCGCAGCGATGGGCGGGCACGGAGTTCCTTCGTTGTCGCTGCGGGTCGCCACTCAGCAATGCAATCCCCGATAGCGCCGATGAGGCGGTACTCAGACTGACACGCGCGCTGCAGGGCACCTCCTCCGCCTACCCGTGTGCGGACTTGTCCATCATGTCCACGGTGGCATGGCATCGGTTGGTCCGATATCTCGGAGGCTTCTCGGCCGCGACTCCTCCCATGCGGCCGGGTCAGCCCGCCGAGTTGCACCGTCTGAAGCACTCTCGGGAGCTCGTCAGCGGTGCCGCCTGGTTGTTGGACAACTGGCCCGCAAACTTCGATGGCATGCTGACGAGGTACGAGCGCGCCGGTGCGAACACGTCGAGTCTGCAACAGGCGTTCTCGCCGCTCTATCGTGTGATCTATGTGGAGCTCTCCGAAGAATGCTTCAAGTTCCTGCGCGACGCCTTCGAAGCGCATTTGCACGAACACTGGTGGGGCCTCGTGTGCCGCCGCAATCGCCGCCTGGATCGCCGTACTGTCGAAACGCATCCGCGCATGGGCTTGAAGCAGGCCGCATCAGCGGCCGGCCTTGCACCCGCTGTTGTTCGTCACCTGGTTCAGACGGAGTTGGTGCCCTCGATCACTGTCGACCGGCCGGGTATGCGGCGTGCAGCGACGGTGAACAGCGCTGACCTGGCTCCGCTTCAGGCGCTTTGCGGCGATGCAGTCAATTTGTCCGACGCGGCGCGGAGGCTGGCGTTGTCAGAGGCGCGATTGCGGCAGTTCGTGGAAGCAGGTCTTATCAAGCCTCTCGTTTCGCGCGGAGGTGCAAGCCGATCGGCTCGTTGGCTCTTTGCGCAGCAGGAACTGGCCCGACTAAACGTCCAAGGGCCGTGTGAAGGCTTACCACTCCGGCACGTGCTGCGCTACGCACATCTCACACCCGCGGAACTGGTTGCGCTTGTCAGCGCCGTTGTAGAAGGGAGTTTCGGTGGCGGGGCAACGCACCTGAGCGAAAAGAGCCCGTTGGGCGAAGTACGGGTGCCTCATGCTTTGCTGCAAGCTTGGCTTTCCGAAAGGCGGTCGAACGGACACCAGGGTATGTCCATCGACGCGGCGGCCAAGCTGCTGGGGATTAAGCAGCAAGTGGCGTATTGCTTGGTAGGTCGAGGTCTGCTCGGATCGTCTGACGGCGGGCGTTTCGGGAGGCGTGTGATGCCTGAACACCTCAAACTGTTCTCGGAGAGCTACGTTTCGCTGGCGGAGTTGGCCAGCACCCGCAGTCTCTCCCCACGTGCCATGCTTGCACAGATATCCGCCGCTCCAGTCAGTGGGCCAGACATTGACGGCAATCGACAGATCTTCTTCCGTCGGTTGGAAGCCTGCTCGTCGGAATTGCCTGCCGCGGCGGCCGGAGGCGCTTGAACTTGAGGAGGTCGTGTATGCCGAATCGCAGTGTAGGAACGGGGCGTCCAGATGACGGAACAGGTGTGCGAGAGCCAGCGTGGACTCAAGAGCAGGCGATCGCCTTTGGTTGCGCCAGGGACTACCTCGCTGAGCTTCAGGTCGTTTACGCGACAGCCATCGACCGAATTCAGTCGCGCTCGGACGTGCCGAGGGAGGACATCGTGTTGCTTGAAGCAGAACTGTCGAAGCTGCGAATGCGGCGGGAGCGGCTCACGGTGAGCGCCGAAGCCGAGGTAGCGGAGATTCGAGAGACTTTCGGCGAGAAAATTTCCGCGGCGCGCAGCCGGTGGCTGAATGAACGTTAGCCGGAAGGCCGGAGAGCAGCCCGCACGACGATGCAGGCGGCCCGAGACACGGGCCTCGGCATTCATAGCGAGTTTAGGGAGTTTATGAATATTCGATAACTTCCCAAAACTCCACATAAATGACGCGGACGGCCCGTCGATCCCGCAGCCTCCATGAGCATACTGGGCCACAGCCACAGGGAGAACGCGGACATGACGCCGAAAGAAGACTTGGCCTTCACGGAGTTCCTAAGCCAAAAGGCAGCGGAGGTTGAGGCGTTGGGCTACCGGCCCACGCTGTTCAGGCAGATGCTGAACGCACAGGGCGGATACACCACGGTGCGCCAACTGCTTGCCAAGGGCAAGCCGTCAGATGGTTTTACGCGTTTGTGGGAGCTGAATCGCTTGGATCTGACGGTGGAAGGCCTGGTTGTCGAGACAAAGTGGCGTAGGCAGATCGACCCAATCCTGGTGCAGCAGGCCGAACGGCTGCTGGAGGAGTCTGGATATCGCTTCTCCCGGTTCGTAGATGCTGCATCTGAGGCCGGGGCGATCCAGGTGCCCGCCGAGGCGCCATCTCTTGGCGAGCCTCCGCCAGGCTCGCGCGCAAGAAACACCTTGTCTTTCTCGGCGTTCTGCGAATCCCTGGGTGCTCCGCTTGCGAATCGTGCGGACCGTTGGTGCGGGTACAACCGTGAGCGCGGTTTTGCTGTCTTCACGATCTGGGCGGATCGCTTGGATGGTGATCGCTATCTCCTCTGGGACGCGGCCGAGCGGACTGGGGATGCGCGAGTCGGGGCTACGGAACTGAGGCGCGTGCTCGGCGAAGCGATGGCTGCGGGACACGCCGCCTACGGCATCCGTTGCGAGCCACGTGATGCCCGGGCGACGACACGAGAACGCGGCTACTTCGATGAAGACAAGCTCTTGGTGCTGAGCCTCGGGAGTGAAGACGCGGACGTCGTAGCGAAGGTGGTTGGTCAGATACCTGCCGTTGGTGTCGCCGCAGGAGAACTTGGGGCGATGACCCCGTTCGAAAGCGCGATCGACGACCTTGGTCTCCCGCCGCCTGGCAATGCAGCTCCCGAGAGGACCACGCCGAGGTTTGGCTCAGGCTACCGGCGCGACGAGGCTGTGAGGGCCTACGTGATTCGCCGCGCGCGCGGCCACTGTGAGTACTGCGGCGCGCGTGGCTTCGAGTTGGGCGACGGCTCGTACTACGTAGAAGCGCATCACGTCATCGCGTTGTCGGCGGAGGGACCGGATACGGTGGAGAACGTGATAGCGCTCTGTCCAGGCCATCACCGGGAAGCGCACTACGGCAAGGACGCGGAAAAGCTTGAGCGGGCGCTGTTGGCGAAGCTGCACGAGATTGCAGCGCGGTAGCCCGAGGCGACCTCTCCCGCAGGCGGGCCGTGTCGGACACTCCTTCGAGTTTTGCGCAACTCTTGCAAACCCGGGGGCGCGGACACATTTTCTCGTTCAGAAGAACCTTGACGCCGCGCGCGCCACAATATCAACTTGCCCCTTAGACCCCGACGAGCCAGATCGGCATGACCATCGAACGTGGGATTGTTCGCAAGGATCGGGCTGTCCCAAACTGCGGCTAAAGACACTACGTCTACAGTTGGGGCATACTTCTGGTAATTCCAAGCCGTGGACTTAGCCGTACGACATCGAGGTTCTCGATACTTCATGCACCTGCCCCGCCGTCATGAGTAAGCGTCGTCACCTTGGCAACGCGCCGATTCAGGAAGCACTGATCGACATTAAGTTCGACCCGGTGCCAGACGCAGATGTATCCGCGGCTGCTGAGACTCTCGCGAACGGCGAGACGGCCCAGATCCTTGATCTTTGGAACACCATGTTCGAGTTCAAGGTGGAGCTGGATCAGCCGCCGGCCACTCAACAGTCAACGCAGATTGGGAAAAGAATCGACTTTCCCGAGCGCGGACACGTTGTCCAACTACACAACGGCAGTTTCACCTTCAGCCGACTTGCTCCCTACAGAGACTGGCAGGAGATGGTGGACGCCGCGCTGGCACTTTGGCGCCATTATGCGGATTTGCTAAGAGTACAGCGCGTTACGCGAGTAGCCGTGCGGTACATCAACCTGATCGATCTTCCTCTGCCAATCGAGAATTTCGGAGTATTTTTAGAGTCGCCGCCAGTGATACCAAACGGCGTGCCTCAAGGGTTGGCGGGTTTCCTCACCAGAATGACGATTCCGATTGGGCAGCACATTGCTATCGTCACGCAGTCGCTAGAAGGTGGTCAAGTCGAATACCGGGGGGGACACGCCTTGCGAATGGTCCTTGATATCGATGTATCGCATCAAGAAATTTTTGAACGGGAGCGCTTCTCAGAGATTGGTACAACACTGGGTCAATTGCGCGACGCCAAGAATGATGTGTTCTTCTCTTTCGTTACAGAACGGACCCTGGAGCAATACGTATGAGCTATGTGGACTGTCCCCCCGCATACTATCTGCCGCAAATCCACGGGGCTAGCCAAACCGCTCAGCAAGTGGATCGGATGAGCGCTAATGCATTCTTGAATGTGCGACTGGGGCCGCCTGGACGAGACCAAGGCTTGACGGACCTTCATGCTGTTGCGAACGAAGCCGGTATGCTCCGCACTTTCGAGGGAATGAGGACGGTCGAACGCGCAGTGAAATTCCTCGCGAATATTCCGTCAAGTGCGGCAGTGCCGATCATTTCTTTGGATCCGGACGGCGAGGTCGCTTTCGACTGGGAGCACGGGGGCGACATGTTCTCGGTAAGTCTTGGCGCATCGGGGCGCCTCACATACGCGGGAGAGATCGACGAGGTTATGACTAAAGGTTCGACCTTCTTCGGTGCGACTCTCCCAGAAGCAGTGATCGCTGCCATCGGCGCTTTTCCTCTGCATCGTGCCTGAAGCCGAAGGCCAGCCCCTGGATGCGGGTGAAATCGTCGCGCGATTCGCCTACGATTCAGCGGACAGAAAAGGTGCGAACGTGCGGCCCGGTACGTTTCTGCCGATGTTCGAACCCGACTATGCCCGTCTTGAGACATCAGTTTGTCGTACAAGAGACTGCCCCGACGATAGGCAGTGGCAGTTAGCTTTGCTTCGAGGCAAGCCGGCGCGGTGCAAAGCTGATGTACCTGTTGCCGTGATCCTCGAGCAAGGGCTGCAGTGCGTTGCCGCTCCGGTCGCAAACTATGACGAACATGCGGTGTTGCTCGGTTGGCCGCAAGAAAAAGAGGATCAGAAAGTCATTGCGATCGCGTTGGTAAAGGCCAGTTCCCGAGTGTTGGCTCCGGAGTAGGTGCTGCGGCCGCACACCAAGCAGGCGATCGGCCCTAGGTCTTGCATAACCGCCGTCAAATGATCCAAGCTGCGCGTCGCTTAGCTTTTCACTAATCTTGTCGCGGCGCGTGGGAATTTTCGGTATTCGTGACAGTCTCGCCGAGACCTGTGCCGGGGAAAATGAAAAAAGCGCTGAAAATCAACGGTCGCGATGTCATGTTTGAAGTCAGCCGACATGATGATGTTGTCGACGTTCTCAAAGATTTGCCGAACTAGATGCAAAGTCTTGCCGCTCGAACCAAATTTCGATGAGGGTGAGAGGGCGCCCGCCATCTGAGGATCAAGCCCTTGCGCCACCGGTCGCATCTTCCAGACTTCCGCCAAGGAAGCTGGCAGCAAAGGGCGCATCTCCGGATACCAATAGTCGACGAGTATTCAGGCAAAACGGCAACACCCAAAGCCGCAGCCCTCCTGGCTTCGGGAACTCGAACACTGGCAGCGGTCGGTCGAACGAGGCGGTCTTCGGGTAGAGCAGTACGACTTCACCATGGCCGTCCAAGTAGCTGTGACCGTAAGCCTGCAACTGGTAGAAGTCGCCCTGCGATAGGCCGTACTTGTCGGTGCCATTCGACTTCAATCCGTCCAACAGCTTCCACTTGGTGTCCAGCACTAGGGCGTCGCGGCCGGCTTCCCGAATCAGTAGATCGGGCTTCAGCCGAAACCAGTTCTGCTCGCGGTGGCGCACCAAGTGATGGCTGCGCGCCTGGGTCTTCAAGATCAGTGGCCGCGTCAGATGTCTGGCCAAATGCTTGGCAACGAACGCTTCAAAGACCGCCTCCATCGGGAATAGCAGTGACGGCGCATGGTGGTCGCCCGTTCCGGTCAAGGGCGACGCCTCATCAAGTATCAACCGAGCCCACGCCAGCGCGTCGGCGTAGCACCCCATACCTCGATCCAGCCGCACCTGCTGAAAGTCGATCCTGGGCTGCACCGACGCAGGCACGTCCGCGAACACAAACTGCAGTTCGCGTGCCAATTGCTGATTGGCTTGGGACGCAGCCAGTATCAACACCCTTCGCAGCGCTGCGTGCAACAACCGGTTCTCTGGCCGGTCGGTAGAGAACTCGTCATGCTCGGTGAAAAAACGGTCAGCTCGATACAGGTTCTGCCGCAGGTGCGGCGCCATCAACAGCTTTCCTCGCAAGGCGAAGAGGTTGTCTTGCCGGCTCGAATAGTCGCTGCGCAGCCCGCTCTTGACGATGCGCTCGACCGTGCGCAGATACTCCGTGATGAAGACCTCCAGCAGCGGCATGCGCGCCGCCGAGATCTTGGCGTTGTCGGTTTGAACGTGGCGGAAGCCCTGCAGGCAGCAGAGCATCTCGATTAGCAACTGGCGCGCCTCTTTAGCGCCACCGCCGATGGCCTTGCCGACCTTGGGCAGCACTTCGATCTGGAACCCATCCGGCGAGCGGATCACGCCGACGAAGCTGGTGACCTGAACGGCGCGGCGACCCCGGCGCTGCGAGAGGCGCAGCCAGGCAGCCCCTCCTGCCTCGGCAGATCGAAGGCACTGATCCTCCAACCAGCCGTAGACTTTCTCTGGGATGCGATTCAGACCCTCAGCATGGCCTAAATCCGACGCCGCCGCTATCAGCGCGTCGAACTCGTAGATCGTGATGCCATTCACCGGGCGTCCCGCCTTCAAGCCGACAAGGTCTGGTAGATGCCGATATAGGCTTCGGGATTGGAGAGGGCAGCATCCTGGACCGCGTAGCGGCGCTTCGTTGCATAGCTGTCCAGGCCGTGGTCGCCACCGAAAAGACGCGCCAGATTGTCCTCGTGATCGGAGCCTTCCCGAACGAACTGAGCAGCCTCCGGTTTCTGGTTATCGGCCAGAACGAGGCGGATCTTCTGCCAGTCCTCGAAGAAATACTCTTCGAGCAGAGGCAGGATTCGCGTACTGAACACCTGCTGCAAGGCAACCAACCGCTCGTCGCCATCGGGCACCTTGGCCAGCGACGTGAAGTACGCGTGGCCAATGCAATGGTCGCGGTCGTACAACGCCTCGACGCGCTGGTTGAGCGCATCGAGCAGGCGGGGAACGTCGATCACCTGCTCGCCTGAACATACGCGCAATCCCGCGAGAGGCGCGCCCGGGTCATCTCTGGCATCTGGCATCACCGCCACAAACTCGAAACGCCGGCGTAGCGCAGTATCCAGCAGCGCCAGGGACCGGTCTGCGGTGTTCATCGTGCCAATGATGTCGACGTTGCCTGGCACTGAAAAGCTCTCACCCGAGTACGGCAGCGTCACCAACACGGCGTTCTCGGCACCTTCGCGCTTGTCAGCTTCGATCAATGTGATCAGTTCGCCGAAAATCTTGCTGATGTTGCCCCGGTTGATCTCGTCGATCACCATTGCAAAGCGCTGGTCCGGTGCCGAGCGGGCGCGGCGGCACAGGTCTTTGAAGACGCCCGACCTAATTTCGTACTGGATCTCGCCCGCCTCGGCATCACTGCCGAGTACCGGCCGCAGCCCTTCGACGAACTCCTCGTAGCCGTAGGACTGGTGGAACGTAACAAAGCTGTAGCGTTGGACACTGCCATTCGTCGGTGCACCGGCCTTGTACGCATCTACCGCCTCAATAAGCTCCGCGCACGACTCCTTCCAGTCCCCTGCAAACTGCCAGGTCGAATCCGAGGTCTTGTCGAAGACGGCAGGAGCGAGTCGTTGCTTGGTCTTGACGGTCGTGGACTCATCGACCGTGTGATGCTGTAAGGTACCCCACAGCGTTTGAGTGATGTTCTGATTTCGCCCCTTGGCTGCGGCTATGGCGCGAATGAATGGATGTTCATAGAGCTGCGCAACCTTGGCTTTGCCACCGAGTTCGTAGAGCGCCGCAGCGGCACCTTCCCACCAGGTCAGGCTTGCGATCCGCGTAGCTACGAGCTGTTCGCGCCACTCCTCTTCGGAGACTGAAGCCATCGGCTGCTCGTACTCTCGCCGGAGAAGCTTTGACAGCTCGTAGGTCTTCCCCGTTCCGGGCGGTCCGTAATAGATGCGGTTGACTGGCTTCAGTGGCTCCTCCTCGGTATCGCTGGTCTCTTCGTCATCCAGGTCTTCACCTAGATCGAGCGGGTCGTCCCGCAGTTGATCTGGCCACAAGCCTGGCCGCTGGGTGTCGAGCACCAGCCACTCGTCCAGTGATTCGCGCTCGGTCGAGAGCGCCGTTTCGATCTGTGCAACCAGGTCATCGGTCAGGAGCTCTCTGTTGAGCTTGGCGACTGATCCCAGGGGGCGAGTCCAGGTGAGCTTGCGAGCCCGGGTTCCGCGGACAACTCCCAGAACCCCTACTGCGCGTTCATTGCCCGGGTTCTTGCGCCCGAAGCGCACCTGGATGTTCTTACCCATGTGCCACCAGTCCAACCCAGCGGCGTGCACTGCCCGGGCCAGCCGGCAGAACATCGCCTTGTCCCGCGGCGACCACGAGGCCCGGAAGGTCTGGAACGCCGGCTTGCCGTCGAAGTGTTTGAGCAGATCCTCGTCGCTGAGCGTCGTGCCGAGGTTTAACTGGGAGACCAGATCGTCATAGCGTAGCTTGAAGTTGCGGATCGCCTCTACCGACCAAGCAACCAGATCCGAGAGCGATTTGGGTAATCCTTCCGTTGCAGGCAACACGGCAACGATGGGCGATGCCGTCAAACGCCCGCGAATCGCCTCGTACTTGGGACGCAGTTCGGAATCCTCGGTCTGCGTGTCGACCACGTCGATCTTGACGACGAAGCCGAGGGCCGCGTCGATTCCAACGGTGTAGGCCAACTCCTTCGGTGACTCAGCCGACGGATAGATGCGACCCCAGTTGTACGGGATGAACTTCTTCTGCCACTGGTCGGTCGGCTTGCGGACCGTCTTGCTCCAGCCCATAGGAAAGAAGCTCTGCTGAACGGCCTCGGCCCAGCGCTTAGTGACGTCGAACGCCTGTCTCAGCTCGTCGTAGACCTTCTGCTGCTCAGGGTTGGTCTTGTCGTAGATCGTTCCCTTCCACTTGTTCAGCAGCTTGAAATGGTCACTGGTGAAGTAGTCCGCCATGTTTTTCTATATCCCCTCAACATCAATTCCGTGTTCAGCCAGCCAGTCCCTTCGCTGCGCATAGTCGGGCATTGCGCGCTCAACGCGCAGCCAGAACGCGGGGTTGTGATGTGGTTCGTGGAGGTGGGCAATCTCGTGCACCACCACATATTCCGCGATACGGGCGGGCAGTAGGATCGTCTTCCAGTGGAAGTACAGCCAGTCCCCCTTGCCGCAAGAACCCCAGCGATAGCCCAGGTCCTGCACCTTCACGCCAGCCGGTGCCACCTCCATGCGCGACTGGTAATCAACCACACGTCCTGATAGCCACACGCGAGCCTTCTCGCCGTACCAGCGGATGAAATGCTCCCGTGCGTGCGCCTGCGCATCACAGCGCAGCGAAAGGCGGCCATTCACCAACTTCAGGGGCAAGTCTTGTTCGTCGACCAACTTCAGCCGATGATTGCGCCCCAGGTACAGAAAGCCCTCGCCGCTAACGAACTCCTTGCGCGGCACCTTGCGCTGCAGTTGGTCTTTCTCGGCCAGCTTGGTGTAGATCCAGAACCGCTTCTCGCAGACGAAATCGCGGAGTTGCTCGAGCCCCACCTCGGGCGGTGCGCTCAGAATCAGCTCCCCCGTCCGCTCCACCGTGATTTGCATCGTCCGGCGCTGCGCACTGCGTCGTATCGTGAAGTGCAAATCTTCCACCTCGATACAAGCTTCTGACTTTGGCGCAGGGGCATCCGCGTCGCGCAGAGGTGACTTCAGAGCTGCCAGCATGGTCTTTACACCTGCACCAGCTTGTCGTGACTGGCGCGCGCCTGATCCATCAGTTTGTCGGCCAGCACACCCGCCTTATCGGTGTCCACCAGGGGCGGCCGTAGGCGCATCAAATGCTCAAACAATTGCGTGTTCAGGTCTTCCTGCGCCGCGCGCTTGTGTGGACTCCAGATGTCGCGGTTCCCCTGCAGCTCTTGCACCAGCAGGTCCACCAGCTCCACCGTCACGTCCTTCAGCCGCATCAACTCAGCCGCCTTGGGCGTTTGGCCAGCACACACCACGTCTAGCACCGTGCGCAGGAAAGGCGCGCAATGCTCGGCCAAGTCGCTCGGCGCGTCGGCACTGCCTGCCTTGCCCGTGCGCAATTCGTCGATGATCTTCTGCAGCTGCGCGATCACCTCGTCCCACTTCTCGCCCAGCGTCTTGAGAATGTCGTTCAGACGCTCTGAGAGCTTGCGGTACAGCACCGGGTCTTCGTCGGTGTGCTTGCGGATGTGCGAACGAATGGCGTGCTCCATCTCGGAGGCCTTGGCGCGGTCATTCGCGGCGCGGGCGACTTGCGTATCGAACTGGGCATCGGTCAGCTGAATCGGCGGGATCTTGGGGTCGATGCCCAGCGAGATCACATGGTCGTCGATCAGCTTGCGCACTTTGGCGCCGACATCCTTGCCCAGGACCGGCGTGTCCTTGTAGCGGTTGCGAGCGCGGGCGTAGATGTAAGCGAGCTTCTTGGCGTCCAGGGTGTACGGCAAGCCCTCGGGCCGCGGCAACACCGTGTCTAATGACCCGAGGAAGGCCTTTAGCTTGACGGCGAACTCGGCGCGCAGCTTCTCGTTGCCGAGTGCTTCGACGCAGGCTTCGGTGTCCGACAGCTGATCGATGCCACGCTGGCGGAACAAATCCACCACGCGCAGATGGCGGTCGCGCAGCACCGGCACCTCGTCCTTCAGGCTGGCCAGCGCACCAGCCACGTCTTCATCGGCATAGGCCGCCAGCGCCTCCTTCAAGTGCTGGGCAACGCCGTAGTAGTCCACCACGATGCCGCAGCGCTTGCCGAAGCCGGTGCGGTTGACGCGGGCAATCGCCTGCAGCAACTCGGCCTCGCGGATGGGCCGGTCGAGGTACATCACCCCTTCAATCGGCGCGTCGAATCCGGTAAGCAGCATCGACTTCACCACCAGAAAGGCCAGCGGATCAGCCTTCTCGGGTTTGGCATGGAACAAGGGCTTCTTGAAGCGCTTGATCAACTGTTCGTGCGCCGCGCCGTCGGTCCAGGGCTTCCACGCCGGGTCATCGTTGTTGCTGCCCGAGATGATTGGCGCGAACTCAAGGCGTGCCAGCGTGTCGCGGTAGCGCCAAGCTTGCACCACCGCCAGCAAGCTCACAGGTCGCTGACACAGCGCCTCGTCATCCAGCGCCTTGTCCTCGGCTGACAGGGTATGTGCCTCAGCCAGCAACTCGTCACGAGCCGCGCGCAAGGCCTCGAAGTAGCGGATAGCGGCCAAGCGGCTGTAGGCCACCACCTGCGCCTTGTAGCCATTGGGCAGGATGTTGGTCACATAGTGGCGCAGCATGTCGCGCGCCTTGTCGGCGATCAGCGCCGGGGCGTCAAAGATGTGGCCCTTGGTGGCGTACTTCTTCTTGATCGCCTCCAGCTCTTCCTTCGAGTGATGGCGGAACAGGTCCTCGAACAGCTCGTCCAGGTTGGTTCCGTCCTTGATTGCGCCGTTGGCCGTACGGCCCTCATAGAGCACCGGTACCGTCGCGCCGTCGGCTTCCGCTTCCTTGATGGTGTAGCGGTCGATGAACTCGCCAAAGATCTCATGGGTGCGCTTCTTGTCGCCCATGATGATCGGCGTGCCGGTGAAGCCAATGCGCGCGCAGTTCGGCAAGCCCGCAAGTAGGTTGGCGTGCAGGTCGCCCGCCTGGGTGCGGTGCGCCTCGTCAACCAGCACGAGGATGCTGTCGTCCTCGTTCAGTACCTCAAACTTTTCGTCGGCTTTGTACGCGGCCTTGGGTTCTTCCACCTTGGGCAGATCGTCCGCCGACAGCGGGGTATCACCGGCCGTATCAGGGTCGCGGTATTTCTGGATCGTCGCAAAGATCAGCCCCGGCCCTTTGCGCCGCGCGAGCGCCTTCACCCCATTGGCACTCTCGGCCACCTCCACCACTTCGCCGGTCAGCGTGGCGGTGACGGACAACTGCCCTTGCAGGTCCTTGCGGTCGGTCACAACGATGACCTTGAAACGCCGCAAGTCAGCATCCGCGCGCATCTTGCGCACCAGGAACACCATGGTCAGGCTCTTGCCCGAGCCCTGGGTGTGCCAGATGATGCCGCCGCGCTGGTCGTGTTCACCATGCTGCAGACGCGTCTGGCCGGTCTTCATGCGCGCAATCGCACGGTTCACGGCCCGGTACTGCTGGTAGCGGCACACCGTCTTGATGGTCTGGCCGCCCGCCTGCATGAACAGCATGAAGTTCTGCAGCACATCCAGCAGGTGGGCAGGTGTCAGCAGCCCGGCGATCAAGCGCTCTTGTTCAGACAACACCGCCTTGCCCAGCGCCTGGGCCACTTCGATCTCGCTGCCCGAGCCATCTGGGCCGACCACCGTCTTCCACTGCGCATAGTGCTCAAAGGCCGCACCCACGCAACCCACTCGTGCCTCGTCGAAGCTGGTGGCCACCAGCAGCTGGTTGGTGGCGAACAAGGGCTCGTTGCCCTCGTTGTCGTCCACCTCGAACGCCGCCTTGCGCTGGTTGCTGTAGCGCCGGAGTTGGTCCACGGCCTCGGCCAGCGGTTCGGGCACTGACGGGCTCTTGCATTCCACCACCACCAGAGGGATGCCATTCACCAGCAGCACCAGATCGGGCAAGATGAACTGCTTGGCACTGTTGAAGCCGGACGGGCAATCCACGCGGTACTGGTTGACCACGGTGAAGCGATTGTTGGCCGGTGTGTCCCAATCGATGTAGCGAATGGTCTGCCCGCGCCCGCCGTCCCATCCGGGCAAGCCTTCCACCGTCAGGCCACAGATCAACAGCGATGTCGCCCTCTCGTTGGCCTCCATCACCTTGTGCGTGCCCAGCTTGGTGATGGCAGCCACGGCCTCATCCAATCGCGCCTCGTCCAGCCAGGGCGCCCCACCAGGCCCAACGTTCAGCGTGCGCAATTGTTCGCGCAGCAGCCTCTCCTGAATCACCTCGGCAAAGCCGGTGCGGCCCGTCACAGTTGGGTCGTCAATGCTGCCTTCGATATTGGCCCAACCCAGCGCCTGCAACTGGGCGACAAATGGCTTTTCGACGTCGTCGAGTTCCCAGTCCATCAGGCACTCCCTGGTTGTTGTGCGAATTCCGCCAGCAGTGGCGTGACGCGGACGCGGCCGGTGAGGAGGTCGTCCATGAGGCCGGCCTTTTCCTCCTTCTGTTTGTCCAGCGCTACCAATTCACTGGCCAGTTTCTGCTCCACCGAGAACAGTCTTCGCGCGATCCACGACTGTTCTTCAACAGGCGGCGCCTTAAAATGCAGCTTGACCAATTCAGCTCGTTGAATCCCGGTAGCAGTGCTGCCAGTCGATCGTTTGACCATCGCGCGCTGAAACTCTGTGCTTTGCATTTGCCAGAAAGCAAAGTCATTCAGAATCTCACCGGGTTTAAATCGAAGAGCGATGACGCGTTGGCTCAGGATATACCTGGCGTCATCGGGAATCTGGGCGACGTTGCCAAGTGGAGCTTCCATGGTCAGCAGGACGTCACCCTTATGCACATCACCACTGGTCATCCACTTCTTATGCAAGCGCTCCCCACCAAAGTAAGCCTCCCGACTGATGTCAATCCCGCCGGGCTGCACGTTGTTGGCCGACAGAGCAAGGATGTCGCCGCCACCCCAATCCATCCCGAGCTTTCTCGGCGTGCGGCCACGAAAGTCGATGACGTGCTCGATGGTGTCGCCGAACACATGGGCATCCCACTCCTTCGGAATCCACCCCAGCGGCGACTCCTTGTAGAGATGCGGCGCCTCGGACTGGGGCGGGCGCAATTCGCCGTTGGCGTCGATGCCGCGCGTCAGCAGGTCGTGCAACAGCCCCTGCTTGACGGCCTTGAGTTTGACGATGATCGCCTCGGTTTCGTGGATAGCGGTGTCGAGGGTGTTGAGGATTTGGGAAATCCTCTGTTGCTCCTCGTACGAGGGCAGAAAAACCTTAAGGCGCCTTACATCCGAGTCATTCAGTGCCGGGTAACTCGACCCAATGGCATTACGCACGGCCTGCGCCGTAACGTGGTTGCTCATTAGCGCATGAAACAAGTAGCCGGGATGGCTCACGCCATCGCGACCGCTGACTACAGAAAATCCGGTGGATGCGATCAATGGCCCCGGTTCGTTTGGACCAATGAAGCCGTGGGACTTTAGGTTAGGTCGCACCGTGCCAAACAAGACGTCGAGGCCTTTCACAACACGGCGGGCACGGCTCGGTGCCGCGCCGAATGATGTTTCAGTTACTGCCCCCCAATTGATGAACCCTGCTTCAACGGCACTTAGGTCAATGTATCGAAAGCGAGCGCTCGGTTGCGTATTTCCTGCCAACGTCTCCAAGTTGGTGTCCGCAATGTCGCCAAGTGCACGGTAAGTCGCTGCCGCATCAGACATACCGCAACCCCTTCAAGAACCCCTGCAGCGCCTTCGCCGCGTCATCGCGCTTACCCTCGATTTCGGTCAGGGTCACGCGGTACTTGCCCCACCAGTTTTCGAACGCAGCCACGATCTGCCTGCGCTGGGCGGTGATGTAGCGCTCGACGATGGCGTTCATGTCGTTGTGCAAGATGGTCAGCAGCAACTTGGCGGCGGCTTCGGGTGTCAGCCCATCCACCGCAGCATCGATGTGCTGCTTGAAACTGTCGTTTTTGGCCTTGAGCTGCTTCTTGACGGCGGCGAGTTCCTTCTTCCAGGCCTTGAGCTGGGCTTCGTCCACGGTGTTTTCTTCGTCACCGTTGTCCTCCACCGGCTCAGCGGCTTCACCGTCTTCCCTTTCGGCATCTTTGGGGCTGGCCGTCTTGATCTGGCCGTCCAGCTCGGCCGTCTTGGCGTCCAGCTCGGTGATGGCCTCGACGAAGTCGCTCATCAGGAACTTGACCAACTTGTGCTCCAACGGGCTTTCCTTGCTGGCCTTGTCTTCCAGCGCGGTGACGATGCTGGTGCGCCAGGCATCGGCCACGCCCTTGGCGCCGCGTGCCTGCAGGGTGAGGAATTCGTACTTGGTCTGGTACCAGAAGCCAGCCACGATGCCGCGCACCTGGAAGGGGTCAAGCAGGCCGATGGCTTCCAGGCTTTGGCTGAAGCTGTCCAGCAGGTCAGAGCGCAAGGCAACCAAGCTCGATGCGTTGTCCATTTGGCCCGAGAGCGCCGTGATACGGGCGCTGTGGGCTTGCCACCATTTCTCGAAGGCGGCGCGTATGGCGGCTTCTTTGGCGACGAGCCCGGCATTGCCTTCGATGGCAGGCTTGAGTGATTGCCGTGTGGTCAGGGCAGGTGCGAAGTTGAAATACTTGGCGTCTCTTTCAATGAGCAACTCCAGCGGATTCAGGCCGTGGGCGCTGAACAGTTTGGCCTTGTCAGCCACCTCTGCCTTGGGGATGCCGCCGACCAGATGGGCGCGCACGTCGTGCGGCTCGGGCGGTGGTGCGTTGTCAGCATATCGGCGGATGTTGAGGTTGTAGCCGTTCTCTTTTAGCGTGGCTTTGTCCACGATGGCCGAGAAGCCGGCGATGGCACGGAACTCGTCGAAGGTGGTGACGATCTTCTCGATGTGCTCGGGAAGCAGGTAGTTCTGAGCGCGGCCCTCGAAGAACTCGCGGTCGGCATTTATGAACAGCACCTTGCCGTGGCGCCCAGGAGGCTTGCCGCTGACGCGGCGGGCGCCATGGCTGACCAGTTGCCGCAACACCAGCACGCAGGCTGGGATGCCCGTGCCGTAGAACAAATTGGGCGCCACGCCAATGACGGCCTCCAGCAGGTCTTCCTCGATCAACGCTGCGCGGATGTCACGTTCGTCGCCACCCCGAAAGAGCACGCCGTGGGGCATCACCGAGGCGATCATGCCGCCGTCGCGCGTCACATGTACCATGTGCTGCAGGAACATCAGGTCCGCCTTCTTGGCCCCCAGCGGCACCTGATACGGAAAGCGCTCCGGGAACTTGGGCTTCCAGGCGGGCGTGCCGTCCGCGTCCTTTTCGGTGTTGCCCCAAGCGATGGAGAACGGTGGGTTGGTGAGCACGCGGTCAAAGTGCATCAGCTCGCCCCCCTCGACGTGCTGCGGTTCGGCCAGCGTGTCTTCGTTTTGCAGGTTGGCCGTGCTGATGCCGTGCAGCAGCATGTTCATCTTGGCGATGGACCACACCGTGCCGTTGAACTCCTGCCCGAACAGATTGGCCTTGCGGCCGTCTTCGCCGTGCTCGTCAATGTATTCCTTGGCCGCGATCAGCATGCCGCCCGAGCCGCAGCAAGGGTCGTAGATGTCGTGCTTGAGTTCGGGCTTGATGAGCCGCACCATCATCCGCACCACCGAGCGGGGCGTGTAGAACTCACCGCCCTTCTTGCCCGCCGAGTCGGCAAACTCGCCGATCAGGTATTCGTAGGCGGCGCCCAGCAGATCGGGGAACTCGAAGTCTTCGTTGCGCAGGCGGTGCAGGCTGAAGTGGGTGATGAGCTGCTGCAGCTTGAGATCGGGAATCTTGCTTTGGCCGATTTTGCGGGTGAAGTCGATGTGCTCCAGCACGTCGTACAGGCTGACGTTGTCTCCCTCAATGCCTGCCAGCGCCTTGCTCAGCAAGCTGCCGACGTTGGCCTGTCGCGAGTTGTCGACCAGGTAGCTGTAGCGCGACTCCTTGGGCACCCAGAAATAGCCGTCCTTCTTGTACCAACGCTTGTTCTCAGCCGAGTCTGCCGCTTCGGCTGGCGTTTTGCCTGCGTCGATTTCAAGCTGGATCACCTCGGCACGGCGCTGCTCGAACACGTCAGAGCAGCGCTTGAGGAACAGCATTCCGAAGATGTATTCCTTGAACTCTGATGCATCCATCTTGCCGCGCAGAATGTCGGCGGCTTTGAAGAGGTGGCGTTCCAGCTGTGGTAGGGTCAGGGGCATTAGCTATGCTTTCGGTTTTTTATGAATTCGTAAATGCAGGGGAGCTGCATGGCACCTCGCGCACTGGACGCAGCCCCATCTGAATCGACCCGGGTTCTCTAGACACTCCTGAGCCGTTGGGAATGGCGTCGCTCGAACTCTACCGGCGAAGTATCGCCGGCAGTCCCAAGACGCCGCGTGGAGTTGTAGAACATCTCGATGTAGTTGAAGACGTCGGACCGAGCCGCGTCTCGCAACGGGTAGATCTGCCGGCGAATGCGTTCGCACTTGAGCAGCGGGAAGAAGCTCTCGGCCAAGGCGTTGTCGTGGCAGTTGCCTCGGCGGCTCATGCTGGACACCAAGTTGTGCTCGCGCAGGAAGTCCTGCCATTCATGGCTCGTGAATTGACACCCCTGATCCGAGTGCAACGTCACTGCCGCCTTGGGTTGTCGGCGCCAGAGCGCCATCAGTAGCGCGTCGAGGGCGAGGGCGGGGTCAGCTCTTGCTTCTTGCGTCAAGCCGGACCTCTTCGCAAATGGCCGACGCCAGGCGCATTCGCGGCCTCAGCCAATAGGACGAGTGCCACGACACGCTGGATAGCCAGTGCAACCCCAGAACTCGGCCCCCGCGTTCGCCCCACGCTTCGCTAGTCGCCGCGCCATGGACTTCGAGCAGACGGGACACGACACCGCATGCGTTGCGACGGCGTGCTCTCTCGTCGAGGGCGTTGCCACAGCGGCCGCCTGAAGTTGCGAACGCGACACCCCGCCTCTGGCGCCTTGGATCAGCGCATGCAGATGCTCCCCCGCAATCAACTTGACGTTACGCCCCTCGGCGAAGCTGGATGCCTCCTGGGTAAACCGGCCTGAAGTGATCACGAAACCTCCAGCAGCGCCCTTCGCCGCCATCACGCCGTAGAGTTCACGCACAATGTCCACACCCACCTTGAACGCCCGCCACTGCTTGCACTGCACGAGGAACTTCTCCGAGCCGTTCGTGCCTGGCTTGGTGAGCACCAGGTCGACACCGCCGTCGGCACCTCCACAACCTGTCTCCACGACTCGGTAGCCCTGCAAGCGGAAGGCCTCGGCGACGAGCATCTCGAACTCTTGCCAGCTCATGCCGTCGAGGACGTCGGCGGCTTTGCTCTGCACGGCATTCGTGACGAGATCTCGGCGTACCTTGCGGCTCCACGCCGACATGCCCGCGCCGGCCAGGCAGATGATCGGCAGCACGTACTGACCGATGCTGGCGAGTGACTTCCCGAAGGTCTGGGCCACCATGCCGCTCATCTGTCCGACTTGGGTGACGGGCGCGATAGTCCGTGTGGCGATGGTGTGGAGCAACACGTAGCTGACGACTGCGAGGGCGACGCCAGCCCACCATGGCAGCAATGCAACGAGGCTCATGAGGTCCTCGGCGGCACTCGACTTCTTTCTTCTCGGCATCTTCGGCCTCCCCTGGGTATCGCCGCGTTTTACCAGGCAGCGACGTGCGGTGAGGCGTTCAAGATCGCGGATGTAGGGGCCAGTGCCAACTCCTTAACGCAAGGACATCGGCATTGCTTCCCTACCCCATCTACCCATACTGCACAAACCCCTTATTGATCTGCCCAATCTTCCTCGCCGTCCGCCTGAACACCCCAATCCCATTGCGGGACCCGTTGTCGTTGGTGTTCCCTTCGATGGTCACCAGCCGCCCGTCGGACACCTCGACCACCATCCCCGAGTGCCCCAGCCCGCCGGTGAGCGAGATGATGAACAGCTGACCCGGCCGCACGAGTCCGGGGTCGGCGACGGCCTGCGCGGTCGTGATGCGTGTGGCGTTCGGGCTTTTCCCCGCCTTGGCCCAGTGGTCCAGCACGCCCGCGGTGCGGATGTGCGGGTTGGGCACGCCGAGCTTCTCCGCCGCCGAGAGGTAGCAGAAG